>Ga0105090_10002640_pt1 | contig 10026 bp, 10 predicted proteins | sample PPLLak3March2015_FD_79110 | JGI IMG/M metagenome (GOLD analysis project Ga0105090, IMG submission 79110) | Freshwater sediment microbial communities from Prairie Pothole Lake near Jamestown, North Dakota, USA - PPLs Lake P7 Core (1) Depth... | ecosystem: Environmental > Aquatic > Freshwater >... | reverse complement strand
CCGGTGCCGGTGCCGGATCGGGCCATCCTCCTCGTCGCAAGCGCGTGCGCGACGCCGGTCCGGTCAGGGTTCGTGCCGGCGCCCAGGCGGCACCGTGGTCCAGTTGCCGCCGGCGGCGGCCATGCGGAAGCCCAGGTCGTACAGCGCCTGCATCTGCCTCGGATCGAAGATCTCGTCGGCCTGCATGTCGACGTCCTCCGCAATCGTGACCCACTGGAAGCCCGCGCCCTCGCGCTGCGCATAGCCGTAGATGCGGAACAGGTCGCCGACGGCCGCGGCGCGGCCCGACGCATCGATGACGCGAACCGCGATCGCCGCCAGGGAGCGCGTGATCGGGTCGGGCAGCGGCACCAGCTGGCCGTTGTGGATGATGAAGATGTTCTCTTTGCCGGTGCCGCCGGCGCCGCCGCGTTCGCGGATGACCGAGCCGCGGAATACGCCGCCGTTGAGGAACACACGCGCGCCGACGCCGCCGTCGACATGCATCTCGTCGTAGCGCGGCCCGCCGGGCGTCAGCTCCACCTCGAACAGCACCGGCGGAAACGCCACCGGGATCGACGCCGACGCGAGCATCACCTTGCGGAACAGCTCCAGCGCCTGCGGATGTCCGCTGGTGGCGATCAGGCCCATGTTCCAGACGACGAAGCGCGGCGTGTCGATGTCGAACGTGCCCACGTACAGCCGGCGGCCACGGCGGTGCTCGCGCGCGACGCGTTCCAGCAGCACGGCGTCGACGTGGCGAGCGATCAGCGCCTGCAGCGGCCGGGTGTCGGCCAGCGCCTCGCCGGCGAACAGTTGCCACACCAGCGAGCCGAGCGTGAAGATGTCGCGTGTGCGGGTGGTCGTGTAGAACTCGCGCAGCGCGTCGTCGTAGGGTGGGCCCAGGAAGGTGAACGGTGCCATCAGGGCGCCGGTGGACACGCCGGTGACGATCTTGAACACCGGGCGCTTGCCGGTGCTCGTCCAGCCGTTGAGGAAGCCCGCGCCGAAGGCGCCGTTGGCGCCGCCGCCCGACAGTGCCAGGTGTGGGTAATGCACGGTGCCGTCGGCGGCGCGCGGAAAGTCGGCTTCGGACTCCTGGTGGAACGACGCCACCAGGTCGGCTTCGAGCGGCGGGCTCGGCCTGCCGGCCCAGGCGCGGATGCCCGGCATGCCGGGGATGATGGCGACCAGTTCCTCCTGATGCGGCGCGGCATTGCGCGGCAGCGAGCCGCAGCCGGCCAGCAGCAGGCACGCGCCGGTGAGCAGGGCGCAACTCGACCACCGGCGGGGCCCAAGCAAGCGCGGTCTGCTGCATTGCCTGACTCCAGGTGGGGCGCTGGTCTGGCCAAGCCGGGCTTTCGGGGCCATTCGTCGCGCGAGCCTGGCCAGCGCCTTGTCGACGGAGCCGGCGGCTGGCCACTGCCACGCCCAGCAGGTCCAGCGACTCGCGCTTGGGAGCTGCGCCTCAGCCCTGGGAACGCCATGCAGAAGTCTGTCGATGGCAGGAAGTGAAGGTCTCACGGCGATGGGTGTCCGGGCGCATTCCGTGCTGCGACACTCAATGCGCGAAGAAAACGGTGGTCTCGAATGCCTGGGGGGCGAAGCCTTGGCCGTTCAGCGTCAGGCTGCGTTCGAGCACGACATCGAACATCAGCGCGTTTTGACGCCGCAGCCGGCGCAGCGGCTAGACGATATTCTCGTCGAGCGGTCGCCATACCCCTAGCTTGCGCAGGTCGATCAGCGGCACCAACCCGGGCAGCGGACGCTCGGAGCCGTTCAGCAGCCGCGACGGCCAGTCGCGTCGCGGCAGCAACGTCGGGATGACATCGATGCGGTCGGCCTGCACCACCGAGGAGATGTCGCCGATCAGCACGCCGCGGGACTGCGGCTCGTCCAGCAGGCGCACGAACAGGTCGAAGTTCGAAGGTTCGTGGCCAACTGCGTTGGACTCGATCTCCTCGCCATGACCGAGCGCTGCTCGGTGCGACGTGGCGCAGGCTGTAGGGTGAATCGCTCAGGCCGTGCAGCAGCACCACCGCGCCGACGGGTTTGCCCTCGGGGCCCAGCACGTACGAGCGGTTCCAGTCGCGTGCGAAGCGGCCCGGGTAGGCCGGGCGGTCGCTGATGTGGCGCTTGGATTCGACGCGTGCCTCGGGCCCAAGCCTGTCGGTGATTTCGGCGCGCACCGGCTCGAACAAGTGGTTCCCGGTGGCGACATCGCCTTTGCACTCGGCCTGGTCGATCTGTGCGGCGCCCATCTCCCTCGGCACGAACGTGTGCCACAAATCGAGCTTGGGTGCCCGCAGCAGGCCGTACGCGCGCCAGGCCAGCCGCACCACCACCAGCATCGGAGCCAGCACCGCGATGCGCTTGAGCACTTGCATGAACTTGGCCATGGTCAAGTCGATCGGGAAGCGCCAGACAGCGCGGCAGACCAATATACATATACATGCGCGGGGCCCCGCCGCAGGCGCCGGGCCAAGTCACGGACGCGTGCTTGCGCGTCGACGCGAAGTCAGCTACGCGTGCAGTCTGCAGCGCGGTGGCCGCGACGACAGAGATAGGTCCAGGGCAGGGGCGGCCCTCAGGACGAGCATGCGCTGTACTTCGTTGGCCGATACGCCCGCCCGCCGGCGGGGTGCGACGACCACTCGTCGGCCCAGACCGTTGCCGATCCGGTCATCGCGCCGGCGCGTTCTTCCTCGCGGCTGCTCCAGCCAATGCTGCGGGCCCCGGTGCAGGTTGGCCGGACGCAAGTCCGCGCGGCAGGCATTTCCCTCCCTCGATTGCGACGTGTTGGCGACGGTCAAGCGAGTCGTCGAGAGCTCGGATGAGGTGACCGCACTGACGCTCACCTGCGTGCTGGCCGAACTGCAGCAGCAACGGCTCGCGCTGCTGGCCGCGAAGGCCTCATGGACGCAGCCGTCGGACATCAAGGCGCGGTACCGAAGTGCCGGCATCCCGAAGAACAGGCGGCTGGTCTTCAACATCAAGGGCAACAACTGCTGGCTGATCGTGGCCGTCGCCAACAGGCTGCAGATCGACTACGTGAAGTTCATCGGCACGCACCAGCAGTACGACCCGAGCGACGCACACACCATCGAACCGAGCTGAGCGAGGTCACCGTGAGCATCCTTCCCATCCACACGAGAACCAACGACCAGGCCGCGCTCGGCGACATCGCGGCCTTGATGGAATCCGATCCTGCACCGGGCACGCCTAAAGGCGATCGCCTGGACATCCTTGCCGCGCTGGTGCAGGCCTGCGAGGCCAGGCACATTCCGATCGACGCGCCCGACCCGGTGGAGGCGATCGAGTTCCGGCTGGAGCGCAGGGGCCTGATGGTGAAGGACCTCGAGCCGATCATCGGCCGTGCCGACCGGGTGCATGAGGTGCTGGGCCGCAAGCGTCCATGATCCGTCGTCTGCACCGGAGCCTCGGGAGACCGGCGGAAGGGCTCATCGCCGAGAGCGCGGATGGTTGAGCGCAGGATCGCGTGAGGAATCGAGCCCGATCGTCAGCGTCCGTGTTCACTGGGGCCCACGGCATCCGGCGAAGCCCACACCGTGCAGGTGGCCGGACGGGTTGCTCTAACCGACACATGCCACGGGTGCGCACGCCAGCGGTTGTCGCGCCAACGCCATCCGCAGCGGCCCCCTCAATACGACATCGTTCTGCCGTGAGGCACCGCGCCGGCTGCGGACTGCCTAAGGCAGGTTGGCCAGTTGCGCCGACGCCACCTTGTCCCGACCGCCGCCGATATTGGACCAGGCGCCCGATGCCAGGTTGTTGTAGCCGCCACTGATATGCGCGTAGAGCCCGGAAGCCGTATTGCCGGTGCCGCCATAGACCGACGCCATGAAATTGCTGCTGTTGTTGTTCGACCCGGCAATGATCGCGCCGGCGCTGGAGTAGTTGTTCTGCAGCCCGATCACGAAATTGTGCGAACCGGTGCGGGTGTTGACGGCGCCCGTGCCGGTTCGCAGTTCGTTGTAGCCGATGACCAGGTTGCCCAATCCGTTGACGTTGAAGTAGCTGTGGCCGAGACCGTTGCGGATGTGGACGTTGGCGCCGGTGATGCGCACGTCGTTGCCTTCTCGACTGAAGTGGACGAGTTTATCGGCCACGGGGCTCACCAGGCCTTCCGCGTAGGTCTTGGCGCTGGCGAGCGTGCTGGCACCCACGTTGTCGGCGTAGGCCTTGCTGTTGGCGATCTCGTTCGTCAGCGCGGTCTGAAGCGCCGTGATGGTGACGGCCTGACCCTGAACCTGGGACTGCAGCGTGTTGACGGTCTGCGTCAGCGCCGCCACCGCATTCTCGAGATTAAGGAGCCGTTGGGCCGAACTCAGCGCCGGCTGCGCGATGGCGCCTCCGGGTATCGCCAATGCAAGAACGAGGGCAGCCCGCAGGCCGATCGCACGCAGAGTGTTCATCGCTTCTCTCCTATCGTCGCGCTTCAGGCCGGTCGGTCCCGCAGCAGGGTCAGCACGGGTCGCGATCGGCCGCAGGGGTGGGTGAAAGATGAGGTGGCAAACCACGGACCGTAAGTCGAGAGAATAGGGCCCATCGGGGGTGCGGGCGTTGGCACGCTCCCCCTCGGATCGGGGGGGATGCGGCGATCGGGCGGCGTCTAGACTTTCCGGCTTGCATCCGTCGGCCCACCTGCGCGGGCCCGGGGCGACGACATCGAAGGACTCGGACCATGCAAAAGAAGTCGACGGCAGCGGTGATGGCTCGAGCACTGCTCGTTCTGGCGGCGCTGGCCTCGCTGGAGGCGCGGGCCGCGACCTCGGCGGCCCAGTTGCAGTTCGTCGGCGACAGCTTCGAGACGGCCGGCCAGGGCACGTTCGGCTTCGAATTCAAGGTGACCGAGGAACTCAGGGTCACCGGTCTCGGGGCGTTCGACGCCGATGGCAGCGGCCTGGCATCGGGCGCCTGGGTCACCCTCTGGCTCGACGCGGACCCGATCGCGCCGAACGCGCTGCCCACCGCACTCGCGTCGGTATCGGTGCCGGCGGGCACGGGGGCGACGCTGGTGGACCACTTCCGCTATGCCGACATCGCTCCGGTGACTTTGACGCCCGGTCCGACCTATGTCGTCAGCGCCTACCTGCCGGCCGACGAGGCAACCGAGTTCAACCTGGGCGGCGCAGGCAGCTCGGGCGTGTTCGACCCTCGCCTGACCGGCGTCATGGACCGTTTCTGGTGGGACGACAGTCCCGGCGGCAACGGCAACGACTATCCGATCGACTCCACCTACCAGCCCGATGGCGCGTGGCTGGGCGCCAATTTCCTGCTCACCGCCGTGCCCGAGCCGGCGTCGGCCAGCCTGCTGGCCGTTGGCGTAATGGGCATTGCGGTCTGGCGTCGGCGCCGTGGCGCCGCCGGCCAGCGGCCCCGGCCGCTCTGAGCGGCCACGGCCTCGCTGGTGACCACGAGGCCCGCCAGGGCCCGGAGACGCTGGCGGGTCACCCGTCGTGCCAGGCCCGTATTTGCCACAGCTTGCCCCCGTCCCTGCGCGCCGCCTAGACTGCGCCGCACCATGCAAGCCGCCCAGAACGAACTCGTCACGCGCATCGGCCCCGGCACACCTTGCGGCGAATTGCTGCGCCGCTACTGGCAGCCGGCGGCGTTGCTCGACGAATTCGAGCCCGCGCTCGACCCCGCCATGCAGAACCGGCCGCTGAAGGCCGTGCGCCTGCTCGGGCAGGATCTGGTGCTGTTCCGCGACGGGGCGGGGCAGTGGGGCCTGCTCGACCGCGACTGCCCGCACCGAGGTGCCGACCTGAAATTCGCGCGCCATGAAGCCGACGGCATCCGCTGCCCCTTCCACGGCTGGAAGTTCGCCGCCGACGGGCGCTGCCTGGAGACACCGGCGGAACCGATGGGCAGCACCTTGTGCCTGCGCGTGCGCCAGCGCGCCTACCCGGTGCGTGTGCGTTCGGGCGTGATCTTTGCCTATCTCGGCCCCGAGGGCAGCACGCCGCCCGAGTTGCCGGCCTTCGACTGCTTCCTGGCCCCCGCCACGCACAGTTTCGCCTTCAAGGGCTTGTGGAACTGCAACTGGCTGCAGGCGGTGGAGGTGGGTATCGACCCGGTGCACCCTTCCTTCCTGCACCGCATGCTCGACGACGGCGACGGCAGCGACGCCGCGGCCTTCGGCCGCCAGTTCCGCGCCGCCAGCGTGGGCGCCGTGCACGGCCAGCGCTGGCCCATGACGCGCGTGATGCGCGAATTCTGCAGCCCCGAGATCCGTCACGAAGAGGTGGCTCCAGGGCTGACCCGGCTGACCACGCTGCGCCTCATCAGCGAAGAACTGACGCATGTGCGTGTGACACATTCGGTATTCCCGCACACCTTCGTGATTCCGTTGTCGGAAACCGTGTCCATCACGCAGATGCACGTGCCGGTGGATGACACGCGCACCTACTGGTATTCATTCTTCACCAGCTTCGCCGGTCCGCTGGACAAGGAAACCATGCGCCGCCAGCGCCTGGCCGGCGTCTCGTTGCCCGACTACGTGCCGCGCAAGGGCCGCCACGACGACTGGGGATTCGATGGCGAGGAACAGCGCACGCGCACCTACCTGGGTCTGGGCGAGGAAGATATCAACCTGCACGACCAGTGGGCCGTAGAAAGCATGGGCGCCATCCAGGACCGCACGCGCGAACACCTGGGCACCAGCGACAAGGTCATCATGGCCAACCGGCGGCTGCTGCTGAAGGCCATCGAAACGGTGCGCGCCGGCGGCACGCCGCCCATGGCGCTGTCGGCTGAATCGGCCGCTGCGCTGCACGGGCCCGACACCATGGACTGCATCGCGCCGTCATCCGTCTGGCAGACTTTCTGGCAGGAAGCGGCGGCGGCCAAGCGGGCTGGTGCGGCCTGGCTGCAGCCGGCGAAGACGACGGCATGAGCTTCGCCGCGCGCTGCGGCGTGCACGACGCGGCCCGTGCGGCGGCCTGCGATGCCGTGCTGGAGCGCGTGGCCAAGGAGCACGTGGAACAGGTGCGCGTGGCCTGGGGCGACCTGCACGGCACGCTGCGCGGCAAGGCGCTGGTCTGCGGCTTCGACACCTCGCCGTTGGCGCAGGCGCTGGAGTCAGGTGTGGGCATGGTCAGCACGCTGCTGCTGAAGGACACGTCGGACCGCACCGCGTTCAAGGTCTTCGAGCCGGGCGGCGCTGGCCTGCCCGCAGGCTTCGGCGCCGCCAACAACGTGGTGCTGCTGCCCGACCCGGCCAGCTACCTGGCCTTGCCGTGGGCGCCGGGCATCGGCTGGATGCGCGCCGAGCCTTGGTTCGAAGACGGCACGCCGGTGCTGGCGGACCCGCGCCGCGTGCTGCGCCGCGCGCTGGCGGTGCTGGGCGCGGCGGGCTTTGGCCTGAGCTGCGGGCTGGAGGTGGAGTTCCACATCTTCCGCATCACCGACGAGCGGCTGGCGCTGGCCGACGCCGCCTGGCCGGCCGAGCCGCCGACGGTGGCACTGCTGCACCCGGGCTACCAGTTGCTTTCGGAAAGCTGGGCCGACCAGTGCGAAGAGCCGCTGGCCATCGTGCGCCGGACGGCGCTGGCGCTGGGGCTGCCGCTGCGGTCGCTGGAAATCGAACTGGGGCCCAGCCAGTTCGAGGCCGTCTTCGGCCCCACCGACGCGCTGACCGCGGCCGATCACATGCTGCTGTTCCGCAACGGCGTGCGCCAAGCGCTGCGCCGCGTCGGCTACCACGCCAGCTTCGTGTGCCGGCCGCCTTTCGAAGGCGCGGTCGCCAGCGGCTGGCACCTGCACCATTCTCTGGTGCATGCCGACGACGGCCGCAACGCCATGGGCCGCAGCCAGCCCGGCGGCGAGGCCGCCGCCGACGCCGGCAACGTGCGCCACTGGCTCGGTGAAGCCGGCGTGCACTGGCTGGCCGGGCTGCTGGCGCACGCCCATGGCATGGCGGCGCTGTGCGCGCCCAGCCTCAATGCCTATGGCCGCTACCGCGGCAGCGTGATGGCGCCGCAAGCGGCGCAGTGGGGGCGCGACAACCGCGGCGCCCTGCTGCGGGTGGTGGGCAGCGGGCGCGAACTGCGCATCGAAAACCGCCTCGGCGAGCCCCTGGCCAACCCCTACCTGGCCATCGCGTCGCACATCTGGGCCGGGCTGGACGGCATGGCGCGGCGGCTGGAGCCCCCCCCCGCCACCGACGCGCCCTACGCTGTGGGCGAAGCCCTGCTGCCGGCCACCCTGGCCGAAGCGCTGGACGCGCTGGCCGCCGACAGCGTGCTGCAGCAAGGCCTGGGCGAGCCGATGGCGCAGGTCTTCCACGCCATCAAGCGGCAGGAACTGGCCCGCCACGCCCAGGCCGAAGACGCCGACGCCTGGGAGCGGCGCGAATATTTCGGCCGCTCTTGACCTATCCACAAGGCCTGCGGCGTCCCCACTCGAACATGTCCGAAGTCACCGTCTTCCTCGATCGCCCCGACGGCGTTCGCCTCCCTGTCACCGGGTCTGCTGGCCGCAGTCTGATGCGCGCCGCACAGGCGGCCGGCGTGGAAGGCATCGCGGCCGACTGCGGCGGCGTGCTCAATTGCGCCACCTGCCATGTGCTGGTGGCGCCGGAATGGGTCGCACGCCTGCCTCCACCTGACGCCGACGAACTGGCCATGCTGGAGATGACCGCTGCACCGCGCGAGCCCACCAGCCGGCTGTCATGCCAGATCGTGCTCGGCCCCGAACTGCAAGGCCTGGTGGCCCGGCTGCCCGACACACAATACTGAGAGAGGCGAGCCGGGTCCGGCCCCTCTGGAGGCGCTGTCTTGAAAGTCCTTGAAATCCTGGCCAAGCTGTGCGCGGTGGCCGCGGGCGTGCTGCTCACGGTCATCACGCTGATGACCTGCGCCAGCGTCATCGGCCGCAACACCACCGGCTGGACCATCGTGGGCGACTTCGAACTCTCGGGTTCGGCCGCAGGGGCCGCCATCGCACTCTTTCTGCCCTGGTGCCAGGCGCAGCGCGGCAACATCATCGTTGATTTCTTCACCGCCAAGGCCAGCGACGCCACCCGTGAACGGCTGGACCGCGCGGGGGCCTTCATGGTGGGGGTGGTGATGGCGCTGTTGGCCTGGCGCACCACGATCGGGGGCTTGAGCGCGTGGAACTCGCAGTCGGGTTCGATGATGCTGGGCTTTCCCGAATGGGTGGTGTACTGCGGCATGGTGCCCCCGCTGGTGCTGTGTGCGCTGATCGGTTTCATGCAGGCGCTGCGCGGCTTCGCGCGCAGGGAGGGCGCATGACGCCGGTGCAGCTGACGGTGGCCATCTTCGCCATCATGATCGTGCTGATGGCGTTGCGCACGCCCATCGCGGTGGCCATGTTCGTGGCCGGCGCGGTGGGTTACGTGGCGCAGGCGGGCTGGCTGCCTCTGGCCAGCTTCCTCAATACCCAGGCCTTCGCGCGCTTCGCCAGCTATGACTTGAGCGTCATTCCGCTCTTCATATTGATGGGCAATTTCGCCACCCAGGGCGGCATCAGCAAGGCGCTGTTCGAGGTGGCGGCCGCGGCCATGGCGCGCTTCAAGGGCGGGCTGGCGATGGGGGCGGTGATCGCCTGCGCCGCATTCGGCGCCATCTGCGGCTCTTCCGTGGCCACGGCGGCCACCATCACCTCGGTGGCGCTGCCGGAGATGAAGCGCCACGGCTATTCGGGCCGCCTGGCCACCGGCACGCTGGCCGCCGGTGGCACGCTGGGCATCCTGATCCCGCCTTCGGTGCCGCTGGTCATCTACGCCATCCTCACCGAACAGAATATCGCCAAGCTTTTTGCCGCGGCCATGATCCCTGGCGCCATCGCGATGCTGGGATACATCATCGCGATTGCCATCTACGTGCGCCTGGTGCCGGGGCAGGCGCCCGAACACGACGAAGGCGCGCCGGGGCTCAGCGCCAGCGCGGTGTGGGGCGTACTGCCCATCCTGGTGATCTTCCTCATCGTCTTCGGCGGCATCTACGGCGGCAAGTTCACGCCCACCGAAGGCGCGGCCGTGGGCGCGGCGGCCACCTTCTT
>Ga0105090_10002639_pt1 | contig 10029 bp, 9 predicted proteins | sample PPLLak3March2015_FD_79110 | JGI IMG/M metagenome (GOLD analysis project Ga0105090, IMG submission 79110) | Freshwater sediment microbial communities from Prairie Pothole Lake near Jamestown, North Dakota, USA - PPLs Lake P7 Core (1) Depth... | ecosystem: Environmental > Aquatic > Freshwater >... | reverse complement strand
TCGCCACGCCGGACTGTGGGAGGAGCTGTCGAAGGGACGCATTGGGTTCTCCGGGGGGCTGGTGTGGTTCGGCCGGGTTCGGCGCCGAACTTGGTCCTGCCCCGCTCGGGACGTCGGCGCCGAGCCGCGACCGCGGCGCCGCGGTCAGACCTGCGCCAGCGCCTGCTCGAGCCGCTGCCGCACCTCGGTGGCCAGCGTCGTGACCTCAGGCTTGTCCACCAGACGCAGCACGGCGTTCGGGTCCATCAGTTCGACATGCACGGCGCCCGCGGCGTCCTGGCGCACGACGGCGTTGCAGGGCAGGAGCGCACCGATCGCGGGCTCGACCGCGATCGCCTGGCTCGCGAACTTCGGATTGCAGGCGCCGAGGATGCGGTAGGGCGGCATCTCGAGGCCCAGCTTCTTCTTCATCGTTGCCTGGACGTCGATTTCGGTGAGGATGCCGAAGCCGACCTTGGCCAGCTCCTCGACGATGCGGCGCTCGGCGTCCGCGAAGCTCAAGGCGACCGTCTTGCCGATGACATAGCTGCTCATGGTGTGCTCTCTCCTGCGGTACCAGCCAAACTTGACGAAGAGTCGACTGTAAGGCGACTTCAGCCTGCCGAGCGCGTCGCGCACAGCGGCCTCGTTCAGCACCTGTTCCTTCTCTTCGTGATGAGCATTCATGTGATCGCTGCACACGATGACGCCGTTGCGACGGCGCAGATCGGCCATCAGGGCCATCAGGTCTCGCGCCTCCTCGAGCGTCGCGTGCGCGTCAACCATACGCTTGTCGGCGACCTGGCCCTGCGCCTTCGCGTACACGTCGTCCACCTGCTTCAGCGTGGCCGCGAAGCCGGGGTCGCGGTCGCAGGGCGCGGGCGGCCGGGCAGGCGTTACCCTCATGCTTCTTCGAGCTGCGAGCACGGGGCCAGTCGCAGCCGGGAACGCTGGACCGCGGCGGCATCATGCGTCGACGTCCCGCAATGACTCGATCGACGAGGGGTGACCGCATGAGAGTGATGCTTCGAATTCTCCAGTCCCGCCTGCTGGCAGCCGGCCTGGTGGTGGCGCTTGCGGGCTGCGCGACGACCCGGATGACGGCCGAGTGGCGGAACCCCGCAATCACCGCCCCTTCGCTCAAGGGCTGGCGCGTGCTGGTGGTGTGTCGTGCGCCCGACGAAGCAGTGCGGCGCGGATGCGAGGACCAGTGGTCGAACCAGCTCGGTGCGCGGGGCGTTGACGCCGACCGAAGCTATTCGATTCCCGGCTTTCCCTGGGCCAGCCCCGATGCTTCCGACGAGATGATGGCCGCCTTGCGGGCCAGCGGCGTGGCCGCCCTCGCCAGCATGTCGCTCCACGTAAGTGCTGTGGCCGTGATGAGTCCGGGGGCGCAGGTCGGCGTCGGTGTCAGCGCTGGCGGCGGCGGGGGTTATCGGGGCGGCGGATTCAGTGTCGGCGGCATCGGCATCACCTTCCCGATCGGTGGCGCGACGGCGACACAGAACCTGGCCGCGAGTTCGTCGTTGATGGAGGCGGCGCAAGGCACGCTGGTCTGGTCCGGCAGCGCAAGCACGCCGGCATCGGGCGACGTCCTCGGGGAAGTGGCGGCGCTGACGCAGATCACGATCGAGGCGATGCAGAAGGCCGGGCTGATCTAGCCTGCATCGCCGCCCCGCGCGACCTCCCCGGCAAGGCTCCATGGCGCAACTCATCGTCCACCACATCCCCGTCTGTCCGTTCAGCCAGCGGCTGGAGATCCTGCTGTCGCTGAAAGGGCGCCGCGACGAAGTCGACTTCCAGGTCGTCGACATCACCCGGCCGCGGTCCGAGGCGCTGCTGAAGAAGACGCGCGGCACGACGGCGCTGCCGGTCATGGAGACCGCCGACGGCCGCATCCTCAAGGAGAGCCTGGTCCTCCTGCAATACCTCGAGGAGCTGTTTCCGGAACCCGCCGTCGCGCAGCGCGACCCGTACCGGCGCGCCGTCGAGAACATGCTGACGCGGCTGGAAGGGCCGTTCTGCAACCAGGGCTACACCTTCGTGATGAACCAGGACCCGGCCCGGCGCGATGCGCTGCGGGACGGCATGCTGAACCAGTACGCGCTGCTGAACGATTTCCTGCTCGAACATGCAGCTGCCGGACCCTGGCTCTTCGACCGCTTCGGCTGGGCCGAGACCGTCTTCACGCCCTTCTTCATGCGCTTCTGGTTCCTCGAGTACTACGAGGATTTCCAGCTCCCCATGGACGCCCGCTTCGCGCGCGTGCGCGGCTGGCGCGAGGCCTGCCTGGCGCACCCCGCCGCACAGCAGGTGACGCTGGAGGAGATCGTCAAGCTCTACTACGACTACGCCAAGGGCGCCGGCAACGGCGCCTTGCTGCCGGGCCGCAGCCAGTCGTCCTTCACTTTCGTGCCGCATTGGCGCCACCGCCCGTGGCCGCCGAGGGACAAATACGGGCACAGCGCCACCGACGCCGAACTCGGCTTGTGACCGGCAGGCCGAAGCCGCGTCCAGAGGCACGGCCGTGCAGGGTCACGGCGCGCAAGTTCGAGCCCGCCACCGCCTTTGGGACAATCGCATCCGCGCTGCACGCGGCGCGGAAGACCGATGGTGGGAAGGATCCGGATGATGGACAAGTCGATGGTGAAGGGCGCCGTGATCGGCGGCGTCGCAATGGTGGTCCTGGCGGCCGGCGGAGTCACCGGCTACCGTGCCGTATCGGAGCCGAAGTTTGCCGACGTCGTGGCGGTCAAGGAGGCCAAGCAGACCATCACGACACCGCGCCAGGAGTGCGAGCAGGTGCAGGTGCAGAAGCAGGCCCCTGTGAAGGACGAGCACCGGGCCACCGGCACCATCGCCGGCGGTGTGGCCGGCGGGCTGCTCGGCAGCACCATCGGCGGCGGCACGGGCAAGACCCTGGCCACCGTGGCCGGTGCGGCGGCAGGCGCCTATGCCGGCAATCAGGTGCAGAAGGGCATGCAGCAGAAGGATGTCGTGACCACGACCGAAAAGCGTTGCAAGACCGTCAACGAGACTTCCGAGAAGCTGCTGGGCTACGACGTCACCTACCGGCTCGCGGGCAAGGAAGCCACCGTGCGCATGGCCTCCGATCCCGGAAAGCAAATACCGGTGCGGGACGGTCAGCTGGTCCTGAACGCGCCCGAATCCGGCAAGTGACCCGCCGGCCGCTGACCGCGCGCCGGGCAGCTCAGGCGGCGGCCGGTCGCGCCGCCACCGCCTGACCCGCCAGCACCGCATTGCCCGACAGCGGGTCGCGCGCCGCATCGTCGAGCAGGGCATTGAGGCTGGCCCCCGGTCTTGCGGCCGCCACGGTCATGCGGGTGCCGGGCTGGCCATGGCCCCAGCCGTGCGGCAGGCTCACGACACCCGGCATCATGGAGTCGCTCCATTCCACCGTGACATTCACGCTGCCGCCGGGACCGGTGAATTGCGCCATCGCTCCATCCTCCAGGCCGGCGGCCGTCGCATCGGCCGGGTGCATGAGGGCGGTGCAGCGCTCAGGCCCCTTGGCGAGCACGGGCAGGTTGTGCATCCAGCTGTTGTTGCTGCGCACGTCGCGGCGCCCGATCACCACCAGCGCCGGCGCGGGGCTGTCCAGCTCCTGCAGTGCGCGCGGCAGGTCGGCGACCAGCAGCGCCGGCGCCAGTTCGACCTTGCCGCTGGGCGTGCGCAACAGTTCGGGCAGGCGCGGCGCGAGCTCGCCCAGGTCGATGCCAGCCGGCGCGGCGCGCACCTGGGCCAGCGTCAGCCCGCCGGGCTTCATGCCGAAGCGGTCGCCATGCGGCCCGGCTCGCAGCGCCAGTTCCAGCAGCCGTTCGGGCCCGCGCAGGCCGCTCACCGCCTGCAGCACCAAGGGGGCCTGTTCGCCTGCGATCCTGCGCACGTCCGCGGCGACGAATTCGTCGTCCAGCGCCAGCACGTCGGCCTGCGCACCCAGCCCCTTGGCGATGGCGGCGATGCGCAGCAGCTGCTGCCACTCCGGCACGTGGTCGGGCGCGGGGTCGAAAACCGGCTCGCTGAAGCGCGCGTGGTTGCGCCACGACAGCTGCGGGAAGGCGACGTCGTAGTGGCTGTGCTCCAGCGGCGACATGCCGGGCAGGACGACGTCGGCGTGGCGCGTCGTCTCGTTGAGATAGATGTCCAGGCTGACCATGAAATCGAGCCCCTCCAGCGCCGCAGCGATGCGCGGCCCGCCGGGCGCACTGAGCACGGGGTTGCTGGCCACCGTGATCAAGGCCTTGACCTGGCCCGGGCCGGGCGTTTCGATCTCCTCGGCCAGCACCGTCATCGGCAATTCGCCCCAGACCTCGGGCGCACCGCTGACGCGGCTGCGGTGGCGGCCCGTGGTCACGCCGCGGCCGCGACCGGGCGGGCCGGCGGTGTTGTCGGCAAAGGCCGCGGCGCGAGGGAACATGGCGCCACCCGGTTCGTCCAGATGGCCGGTGAGCACATTCAGCACATCGACGAGCCAGGAGCACAGGCTGCCGTAGCTCTGCGTGCAGGTGCCCAGGCGGCCATACACCGCAGCCCGCGGCGCGGCAGCGAGTTCGCGCACCAGGCGGCGGATCGTGGCGGCCTCCACGCCGCAGCGCGCGGCGACGCGCTCCGGTGCAAACGGCTGCACGGCGGCACGCACCGCCTCCACGCCTTCGAGCAAGGGCCCCAGCCGGCCCAGCCGCACCCGGCCTTCGTCGAACAAGGTGTGCGCCATCGCGGCCAGCAGGAAGACGTCGCCGCCCGGACGGATGAACAGGTGCTCGTCGGCCACCGCCGCGGTCTCGGTGCGGCGCGGGTCGATCACCACCAGCCTGCCGCCGCGCGCACGCAACGCCTTGGCCTTGCCGCGGAAGTCGGGCACCGTCCACAGGCTGCCGTTGCTGACCATCGGATTGGCGCCGATCACCAGCAGCCAGTCGGCGCGCTCGATGTCGGGCACCGGGATGCTCAGCCAATGCCCGAACATCAGGCCGCTGGACAGCTGCTTGGGCATCTGGTCCAGCGTGCTGGCGGAGTAGACATTCTTCGTGCCCAGCGCCTTGGCCATGCGGTTGAAATACAGCAGCAGCCCCATCTTGTGCGCCGACGGGTTGCCCACGCTCAGTGCCACCGCATCGCGCCCGTGCGCGGCCAGGATCGGCAGCAGCCGCCGCTCGATCTCGGCGAAGGCTTCGTCCCAGCTCGCGGGCTGCAACTCGCCGTTGCGGCGGACCAGCGGCGTGCGCAGGCGGTCCGGGTCTTCGTGCAGGTCCTTCAGCGCGTACCCCTTGGGGCAGATATAGCCACGGCTGAAGACGTCGTCTTCGGCGCCGCGGATACCCGTGATCCGCGTGCCGCGTGTACGCACCTCGAGCCCGCAGCAGGCTTCGCACAGCGGGCAGATGCGGTGGTGGATGCGTTCGGCGGCAGGGTTCACGGTCTTGTCCATGGTGCGGCTCCAGGGTGCGGTCGGAACGATACTCCCGGCGCAGCTGGCACCCCCTGGGCCAGCCAGTCCCAGCCCTCGCGATCGATCATCGTCGAGCTGCCCGCGGGCTGATTACCCCGCCGGGGTTCAGAACGGGACCGGCGAACCGGTCCATGCCCCGGTCAGCGGGCGGGCACGCGCGATCGCCTCAGACGCGCTGCGCAAGCCCTCGCAGGCGTTGCGGCCGGGTCGGCGGCGCCAACGGTTCAGCAGCCCCTTGCAGCGGGCATAGAAGCGGAAGAAGCGCAGCACCGCGTCGATCTCGGCCGGGCTTGGCCGATGCTCGCTGCAGATCAGCTTGTCGTCCGCCATGCCGCGGTCCGTCAAGGTGACTGCCGCCCAGGCCCTGACGCGTGCGTGTGAGCCCAGGCGCAGGCGCGGCCCGAGCACCAGCGCGTCGAGCAGGTCGCCCTCCAGCCCCAGGTGCGTGGGCACGGCGCCGTAGTTGAACGGGCACGGCAAGGGCGATACGAAGTCGATGCGGCCGCTGGAGCCGCGCTTGAGAAAGCTGCCGCGCGGCACCTCGATCACGACCTCCACTTCAACGGGCTCAGCAGGCGGGCTGCCGGTCGGGGTGGCGACGAGCTCTGGCGCATTCATCGCGCGAGCCTACTCCGACGCGCTTCAACGCCGCCCCCAGCGATCGAACCCCTGCTGCACGCGCTCCCACGTGGCATGGTCGTACTCCAAGGCGCGGAACAGGTTGTCCTTGTCGGGGCGCATGCGCCGTGCCGTCTCGGCCAGGCGCTCGAGGTCGACACGCAGGGTTTGGGCACAAGCTGCGAGGTCGGCGAAGCGCGGGTCGAGGCGCTGGAACAGGATGGCGCGCTGCAGCTCGGTCGCCCGGAACGAGCTCTGCTCGACGGCGCGCACGAAGATGCGGGCAGCACCGTCGCCGAGCAGTTCGATGCACAACTCGCGGCGCCAGCCGGCCAGGCTCTGCGCCGGCGTGATCTCGGGCAGTTCGGGATCGATCTGCAGGGTGGCCATGCCGCATTGTCCGCGCGCAAGGGCCGTGCCTGCCCGGTCGGAAAGGTCTGCTTACGACATTTCCGGGTCGAACCCGTGGCGCGCCCCGGCTGCAGCACAGCCTCGCGCCGCACCGGCGCCGCTCATGCGACGGCAAGGCCTTACCCGCTCAGCCCGCCACTCCCGCCGCCGCGACGCGCACGCGGTTGCGGCCCGAGCGCTTGGCCGACAGCAGACGTTCGTCGGCGGCGCGCAGCAACTGGTCCGGCGTCATCGCGGCGTGCGCCGTATCGGCGACGCCGGCGGAGAAGCTCAGCTCCTGCAGGCGGCCGCTGTCGAGCTCGAACACCTGCTGGCGCCACAGGGCCAGCAGGTGTTCGACCTTGGCCTGCGCCGACGCGGCCGGGGTGTGCGGCATGAGCAGGCAGAACTCTTCGCCGCCGTAGCGGAAGGCCAGGTCGCTGCCGCGCAGGTGCTCGCGCAGCAGGCTGCCGAAGGCCGTCAGCAAAAGGTCGCCGGCGTGGTGGCCGTGCTCGTCGTTGACGGCCTTGAAGTGGTCGAGGTCGATCACCACCGCCGCCAGCGGGTGGCCCTCGCGCAGCGCCAGTGCCAGCACCGAGGGCAGCGCGTCGTTGAGGTGGCGGCGGTTGAACAGGCCCGTCAGCGCGTCCTGGGTCGCCTGCTGGCGCAGCGCGGCCTGCAGCGCCTGCACTTCCTCGACCTTGCGCGACAGCGCCTGGTTGGCCAGCACCAGTTCGGCGCGCGCGCGCTCGGTGGCCTGGCGCTTGATATCGTTGGCCTCCAGCTTGTGCTGCAGGTCGAGCAATTCGGTCTGCAGCACCGCCGCCTGGTAGCGCGCCCGCGACGCCAGCCGCATGCGCTGGGCATGGATGGCCTGCCAGCGCCGCACTGCGGCCAGCGCCAGGGCCGCCTCGCCCAGCGACTCGTGCAATTCGGACGCCATGTGCTCGAGCAGCGCGCAGGCCCGCAGGCCGGCCTGGTCGGGTGCGCCGGGCCGCTGCACCCAGACCGCGGCGCAGCCCAGCTCGACCAGGCCGGCGCGGGCGTTGCCCTGGCGCAGCGCAAGCAGGGCGGCGGCGACGGCGGTCTCGACCTGCTCGTCGGGTTGCATCGGGTAGCCGCAGGCGCGGGCACGGGCCAGGAGCTCGGCACCCTGGGCCAGGTCACCGGCGTGCAGCGCAGCGATGGCCAGCGTCTCGAAGTGCAGCGCCGTCACGCCGCGGCCGCTGGCCGTGGCCGGCAGCGCACAGATTCGCTCCACATCGGGCAGGGCTTCGGCGGCGCGACCCAGTTCGGTCAGCGCGACGACGCGGTTGATGCGCAACACGCTCTCCAGGCGGGCATTGCGCATGCCCTCGCAGCGCGCCAGGCCGCGCGACACCTGTGCCAGCGCTTCGTCGCAGTCGCCCAGTTGCAGCAGTTCGTGTGACAGGTTGCAGTGCAGCGCGGCGTCGAAGCCGTACCCGCGCGCCGGGCCGGCGCCGCGCAGCGCCTCGTACATGTAGGCGAAGGCCTCTTCGCTGCGGCCCTGGGTCGAGTAGCAGCCGGCGATGGCGTTGAGCAGGACGCCGCGCTGTTCGTGCCTGAGCAGCCGCTGGCCTTCGTCGCGCAGCGGCAGCAGCAGGTGCAGCGCCTCCTGCGTGCGCCCGCCGCGCCACAGCGCGCGACCCTGGCCGGCTGTGGCCAGGATCTCGCCGGCGCGGTCGGCCATGGCCGCGTAGCAGTCGCGGGCGCGCTGCAGTTCGCCATGGGCCTGTTCGGGCTGCGCGAAGTACAGCATGTGGAAACCGCGCGCCAGCCGGGCCGCGGCCTCGCCGGCGCGGTCATCGGCGGCCAGGGCGGCGGCCAGGGCACGGTCGGCCAGCTTGATGGACTCCGCCGCATCCAGGTGCAGCAGTTGCCACGCCCGCCGTGCCAGGCGCAGCGGCAGGCCGGAAGGGGGTGTCGCGGGTGCGGCGGGCATGGCCGATTATCGCGGGCGCACCCTGCCGCGCAGGCCGCGCCTTGGCCAGCGTTCGCCCGCCACGGCGCCGCTGCCCTTCATGTGCCGTGGTGCCGCGCCGCGTGACGCGACAGCGCATTGGGAAAATACATTGCCGTCAGGCTGCGGCTGTGCACCGGCGAATAGCCGCGGCCGTCGCCGCCGGTGGCGGCATCGGCGTAGCGCCGCCAGTCACGCACCCAGTGGATGCGGTCACAGACCTCGAGCAGCCCCATCGTCTCGCGGTCGCCGACGAGCACGCCCTGCACACGCAGCCCCAGGCTGTCGCGCGCCTGCTCCAGCCGCGCCAGCGTGCGCGGCATGCAGCCGAATTCGCCGTCGCTGACGATCAGCAGGTCGGCGCCGGCCCAGCGCGCCTCGTGCACGGTCTCGATGGCGCGCTCGATCGGCGTCTGCACGTCGGTGCCGCCGTCGAAGCTGCGGCCCATCAGCTCGAGCAACGGCTGCAGGCCGGCGCGGCCGGGGTCGAGGTCGGTCTCGACCAGTTCGCCCGGGCCGCCGAAGGCCAGCAGCCGGCAGCCGCGGCCGGTCTCGTGGGCGATCCGCAGCGCCGCGATCGCCACCGCCTTGGCGATATTCTCCGGCGCGCCGCGCATCGATCCCGAGGTATCCAGGCAGAGCACGATCGGCCCGCGTTCCAGGGCCTCGCGCTGCGGCGGCGCCTGGGCCATGCGCGGCGGCGCCCGCGCGTCGGGTCGCCAGTCGGTGAGCACGGCCTCGCTCTGCCAGGCCAGCAGCCGCCCTTCGGCCTGGCGGGCGCGCCACAGCTTCTTGAGCACCGGGTGCCGCAGCATCGCCGCCTCGCTGGCCAGCATGCGTTCGAGCCGGCCCGAGAAACGCACGCCGGTGATCTCGCCCGGCGCATCGGGAAGCCGCGTCGTGACGGCGCGCAGCGACTGCTGCGCCGGTGGCCGCTCGGCAGCCTGCGACATGGCGGCGGGCGGCGACGAAAGCGAGCGCTCGCTGCGGCCGAGCCGCCGCAGCAATTCGGCCAGCGCCGGCAGCTGCAGCAGCCACTCGCTGGCGCGGCGCGCCGCCTGCCACTCGCGTGTGCGCAGCTGGCCGCGCAATTCGTCCCAGCGCAGCTGCGCCAGGTCGCCCAGGCCCTGCAGCAGCGCCAGGTCCTCGTCCAGCCCTTCGGTCTGCGGCAGCCACTCGTCGCGGAAATCCTGCGCCGCGCGTTCGATGGCCCGCTGCCGCGTCAGCCGCGGCTGGTGATCGGCGATACGGTCCAGGTGCCAGAGCGCGGTGCGCAGCACCTGCTCGGCCAGCGCCGGCATGTGCCGGCACAGCGCCGGCAGTCCGAGGGTGGCGAGCGCCTCGCGCAGCGGTGGCGTGGCCGCGCCGTCGCCGAAATCGGCGTCGGCGGGTGGCAGCAGACCGTCGGTCAGCGCACGCAGCCAGACCGCCGCGTCGGCCAGCCGCCGGCCGCGCTCGCCGCTGCTGTTGACCAGACTCGGCAGCCACAGCGCGCGCGGCAGCGCCTGCAGCCGGTCGTAGGGGCGGTCGACGGCGTGGGCCGTCATGCCATCACGCTGTCAACGCTTCCAGCGCCACCGGCGCCGGCGGC
>Ga0105090_10002638_pt1 | contig 10029 bp, 9 predicted proteins | sample PPLLak3March2015_FD_79110 | JGI IMG/M metagenome (GOLD analysis project Ga0105090, IMG submission 79110) | Freshwater sediment microbial communities from Prairie Pothole Lake near Jamestown, North Dakota, USA - PPLs Lake P7 Core (1) Depth... | ecosystem: Environmental > Aquatic > Freshwater >... | reverse complement strand
GCACTGGGCCCGCCGCCGACGAAATCGCGGCCCAGGATGAAGGCCTGCGCCAGGCCGTCGGGGCTGGGTTGCACGCAGTAGCTGAGCTGCATGCCCCAGCGGCTGCCATCGCCCAGCAGCGCCTGGAAGCGCGGCGTGTCTTGCGGCGTGCTGATGACCAGCACCTCGCGCATGCCGGCGAGCATCAGCGCGCTCAGCGGGTAATAGATCATCGGCTTGTCGTACACCGGCAGCAATTGCTTGCTCAGGGCCAGCGTGGCCGGGTGCAGCCGGGTGCCGGAGCCGCCGGCGAGGATGATGCCTTTGCGTTGCATGGGAAACCTTCAGCGATCAAGGACCTCGGCGAGCATGCGCTCGACGCCCGTCTGCCAGGGCGGCAGCATCAGGCCGAAGGCCTGCTGCAGCTTGCGCGTGGACAACCGTGAGTTCAGCGGCCGCGCTGCCGGTGTCGGGTAGGCGGTGGTGGGAATGCGGTGGATGGCGTCGGACGCGACGCGGATCGGCTGGCCGTGGGCGCGCGCCCATTCGATGACGAAGCGCGCGTACTCGAACCAGTTCGTCTCGCCGCCGGCCACGCAGTGGTAGCTGCCACCGAGCGCCGGCTCGGCGAGCACGCGCCGCACGGCGTGCGCCGTGACGTCGGCGAGCAGCTCGGCGCCGGTGGGCGCACCGATCTGGTCGTCGATGACCTTCAGGCTGTCGCGCTCGGTGGCCAGCCGCAGCATCGAGCGCGCGAAATTGCCGCCGCGCGCGGCGTAGACCCAGCTCGTGCGCAGGATGAGGTGGCGGCAGCCGCTGGCGCGAATGAGCTGTTCGCCTTCGAGCTTGGTGCGGCCGTAGACGCTCAAGGGGCCGGTCGGCGCGTCCTCGTCGCGTGGCATGCTGCCGCTGCCGTCGAAGACATAGTCGGTGCTGTAGTGCACCAGCAGTGCACCGCGCGCCGCGGCCTCTTCGGCGATCACGCCTGGGGCGGCGGCGTTCAGCGCGCGGGCAAAGTCGGGTTCGCTCTCGGCCTTGTCGACCGCGGTATGGGCCGCCGAGTTGACGATGACATCCGGGGCGACCGCGCGGATCAACGCACGCAGTGACTGCGGCTGAGCGAAGTCGGCCTTCAGAGCACCCGGGCTGTCGAAATCGCAGCTCACCAGTTCACCCAGCGGCGCCAGGGCACGCTGGAGTTCCCAGCCGACCTGTCCGTTTCGGCCCAGCAGCAGCAGCTTCATCGTGTGGCGTAGTTCGTCGACAGCCACTCACGATAGCCGCCGCTTTGCACATTGGCCACCCAGTCGGCGTGCTCCAGGTACCACTGCACTGTCTTGCGGATGCCGCTGTCGAAGGTCTCGGCCGGGCGCCAGCCGAGTTCGCGCTCGATCTTGCGCGCATCGATGGCATAGCGGCGGTCGTGTCCCGGGCGATCCTTCACGTGCGTGATGAGCCGTGTGTACGGCCCCTCGGCGCTGGGCCGCAATTCATCGAGCAACGCGCAGACGCGGTGCACGATGTCGCGGTTGGGCATCTCGTTGCCGCCGCCGACGTTGTAGACCTCGCCGACGCGGCCGCGCGCCAGCACGGCGCGGATGGCGCTGCAGTGGTCGCCCACGTACAGCCAGTCGCGCACCTGCAGGCCGTCGCCGTAGATCGGCAGCGGCTTGCCGGCCAGCGCATTGACGATCATCAGCGGGATCAGCTTCTCGGGGAAATGGTAGGGCCCATAGTTGTTGCTGCAGTTGGTGGTGAGCACCGGCAGCCCGTAGGTGTGGTGCCAGGCGCGCACGAGGTGATCGCTGGCCGCCTTGCTGGCGCTGTAGGGGCTGTTGGGCTCGTAGGGGTGGGTCTCGGTGAAGGCGGGCGCGTCGGGCGCCAGGCTGCCGTAGACCTCGTCGGTGCTCACGTGATGAAAGCGGAAGGCGGCCTTCGCCACTTCGTCCAGTGCGCTCCAGTGGGCGCGGGCCGCTTCCAGCAGTGTGAACGTGCCTTCGACATTGGTCTTGATGAAGGCGCCGGGTCCGTGGATGCTGCGGTCGACGTGGCTTTCGGCAGCGAAATGCAGCACCGCGCGCGGCCGGTGCTCGGCCAGCAGGCGGTCCAGCAGGGCGCGGTCGCCGATGTCGCCGTGCACGAAGACGTGGCGCGCATCGCTATGCAGTGAAGTCAGGTTCTGCAGGTTGCCGGCGTAGGTCAGCGCGTCCAGGTTGACGACAGGCTCGTCGCTCTGCGCGAGCCAGTCCAGTACGAAGTTGCTGCCGATGAAGCCGGCGCCGCCGGTGACCAGGATCGTCATGTCGCCCTGCCGTAGGTGTCTTCGAAACGGACGATGTCGTCCTCGCCCAGGTAGCTGCCGGACTGCACCTCGATGATCTCCAGTGGCACCTTGCCCGGGTTGCGCAGGCGATGCCTCTCGCCCAGCGGGATGTAGGTGCTCTGGTTCTCGGCCAGCAAGATGACGCGATCGCCCACCGTGACTTCGGCAGTGCCGGTGACGACGATCCAGTGCTCGGCGCGGTGGTGATGCATCTGCAGGCTCAAGGACGCGCCGGGCTTGACCATGATGCGCTTGACCTGGTGGCGCGGCCCCTGGTCGATGCCGTCGTACCAGCCCCAGGGGCGGTGCACCTTGCGGTGCAGGACCTGCTCGCCGCGCTGTTCGCGGCCCAGTTGCGCGACGATATTCTTCACGTCCTGGCTCTTCTCGCGGCTGGCCACGAGCACGGCGTCGGGCGTTTCCACCACCACCAGATCGTCGACGCCGACGACGCTGACGAGGCGGCTGGTGGCGTGGACCAGGGTGTCGTGGCAGTCGCTGACGATGGCGTCGCCGGTGGCGGCGTTGCCCTGCGCGTCCTTCCCGGCCACCTGCCAGACGGCCTCCCAGGCGCCGAGGTCGTTCCAGCCCGCCGCCAGCGGCTCCATGCGGATGTCGAGCACGCCCGGGCACTTTTCCATTACCGCATAGTCGACCGATTCGCCAGGAACGGCAGCGAATTCGACCTTGCCGGGGCGCACGAAGAGCGCGTCGGTCTGGCGAACCGCCCACGCGGCATGGCAGGCCGCCAGGATGTCGGGGCGGAAGCGCTGCAGCGCGTCCAGCCACACCGAAGCCTTGAGCACGAACATGCCGGCGTTCCAGAAGTAGCCGCCGCGCGCCAGGTACTGCCCGGCGGTCGCAAGATCGGGTTTCTCCACGAACTGCGCCACGCGCGGGCCGTCGGCGCGGATATAGCCGTAGCCGGTCTCGGGGCGGTCGGGGGTGACGCCGAGGATGACGATCGCACCCTCGGCCGCCGCCTGCACGGCGCGCGCCAGAGCGGCGGCAAAGGCGGCAGCGTCGGTCACCGTCTGGTCGGCGGGGGTCACCACCATCACCGGGTCGGCGCCGGACGCCACCGCCTGCAGCGCGGCCAGGGTCACGGCCGGTGCGGTGTTGCGCCCCACCGGTTCCAGCAGCACGGCGGCCGGCTCGGCGCCCATCGCGCGCAACTGGTCCAGCGCCAGGAAACGGTGCTCCTCGTTGCACACCACCAGCGGCGCCGCCACGGCAATGCCCTCGCCGGTCAGCGCCTGCAACCGGGTCGCAGCCTGCTGAAAGAGGCTGGTGTTGCCCGACAGGACCAGGAACTGCTTCGGAAAGCCGGCCCGCGACAACGGCCACAGCCGCGTGCCCGAACCGCCGGCCATGATGACCGGCTGGACCTGGATCTCTTTCATGCTTCGAATCCTCCCGGGTTCATCGATTGCCAGCGCCAGCTGTCGGCGCACATCCGCGCCAGGTCGTGCCGTGCGTGCCAGCCCAGCAGTTCCTGCGCCAGCGTGGGGTCGGCCCAGCAGGCGGCGACGTCCCCCGGCCGCCGCGGCACCACGTCGTACGGAATCTCGCGGCCGCTGGCGGCGGCATAGGCGGTCACCACTTCGAGCACGCTGCAACCGCGCCCGGTCCCCAGGTTGACGGTGAAGGAACCGGCATGGCCGAACAGCCGGCGCAGCGCGGCGACGTGGCCTTCTGCCAGGTCCGTGACGTGGATGTAGTCGCGCACGCCGGTGCCGTCAGGCGTGTCGTAGTCGTTGCCGAAGACCCGCAGCCGCTGCAGCCGGCCCACGGCCACCTGCGCCACGTAGGGCATCAGGTTGTTGGGCGTGCCGCGCGGGTCTTCGCCGATGAGGCCGCTGTCGTGGGCGCCCACGGGGTTGAAATAGCGCAGGCAGGCGGTCTGCCAGGCGGCGTCCGAGGCACCGAGGTCGCGCAGGATCTGCTCGCCGACCAGCTTCGTCTGGCCGTAGGGATTGGTCGCCGTCAGCGGCGTGTCCTCGGTGATCGGCAGCCGCGCCGGCTCGCCGTAGACGGTGGCGCTGGAGCTGAAGACGAAGCGCCGGATGCCGTGCCGCTGCAGCGCCTCGCACACCGTGACCAGGCCGCCAACGTTGTTGGCGTAGTAGGCCAGCGGCTTGGCCACCGATTCGCCGACCGCCTTGTAGGCGGCGAAGTGGACCGCGGCGTCGATGCGGTGGCGGCCGATGATGTCTTCCATCGCCGCGGCATCGCAGACGCTGGCGCGCTCGAAGATCGGCCGTTCGCCACTCAGGCGCTGCAGGCGGTTCAGCACTTCGGGGGCACTGTTGCTGAAGTCGTCGACGCCGACGACGCCGTAGCCGGCGGTCTGCAGCGCGAGCCAGGTGTGCGAGGCGATGTAGCCGGTGGCGCCGGTGAGAAGGATGGTGGGTTTCATGGCTGCAGCCGCAGCATTCTCACCCAGTCGATGCGGGCGACCGCGTCGCTGCCGGGACGGCGACGACGCGTCGGCTGCCTACAATCGCGCAATGCTCCACAGTCTCCAAGAAATGCTGTTGCCGGCCTTGGCCGAGCGCCTGACGCTGGTCATCAACCATGTCCTCGGCGGCGAAGTCGTGGCCACCGAACGCTTGCGACCGCACGCCGGCCGCACCCTGGGGCTCACGCTCACCGGGTGGCCGCGCCTGCTGCCGCCGCCACCGGCGCTGGCCTGGCGCGTGACGCCCGCCGGCCTGCTGGACTGGTGCGGCGCGCAGGGTATCGATGCACCCGACCTGGCGGTGCGTATCGACGCCTCCAACCCGGCGTTGCTGCTGGCACGCATGCTCGGCGGCGAGGCGCCCCCGGTGCAGATCGACGGCGACGCACAACTGGCGGGCGATGTGAACTGGCTGCTGCAGAACGTGCGCTGGGACGTCGCCGCCGACCTCGAGCGCCTGTTCGGGCCCGTCGTCGCGCAACAGCTGCACCAGGTCGGACGCACCATCGCCGCGGGCATGCGCACGGCGATCCGGACCGCTTCCGAGCTTGGCGAGCGGCTTCGCTCGCGCCGGGCGTGAACAGCGCTTGATGCGTCAGCTCGGGCGCCTGGTCTTCATCGTCATCATCGTCCTGCGCTTCGGCCTGGACGAGGTGGCGCTGTCGGCCTTCCGCCAGCGCTGGGTGCGCGCGCTGGTGCGCATCGTCACCGTCGGCCGGCGCCTGGACGCGCCGCGCGGCGAACGGCTGCGCCAGGGGCTGGAGAAGCTGGGGCCGATCTTCGTCAAGTTCGGCCAGGTGCTGTCGACGCGGCGCGACCTCATCCCGCTGGACGTGGCCGACGAACTGGCCCGGCTGCAGGACCGCGTGCCTCCGTTTCCGGCAGCGCAGTCGCGCGCGCTGGTCGAGAAGGCATTCGGGCGCCCGATCGACGCCCTCTTTGCCAGCTTCGAAGTCGAGCCGGTGGCCAGCGCGTCGATCGCCCAGGTCCACTTCGCGGTGATGAAGGACGGCCGCGAGGTAGCGGTGAAGGTGCTGCGCCCGGGCATGCTGGACGTCATCGACCACGACCTGGCGCTGCTGCACCTGCTGGCGCGCTGGGTCGAGCGGCTGTCGGCCGACGGCAAGCGGCTGAAGCCGCGCGAGGTCGTGGCCGAGTTCGACGGCTACCTGCACGACGAACTGGACCTCGTGCGCGAAGCCGCCAATGCGGCGCAGCTGCGCCGCAACATGGACGGCCTCGGCCTGGTGCTCGTGCCCGAGATGATGTGGGACCTGTGCACCTCCGGCGTCATCGTGATGGAGCGCATGCACGGCGTGCCGATCAGCCAGGTCGCGCGGCTGCGCGAAGCCGGCGTCGATTTCAAGAAGCTGGCGCGCGACGGCGTCACCATCTTCTTCACCCAGGTGTTCCGCGACGGCTTCTTCCACGCCGACATGCACCCGGGCAACATCCAGGTCAGCCTCGACCCCAGGAACTTCGGCCGCTATATCGCGCTCGACTTCGGCATCGTCGGCACGCTCACCGACAGCGACAAGGACTACCTGGCGCAGAATTTCATCGCCTTCTTCCGTCGCGACTACAAGCGCGTCGCCGAGTTGCACGTGGAGAGCGGCTGGGTGCCGCCCGACACCCGCATCGATGCCCTGGAAGGCGCGATCCGGGCCGTCTGCGAGCCTCACTTCGACCGGCCGCTGAAGGACATTTCGCTCGGCCAGGTGCTGATGCGCCTGTTCCAGGCGTCGCGCCGCTTCAATGTCGAGATCCAGCCGCAATTGGTGTTGCTGCAGAAGACGCTGCTCAATATCGAAGGCCTGGGGCGGGAGCTCGACCCCGAACTCGACCTGTGGGTCACCGCCAAGCCCTTCCTGGAGCGCTGGATGAACGAGCAGGTCGGCTGGCGCGGTCTGTTCGAACGTCTGAAGAACGAGGCGCCGCGTTACGCGCAACTGGCGCCCGAACTGCCGCGCCTGCTGCACCGGGCACTGCAGCAGCGCGCGGTGCCGCAGGAGTCGGCTGCGCTGCTCGCCCTGCTGGCCGAACAGCGGCGTACCAACCGGCTGCTGCAGGCGGCACTGTGGATGGCGGTGGGCTTCGTCCTCGGGCTCGTGCTGGCGCGCGTCGCGGCGCGCTTCTGGGGCTGATCCGGGAAACCCCGGGAAGCCTATAATTTCGCCTTTTTAATCAACGGTTTAGCGACCAGACCCGGTGCCGCGAGGCGGGTCCCCGCGCACTCTCCCACAAGACATGCCGATCTACGCCTATCGCTGCTCGTCCTGCGGCCATGCCCAGGACGTGCTGCAGAAGATCTCGGACCCGGTGCTCACCGTGTGCCCGGCCTGCGGGGCCACCAGCTATGCCAAGCAGCTCACGGCAGCCGGCTTCCAGCTCAAGGGCTCGGGCTGGTACGTCACCGACTTCCGCGGCGGCAACACCGCCGGCAAGGCACCCGCCCAGGAGGGCGGCGCCGAGGCGCCCAAGGACGGGGCCGGGGCGGCTGCCGCCGAAGGCGCCAAGGCCGCCGCTCCTGTCACCGACAAGGCGGCTGCCGCGGCGCCGTCCGAAGCTGCCAAGCCCGTGGCCGCTGCACCGGCTCCGACGCCGACCCCCGGCACACCCAAGACCGGCGCGTGAAGAAGTACCTCGTCACCGGGCTGCTGGTCTGGCTGCCGCTGGCGATCACGGTCTGGGTGCTGTCCTGGCTGCTCGGCGCGCTGGACGGCGTCTTCGCCTCGATGCTGACGGCGACGCAGGCGCTGACGCCGGAGTCGGCGCGCGAGACGATCGACACCCTGCGCCGGGTGCCGGGCCTGGGCGTGGTGGTGCTCGGCCTCGTCCTGCTGCTCACCGGTGTCTTCGTCACCAACATCTTCGGCCAGTGGTGGTTCCGGCAGTGGGACGCGGTGATGGGCCGCATCCCCATCGTCAAATCGATCTACAACTCGGTCAAGCAGGTTTCGGACACGCTGTTCTCCAGCAACGGCAACGCCTTTCGCGAAGCGGTGCTGGTGCAGTACCCGCGTGCCGGCTCGTGGACCATCGCCTTCGTCACCGGCAAGCCCGGCGGCGAGGTGGCGGCGCGGCTGCCGGGCGAATATGTCAGCGTCTACGTGCCGACGACGCCCAACCCGACCTCGGGCTTCTTCCTGATGATGCCGCGCGCCGACGTCCTCGAGCTCAGGATGAGCGTCGACGAGGCGCTCAAGTACGTCATCTCGATGGGCGTGGTCTCGCCCGACACCGCCTCCGCCCGGACACGAAATTGACCGGGCTGGCCCGGCCCGGCAGCCGGCCAGCCCCATCGCGGCCCGCAGCGGCAGACCGCGCCAGCGCCATCCACCGTACGACATACCCCGGATCCCGATTGGAGTGAGAGCATGAGAAGCACCTACTGTGGCCAGGTCAGCGAGACGCTGATGGACCAGACCGTGACGCTGATGGGCTGGGCGCACCGCCGCCGTGACCATGGCGGCGTCATCTTCATCGACCTGCGCGACCGCGAAGGCCTGGTGCAGATCGTCTGCGACCCCGACCGGCCGGAGATGTTCGCTGTCGCCGAAGGCGTGCGCAACGAGTTCTGCCTGCAGGTCGTCGGCCGCGTGCGCGCGCGCCCGGCCGGCACCGAGAACGCCAACCTCACCAGCGGCAAGGTCGAGGTGCTGTGCCACGAGCTGGTAGTGCTCAACCCCAGCGTGACGCCGCCGTTCCAGCTCGACGACGAGAACCTCAGCGAAACGGTGCGCCTGACGCACCGGGTGCTCGACCTGCGCCGTCCCGAGATGCAGAAGAACCTGCGCTTGCGCTACCGCATCGCCATCGAGGTACGCAAATTCCTGGACGAACAGGGCTTCATCGACATCGAGACGCCGATGCTGACCAAGAGCACGCCCGAGGGCGCACGCGACTACCTGGTGCCCAGCCGCGTCCACGACGGCCACTTCTTCGCGCTGCCGCAGAGCCCGCAGCTGTTCAAGCAGCTGCTGATGGTGGCGGGTTTCGACCGCTACTACCAGATCACCAAGTGCTTCCGCGACGAGGACCTGCGCGCCGACCGCCAGCCCGAGTTCACGCAGATCGACATCGAGACCTCGTTCCTGACGGAAGAGGAGATCCGCGCCGTCACCGAGGCCATGATCCGCGCCGTGTTCCGCCGCGCGCTGGGGGTCGAGCTGCCGGTCTATGCGCAGATGAGCTATGCCGAGGCGATGCACAAGTACGGCTCCGACAAGCCTGATCTGCGCGTCAAGCTCGAGCTCACCGAACTCACCGAGCTCATGAAGAACGTCGACTTCAAGGTCTTCTCGGGTCCGGCGACCACGCCCGGCGGGCGCGTCGTGGCCCTGCGCGTGCCCGGCGGCGCCGAGATGAGCCGCAGCGAGATCGACGGCTATACCGAGTTCGTTCGGATCTACGGCGCCAAGGGCCTGGCCTGGATCAAGGTCAACGACGCCGAGAAGGGCCGCGAGGGCCTGCAGAGCCCGGTGGTGAAGAACCTGCACGACGCGGCGATCGCCGAAATCATCGCCCGCACCGGCGCGCGCAACGGCGACCTGCTCTTCTTCGGTGCCGACAAGGCGAAGATCGTCAACGACGCGATCGGTGCGCTGCGCCTCAAGGTCGGTCACAGCGAGTTCGGCCGCAAGCACGGCCTGGTGTCAGAGGGCTGGGCGCCGCTGTGGGTGGTCGACTTCCCGATGTTCGAACTGGACGAGGAGGCCCAGCGCTGGAACGCTGTGCACCACCCGTTCACGGCGCCCAAGGAGGGCCACGAGGACTACATGGACACGGATCCGGGGCGATGCATCGCCAAGGCCTACGACATGGTGCTCAACGGCTGGGAGATCGGTGGCGGCTCGGTGCGTATCCACCGCGCCGAAGTGCAGAGCAAGGTCTTCAGCGCGCTCAAGATCGGGCCCGAGGAAGCGCAGCTCAAGTTCGGCTTCCTGCTCGATGCGCTGAAGTACGGCGCGCCGCCGCACGGAGGCCTGGCTTTCGGGCTGGACCGCATCGCCACGCTGATGGCCGGCGCCGAGAGCATCCGCGACGTCATCGCGTTCCCGAAGACGCAGCGCGCGCAGTGCCTGCTGACCGGGGCGCCGAGCCTCGTCGACGAGGCTCAACTGCGTGAACTGCACATCCGGCTGCGCAATCCGCAGGCGGCAGGCTGAGCGCCGGCAAGGGTCCGCGATGACGGGATTGGCCTGCTGCGCGGGTTGAACGGCGATGGTTGCGCTGCCCGAAGCCCGGCCGTTCAAGGTCCCGAGTT
>Ga0105090_10002637_pt1 | contig 10030 bp, 9 predicted proteins | sample PPLLak3March2015_FD_79110 | JGI IMG/M metagenome (GOLD analysis project Ga0105090, IMG submission 79110) | Freshwater sediment microbial communities from Prairie Pothole Lake near Jamestown, North Dakota, USA - PPLs Lake P7 Core (1) Depth... | ecosystem: Environmental > Aquatic > Freshwater >... | reverse complement strand
AAGACTGATTGCCGACCTCCACTTCGGCACTGCCAACGCGCACTGCCGACCGTGAAGCGATGCGCGCCACCGGCTACTTTGGTGTTCCCTCGGGGGCGGCAACGGCCAAAGATGCGGATTCACGTGGCCGGCCATCCACGGACTGGCGTCTGGCTGTGCGCCGACAAAGCCGCTTCGCCCGACAGGACGAGCGCCACTGCGAGGGTTGAGAATCGACGCCCAGCAAGCTGGCTGTGACCTACTTCGGCTCGAACATGATCAACCGGCAATCGGTGCTGCCGATGTTTTCCACGATGTGCGAGGCGATCGGAGCCTGTACGCGTGCGGTGCCGGCGATGGGACTGCCTTCCATCGGTGGGCGACCAGGAAACTGGTTGCGCATGTTGCAGTTCGTCAGATAGTAAACCGCGGCGTCCGGGTGCGAGTGGGACAGGTCCTTCTGGCCTGGCTTCCAAGTCACCTCGATGACACGGTACTTGTCGTTCTCCGCGATCACCTTGTAGATGTCGGGTGACGCAACGAAGCCAGGTGGCACGGCTTGGGCCAGCGCCAAGCCGGCGAAGCCGAGTGCAACCAATGCGAGCGGAACCCGCCTCCGCATCAACGCATGAAGAGCTTGGTAGTGACTGGACATGAGGCATTCCTTTCACATTCAGAGATCCCGCCACGTCGGCTTGACTTACCCCAATGGGAGTCTTTCAGCCGCTGATTCGACAGCTGTTGATAGGACGCAAGCGCAACCGACAAATTGACGAGGATGTGCGACAAGCTCGGCGCCTCATCGGCTGCCCGGGGCAAGGTGCTGACACTCACCCTGAGGTGCTCGATCAATCGTCTCCCAGATGTTGCCGTGCACGTCGAGCAAGCCCCAGGGGTTGGGTGCCTTTTGTCCTACCGCATGCGGCGCGCCGGTCGCGGAGTCCTCGCCATACCAAGCCTGGCGCGCCAACTGTCGGGCGCCGTCCCCGAACCAGTGAGCAGTGGTCGTGCCGGCGCGCGCCGCTTACTCCCACCCCGCTTCCGTCGGCAGGCGATAGCGCCGGTGCCCATCCTTATGACTCAGGCGCAGGATGAATGCCTGTGCTTCGTTCCACGACACCGTGGCCGGGTTCGACGGCTTAAGCGCCCGCGCCGTCTCCCGGGCAAATCGAAGAGGGGATTGGACCGCGCCTCCGTGCAGGCGCTGATACCCATCACCGCTTGCCACTGCGGCTGCGTCACCTCGACCTTGCCCAGGTAGAAGGGCTGCGGCGACGAGTTGAAGGTCATCTCCGAGATCCTGGTGCAGTTGGTGACCGAGAAGATCCTCACGCACCTGGGCCCGCACAGTGGCGCGCCGCCACGGGCACAAGCGCTTGGCCAGCGCCGACAGCGGCCTGTGCACAGTCAACTCAAAGCCGATCAATCGGACGGATGACGAGGCCGATCCTCACGAACCCCCTGCGTTCATCGCCGACCTTCTCGCCCGCGACATCGCGCGCAGCATCCCCACCCCGCGCACCAATCCTGATTGGTCTGTCGCAGCGCCGCGCAATGACCCTGCCCTCCAGCGTGCGCTGCCCTCATCGGGTGGCCAGTCACGATCCCGGCGCTTGGCCTGCCGTATGCGAAAAACGAAAAATAGCCACCAACAAAACGATTGGACGATCGCCGCCCGCAGGACGCAACATTGGCGCACAACAGCCTGGAAACACCCTTGGACATCGCCCGCTTCCCCCGCATACGACTCGGTCACTTCCCGACCCCGCTCGAGCCCATGGACAACCTGACGCGGTTGCTCGGGGGCCCTCGCCTGTGGATCAAGCGTGATGACTGCACCGGCCTGTCGACCGGCGGCAACAAGACCCGCAAGCTCGAGTTCCTTTTGGCCGAGGCGCAAGCGCGTCAAGCCGACGTGGTGATCACACAGGGAGCAACGCAGTCCAACCACGCCCGCCAGACGGCGGCCGCTGCGGTCAGGCTGGGCATGCAGTGCCACATCTTGCTGGAAGACCGCACCGGAAACACCGAATTCAACTACACCGAGAACGGCAACGTGTTGCTCGACCGGCTGCACGGCGCCACGGTCGAGCGCCGCGCCGGTGGCAGCGACATGCAGGCCGAGATGGAGGCCGTGGCCGTGCAGCTGGCGCAGGCCGGCCGCCAGCCTTACGTGATCCCCGGCGGTGGCTCGAACCCGGTGGGCGCGCTGGGTTACGTCAATGCCGCGCTCGAACTGGTCAACCAGTCGACCGAGATGGGCCTGCGCATCGACCACCTGGTGCACGCTACAGGCAGCGCCGGCACCCAGGCCGGCCTGGTGGCCGGACTGCAGGGCATGAACAGCGCGATCCACCTGCTCGGCATCGGCGTGCGCGCGCCGCGCGAAAAGCAGGAGAGCATGGTCTACGACCTGGCCTGCCGCACCTGGGCCCTGCTGGGTCTGCGCGGCGCGTTGCTGCGCACCGCCGTGCAGGCCAACAGCGACTACGTCGGTGGCGGCTACGGCGTGCCCACACCAGGCATGGTCGAGGCCGTCACGCTGCTGGCCCGGACCGAGGGCATCCTGCTCGACCCGGTGTACTCGGGCAAGGGCATGGCCGGCCTGATCGATCTGGTGCGCAAGGGCCACTTCGAGAAGGACCAGAACGTCGTATTCCTGCATACGGGCGGGTCGGCGGCATTGTTCGGCTATCCAGGCGCCTTTGGCCTGGCAACGTCCTGAGTTCGACCACCCCCCAAGGAGAGACCCACGATGAACACCCGCTCCAACCCGTTGCTGCGCCTGGGCGCCCTGTCGTTGCTGGCCGCCGCTTGCGCGGCCCCGGCCGGCGCGCAGACCACGCTGCGGCTCTCGACCTACGTCAACGAGGTCGACATCCGTTACCAGGGCTTCAAGAAGTTTGCCGACCTCGTCGCCGCGAAGACCGAGGGCCGCGTCAAGGTCGAGATCTTCCCGTCGTCGACGCTGCACGGCTGGAGCGAGGGCGTGGACGCCGTGCTCGGCGGGGTCTCCGACATCAGCTGGATGCCGGCCGACAAGCGGCTGCCCTGCTACCGCGTGACCTCGCTCTACCCGATGGTCGTCGACATGAGCAAGCAGATCGAACTCGACGCCGCCTACGCGGCGCTGATGAAGGACGAGGCCGCCAAGGCCGGCCTGGTACCGCTGATCAATTCGAACTACTCCTACGACCAGGAGTGGTGGTTCAAGACCCCTGGCGCCGATCTGTCGAAGCTCAACGGCAAGCTGGTGCGCTCGATCGGACCCCTGGTGTCGATGATGATCGAGACCTGGGGCGGCAAACCGGTGTTCGTGGCTCCGAAAGAGGTCTTCCAGTCCGCCGAGCGCGGCGTGGTCGACGGCATCAATATGGGCGTAGCCACCTACAGCGCCTGGAAGTTGTGGGGCGTGATGCCGCACATGGTCAAGGCCAACCTGTTCTACGGCAACATCAATTACATGATCAACAAGCGCAAGTTCGAGACGCTCACCCCGAAAGACCAGGCCGCGGTACTGGCGGCGGCGCGCGAATCGGAGGTCTGGCTCAAGCCCGAGTACGAGAAGGCGGTCGACGCTGACATTGCCTCCGCCGTCAAGCAGGGCGGCACGGTCACATCGGTGCCGCCGGCGCAGCGCAAGGCCATGGTCGACTCGATCGCCACCAAGTGGAAGGGCGAGGTCGACACCGCCTGCGGCGTCGACCTGGCGGACAAGGTGCGCGTGCTGTTCAGCAAGCACACGCTGTAGGCAGCCATGCTGGCGATGCTGCTGCGCCGCGTCGAGCGACTAGCCGTATGGCTGGCTGGCCTCGGCGCCATCATCATCATCGTCCAGATGCTCTGGATCTCGTACGGCGTGTTCATGCGCTACGTGATGTCCAGGCCCGACGGCACGGTGACCGAGGCCACGGCGCTGCTGTTGTTCCCGGCGGCGTTCCTGGGCTTGGCATTTGCGCTCAAGGAGGACGCCTACCCGAAGGTGTCCTTCCTGCCCGACGCGCTGGGCCCCCGCGGCCGGCGCCGGCTGGAGGCGCTGAACCTGGTGTTGATGGTTGTCGTCGGCGGCTTCTTCTCCATCGCCGCGGTGGACGCCACGCTGAACTCGTTTCAATCGGGCGCATCGTCGGAGATCCTTCTCTGGCCGCGTTATCTGTTCTGGGCGCCAGGGGCGTTGGCGCTGGTGGTCTTCACGGTCCACGTCGCCCTCAAGCTCGCCGTGCTGCTGACGTCGTCCGAACCCCAGTCCGCCCGCGGCGGCTGATCCAGGAGCGCTCATGGAGTGGTACCACGTCGGGGTCGGCCTGCTGGCCCTGCTGATGCTGTTCATCGGCCTGGGCCTGCCGATCCCATTCGCGCTGGCGGCGGCGTCAATGCCGTTCCTGTTCTACATCCAGGGCTGGTCGACCGCGCTCGTGAGCAGCGAGCTCAAGTTGTGGGGCGTGTGGATCGACTACATCCTGCTCGCCGTGCCGCTGTTTGTCTTCCTTGGCGAACTTATTGGCCGCTCCACCATCGGGCCCAACCTGTACCAGTTCATGCACCGCGGAGTGCGCGTCCGCGGCTCAGCGGCCTACGGCAGCATTGCCGCCTGCGCCGGCTTCGGCGCGGTGTGCGGCTCGTCGATGGTGGGCTCGTTGACGATCGGCGGCGTGGCCCTGCCCGAGATGAAGAAGCTCGGCTACGACAACCGCCTGTCCAGCGGCGTGCTGGCCGCAGGCGGCACGCTGAGCGTGCTGATTCCGCCTAGCCTGATCCTGCTCTTCTACGGCATCGTCACCGACACCTCGATAGGCGAGCTGTTCATCGCCGGCATGGTGCCCGGCGTCGTGCTGGTGCTGCTGTTCTGTGCCGTCGTCTACGTCTGGGGCCGGCTGTATCCGTCCCACATCCCCGACGTCGACGACACGGCGCGCAGCAGCCTGAGGCAGATGCTGGTCTCGGTGGGGCCGATCTTCCTGATCGGGCTCGTGATCACGCTGTCCATCTACACCGGCATCGCCACCCCGACCGAAGCCGCTGCGGTGGCGGCGCTACTGACCGTGGTGCTGGCCTTCGCTGTCGGCGGCCTGGACTTTGCCGGCTTCAGGGGTGCCCTGATGGCCACCATGCGCACCATGGGCTACCTGGGCCTGCTGCTGTCGGCCGGCGTGCTGTTCGGCTTCGTGCTGACCTATTACCGCGTTCCGCAGCAGTTCACAGAGCTGTTCCTGTCCTACCAGCTCAGCCCCTATGCGGTGCTGGCCATCGTGATCGCGTTCTACATCGTGCTGGGCATGTTCCTGGAGCCGGTGTCGATGACCTTCATCACGCTGCCGACGATCTTCCCGCTGATGCAGGCGGCCGGCTTCGACATGATCTGGTTCGGCATCGTCTACACGATCACGATGGAGATCGCGGTGCTGACGCCACCTGTCGGGCTCAACCTCTACGTGATCCAGGGCATCAGCCGGGGCTCGATATCGATCGGCGAGGTGATCATCGGCTGCCTGCCGTTCATCGCCAGCATGGTGGTGCTGATCGCGCTGCTGATCGCGATGCCGGAGACCGCGACATGGCTGCCGGCGGCCATGAAGTGACCGCGCCCACCCTGCCGTACCGGCGCGCTGGCGCCGGCCCGACGCTGGTGCTTGTTCATGGCTACCTGGGTGGGTCGCGGCAGTGGGACGCCGAGATCGAATGCCTGCGTCACCAATTCGACGTCATCGCCCCGGATTTGGCCGGGTACGGCGATGCCAGTCACCTGACCGCGCCAACCGAGATGGCCGCGCACGCCCGTGCCGTGCTGGCCACCCTGGACCACCTTGGCGTCGACCGTTTCCAACTGCTGGGTCACTCGATGGGCGGCATGGTGGCCCAGGAGATCGTGCGGCTGGCGTCACCGCGCGTGCGGCAGCTGGTGCTCTATGCGACCGGGGCGCAGGGCTGCATCCCCGGGCGGTTCGAAACCATGGCGCGCTCGCGCGAACGCTTGGCCGAGGAGGGTGTGGAGCGCACCGCCAGACGCATCTGTGCGACCTGGCTGCTCGACCGCGAGGCGTCGCCGGCCTTCGATGCGCTGGCCGCGCTGGCCACCCGCGCCAGCGAACAGGCGGCGCGGGCCGGTCTGTGCGCGATGGAGGGCTGGGATGGTCGCGACCGCCTGGGCGCGATCGAACAGGAAACGCTGGTGGTGTGGGGCGAGCGCGACCGGAGCTACGGATGGGCACAGATCGAGGCGCTCTGGCGCACGATCCCTCGCGCCTCACTCGCGGTGCTGCCCCATTGCGCCCATGCGCTGCACCTGGAGCGCGCGACGCTCTTCCACACGTTGCTCTTGGAGTTTCTGCGCCCTGGCACGCCCGCGGCGAGGCCTTGACATGGTTCCGACCCGAGGCTTCGGGAGCCGCCCCACCGCCGACAATGCCCGCACCTGGGGAGCGGCGGCAATGGAACTGAAGTGGCTTGACGACTACATCGCACTGATCGAGACCGGCAACTTCTCGGCGGCGGCCGCGCGTCGTCATGTCTCGCAGCCGGCCTTCTCGCGCCGCATCCAGATGCTCGAGGACTGGTTGGGCGTGACGCTAATCGACCGCACGCGCAAGCCACTGCAGTTCACGCCAGTGGCCAGGGACAACCAGCTCGCGTTCCGCAGCCTGGTGGCACGCATCTACGAATTCCGCGCGGTGCTGAAGTCCGAGTCGTTGGACAGCGGGGGTATCACCATCGCGGCGCAGCACACGCTGGCCGCATCGTATGTGCCAGGCTTCCTCGCCCGGCTGCGGCAACTGGACCCCGACCAGAACTTCAGGATCCGCTCGGAGAACCGCGCCGACAGCGTGGCCATGCTGATGCGTGGCGAGGCCGAGATCCTGATCACCTACGACACGCCGCAATCGCACTGCAACGTGCCCGGGCAACTGGCGCTGCGCCATGTGCTGGGGCACGACGACCTGATGCTCGTGGCCTGCCCGCAGCTGCACAAGGAACTGAGCGGGCTCCCCGACGGCAGCCGTGTGCCCATGCTGTGCTACCCGCCAGACAGCTTCTTCGGCCAGGCGGTCCGCGAAGAGGCCTTGCCCGACCTGATGCGCCGTCAACAGGTGGTGGTGCGCTGCGTGAGCGAGTTTGCGATGGGTCTGCGTGAGCTGGCGCTGATCGGCCAGGGTGCGGCCTGGCTGCCGGCGTCGCTGATCCAGGGCGACCTGGCGCGCGGTTCGCTGCTGCCGCTGGGCCGGCTGGGCCGCTCCGTCCGCATGGACATCGTCGTCTTCTTCGCCGTGCTGGCGGGCGACAGGGGAGAAAGCCTGCTTCGCAGCTTCGAGTTACTGCGTGGCGATGCGATCCCAGCGCCGAACGCGGCGGTCGATCAGACCAAGACAGCACGCCTGCGCAAGCGGTCCCATGCACACGCCGCCCAAACGCGCGCGACGACATGACCCCGCCGATCCGTGCGCGGCACGAGATCTGACGGTGGAGGACTCTTCCCCGGTCCGGTCGCCACCCCGCCCCGGCGTCCGCGCTGGCATGGCCTGGCGGCTGGGAGTCACGCTGGCCCCAGGCACGGCGCTGGCAGGAGTGATCGCGCTGGCAGCCACCTTTGTCGCCACGCTGCATGGCGGGCCGCAGCTGCTGTATGCGCTGCTCATCGGCATGAGCTTCAGCTATCTCAGCCAGGAGGCGCGCACGAAGCCGGGCATCGAATTTGCCGGCAACGCGGTGTTGCGCCTGGGAGTGGGCCTGCTGGGCGCGCGCATCACCACCGACCAGATTGCCGGTCTGGGATGGGAGACCGCCTTGACGGTGATCGCCGCGACCGCCACCACGCTGCTGTGTGGCCTGGCGGTCGGCAAGCGGCTGGGCATGAGCCGGGCGCAGCGGGTGTTGTCGGGCGGTGCGGTGGGCATCTGCGGTGCCTCGGCGGCGCTGGCGATATCGGTCGTGCTGCCGCGCGAGAAGGACAGCGACCGCTTCACGCTGATGATCGTGGTCACGGTCACCGTGATGTCGACACTCGCCATGATCGGCTACCCGCTGATCGCGAAGCTGCTGGAGCTGCCGCCGGCACTGGCCGGCCTGTTCATAGGCGGCACCATTCACGACGTGGCCCAGGTCGTGGGCGCGGGCTACATGCTCGGCGCCGACACCGGCGACGTCGCGACCATCGTCAAGCTGTTTCGCGTCTCGCTGCTGACAGTGGTGGTGGTCATCGTCTCGGCGGCCTTCAAGAAGGCACGCGAGCGGACTCTGGCTGGCGGCGCATCCTGCACCGCGCTCGTGCGGCAGGCCCTGGTTCCCTGGTTCCTGTGGCTGTTCATCGGCGTGGTCGTGCTCAACTCGATGGGTGCGATTGCGCCGGCGCTTCAGTCCGGTTTGAACGATGTCTCGCGCGCCTGCCTCGTGGTGGCCATCACCGCGCTGGGAATGAAGACCAGCTTTGTCCAGTTGGCGCAGGCGGGCTGGCGGCCTCTGGCGCTGATCATCATCGAGACGGCCTGGATTGCGGCTTTCGTATTGGCTGTGATCCTCTGGCGCCACTGAGCCGGGTCGCCTGGACTGGCCAGGCTGGCATCGGCTAGGCCGGCGATCAAGCGGATTCATTACAACGCCGCAGGGCAAATGGGAGCACGCGTCAGCGCTGGGTCGGGGCCTTGGACCGTGAGCCGGCTGCCGCGAAGTCGCCGTTCGCGGCGACCGGCAATCGGCCATCAACTGTCGTTGGTGACAGGCTGCTTCGGGACCTCTGACTTGGTGTCTGCCCAGATTGCGAGTGGGCGGGTGGGTTAAACGACCAATCCTCACCGGTTGGGCGTCTTCAAGTCCGGGTTTCGCGACACCGTGCAAGCGACGCCGGCGCGCCCCAATGCGTCGGGCTGGACGCCGACGCCGCATCGGGCCAAGCGGCGACTCCGGTATTGACCATCTCCTCTAAGGGTTTATCCGCAATGCGAGGCTCGCTGCCACTGGAGGTTCTCCCATGCCGCAACCCGGCCCGGTCATTCCGTGGCTCCCGCCCGGCGCCCGCGAAGGAGATCCGATCCTGGGCGCGCTACGGCATGGCATCGGTGCCTTCGCGTCGCCGGCGTTCGATTCGATGCGCGCCGCACATGGCTACTGGGTCATGCTCGGGCTCGCACCGCGCTCGATGCTCGCGTCGCGTGACGTCGACGCGGCCGTCGACGCCCTGGAGCGCTGCACGCTCGGGCCGTTCGCACGGAGCAGGTAACGACTAGCGACGGACCCCGTCCGCCCACGCCTGGCCCAAGCGCGAAATCGTCGCGCGGAAATAGCTACGCCTGCGCTGCGGTGACTGCCGTCGACCCAAGGGGCTGACCGGACCTGCTGCAGCCCGACGCCGACGATACTGCGGCCCCATAGAATGCGGCGCCATTCGAGGGACCAGCCGCTCGACCGCCCAGGCGGCAACGGCAGACGGGGGGCATGGTGAGTTTCGATCCACGACGGGCAGTCGAGGCGGCATGGCGGGTAACCACGGGTCTGATGGTCGCTGCGGTGCTCGCCGCCTGCGGACGCGAGGCGGCGCCGCCGCATGCGCCGCCGCCCCCCGAGGTGGGCGTGATCCGCGTCGAGGCGAAGACCACGCCGCTTCTGGTCGACGTCGTTGGCGACATCCGCGCCTTCCGTGAAATTGAGCTGCGGCCGCGCGTCAGCGGCGTGGTCGAGAAGCAGCTGTTCCGCCCCGGGCAGATGGTGCGCGAGGGCCAGCCGCTGTTCCTGATCGACACCCGCGCGCTCGATTCGGCGGTGGCCGACGCGCAGGCGCGGCAACTCGAGGCCGAGGCGCAACTGGCACGCGCGCGTCAGGACGTCGCGCGCTACAAGCCGCTGCTGGTGGACGACGCGATCCCGCGCCAGACCTACGAGCAAGCGGTGTCGACCGAGCAGCAGGCGGCGTCGCTGGTCGAGTCGCGCAAGGAGGGCGTCACGCGCGCCAAGCTGGATCGCTCGTTCGCCGAGGTGCGCGCCCCGGTCACCGGGCAGATCGGGCTGCAGAAGGTCGAGGTCGGCGGCCTGGCCAGCGCCGGGCAGACGGTGCTGGCCACGGTTT
>Ga0105090_10002636_pt1 | contig 10030 bp, 9 predicted proteins | sample PPLLak3March2015_FD_79110 | JGI IMG/M metagenome (GOLD analysis project Ga0105090, IMG submission 79110) | Freshwater sediment microbial communities from Prairie Pothole Lake near Jamestown, North Dakota, USA - PPLs Lake P7 Core (1) Depth... | ecosystem: Environmental > Aquatic > Freshwater >... | reverse complement strand
TCGCCGACGTCATCCTGGTCGGCGTCAGCCGCAGCGGCAAGACGCCGACCTCGCTGTACCTGGCCATGCAGCACGGCATCAAGGCCGCCAACTATCCGCTGATCCCCGACGACTTCGAACGCGGCCGGCTGCCTTCGACGCTGGCGCCGCACAAGCGCAAGTGCTTCGGATTGACGATCGACGCCGACCGGTTGTCACAGATCCGCAACGAACGGCGGCCGGGCAGCCGCTACGCGGCGCTGGAGAACTGCCGTTACGAAATCAACGAGGCCGAGTCGATGATGCGCCGCGAGGGCATAGCCTGGCTGTCGAGCACGCACAAGTCGATCGAGGAGATCGCGACCACGATCCTGCGCGACCTGCGGCCGGACCGGCTGATCTACTGACCCCGCTGCCGCGCCGATTCGTACAGACACACCGCCGCGGCGGCGGCGACGTTGAGCGACTCCTCGCCGCCCGGTTGCGGGATGCGCACCTGCAGCGCACACCGGGCCCGAAGGGCGTCGGCCACGCCCTGCCCTTCGTGGCCGAGCACCCAGGCGCAGGGCCAGGGCAAGGCGGTCGCGGGCAAAGCGCGGCCGCCGTGCGAACCCGTCGCGACCAGCGGCACCCGCAGCGCGTGCAGTGACTCCTCGGCCAGGCCCTCGGCCAGGTGAAGACCGAAGTGCGCGCCCATGCCCGCACGCAGCACCTTGGGCGACCACAGCGCGACGCTGCCCTTGAGTGCCAGCACCTGCGTGACCCCGAACGCCGCCGCGCTGCGCAGGATGCTGCCGGCATTGCCGGGGTCCTGCACCCGGTCCAGCACCACGCTGTGGGCCTCGGGCTGCATCGGCGGCGTCGGCGGCAGGTCGAGCACGAAGCCGATGCGCGCCGGCGACTCGAGCGCGCTGAGGCCGGCAAACAGCGGTGCAGGGACGACCACGACGCGAGCCGCCCAGGCCGCCAGTTCGCGCAGGCGCGGGTCGAGCCAGGCTTCGTCGCTGAGCACGGCCTGCGTCGCCGCACCGCCGCGCGCGCGCAGGGCGCTGCACAGGTGGTCACCCTCCAGCCACACCTGGCCCAGCCGCCGGTAGGCCGAACCGTCCTGCACCAGGCGGCGCAGCCGCTGCAGCAAGGGGTTGTCGCGAGAGGTGATGCGCAAAGGTGCGGTCATTCGCCGCCCTCGCGCTCAGCATCCACTGCCAGCCGCACCGGCGCAAAGCTGCGGCGGTGCGCGGCACAGGGCCCGAGGCGCCGCAGCGCGTCGAGGTGCTCTGGCGTCGGATAGCCCTTGTGAACATCGAAACCGAAGCCGGGGTAGCACTCGTGCAGTTCCAGGCAAAGGCGATCTCGCCGCACCTTGGCGAGGATCGATGCCGCCGAGATCGCCGCCACCTTGGCATCGCCCTTGACGATGGCCTGCACAGGCACCGCCAGCACCGGCACGCGGTTGCCGTCGACGAGGACCTGCTTGGGCGCCAGCCGCAGGCCCTGCACGGCGCGCTGCATGGCCAGCAGCGTCGCCTGCAGGATGTTCAGGCGGTCGATCTCCTCGACGCTGGCCTCGGCAATGCTCACGCACAGCGCCTTGGCGCAGATCTGCGCGTACAGGCGTTCCCGCCGTGCCGGCGTCAGCGACTTCGAATCGGCCAGGCCCGGGATCGGGTGCAGCTCGTCCAGGATCACGGCCGCCGCCACCACCGGCCCGGCCAGCGGCCCGCGGCCCGCCTCGTCCACACCCGCCACCAGCGCCGGCACAGCGCGCACCCGGCGCAACGGCAGCTTGCCGCGGGTGCGCGGCGGCTCGGGCCAGTCCAGGCCGAGCTGCTCAGGCCTGGAGGATCTGCGCGATGGCATCGGTGGCACAACGCGCGGTGTCGCGCTGGAGGAGGTGGTGCAGTTCGGTGAAACGCCGCGAGATGCGCGCCGCGCCGGCGGCATCGTCAAGCCCGGCCCGCACGGCCGCGGCCAGCGCCGCCGGCTGGCAGTCGCCCTGCAGCAGTTCGGGCACCACGAAGTCCCGGCACAGGATGTTGGGCAGGCCCACCCACGGCTGGTAGCGCATGCGCCTCATGAGCTGCCAGCTCAGCGGATGCATGCGGTAGCCGATGACCATCGGCCGCTTGAACAGGGCCGCCTCCAGCGTCGCCGTGCCGCTGGCGATGAGCGTGAGATCGCACGCGGCCATCGCGGCGTGAGACTGACCGTCCAGCAGCTGCATCGGAACGCCGGCGGCGTGCTGCGCCACCAGCGGCTCGACCAGACCGCGCAGCCCCGGTGCGATCGGCAGCACGAAACGCAGCGCCGGCCGCTCACGGTGCAGCTGGGCGGCGGCCTGCAGGAAGGCGGGCGCGATGTAGCGGATCTCCGAGCGGCGGCTGCCAGGCAGCACCGCGACCACCGCGTCGGCATCGGCCAGCCCGAGTGCGGCGCGGCTGGCGGCCCGCGGCGGCTGCAGCGGAATGTGATCGGCCAGCGGATGCCCGACGTAGCTGGCCGCCACCCCGTGCGCGCGCAGCAACTCGGGCTCGAAGGGGAACAGGCACAGGACGTGGTCGCAGCTGGCGGCCATCTTCTTCACGCGCTCACCGCGCCAGGCCCAGATCGACGGGCAGACGAAGTGGATGGTCTTCACCCCGGCCGCCTTCAGGCGCGCCTCCAGCCCGAGGTTGAAGTCGGGCGCGTCGACGCCGATGAAGGCCGCCGGCGGCTCCTGCAGCAGTCGTGCTGCGAGCGCGTCGCGGATGGCGGAGATCTCGCGGTAATGGCGCAGCACCTCGAAATAGCCGCGCACGGCCAGCCGCTCGTGTGGCCACCAGGCGTCGAATCCCTGTTCGGCGAGCTTCGGGCCGCCGATGCCCGCCGCCTCCAGATCCGGCCAGCGCTGGCGCAGCGCCGCCAGCAGCAGGCCACCGAGCAGGTCACCCGAGGCCTCGCCGGCAACCAGGGCCAGGCGCAACGGCATTCAGTCGCCCGCCGCCTTCACCTGACGATGCCGCGCGCGGATGCCGCGAGGAAGTCGAGCAGCAGCTGCACGTCGTCGTCGCCACCTTCGACGCTGCCGAGCAGCGCCGCGATCGCAGTGCGCGATTGCTCCAGCGTCAAGCCGTCGCGGTACAGCAGGCGGTGCATCTGCTTGACCTGCGTGATGCGTTCGCGCGAGAAGCCGCGCCGGCGCAGGCCCTCGATGTTGAAGCCGTGCACCCCCAGCGGGTGGCCCGAGACCATCATGAACGGCGGCACGTCCTGAGAGACATGGCTCTGGAAGCCGGTCATCGCATGGGCACCGATCCTGCAGAACTGGTGCACGCCGCTCAGTCCACCGACGATGACCCAGTCGCCGATGTGCACGTGGCCGGCCAGCGTGGCGTTGTTGGCCAGGATCGTGCGGTTGCCGACCTGCACGTCGTGCGCGATGTGCACGTAGGCCATGACCCAGTTGTCGTCGCCGACGCGCGTCACGCCCTCGTCCTGTGCCGTGCCGCGGTTGAAGGTGCAGAACTCACGGATCGTGTTGCGGTCGCCGATCGACAGTTGCGTGGGCTCGCCGCGGTATTTCATGTCCTGCGGAGCGCCGCCCAGCGCGGCGTGCGGAAAGATCCGGTTGTCGCGGCCGATCGTCGTCGGCCCCTCGATCACGCAGTGCGCACCGATGGTGGTGCCCTCGCCGACCGTCACGCCCGCGCCGATCACGGCATAAGGACCGACGGCAACGGTGGCCGCCAGCTCGGCGGCAGGATCGACGATCGCGGTGGGGTGGATGCTGGCCACGGCTTCAGACGAGCTTGCGCATCGTGCACATCAACACGGCCTCCACCGCCGTCTGGCCGTCGACGCTGGCGCGCGTCCTGTAGCGGTAGATCCCGGACTTGACGCGGTCGATTGAGGCCTCCAGGATGAGCTGGTCGCCCGGACCCACCGGGCGCTTGAAGCGAGCATCGTCGATGCCGACGAAGTAGACCACCGTGTCGTCGCCCGGCTCGCTGTTCATCGATTCGAAGGACAGCAGCGCCGAGGCCTGCGCCAGCGCCTCCAGCATCAGCACGCCGGGCATCACCGGACGCGCCGGAAAGTGGCCGCCGAAGAATGGCTCGTTGTAGGTCACGTTCTTCAGTGCCTTGATGCTGACATCCTTCTGGAACTCGAGCACGCGATCGACGAGCAGGAACGGATAGCGGTGCGGCAGCTTGCGCAGGATGTGTTGGATGTCCATCGGATTCAGCTCTTCCTCTCCAGTGCGCGCAGCCGCTCGCGCAGCGCATACAGCTGCCGCAGCGTGGCGGCGTTCTTCTCCCACGACGCATTGTCATCGAAGGGGAAGGCGCCGCTGTACTGGCCCGGCTTGTGGATGGAGCGCGAGACCACGGTGGCCGCGGTGATGTGCACGTGGTCGACGATCACGAGATGACCGAGGATGATGGCGCCGCCGCCGGCCGTGCAGTGACGGCCGATGCGCGCGCTGCCGGCCACGCCCGCGCAACCGGCAAAGGCACTGTGCGCGCCGATGCGAACGTTGTGACCGATCTGCACCAGGTTGTCGAGCTTGACGCCGTCCTCCAGCACGGTGTCCTCGAGCGCGCCGCGGTCGATGCAGGTGTTGGCGCCGATCTCGACGTCGTCGCCGATGACCACGCTGCCGAGCTGCTCGATCTTCTCCCAGCGCCCTTCGGTGGGTGCGAAGCCGAAGCCATCGGCGCCGATGACGGCACCGCCGTGCACGAGGCCGCGTGCGCCGATGCGGCAGCCCTCGGCGAGCACGACGTGCGGCTTGAGCACGGTTGCCTCACCCACCACGGCGTCCTCGCCGACGTGACACTGCGTGCCGATCACGGCCCCCGCGCCGACCTGCGCACCGCGGCCCACGTAGGCCAGCGCGCCGATGGCGGCGGTGGCGTCGATGCGGGCACCGGGTTCGACGACCGCCGACGGGTGCACGCCGGCGACCGGCATGCGCCGGCACTGCGCTGCCCACCACTGCGTGAGTCGCGCGAAGGCAAGATAGGGATCGGCGCAGACGATCGCCGCACCGCGCGCAGCCGCCGCCTCGCGCATCGCCGGCCCGACGATCACGCAGCCGGCGCGCGACGCGGCCAGTTGCGCGGCGTAGCGCGGATGGGCGAGAAAGCTGATCGTGCCGGCGTCGGCCGCCTCCAGCGCGCCGATGCGGTGGACCTCGAGGGTGCCGTCGCCGATCAGCTCGCCGCCGAGCAGGCCGGCGAGATCAGCGAGGCGAGCGTGCACCGCCAGCCCACCCGATGAGCGCGCGGCGCCGGGCCCTCACTTGCCCGCGGGGGCCGGCCCGTTGAGCGCGCGGATCACCTTGTCGGTGATGTCCACGCGCGGGCCGGCGAAGATGACTTCCTGCAGGATCAGGTCGTACTTCTCGGCGTCGAAGATCTGCTTGATGGCGCGGTTGGCGCGCTCCACGACCGCAGACAACTCCTCGTTGCGTCGCTGGGTGAGGTCTTCCTGGAATTCCCTGCGCTTTCGCTGCAGGTCGCGGTCCTGCTCGACGAGTTCGCGCTGGCGGCGCGTCTTCTCGGCTTCGGGCAGGGTCGGTTCGTCCTTCTGCAGCTTGTCGGCGGCGGCCTTGAGGCGGTTCGTCAGCTCGTTCAGCTCGCGCTCGCGCTGGCTGAATTCACCGGCGAGCTTGGTCTGCGCCGCCTTGGCCGGCGTCGCTTCGCGCAGCACGCGCTCGCTGTTGACGTAGCCGATCTTGAGCTCCTGCGCGGCGACGGGGCCGGCCGCAGCCACAAACAGCGCCGCGACGGCGAGCGTCCGGATGGCTTGGGTCTTCATCAGAAGGCGGTCCCGATCTGGAATTGGAATTCCTGGATTCTATCGTTGCGCTGTGCTCGCAAGGGCTTGCCCCAGCTCATCTTCAGCGGACCCACCGGCGATATCCAGGACACGCCGAGGCCGGCCGAAGCGCGCAGCGACGAGCCGGTGATCGCTTCGTCCTCGCGCCACACGTTGCCGGTGTCGGCAAAGGCGAAGACACGCAGCGTGCGGTCGTTGCCGGTGCCCGGCACCGGGAAGTACAGCTCGGTGTTGAGGTTGAACCGGCGGGCGCCGCCGATGTAGGCGCCGGTGGGGTCGACGACACCCAGCGAGCCCTGCTCGAAGGTCCGCACGGTGCCCAGGCCGCCGCCGTAGAAATTCTTGAACACCGGGTACGGCTTGCCACCGAGGCCCCGACCGATGCCGACCTCGGTGTTCACGCCCAGCGTCAGGCGGTACGGCAGCGACCAGTACTCCTGGTATTGCAGGTTGGTGCGGGTATAACGAACGTCGCCGAACAGGCTCCACTCGAGATTGGCTCGCAGGTAGCGGCCCTGGCTGGGCGCAACCAGGCTGTCGCGGCCGTCGCGCGACCATCCGAGCGTGAGCGGAAAGGCGTTGCTCTTTTCGCCATAGAGCACGCGGTAGTTGAGGTAGCTCAGCGGGATGCCGATGGCGTCGCCGATCTCCGTGCGCTCGAATCCCAGCCCGAGGAAAATCCTGTCGTACTCCGACAGCGGGATGCCGAAGCGCAGCGTGGCGCCGGGCGTGACGAGGTCGTAGGTTTCGCCCAGGCTGTTGTAGGGCCGGCTGGCGCGGTAGAAGAGGTCTATGGAGCGCGAGATGCCGTCCACCGTCCAGTAGGGATCGGCGGTGCTGAGCACCAGCGTGCGGTTGAACTTGCTGGTGTTGACTTCCACGCCCAGGTACTTGCCCGAGCCGAAGGCGTTGTCCTGCTTGATCGAGGCCGTGAAGGTGAACTTCTCGGCGTTCGAGTAGCCCGCGCCGACGAGCAGGTTGCCGGTGGGTTTCTCGGTGACGTTGACGACGAGATCGACCTGGTCGGGCGCGCCCGGCACCTCGGCGGTCTCGACTTCGACGGCGCTGAAATAGTCGAGCCGGGTGAGCCGGTCCTTGGACAGCTTGATCAGGCTGCCGTCGTACCAGGCCGACTCGAGCTGCCGGAACTCGCGCCGCACGACCTCGTCGCGCGTGCGCGTATTGCCCGCGATCTCGATGCGCCTCACGTAGACCCGGCGCTGCGGCGCGGCCGCGAACACCAGCGCCACCTGTCCGGTGGCGCGATCGATCTCGGGCCGCGGCTCGATGCGCGCGAAGGCGTAGCCATACAGGCCGAAGAGGTCCTGGAAACGGCGCGCGGTTTCGGCGACGGCATCCCCGCTGTAGGGCCGCCCCGGCCGCTGCAGCACGAAGGCACGGAATTCATCCTCCTTGCCGAGATAGTTGCCTTCCAGCCGCACCGAGGTCACGGTGTAGGGCTGGCCCTCGCGCACCGAGATCGCGATCGTGATCGTCTGCTTGTCGGGTGAGATCGTGACCTGGGTCGATTCGATCGCGAACTCGAGATAGCCACGGTTGACGTAATGGGCGCGCAGCTTCTCGAGGTCGGCGTTGAGCTTGCTGCGCGAATAGCGGTCGCTCTTGCTGTACCAGGTGAGCCAGCCACTGCGCGTGAGATCGAACAGCGCCAGCAGTTCCGACTCGGGGAAGACCGTGGCGCCGACGATGCGGATGTCGGCGATGCGGGCGGCGTCGCCCTCGGTCATCGTGAAGGTGACGTTGACGCGGTTGCGTTCCAGCGGCGTCACCGTGGTCACGACCTCGGCACCATAGAGGCTGCGGCTGAGGTATTGGCGCTTGATCTCCTGCTCGGCGCGGTCGATCAGCGCGCGATCGAAGGGCAGTCCCTCGCCGATGCCGGCGTCGCGCAGCGACTTGGTCAGCGGCTCCTGGTCGAACTCCTTCAGGCCCACGAAGCCCACCGAGGCGATGATCGATCGCTCGTCGACGATGATCACCGCGACCCGGCCCTCGATCTCCAGCCGCACGTCCTTGAACAGGCCGGTGCCGAACAGTGAACGCAGCGCCGCCGAGCCCTTGTCGTCGGTGTAGGTGTCGCCGATGCGGAACGGCAGCGCCGCGAACACCGTGCCCGGGTCGGTGCGCTGCAGGCCCTCGACCCGGATGTCCTCGATCACGAAGGGCTCAACGGCGCGCGCTGCCGGGACGGCTGCAACCAGGGCGGCTGCGACGATGAAGGCCGCGACGGGGCGCAGGGGCCCGAACGGGGAGACAGGGAACATGGAGGTCAGTGCAGGCCCAGCAGGCGGGCCACGTCGTTGTAAAGGGCGACCGACATCATCGCCAGGAGCACCGCGATGCCGCCGCGCTGCAGTCGAGCCAGCCAGAGATCGGAAACCGGGCGGCCGGTGACGCCTTCGAAAATGTAATACATCAGGTGACCACCATCGAGCATGGGCAGCGGCAACAGGTTCAGCACGCCCAGGCTCACGCTCACCAGCGCCAGGAATCCGAGGTAATAGGCCAGCCCCTGCTGCACCGACTGGCCGGCATAGTCGGCGATGGTGATGGGGCCGCTGAGATTCTTCAGCGAAGCCTCACCGATGAGCATGCGGCCCAGCATCCTGACCGTCAGCACCGAGACGTCCCAGGTGCGCGTCGCGCCCTGGACCACGCCCTGCAGCGGGCCGTGACGCACCGTCACCATCTCGGGGGGCTGGCCGACGAAGGCATCGATGCGACCGAAGCTGCTGCCGCCTTCGCTGATCACGCGCGGTGTGACCGCGATCTCGAGCACCCTTCCATCACGCTCGAGCCGCCAGCGCTGGGCCAGCGGCCGGCCGTCGCGCACGCCGGCGCGGATGCGCTCGCGCAGCGACTGCGCATCGCCGATTTCCGCGCCGTCGAGGGCGAGCACACGGTCGCCCTGGCGCAGGCCGGCCGCCGCGGCGGGCCCTCCGGCCTTGATCTCGCCAAGCACCGGCTCGCTGTAGGGCGCACCCAGACCCACCGCCTTCATGAGGTTGGCATCGACCTCGCCTGGCTCGATCGCCGACAGATCCAGCCGCAGCGATCGCGAGCTCCGGCCTTCGCGGTCGCTGACCTGCAACTCGAGGGTTTCGCGCTGCATCGCCGCCTGCGTGACCTGCCAGCGCAGGTCGGTCATCGACGGCACGTCCTGCCAATCGTTGCCATCGCGCGACAGCGCGCGCACCCAGTCGCCGACACGAAGGCCGGCGCGGTCGGCCGGGCTGTCCGCGACCGGCGGGCCGAGCACGGCCTTGGGCTCCTCAATGCCGATCCAGTGCGCGCTGGCATACAGCAGCACGGCCAGCCCCAGGTTCGCCAACGGCCCCGCGGCAACGATCGCGGCTCTGCGCAGCAAGGGCTGGCGGTTGAAAGCTAGCGGGCGCTGTTCCGGCAGCACCTCACCTTCACGCTCGTCGAGCATGCGCACGTAGCCTCCCAGGGGCAGCGCGCACAGCACGAACTCGGTGCTCTGCGGCGTCGCCTGATGGCGCCAGACGACGCGGCCGAAGCCGACCGAGAATCGCAGCACCTTCACGCCACAGGCCACGGCCACGCGGTAGTGACCGTACTCGTGGATGACGATGAGCACGCCCAGCGTGAGCACGAAGGCCAGCAGGGTGATCACGCTGCGAGCTCCTTCATCACCGAGCGCGCCACCTCGCGGGCGCGGCCGTCGAGCTCGAGCAGGTCGTCGATCGTGTGCGCCGGACCGAAGCGCGGCTGCAAGGTGTCGACTGTGCGCGCATTGACACTGTGAATGGCGGCGAAGCCGATGGTTCCCGCCAGGAAGGCGGCCACCGCCTCTTCATTGGCTGCGTTCAGGACTGCCGTGGTCCCCGCCGGTGCGCGCAGCGCCGCCCAGGCCAGCTGCAGGCCAGGGAATCGGCGCGGGTCGGGCGGCTCGAAGCTCAGCGCCTGCAACTGTTCGAAGTCCAGGCGCGGTGCGCCGGACTCGATGCGCTCGGGGAACGACAGGCCGTAGGCGATGGGCACCTTCATGTCGGGCGTGCCCAGTTGCGCCAGCACGCTGCCGTCGCGGCACACGACCATCGAGTGGATGATGCTCTGCGGATGGATGACGACGCGGATGCGCTCGGGCGCCAGGTCGAACAGCCAGCGCGCCTCGATGACCTCGAGCGCCTTGTTCATCATGGTCGCCGAATCGACCGAGATCTTCTGCCCCATGACCCAGTTC
>Ga0105090_10002635_pt1 | contig 10032 bp, 12 predicted proteins | sample PPLLak3March2015_FD_79110 | JGI IMG/M metagenome (GOLD analysis project Ga0105090, IMG submission 79110) | Freshwater sediment microbial communities from Prairie Pothole Lake near Jamestown, North Dakota, USA - PPLs Lake P7 Core (1) Depth... | ecosystem: Environmental > Aquatic > Freshwater >... | reverse complement strand
TCATGGGAGTCTGCACCGTCGAGTCTTTGCGCGCCTGCTTTTACAGTGTTTTGGCACGAACGGCAAACGACGCACCGTAAGCGTGGTACCGACCCCGGATGCCAGACGCTAGACTCCGGCGCATGAAGAAGGTCCTGCTCGTGCTCCTGCTCGCCGTCGCCCTGCTCGTTGTCGCTGGCCTCGGCTACGTCTGGTTGGGCCCGGTCGCCGTGGGCGACAAGAAAGTCATGCTCGATTTCCTGCTCGGCCGCTCGATTGAGCCGCCGACTGCAGAGCAGGTCGCGTCCGAGTTGCGAGTCGCCAATGGCTTCCGGCTCGAGGTGTATTCCACGGACGTGCCCCTCGCCCGCTGGCCGCTCGTGACACCTGCCGGCGACCTCATCGTGGCCCGCACGCGCGCCGATGAAATCGTGCTGCTCGAGCGTGACGCCAATGGCGACGGCAAGCCGGACGCGGTACGCACACTGCTCGCCAAGCTCAATCACCCGCATGGACTCGCCCTGCGCGAGGGGTGGTTGTACGTCGGCGAATCGAATGGCATCGGTCGCATCCGGTTCGACGAAGAATCGGGGCAAGTATCCGGCGCCTTCGAGCACATCGTCGACGACTTCACGGGCGATGGCTTTCACACGACTAAGACGCTCGGCTTCGGCCCCGACGGCTGGCTCTACGTGTCGCAGGGCTCGTCCTGCAATTTCTGCATCGAAAAGGACGAGCGCCGTGCGACGATCATGCGCATGCAGCCGGACGGCAGCCAGCGCGAGATCTACGCCACCGGGCTGCGCAACAGCGTGGGCCTGGACTGGGCGCCGTGGGATGACGCGCTGTATGCAACCGAAAATGGCCGCGACCTGCTGGGCGACGACCTCCCGCCCGACGAACTCAATCGCATCGAGCAGAACGCCTTCTATGGCTGGCCGTTCGTCTACGGCGCCGGCGTGCCCGATCCCGATCTCGGTGCCGGGCGTGCAGCAGAGGCTGCACGAGCCGTTACGCCGGTGCACGCGTTTCGCGCGCATCATGCGCCACTCGGGCTCGCATTCCTGCGCGGCCCGGGCCTGCCAGCAGGTTATTCACGAACTGCACTCGTCGCGCTGCATGGTTCGTGGAATCGCAGTCAGCCCGACGGCTACAAGGTGGTCGCCCTGGACTGGCAACCGGATGGGTACATCGTCGAGCGCGACTTCCTGACCGGCTTCCTCGGTGACGCAGGCGTTCTCGGCCGACCCGCCGGCATTGCGCAAGGCCCCGACGGCGCCATTTTCATCACTGACGACTACGCGGGGGTGATCTACCGGGTGGTGCCGGCGACTGGGACCTGATCCGGCATCGACAGCGACTGGTCGATGAACGCCTGCCAGATCAGATTAGGCTGCCACACCGTGCGCAGCGGATGCATCGCCGCCTCGTGCGCTTCCTTCAGTCGCAAGCGTCGGTACAGGTAGACGAACGCCGAGACGCGGAAGTTCCTGGCGCAGTGAACCCAGACCTTGCAGCCGGCGAACGCGTCCATCACGCCAAAGAACTGCTGCAGGTGTCGAGGCTCGGGCTTTTCCCAAAGCACGGGGATCTGCACGAAGGCCATGCCCCGCCCCGTGACGGCCTCGGCTTCACCAGGCAGCGCGTTGGACGCAGTCGGCAATGCAAGATTGATCACCGCCTCGATGCCGAACTCCGGCAGGCGTTGAATGTCAGCCTGCGAGAGCTGGCCCGACGTCCACAGCCCGTCGAAGACGGGACGGGTGTTCGGCGCATCGAACTGGTAGGCACGCGTCGTGCCGAAGAGGCGCACATCCTCGTCGCTGCCGGCGAGTCGCACGTTGCCTTCGAACTGCAGGCCGATCCGCTCGAGCAGGCGGCCCGACGCTACGTTGTCGAGACTCGTGATCGCTATGATGCGCGGCAGGCGATGCCGCTCCCGCGCATACAGCAGCGTGGCTTCAGCCGCCTCGCGCGCGTACCCCTGGCTCCAGTACTCGGGCAGGAAGGCGAAGCCGATGTCGACATCGGGCAGCGTGTCCCGCTTGATCAGCCCACACAGGCCGAGCGGCAAGGCATCGCTGCGACGCTCGACCAGGAAAAGCCCAAACCCGTGATTGGCATACAGGCGCTGCGGCCCTTCTGCAATGTAGCGCCGCGCACCGTCGAGATCGTGCACTCCCCGGTCGCCGATGAACCGCAGCCAGGACGGTTCATTGACGAGACGGAGGATGAAGGCAGCGTCAGACGCATCGAGCCTGCGCAGCCGCAGGCGATCCGTTTCAGTCTCGACGATGGGTTCGGCCATGGGCGGATTGTGCCGCGATCCACGAGTCCTGCGTAGATTGTTGCGGGCGCAATGGCACGGGGACTGCGCGACCCGCCCCAGCCTCAGGACGCTCATGGCTTACAATGGCATGCGACCGCATTCACCGAGCGCAACCGAGGCTGCAGCGACCCGATGAGTTCCAATCGTCTCGTCTACTCCACCGGACCCGGACGCCTTTGCCCCGAGTGCACCCACCCGTTGGCCGAGTGCCGCTGCAAGCGCAGCAAGCCGGCACAGCCGGTCGTGGCGGCAGGCGACGGAATCGTGCGCGTCGGTCGCGAGACGAAGGGCCGCAAGGGCAAGGGCGTGACGGTGATCAGGGGCGTACCCCTCGCCGGCGACGAACTCGATGCGCTGGCCACCAGGCTCAAGAAGCGCTGCGGGTGCGGCGGCACAGTCGACGCCGGGGCCATCGAAATCCAGGGCGACCATCGCGACCTGCTGCTCGAAGAACTCGGCAAGCTCGGTTACACGGTGCGCCGGTCCGGTGGCTGATTCCAGCGTCCGGATCAACAAGTACCTCAGCGAAACGGGTGTCTGTTCGCGTCGCCAGGCTGACCAATGGGTCGAGGCCGGCCGCGTCGCGGTGAATGGCGTGACCGCCGTGCTCGGCACCAAGGTCGCGGCAGGCGACGAAGTGTCGCTCGATGGCCGGCCGCTGAATTTCAAGCCAGAGCGCGTCTACCTCGCGTTGAACAAGCCGATCGGCATCGAATGTACGACCGACCGCGACGTACCGGACAACATCGTCGATTTCGTGGGGCACCGCGAGCGCGTCTTCCCCATCGGCCGCCTGGACAAGGAATCCGAAGGCTTGATCCTGCTCACCAACGATGGCGACATCGTCAATCGCGTGCTGCGTGCCGAGCACGAGCACGAGAAGGAATACATCGTCGCGGTCGACCGGCCACTCACGCACGAATTCCTGTCAGGCATGGCCGGAGGCGTACCGATCCTCGAGACGGTGACCAATCCGTGCCGCGTCACCCAGGTCGGCCGCAATACGTTCCGTATCGTGCTGACGCAGGGCCTCAACCGTCAGATCCGCCGCATGTGCGAGCACTTCGACTACCGGGTGCGGCACCTGCAGCGCGTACGGATCATGCACATCCAGCTCGGCACACTGCCGGTCGGCAAATGGCGCAACCTGACCCCGGCCGAGGTGAAGCCGCTGCTCGTGCCTCCAGAGCGCAAGCGTTCAACGCTTTCGCTCAAGAGAGGCTAGGCCGAGATTCGTTGCAACCTGACGCCTCAGCCGCCGTCGCTTAAAGGACCTGCTACTTGGGCTCGATGTCGACGATTTCGATCGGCGCGTCGCCGATATTCTTCAGCGAGTGGGTAGTTCCCGAGTCGATCCATTGCACCGTGCCGGTGTTTACGTCGCTGGTTCTCGCAACCCCCTCCGGCGAAGAGATCTCAAGGCGACCCGCGGTGACCAACACAGCCGCACCGCTCGAGGCGTGCGTGTGCATGCCCGTCGATTCGCCAGGCGCCAGAACCCGACGCAGCGCGCGCACGCGATCGTTCTCGAATTCCACGCGCCGAGCGGACGCTGCCGCTGCCGCTGCCGCGCGATCCTCACCGACGTCACGGTCGGTCAACAATTCGATGTAAATGTTGTGAAATGTCGTCTCACCGACGTTACGGACGCGGTGCGTCCGCGCTGTCGGCGTGGAGCCATACGCCACCGCTCCCCGACGCAGACGAAACGTTTCGGCTTGCCCATCCTTTGGCTCGTCTTCAATTGTTGCGTCTGCCAGCCGCACCGAAATTCCATCGTGCCGATGCACGTGCCAGAGCGATTCTTCGCCGGGCGGCAACCAGACGTCGAACACTCGTACGTTCACGTTCTGCAGCACCAGCCGATGCGCTGGCTCCTGTTCGATCGCCACCGCAGACTGCGCCGACGCCGTCGCGCCAACCACAAGGCAGCAAAGGCAGATGATTTCCGCGACTCGCTGCAGCATTGGACCTCCACGGGGGACCGAACAGAACCTTCAGGGAATATGCCGTCTCAACCCGACGATAGTTTTGCCGTGCTGCAAGCCAGCACCGAACCCCATAACCCCTAACCCCTATCTCCTATCCCCTTTCTTCCAGCTTCGCCTTCTTGTGCCGCAGGTCCAGGAGCAGGTTGTAGCCCGCTACCCCGGCCGGAAACAGGTTCGAGAGGATGCCGACCGAGTCGTTCTTGCCGAACGTGAAATACGACAGCAGCAGCAGGCTGCCGCTGATGCTCATCATCCAGAACACCGTCGGGACTACGGGCCGGCCGTGGCGCCGCGAATAGAACATCTGCACGAACCAGCGGCCGGCGAACAATGCAACGCCGAGGTAGCCGATCAGCTTCCATGGCGTGATCGTAACGCCAAACGCCACCAGCAACTGCTCATTCATGGTCATCGTGCTCCAGGTTCGGTGGCGGCACGCGAACGCGCGCGCTGCAAGTCTGCGTCCGTATCGATTCCCGGGCCGGGCGGTTCGGCGCACAGTGCCACCGTGATGCGCAGCCCCGCCTGCAGCGCGCGCAACTGCTCGAGCTTTTCGGCCTTTTCGTAGGTCGACGGCGCCATCGCCGTGATGCGTTTGAGCGCACCGACGCGATACGCATACAAGCCGACGTGCCGCAGCGCTCCGGAAAACCCGGTCTGGCTGCCGAGTCCCGCAGCTGCGCCGTCCCGCGACCAGGGAATCGGCGCGCGGCTGAAATACAGCGCCGCGCCATCGGCCGCGTACACCACCTTGACCACGTTGGGATCCAGGAAGTCCTGCAGCGACTCGATCGGCGTGGCGAGCGTGGCGATCGCGGCGACCGGATCACGTGCCAGCAGACTGGCCACCTGGTCGATCAGGCGCGGCAGCACGAAAGGTTCATCACCCTGCACGTTAACGACGATCGTTTCGTCGTCCCAGCCCCGCTGACGCGCAACGGCGGCGACACGATCCGTGCCGGACGGCAGCGCTGCATCGGTCATCACCGCGATCGCTGACGACGGTCGTCGCGGGTCGTGGACTGCCGCCGCAATGCGTTCGTCGTCGGTAGCGACCAGCACCTGATCTGCACCGCTGGCTGCAGCCTGCTCCACCACGCGCTGAATCATCGTGCGGCCGCCGATGTCGAGCAGCGGCTTGCCGGGCAGACGCGTCGAGGCGTAACGCGCCGGGATGACGACGTGATGGGCCACGGTCGCTCAGTCCTTGAGCAGCCGGTCGTCGGAATTCAGCCTGCGAGCCTCTTCCTCGAGCATCGCCGGGACACCGTCGCGCACCGGAAACGCCAGGCGGTCGGCGCGGCAAACCAGGGCTTGCGCGTCGCGGTGCCATTGCAGCGGCCCCTTGCAGAGCGGGCAGGCGAGGATATCGAGCAACTTGTTATCCAAGGGACACTCCCGCACCGGTCAAGCCGATGCGCTCAAGTACGGATGTCAGCAACGCCGCGGCTTCAGCGCGACCGATGCTCACTTCGAGATCGACCCACCACCAGTCGGGACGGGCGATGTGCCGGCATTTTACGGCATCTTTCTCAGTCATCAGGACAATGGCGTCTCCGGGAAACGGCAGCGCTGCTGCGTCCAATGACGCGTGATCGGGCAATGCATGCGTCGTGACGGCCAATCCCCGCTGCAGGAGGCCACGAAAAAAGGCGTCGGGATGACCGATGCCGGCAATCGCGTGCAGTTTGGACGCCTGCGCAAATCCGGCCAGCGGACGACGTTCGCCCGTGCGCAGGTTCACCGCGTCGCCGAGTGCGAACTGCGCGCGCAGCAGCATGGGTGAACGAACTGAAAAATCGGCGCGCCCTTCCCCGCCGCGCTCGGTCACGACGACCGCATGGACTGATTCCAGCTCACGCGCGGGCTCGCGCAGTGGGCCCGCCGGCAGCAGCCAGCGGTTGCCGAGTCCGCGCGCGCCGTCAACGACCGCGATTTCGTAGTCGCGTGCAAGTTGCGCGTGCTGTAGCCCATCATCGCAGACGACGACTTCCGCGCCCTGCTCGGCCGCGAGACGCGCCGCCGCCACCCGATCCGCACCAATCACCACCTTGTGCACGCCACGCCGCGCATGCACCAGCGCCTCGTCGCCCGTGATACCTGGATCGTCCGCCGGCGTCACGATCCTGGGCGCACCGCGATGCGATCCGCCGTAACCACGCAAGACCACACCGACCCGCTTGCCGCGAGCCTCGAGCTGACGTGCGAGCCAGGCGGCGACGGGTGTCTTGCCGGTGCCGCCGACCGTCAGGTTGCCGACGACGATGACCGGTATGTCGACGTGTTCGACGCGAAACACGCCGCTGCGATACGCGAGGGCACGCAACGCGAGGATCGCACGGTACAGCAAGGCCAGCGGCCACAGCGGCAGGCTGCGCCAGGCGGGGCCGTACCAGACGCTCTGCAGCCGCGCGTCGAGCGACATGGCGTCAGTCGTTGAACTGCAACCGGTGCAGCACAGCGTACTGGCCGTCGCGCGCCAGCAATTCCTGGTGGGTACCCGATTCCACGACGCGCCCCGAATCCATGACGAGGATGCGGTCGGCCTTCTCGACCGTCGACAAACGGTGAGCGATGATGAGCGTCGTGCGGTTGGCCATGAGCGCTTCGAGCTGGTCCTGGATCTGGCGTTCGATCTCGGTGTCGAGCGCCGAGGTCGCCTCATCCAGGATCAGGATCGGCGAGTTGCGCAGCAGCGCGCGCGCGATCGCAATGCGTTGGCGCTGGCCACCCGAAAGCAGCGCGCCGCGATCGCCCACGACGGTGTCGAGCCCGAGCGGTAATTGCGCGCTGAACTCGTTGACGCGCGCAGTCGCAGCGGCGGCTTCGATTGCGGCGTCCGTTGCCGGAAAGCCGAAAGCGATGTTGCTCTTGATCGTGTCGTCGAACAGCACGACGTCCTGGCTCACGAGGCTGACCTGCGCGCGCAGGGAATCGAGGGCGAATTCGCGTGCGTCATGCCCGTCGACCAGCACCTGCCCCGCCGTCGGATCATAGAAACGCGGCAGCAATCCGACCAGCGTGGACTTGCCGCTGCCGGAGCGACCCACGATGGCGATCTTCTCGCCGGGCTGCGCACGGAAACTCACGCCGTGCAGCACGGGATCCGCCGCAGTCGGGTACTTGAATTCGACGTTGCGGTATTCGACTTCACCGCGTGCACGTTCGAGCCGGAAGCTTCCGCCCTGGTCCTCGGGCGGGGCGTCGAGCACCTCGAAAATGCTCTGCGCGGCTGCGATTCCCTGCTGCAGCGGTCCCGCGACGTTGACCAGCCGGCGCAGCGGCGCCGTGATCAGCATCAGCGCCGCGATGAACGACGTGAACTCTCCCACCGACATCAGGCCATTGATGGCATCGACCGTGGCCAGGTACAGCACGCCCGCCAGGCCGACGGCCGCGATCGTCTGCACGATGGGATTGCTCATGCCCTTGGTCATCATCAGCTTCATGTGCGAGCGACGGTTGTGCTCGGTCACCTCGTCGAACATCCGCGCTTCGTAGTCCTGCGCGCTGAAGACGCGGATCACCCGCGGCGCCTCGATCGCTTCCTTGGCGACGCGTGTCACGTCGCCCATGGAGTTCTGGATGCGCCGGCTGTAGCGGCGGAACAGCAGGTTGATCTTGCGGATCAGCACGGCGATCAGCGGACCGACGATCAGGCTGAACAGAGTGAGTTTCGGGTTGAGGTAAAGCAGGTAGCCGAGCAGGCCGATGATCGTCAACGTGTCGCGGATGAATACGGTGACCGAATCGGTCGTCGCGGTGGCCACCTGCTCCGTGTTGTACGTGAGCTTGGACAGCAGCACCCCCGACGTATTGGTGTCGAAATACGACACCGGCAGGTGCACGTAGCGTTCGAAGATCTGTCCGCGCAGCGTCTTCACGATGTGGCGGCCGACGAAGCCCGGACAATACGTCTGCATGAAGTCGCCGACGCCGCGCAGGATGAAGAGTCCGACCAGCGCCACCGGCACCAGCCAGACCATGCGCGGATCCCTGTCGACGAACGTGCCGTCGAGGAAGAACTTCACGAACGCAGCCCAGCCGGCGTCGGTCGCAGCGAAGATCGTCATGCCGACCACCCCGACCGCGAACATGGCCTTGTGCGGCCGCAGGTAGCCGAGCAGGCGCTTGTACGTCTGCAGGGCGCCCTCCGGCATCTTGAGGTCGATGCGCTTATCGGCTTTCCGACCCATCGTGAACCGTGGCGATGTTGATCTGGCGGTAGCCGAGGCGTCCGGCGACGTCCATCGCCGTGACGACTGACTGGTGCACGGCCCGCGCGTCGGCGCGGATCGTGAGGGGCTGCGCGCGGTTGCCGTTGGTGGCGCGTGCAAGTGCCGTGGCGAGCGTGTCGGGACTGTTGTTCACGAGATCGCGGCCGCCCACGCGGTAGTTGCCTTCCGCCGTCACCTCGATCTCGACCGACTCCCTGGCGGAAACCTCGTCGGGCTGGACGCCGGCTTCGGGCAACCGGACCTGCAGCCGGCTCTCGTCGATGAACCTGGTGGACATCATGAAGAAGATCAGCAGCAGCAGCACGACGTCGATCAGCGACGTCATGTTGAGCTCGAGCTCCTCACGATGCTTCTGCTGGAACCTCAAGCCATCGCTTCCTGCGCGTCCGCCGGCGACGACAACGCCACACCGATCTCAACCGCCGAGGCCGGTCGCAACGTACTCGCGCGATCGATCGCCTGCACCAGCTTGAGCGATTCCTTCTCCATGTCGATGACGTGCCCATCGACGCGGCCGCGCAGGTAGCGGTACGCCACGAGCGCCGGGATTGCGATGATGAGGCCCGCCGCAGTGGTGATCAGGGCTTCGGCGATGCCGGAGGCCATGGCCGCGGGGTTGCCCACGCCGGCGACCGTGATCGCCTTGAACGTGCGGATCATGCCCGTGACGGTACCCAGCAGGCCGAGCAGCGGCGAGATGGCGGCGATCGTGCCCAGGGTGTTCAAGTACCGCTCCAGCTCGTGGGCGACGTGACGTCCGGCGTCCTCGATCGCTTCGATCATCAGCGAGCGGTCGCGGTGGCGATTGGCGAGACCGGCCGCGAGCACGCGCCCTAGCGGCGAATGCTGCTGCAGCGCGAGGATCTGCTTGTCGGACAGGGTGCGGTTTTCGACCCACCGCCACACCTTGTCCACCAGTTCGTCCGGCACGACGCGCTGGCTCCGCAGCGTCCAGAGGCGCTCGAGCGTGATGGCGGCAGCAAGTATGGAGCAGAGGATGAGCGGCACCATGACGATGCCGCCGGCCTTCACGATTTCGAACATGTGGCTTGCTCGAGTCCCTGTGCCCGGCAAAAATGACCCACCGATGATACTGGAACCCCTCCCCCGCGGCGACGGGCATGGTTCAGGGATCACGCCACGGGCGCGGGTGTTCGCGCCGCCATTCGATCGGCGGTGCCAGGACCCGTCCAGGCGCAAGCTCGAACGTGATGGCTCCGCTTTCGCTCGTCCGTACCCCCTGGGCTCCCGCCTCTTCCCAGCGCTCCACGACGCGCTGCACGGGGAAATTCCAGCGGTTGCGGTAGCCCACCGCATAGACCGCCCAGCGCGGCCGTGACGCCGTCACGAAGTCCTGTGTCGACGAAGTGCGGCTGCCATGGTGCGGCACGACCACGATATCGACGGCTGCCAATGCGCCTTCTCGCGCCATGTCGCGCTCGGCCTCGGCCTCGATGTCGCCAGTGATGAGCGCCGCGTGCCCGCCTGCGCTCAC
>Ga0105090_10002634_pt1 | contig 10033 bp, 12 predicted proteins | sample PPLLak3March2015_FD_79110 | JGI IMG/M metagenome (GOLD analysis project Ga0105090, IMG submission 79110) | Freshwater sediment microbial communities from Prairie Pothole Lake near Jamestown, North Dakota, USA - PPLs Lake P7 Core (1) Depth... | ecosystem: Environmental > Aquatic > Freshwater >... | reverse complement strand
TGTGCGGGTCGCAGGAGATCCTGCAGCGCGTGCGGGTGAAGCAGATGCTCGCCGAGTTTTAGCGTGAATATCCGGGCCGCACCGAGACCATCTTCTCCGCGATGCGCAACGTCAGCACGTCGCAGCTCGCCGATCCCGCTGCCTTCGACTTCGCGGGTCTCGACGCGCTGCGCGCCGCCGCGCTCGCGACAGGCGCGGGCGAGGTGCCCGACGCGGAACCCTGGGAGGAGCGCTAGCTCGCGAGGCTGGGGGAATGCTTCCCGGGCCGTCGCGCGACAGGACGTCGCGCGCGGAGCCTCCAGGGATGGATTCACGGCGTCCCGGGAAGCATTCCCCCAGCTGCGCGAGTTACCGCTGCCGCAGCTTGCTGTTGCGGTACCCGTAGCCGAGGTAGATCGCGAAGCCGATTCCCGACCAGATCAGCAGCCGCACCCAAGTGTCGTGCGGCAGCGCCAGCGTGAGCCCGAGGCACATCGCGACGCCGGCCGTGCAGGTCAGCGGGGCGAACGGCACGCGGAAGGGGCGGGCCGCCTCCGGCATGGTCCGCCGCAGCACCAGCACGCCGGCGCACACGGCCGTGAACGCCAGCAGGATGCCGATCGACACCAGTTCGCCGAGCACGTCGATCGGGAACACCCCGGCGAAGAACGCGGCGATCACGCCGGTGATCAGCGTGCCGACGTGGGGCGTGTGGTGCTTCGGGTGCACCTTCTGCAGCGCCGGCGGCAGCAGGCCGTCGCGTGACATCGCCATGAAGATGCGCGGCTGGCCGAGGATGGACATCAGCACGACCGAGGTCATGCCGACGATGGCGCCGACCTTCACCGGCAGGCCGAGCCAGAACAGCGACGGGTGCTCGTCGAGCGCCACCGCCACCGGCGCCGCCACGTCGAGCTGCGTGTAGCTCACCATGCCGGTCATCACGGCCGCCATCGCCACGTACAGCACCGTCGAGATCGCGAGCGCGCTGAGGATGCCGACCGGCACGTCGCGCTGCGGGTTGCGCGCCTCCTGCGCAGTGGTGGCCGCCGTGTCGAAGCCGATGTAGGCGAAGTAGATGATCGCCGCGCCCATCGCCACGCCGCTCCAGCCGAAGTGGCCGAACTCGCCGGTGTTCTGCGGCAGGTACGGGCGCCAGTTCGACGTGTCCACGAACGCGAGGCCCGCCGCGATGAAGATCACGATGATCGCGACCTTGATGACGACCATGATGTTGTTCATGGACGCCGACTCGCGGATGCCCCGGTAGCACACCCAGGTGAGCGCCGCGACGATGGCCACCGCCGGCAGGTTGACGATGGCGCCGGTCGCCTCGAGCGTGTGGGCGGCGGACTTGCCGACCGGGGCGCTGGTCAGCGCGGCCGGCAGGTGCAGCCCGAACTCCTCGAGCAGGTTCACGACGTAACCGGACCAGCCGACCGCCACGGTCGCGGCCGACATCATGTACTCGAGCGCGAGGTTCCAGCCCACGAACCATGCCACGCCCTCGCCGAGGGTCGCGTAGGTGTAGCTGTAGGCACTGCCGGAGACGGGTATCAGCGCGGCCAGTTCCGCATAGCAGATCGCGGCGAGGGCGCAGCCGACGGCCGCCACCAGGAAGGCGAGGGTGACGGCCGGGCCAGTGTGGTTCGCGGCGACGGTCCCGGTCAGCACGAAAATGCCGCTGCCGATCATGGACCCGAGGCCGATGGAGGTCAGGGTGCGGGCGCTGAGCACGCGGTTGAGCCGCGGCCCCGATTCGATCTCGCGCGCGATGGCCGCGACCGACTTGCGGGCCGCGAGTTGCTTCAGCACGGTGTGACCCCCTGCGGGCGATTTTCCCCAAGTCTCTCACACGCGCTCGCGGGTACGCAGCCCCGGCCGCCCGGTGCCGTATCATGGGCACATGGCCGAACTGCCTGGCGCCAACGATCCTCGCCTGCCGCCGCGCCCCCTTCCGGCGACCTATTGGGTCGTGCCCGGACGGTTCCTGGTGGGCGAGCACCCCGGCTCGCAGTCGCGCGCCGAGGCCATGGACCGGTTGCGACGTTTCCTCGGTTTCGGCGTGACCTGCTTCATCGACCTCACCGAGCCGGGCGAGCTGCCGTCCTACGAAACGCTGCTGCCGCAGGTGACCCCCGACGGTCGTCGCGTCGAATACCTGCGCGAACCGATCCGCGACCACGACGTGCCGTCGGGCGACGCGCCGGTGTCGCGTGCCATAGAGATGATCGACGAGGCGCTCGAGGCGGGACACGTGGTGTACCTGCACTGCCGGGCAGGCATCGGCCGCAGCGCCACCGTGGTCGGATGCTGGCTCGCGACCCGCAATGACGTGGTCGATCCCCTCGAGGAATTGCAGGTGCTCTGGCAGCAGTCGGCGCGCTCGCGTGACTGGCCGGTCGTTCCCGAGACGGAGGAGCAGGCGGACTTCGTGCGCGAATGGTCGAGGCCGGGCGCCGGGCGCCAGAAGGCCACGCCGGCCAGCGCGAACCTGTCCGCCGCGGACCGGATCCGCGGCGCGCTGCTGGGGCTCGCACTCGGCGACGCGACCGGCGAGGCACTGCGGGCCGGGACGGTGGGCGCAAGCGACTGGACGCAGCACACGGCGCTTGCGCTGTGCCTGGCGGAGAGCCTGCTCGAGACCGGTGGCTGCGATGCGCGCGACCAGATCGAGCGTTACCTGCGCTGGCAGCGTGCCGGGCACCTCGCTGCGCGGCAGCAGCCCGGCCACGCGACCCCGGACGTGGCGCGCGCGCTGGCGACCTACCTGTGGCGCGGAATGCCGATGGCCGGGTCGCACGACCCGCGCGATCGCACGACGGCTGCGCTGCCTCGCGTCGTGAGCGCGGCGATCCATTCGTTGTCCGACCCGGCGGAGGCGGTCGGCCTGGCGGCCGAGTGCGCGCGGACCACGCACCAGTCGCCGATCGTGCTCGACGCCTGCCGATACTTCGCAGCGATGCTGGTCGGCGCGCTGCGCGGGGCGCCGCCGGGCGACGTGCTGGGCGTGATTTACGAGCCGGCCCCAGGGTTCTGGGCTGCCCGCCCGCTCAAGCACGAGACCGTGGCGGCGCTGAAGACGCGCGACGTGCCGACGGAGCAGCCCCAGCGCGCCGTCGCGGCGGACGTCCTGCATGCGATCGTCAATGCACGCGATGCCGTGGCCGGTGCGCAGGACGCAACGCAGGCCATCCGGTCGGCGATCGCCACCGGCCGCGAGCCGGCGCTCGACGGGGCACTGGCAGGCGCGCTGTGGGGCGCGCTGTCCGGTGCGTCCTCGCTGCCCGCCGGGGCGGTTTCGAGCCTGGCACGGGTCGCGCTGATCGACGAGTTCGCCACTCGGCTGGCCGGGCGGCAACGCGCCCCTGTGTCCGGCGGGGGCGCGCCCGCGTGAGCGGCAGCCGCCGATCGCGGGCGACGGTGCGCCGCGAGCCCACCTGGGTGCGGCTCGACGACGAGGACCTGCTCGACCTGCGCTTCTGCGACCTGCGCCTCAGCATGGCCCGCTCGTCGCTCGAGGACAGCGTGCGCCGGCTCTACGGCGAGCTCGCGCGCAAGGGCATCCGGTTCCGGCCGCACGTCTGGCTGGCCGAGGAATGGTTTTCGCCCGATGGCGTGCCGGGGATCGCGATTCCGTTTTACCTGGCGCACCCGCGGCTGATGCGCCTGGAGCGGCGCTTCATGCACGAGGTGGAGGGCGGCAACGACAAGTGGCTGATGCGCATCCTGCGCCACGAGACCGGCCACGCGATCGACACGGCGTTCGGGTTGCGCCGGCGCAAGTCGTGGCGCGAGGCGTTCGGCAAGGCCTCGCGCCCGTATCCGAGCCGCTACTCGCCGCGGCCGGGCAGCCGCAACTACGTGCTGCACCTCGGTCACTGGTACGCGCAGAGCCACCCCACGGAGGATTTCGCCGAGACTTTCGCCGTCTGGCTGCCGCCACGCTCACGCTGGCGCAGCCAGTACGCCGACTGGCCGGCGCTCGCCAAGCTCGAGTACGTGGACCGCACGATGCGCGAGCTCGAGGGTCGCCGGGCGGTGAACCTCGACCGGCGCGTCATCGAGCCGCTGGCGGAAAACGAGCGCACGCTGCGCGAGCACTACCGGCGCAAGCGGGCGCGCTACGAGATCGACACCGCGCGCGGCTACGACCGCCCGCTGCTGCGCGTGTTCGCCCGGCGCGAGGAGCGGCCGCGCGCCCGGCTGGCGAGCGGGCTGCTGCGCGAGATGCGGCCGCAGCTGCGGCGCCTGCTGGTGCGCCGCGTGCGCATGCATCCATACGTCGCGGACCACGTGATGCGCGTGGCCGCGCAGCGCGCGCGCATCCTGGGCCTGCGCGTCAGGGGTGGGCAGCGCCGCGCGCAGCGCGACGCGCTGGTGCTGCACGAGCGCATCATGCTGCAGCTGCTGCTGCGCGACCGGGAGAACTTCGCCCTATGAAGAAACCGCGGGTGCTGGTGCTGACGCACGAGACGCTGGTGCCGCCGGAGGACGCGAGCGGCTACACGATGCAGCAGGTGGACGAGTGGCGGACGGAATACGACGTCGCCACGGCCTTGAGGGCGATGGGCCACGAGGTGCGCGTGCTCGGCATGGGCGACAACCTCGCCGAGCTGCGCAGCGTCATCACCGACTGGAAGCCCGACATCTCCTTCAACCTGCTCGAGGAATTCCAGGGCATCGTGACCTACGACCAGTACGTGGTCGCCTTCCTGGAGCTGATGCGCCAGCCGTACACCGGCTGCAACCCGCGCGGCATGATGATCTCCCGCGACAAGGCGCTGTCGAAGCAGATCCTCGCCTACCACCGCATCCCGACGGCGAAGTTCGCGTTGCTGCCCCGCAATCGCCGCTACCGCGAACCGTCCCGCCTCAAGTTCCCGCTGTTCGTGAAATCGGCCACGGAGGACGCCTCGTTCGGCATCTCGCAGGCGTCGATCGTCCACGACGGGCAGAAGCTCAGGGAGCGGGTGCAGTTCATCCACGAGCAGATCAGCTCCGACGCGCTCGTCGAGGAGTACATCGAGGGCCGCGAGATCTACATCGGCGTGATCGGCAACGAGCGGCTCACGACGTTCCCGTTGTGGGAGCTCAACTTCGGCACGTTGCCGGAGGTGATGGCGGGCATCGCGACGCGCAAGGTCAAGTGGGACCGCAAGTACCAGCGCAAGCACGGCATCGGCACGGGCCCGGCCCGGGACCTGCCGGAGGGCCTCGCGCCGCAGGTCGCCCAGCTTGCGCGACGCATCTACCGCGCGCTGTGCCTGAGCGGCTACGCCCGCATCGACCTGCGCCTGAAGCCCGACGGCAGCGTGTTCGTGCTCGAGGCCAACGCCAACCCGAACCTCGCGCAGATCGAGGACCTCGCGACGTCTGCGCTGTCGAGCGGCGTGGGCTACGACGAACTGCTCGAGCGCATCATGCGTTTCGGGCTGGGCTACCAGGCGGCCTGGCGCCAGACCTGAGCCCCGCCGCTCAGGGGTGCTCGAGCGGCCGCCCTTCGACCGCTACTTCGTGCTCGGCGCCGCGGATCCACTCCTGCAGGTGCGGGTCCGCCAGCGCGTTTTCGAGGTAGCCGCGTGCCGGCGCGGAGAGCGCCGGACCGTAGGTCATGAAGCGCAGCACGACCGGCGCGTACATCGCGTCGGCAATGCAATAGCGCTCACCGAACAGCCATGGGCCCCGCTGGCCGTGACGCCGGCGACAGTCGCTCCAGATGGCGTCGATGCGCTCGACGTCGGCGCGTCCCTGTGGCGTGAGCGGCACCTGCAGGCCGCGACTGGCGGCCTGCATGGACCAGGTGCCGCGCAGGGCGGCAAAGCCGGAGTGCATCTCCGCGCTGATCGCGCGAGCGATGGCCCGCAGCGCAGGGTCTGTGGGCCAGCCGGCGCCGCCGGCCAGTTCGCTGGCGTACTCGCAGATCGCGATCGAGTCCCACACGCGCAGGTCGCCGTCGAGCAGCACCGGCACGCGGCCGGTCGGCGACCAGCGGCCGATTTCGGCGCGGAACTGCGGCGTGTCGAGCGGCAGGCGCACCTCCTGGAACGGCAGGCCGAGGTGGTGCAGCAGGATCCAGGGCCGCAGTGACCAGGAGGACAGGTTCTTGTCGGCGATGACCAGGGTCAGCATGGTCGGCATCCTCGGCGTGGCAGGGACGGTCCGCGTGACGCAGAATGCACGCGGGCCGGTGCGGCCGATAGTCTCGTGCCTTCGCGTCTGGAGCAACCACCACACATGCTGACCAAGAACCGCGGCCGCTACGCGGCCTGCCTGCACCGATGGATGCTGCGTGCACTGCCCGGGGTGCTGTGGCTGGGGATGGGCACTGCGCTAGCGCAGGCAACCCCGCCGGCGGCGCCCGCTGGCGCGCCCGCAACGGGCGGCGCGGTGGCGCCGGAAGCGGCCGTACTCAAGATCGCCAATCGCCCGATCTACACGCTGCGTTCGGAGGCCTTCGGCCGGTCACCCCGGGACCGCGTCGAGGCGATCGGGTCGCTGGCCGAGGCGCTCGTGGCGCGTGGTGGTCCGCTCGAGGTGACCACCGCGCAGACGCCCGAAGGCGTCGTGGTGCTCGTGGACGGTTCTCTGCTGTTCCGCGTGCTTAACGGGGACGTCAACCCGGAGGCCGGCGAGACACCGCAGGGCATGGCGACGGTCGCGGTGCACAACCTCGGGCTCGCGCTCGCCGAGATGCGCGAGGCGCGCGACGCGAGTGCGATGCTGCCGGCATTGCTGCATTCGTCGGTGGCGATGCTGGTCGCGGTCGCGCTGCTGTGGCTGCTGTGGCGGTCGTACCGCTGGCTGGTGGCCCGGCTGCGCGCTGCCGTCCAGCGTCACACCCACCGGCTGTTGCCCCACTGGGGCCGGTCGGTCGTCGGCCCCTCGGGCATCGAGCGCATTCTCGTCGCGCCGCTGCGGGTCGTCGCCTGGCTGCTAGGCGCCCTGGTCATTTACGAACTGCTCGCGTACGTGCTCGGGCAGTTCCCGTACACGCGTCCCTGGGGGGAAGCCCTGTTCTCGAACCTCGCCGAGGCGATCGGCGAACTCGCCAGCGGCATCGCCGGGGCCCTGCCGGGGCTGTTCTTCGTCGCGGTGATCTTCTACCTGACGCGGGTGGTGGCGAGCGCCGTGCGCTCGTTCTTCAACGGCGTCGAGGAGGGCCGCATCGACGTCGCGTGGGTGGACGATGCCACGGCTCGCCCGACGGCGCGGCTCGTCACCGGCGTGGTCTGGCTGTTCGGCTTCGTGGCCGCCTATCCGTACATCCCCGGCAGCGACAGCCAGGCGTTCAAGGGCATCGGCGTGTTCGTGGGCCTGATGCTGTCCATCGGGTCGTCGGGCATCGTCAACCAGGCGGTGAGCGGGCTGATGCTGATGTACACGCGCGCGCTGCGGCCGGGCGAGTTCGTGCAGATCGGCGAGACCGAGGGCATCGTGCGTTCCGTCGGGTTCGTGAACACGCAAATCGAGACGCTGCGCCACGAGGAGGTCAGCATCCCCAACGCGGTCATCGCCGGCACGGTGACGCGCAACTACTCGCGACTGGCGCGCGACGGCGGGGTGCGACTGCCGACCAAGGTCACGATCGGCTACGACGTGCCGTGGCGCCAGGTCCGCGCCATGCTGCTGGTCGCCGCCGAGCGGACGCAGAGCATCTCGCCGACGCCGGAGCCGCGCGTGATGCAGACGGCGCTGCAGGACTTCTACGTCGAGTACACGCTCGCGGTGAGCGTCGAGGACCCGTCGCGCAAGCTGCTGGTGCTCGACGAACTGCACGCCAACATCCAGGACGTGTTCAACGAGCACGGCGTGCAGATCATGTCGCCGAACTACGAGGCCGACCCGGCAGCGCCGAAGATCGTCCCCCGCGAGGACTGGTTCAAGGCGCCGGCGCAGCGCTGAGCCCGCTCAGAGCGTGTGGCCGATGTTCTGGACGTGGTTCCGCTCGTAGGAACTCTGGCAGTCGAAGCAGCGGCTCGCGAACGGCGCGGCGCGCAGCCGCTCGAGCTCGATCGGGTCGCCGCAGCCCTCGCAGTGGCCGTAGCTGCCGTCGTTCAGGCGCAGGAATGCCGCGTCGATCAGGCGCAGTTCCTGCAGGTCGCGGTCGATCTCGGCGAGGTTGACGTCCACCATCAGGTCGGCGAACGAGTCGTCCTCGAGGTCCCGCACCTGGTCGGCGATCATCGTGTACTGCTCGTCGTCGCTCTTGCGGAGCGTCTGGCGGATTTCCTCGCGCAGCTGGCGCGCACGCGCCTTCAGGCTGTTGCGCAGTTCCTCCGTGTGGCGGGGCTCGAGGTTGTGGCTCATCGGTGGCTCCGTGCTGTCCTTGCGGTCCCAGGCGGTGTCTGGAATCGACGCAAGCATTGTCCGTGGCGTGCCGTACACCAATAAGGGAATCGCGTAAGGGGATCGCGCGAACGGCCCTGCCCGTTAGCCCGGATGTCATAATTGAAAGCGATACTTTCACGAGGCGCGCGGCAAGGGTCACGCTGCGTGCGCAAACGAGGAGATAGACATGGAAGCCCCCCGCAAGCCACCCGCCCGGGCTGCCACCAGGCCGGCCACCAAGCCTGCGGCCAAGCCCACCCCGAAGGCTGCCCCGAAAGCACCCGCGGTGACCGCCGCGAGGCGCCCGGCGCCCAGGAAGCCGGCCGGGGCCGCCGCTCCGGCGACGATGGCGCCGGCCGAGCGCGAGGAACTGGTCCGCCTGGCGGCCTATTTCCGTGCCGAGCAGCGCGGCTTCGCCCCGGGCAGGGAGTGGGAGGACTGGCTGATCGCCGAGGCCGAGGTCAGCGCACGCGTCGGCGCGGCCCCCGCGCAGGCGCCCCGCAAGACGGCGGCCCGCAAGGCCGCCAAGGCGCCCAAGGCCTGAGGTTCACGGCGCCGCCCGCCGTCCGGTCAGTCGGGCGGCAGCGCAGCGCCTTGCGGAAACAGGGTGTCCTCGAAACCGAAGTCGCGCAGGCTGCGCAGGCGCATCGGATAGAGGATGCCGTCGAGGTGATCCACCTCGTGCTGGACCACGCGGGCGTGGAATCCCTCGACCGTCCGGTCGATGGATGCGCCGTTCAGGTCGTGCCCCCGGTAGCGCAGCCGGCAGTGGCGCGGCACGAGACCGCGCAGGCCGGGCACCGACAGGCATCCCTCCCAGCCGTCCTCGGTCTCGTCACCGAGCGGCGTCAGCACCGGATTCACCAGGACCGTGTAGGGAACCTCCCCGGCCTCGGGATAGCGGGGGTTCTGCCGCACCTCGAATATCACGACGCGCAGCGACACGCCGATCTGCGGCGCCGCGAGGCCGGCGCCATTGAGGGCGCGCATGGTGTCGTCCATGTCGCGCACCAGGTCCCGCAGGCCGGGCGTGCCGAACTCGGTCACCGGTTGCGCCACCTGCCTGAGCAGCGGGTGGCCCATCTTGAGCACGGGTCTGATGGCCATGTTGACAACCTCCCGGGGCGAGGGTAGCAAGAACGACCTGTGTCCGCGGAGGGTGCCGCCATGTTTGCGCAGCGGGGAGCCGGTTTCGTGAACCAGGCGCTCGCCCTGGCCGTGGCCGGTGCGGCGCGTGCCGCCGAACCGGCAGTGCCGCCGCCGGGTTGAGCGGCGATGGACAACGGACTCAAGTGCTGGAAATGCGGCGCGTCGCTCGCCGACTACACGTTGCCGCTGCGGCGCCTCGAGGAATGTCGCGCGTGCCACGCCGAGCTGCACGCCTGCCGGATGTGCGAGTTCTACGACACCGCCAAGGCCAAGCACTGCCGCGAGCCGATCGCCGATGAAGTGAAGGACAAGATCAGCGCGAATTTTTGCGACTATTTCCGACCATCGCCCGATGCGTGGCAGCCCGCGCAGCTGTCGGCTGCCGAGCAGGCGCGGGCACAGCTCGAGGCCTTGTTCGGCCGCAAGTGAGCCGGGCAGGCCATTCACGAACCCAAAGGAGTCCGAATTGATGCAGACCCGTCGAGTCCCGGCACTCGCTGCCGTGGCAGCGCTCGTTGCCGCTGCCCTGACCACCGAGGCCCCGTCGGCCGCGCCCGCCGATGCCGCGTCGCTC
>Ga0105090_10002631_pt1 | contig 10038 bp, 8 predicted proteins | sample PPLLak3March2015_FD_79110 | JGI IMG/M metagenome (GOLD analysis project Ga0105090, IMG submission 79110) | Freshwater sediment microbial communities from Prairie Pothole Lake near Jamestown, North Dakota, USA - PPLs Lake P7 Core (1) Depth... | ecosystem: Environmental > Aquatic > Freshwater >... | reverse complement strand
GCGGAACGCGTCGTCCATCAGGAAGAACGCGCCCGAGACGATGTCCTTCACCAGCGTCTGCGAGCCGAAGCCGATCGCCACGCCGACGATGCTCGCGCCCGCGAGCAGCGGCACGATGTTGACGCCCAGCGCGGCCAGCACCGACAAGGCCGTCATCACCACGAGCGAGATTGCGATGAAGATGCGCATCAGCGGCAGCAAGGTGCGCAGCCTCGACGTCGGCGAGCCTTCCGGCATCGCCGCTTCCTCGGCGAGCCGCCGGTCGATCGCGGTGCGCGCGATCTCCCAGGCGATGTAGGCGATGAGCAGCACGAGGCCGATGCCGAGCAGCGCGCTGGCGATCTGCCCACCCAGGCTGCGCTCCGCCATGCCGAACAGGTCGAGACCCCACAACTTGCTGAGCATCAACACGCCGGCGACGATCACGAGGATGTGAACCAGCTTGCGCAGCACGGGCTCGTAGGACGTGACGAGACCGGCCAGGATCGACGGTCGGTCGGTCCGTTGTGCTGAGGCGGCGGAGACGAGCGCCTTGGACAGCGCGAAGTCGACCACGGGCAGCGCCACCAGGATCAGAAGGCTCAGGATGCCTTCGCCGCGCCCCTGCACGCCGGTAATTGCTTCCCAGATGCGACCGAACAGGATGGACAGCACGTAGACGATCGCGGCAAAGGGCCAGAGGTCGGCGACCCAGTTGGCGATCGGTCCGTTGCCGCCCGCCCGGCGGATCAGGTCGCCGATCGCCTTGCGCACGCGCCAGATGGCGAGGATGCAGACTCCGGCGATCGCGACCCCGAGCACCAGAGCGATCGCCTCGGCGTGCGCGAGGTCGGAGCCGGACGCGAGGAACGTGTTCTTCGTCGCGACGATCAGTCCGAAAAGTGCGGCCACGGCGGTCACGGCCCGGGTCAGCGTCGCCGCGGACGCGTCGTCGAGAGGCAGCAGCCGCGCCTCCGGCCGCGTGGGAGCCAGCAGGAGGTTCGCGAGCGCGTAGATGATTCTTGCGATCACGACGGCGCCGAGCAGCCCGAGCAGCAGGATGCGCCGCCCTTCGTGACCCTGCCACAGCATCAGGAAGATGCCGAGGACGACGGCGCCGAACACCAGCACGTAACCGATGTCGAGGGCCGCCCGCATCAGCAGCCTGACCGCGTCCGACATCAATCCCTCGCTCGGGCGGGTGCGCAGGTCCTCCCGCCACGTGCGCGAAGCCCGGCGTACGACCAGTTCCACGAGCGCCGCGACGACGAGGGCCATCGCGAAAGCGGCCAGCGCGACCCCCAGCACGCCGATGCCCTCGGACCCGCTCAGGTTGCCGATGACGTCCCGGACCGCCGCGGGCATCGTGGCGATGGCCGTGACGATTTGCGCGATGCCTTCGCGAGCCGCGCCGGCGCCCCGGTTCACTGCGCCGAGCACTCCCGTGGCAGACGTCACCTGCTGCTTCTCGGCGGGCTGCGCCGCGGCCCGGTCGAGCTGCTGCAGCAGCAGTTTGCGCACCTGCTCGTCGGAGAGCCGCGAGACGAGTTCGCGCGCGGCCTCGGGCGTGAGCGGCGAGGGCAGCGCAGTCGCGGCTTCCCTGGTCTTTTCCGCGGCAACTGCCAAAGGCGCGTTGAACGGCAACGCGATCAGCAGCGCGAACGCCACTGTTCGCCACGAAAACCCGAGAAGCGCGCCCATGGAGCCCTGGCAATGGTTGCGAACGTCAAATGATCGACGGTACGCCACGCGGGGTCAACCCTGCTGCGCCGGCCAGGTGCGGTCGAGTGCCAGCGCCACGGCCCAGCAGAGGGCTCCCGTGAGAAGCGTGTGCGATAGGAAGTGCGCGCCGCGGGCTACCTGCGCCAGCGAAACGGCAGCGCTGAATGTGATCACTCCGACTGCGAGGGGGCGATGAAGGGCGGCACGGCGCGATTGCGCGAGCGGGCTGCGGCGCAGCGCGTAGATTGCTGCGATCCACATGAAGCCCGTCGATGCGTGCCCGCTGGGCGCGCACCGCCCCGGGCCGGCTTCCGGCGGAACGGCCGCGAGAAAAGGGAAGAACGCGGCGCTGCCGCCATAGCGGGCCAGGTCCCATGGACAGCTGTGTGCGGAGAGGCTCTTCAACAGCGCGACAGTACCCGCCGCGGCGAGCGCAGCCACGCACGCGAAGGCAAGCGCCGGGCGCCACGGCCGCAGCGCGTTGCGCCGCGAAGCCGCGAGCAGCGCAACGAGAACGACGACCAGCGCGGCCGAGAGCCACCTGGCCGCATCGTGCAACAGGAAAGCGAGCAGCGGATGATCGCGCCAGCGAAAGGTGCGCGCCGCGGCATCGTAGGCGACGTTCGCGATGGCGATGTCGGCGCCGAGGCGGTTGAGCGCCAGCGCCGCCACGACCAGCATCGCGATGCCGAGTGCTTCGCGCACAGGCGCGCGCCGCGAGTCACCCGGCGTCACTGCGGCCCGTACCCCGGCGCCTTCAGCGCGCCCTGCTTGAATGCGCGCGAAGCCGTCTGGTAGTACGCGATCGCCTCGTCCACCAGCTGCTGTGGCGGCACGGCGCGCGCCGCCGCGAACGACTTCGGATCGATGCGGTAGCCGTCGACCTTGCGCCCGGGCAAGAGAACGACCAGCGTGTCGTCGCGGTAGTAGCCGAGCGACTGGTAGTTGCTGACGAAGGCGCGCGGCGGCGTGGCCGGCAGCTCCATCACCGAGCGGCCGAAGAAGTGGTCGTCGCCCTCGACACGCAACACGTCGAGCAGCGTGGGCGGCAGGTCCACCTGGCTTGCGACCGGCTCGTAGACGGAGGGCTCGACGAGCTTCGGCGCCCACAGGATGAGCGGGATGCGGTAGCCGGCCAGCGGGAGGGCGGTCTTGCCCGCCACCGCCGCGCAGTGGTCGGCGAGGAACACGAACAGCGTGTCGTCGAACCACGGCCTGCCGCGCGCCTGCTCGACGAACCGGCCGATCGCCCAGTCGGTGTACTTGATCGCGCCGTCGCGCCCACCGGGCGAGGGGATGTCGATGCGGCCGTCGGGGTAGGTGAACGGCCGGTGGTTCGACGTGGTCATCACGTGCACGAACGAGCGCTTGCCCGACTTCACGTTCGCGTCGATCACGTCGAGCGCGTTGGCGAACAGCGACTCGTCGGCCACGCCCCAGACGTTCTCGAAGACGATCGACGCCTTGGGAAACTCGGTGCGGTCGACGACGCGGTAGTCGTTGGCGTCGAAGTACGCGTTCATGTTGTCGAAGTAGCCGTAGCCGCCGTAGACGAAGCTCGTGGCGAAGCCCTGATGCTCGAGCAGCTCGCCGATCGTCGAAAGGTGCGCGTTGCCGGGGCGGCGCACGATGGCCTGGCCCGGCACCGGCGGCGTGCCCAGCGACACCGCCTCGAGGCCGCGCACCGTGCGCGTCCCCGTCGCGTAGAAGTTGGCGAAGCGCAGGCCTTCCGCGGCGAGGCGGTCGAGGTTCGGCGTGAGACGCTGCTTCGAGCCGTAAGCGCCGAGGAACTCGGCGGACATGCTCTCGATGGTGACCATGACGACGTGGCGCGGCTTGCGCGGCAGGATCGGCAGGTGCGCTTCGGTCTCCTCGTGCTCGTCGATGACGATCTCCGAGCCGCGCAGCAGCGGCCTGCGTTCGACGTGGAGCGCACGGAGAAGGTGGTCCGCGCGGTCCTGGTCGATCGTGGCGTAGAAGCGATCGTAGTCGAGGTCGTTGCGCCGCGCCGCGGCTGCGAACGTGAACAGGCCGTTGCCCGCCAGTTCGTCCGCGTAGGCGTTGCCCGAGCCCTCCATCTGCTCGACCCGCGCGACGGACAGCGCGATCGCGGGCAGCGCTAAGGCCAGCACGAGCCGGACCAGCCGGGCGCGCTGCGTCGCCGGCAGCCGCTCGGCCCGGTCGATGGCAGGCTTCAGCGCCAGCGTCGCGAGGAGGCCCATCGCAACTATGCCGGCGAGGATCCAGTTGACCGGATAGGACTCGCGAATGTTGCCGACCACCTCGTGCGTGTAGAGCAGGTAGTCGACGGCGATGAAGTTGAAGCGCGAGGCGAACTCGATCCAGAAAGTGAACTCGGCTACCGCGACGAACAGCAGTGCGACGACGGCGGCGAGGAAGCCGGCCAGGCGCAGAGCGCGGTGGACGCGCGTGGCGCGGATGCGGCCGGGGAGCAGCGCGTCGTAGAGCCACAGCGGCGCGAGCAGGGCGCACGTCACCACGAGGTCGAACCACAGCCCCTTCGCGAACACCCCGGGCCAGTCGGCAAGCGGGACCGCGTCGCGCCCGGCGTACACCGTCAGCGCGAGCCGGGTCAGCGTGAAGACGGCGAGCGCGAACGCGCCGTAGATCAGCGGGACGTCGAGGCGAAAACGGCGAGGCGGCATGGCATGCCGCCCGCTAGCCGTCGAGAAAGTCGGCGACGGCGGGCGTGGCGCGCAGCCGCGCGAGATCGTCGGGCGTGGGCAGCTGCGGCCGGTCGCGCACCGCGTTGACCATGCACAGGAAGCCCAGCGGCGCGTCGGGCGCGGCGCGGAACTGGTGCCAGTTGAGCGCGGGCACGTGCACGAGGTCGTGCTCGCGGACGTCGAACACGCGATTGCCGAGCAGCACGCGGCCGCGGCCGCGCTGGATCATCACGGCGTGCTCGTGTTCGTGGCGCTCGAGCGTGGTGTAGCCGCCCGGCGCGACCTCGAAGTAGCGCAGCTGGCAGGCGAGCGCGGGATCGTCGAACAGGACCTGGCGCGTCACGTCGCGATAGGGAACGGCCGGGTCCTGCTTGTACGCGCGCACCTCGACGTGGCGCCAGCGCAGCGTGCCGGTTTTCGGCCTGACGGGGTCGGTCATGAGTCCATTATGAAGCCGCGGCCGCGTGCGCCGCCTGCGTGAACGTGCGCGCCCTCGCGACGAGGTCGTCGGCAGCCATCAGCAGCGACCCGCCGATCAGCAGCATGATGTCGTCGCCGTAGACGCCGCGCAGCTCCGCGACGCGCTCGACGGCGAGTCCGCCGGCGGGCACCGGCAGCATCGGCTTCCACGCGCCGTCCGTGCGGCGCGCCTCGTGCGCAATGGCCTCGCAGGTCGCGCGCGTGTAGGCGAAGCGGCCGCCGTAGTTGGGGTAGATCACCGCGTCGGCGCCGAGCCAGCGGAACAGCTTGCCCAGCAGAAGCGGCGGCGCGACGCGCGCAGCGCCGGCGTACGCGGGATGCGCCAGCACAGGCACGTCGACGCTCGTCACGAGCTCGTGGAAGGCCGCGAAGCCGACGAGCGCAGGAGCAACCAGCAGCATGCCCACGCCTTCTTCGCGCGCGACGCGGGCGAACCCGGCGAGCTGCGCGGGCGATCCGACGAGGCTCGGCGCGTACAGCGCGGGCCGCCCGGTTTCGCGCGACGCCTGCGCGAGCGCGCGCTGGCACGCGGCCACGCGCTGCGCGAAGGGCGCGTACGCCTGGTCGGCAAGCCCGTGGTCGTCCTTCACCACATCTACGCCGCCCAGCACGAGGTCGCGGCACAGCGCGGCCAGGCGATCGGCAGGCAGGCCTTGCGGCTTGAGCGCGGCGCAGGTAAGCGGCCGCGCATGCGCGTCGAGCCGCTCGCGCAGGCCGGCGATGCCGAAGCGCGGGCCGGGGAAGCGTGCGACGAAGTCGTCCGGGAACTCCACGTCCGCGAGTTCGACGTGCTCGTGCAGCGACGAGTTGCCGAACAGCATGTTGAGCGTCTGCGCGACCTCGTGCCCGGTGGTGACGGACGCCAGCGCGATGCGGACGTCGTGCAGGCCTTCGTCGACGCGCGCGATGCCGACGACTCGCCCCATCACCTCGTCGCGCACGAAGTCGTCGCGCACCACGCTCGCCGCCACCTCGACGCTCTGCTCGAGCGCAAGCGTCTCGGCGACGGCGGCGACGTCGCGCGACGGCGCGCGCACGCGGTAGGTGACGACGAGGCGGGACATGGGCGGGCGTCGATGATACCTGCGTCGCCGGGCCGGCGGCGGGCGATGCCCTACGCTACGGCTGACGCCGCAGGCTTTCGTCGTGCAGCGCCGCCATCTCCTCGGGCGCGATGCCGATCTGCCGCGATACGCGGATCTCGTTTTCGCCGGCATGGAGCTTGGAGACGCGGTCCTGCAGCTCGCGGTCGGCCACCGTCATGCGCGCGCGCAGCCGCACGTACTCGCCCCACGACGCGATGATGTAGCGCTCGAAGAACAGGTTGCGGTCGGCGAGGTCGCGGAACACGCGCCAGTCGGAGGCGCCGTTGCGCCGCCGCGCGGGCTCGATGTCGTGGATCGCGCGCAGGAACTCGTCGTGATTGCCCGGATCGACGCGGTATTCGATCTGGATCAGCACCGGTCCGTCGTCGGGGCGCGGCGGTACTGGCAGGCCGAGGTCCGGGAGCGGCGCGCCGGGAGTGACCTCCGCCTCGTCGCCGAGGCGCACCTCGTGGCGGCGATTGACGATGAGCAGCGCGAGGACCGTCGCCGCCGACAGCGCGAGCGCGGTCTGGATGTCGACCAGGTAGGCGACCGCGCCCCACAGCGCCGCACCGGCGGCGAAGCTGCCCTGGTTGACGACGAGCCCCGCGGCGACCGCGCGCGCGCGCACCCACGCGGGCGCGGCGCTCTGCACGCCCGACGACAGGCTGGCGAAGACGCCGACCCACGCGGCGCCGCAGGCGAACATGCCGACGGTCGCGACCGCGGTGTAGTGAAAGAACGCGATCGCCGTCACGGCGGCGGCCCACAGCAGCGTGGCGCCGAGCACCACCTTCGTCAGCGAGCGGCGCTGCAGGTGGCGCGGCACCGTCAGCGCGCCGATCACCGCTCCCGCGCCGAAGCTCGCCGACAGCGCGCCGAAGCCCCCCGCGCCCATGCCGAGGAGATCGCGGGCGATCACCGGCAGCAGCGCCCACAGCGCGCCCGCGCACACCGAGAAGCTCAGGTTGCGGATGAGGAATGCGCGCATCAGCGGCGCGTGGCGGACGTAGCGCAGGCCGCTCGCAATGCCGGGGAGAAGGCGCTCAGGCACGCCGGGCAGCACTGGCGCGTCGACGCGCAGCCGCCGAATCGCGAGAATCATCACGAGAAAGAACGCGGCGGCGGCGAGCAGCGCGCTGCCGGTGCCGATCCACGCGGTCAGCGCGCCGGCGAGCGCGGGTCCCGCGGCGCGCGAGACGTTGAACGCGACCGCACCCAGCGCGATCGCCCGCGGCAGCTCCGCGCGCGTGACGAGGTCGTTCGTCGTCGCCTGCACCGCCGGCAGGTAGGTGGTGAAGCCGGCGCCGATGACAAAAGTGATCGCGAGCAGCGTGACCGGCGTGACCAGGCCGGCGAGGGTCATGACGCCGAGCAGCGCGGTGGCGCCGAACAGGACCGCTTGCGTGGCGAGCACGATGCGGCGCTTGTCGACGATGTCGGCGAGCGCTCCGGCGGCGAGTCCGAACAGCAGCGCGGGACCCGTGCTGGCTGTCTGCACCAGCGCGACCATCAGCGCGGAGGGCGTCAGCGTGGCCATCAGCCAGGCTGCGATCGTGCCCTGCATCGTGTAACCGAGCGCCGCGCCGGCCGTGCCGACGTAGAAGCGGCGGAAGCGGCGACTGGCGAGCGGGGAGTTCTTCAGGATGCCGGCGGCGAGCCGGCTCGCGCTATTGCCCACCGCGCGAGTGTACTGAACTTCCTCTTTGCCGCTGACGGCTGGCCACTTCCTGTCGTCGTCCCCGCGCAGGCGGGGACCCAGCGTCGTCAAATGACGGTGTGCCTGAAACACGAAAGACACTGGGTCCCCGCCTGCGCGGGGACGACGACGGGAGGGACGACGACGCTCCGAAGGCGCGGCAATGCCGCGCGTCAGGCCTTGCCGACGTGCTCGGCGACAAACGCCAGCGTGCGCTCACGCGCGAGCGTCGCCGCGGCGGCGTCGAACATCGGCCGCGCGTCGCAGTTGAAGCCGTGGTCCGCGTCGTAGGTGTAGACCGGTTGTCGCGGATGGCGGCGGCGCCACTCGTCGATCCACGCCAGCGGGATCATCGTGTCGCGCTCACCGAAGTGGCCGAGGGCAGGACAGCGCGGAGTCTCGCCCAGAACTTCGCCGATGCCGCCGCCGTAGTAGACGATCGCCGCGGCGAAGCCGTCGAGCCGGCACGCCGCGAGCCAGGCGAGCAGGCCGCCCCAGCAGTAGCCGACGACGCCCACGCGCCCCTCGCCGGCGACGAATGCGCGCGCGGCGTCGATGTCGGCGAGCGCGTGCGCCGTATCGGTCTTCGCGCGCAGCGCGCGTCCCGTCTCGACGCCGGCGGCGTCGTAGCCCAAGTCGACGCCTCGCTCCACGCGGTCGAACACCGCAGGCGCGATCGCGACGTAGCCGTCGCGCGCGTAGCCATCGCACACGCCGCGGATATGCGCATTGACGCCGAAGATCTCCTGCACGACGACCAGCGCGCCGCGCGGCCTGGCCGCAGGGCGCGCGACGTACGCGTCGAGCGTGAAGCCGTCGCTCGCCGTGAGCGTGACCTTCGTGCCGCCCGCCTGTGCTGTGCTCATGTCCTGACTCCCCGTTGAACGCGATGCTGCGGGATCACTTGCCGAGGAGCCGGCGGGCCAGCAGCGCCTGCAAGTTGCGCCGACCGTCCAGGACCGCGTAGACGACGACCTTTGCGCCGATCACGCGGTAGAGGATGCGGTACGGCTTGAAGTGGACCTGGCGGTATTCGCGGATGCCCAGGTCGGTCAGCTCCCGCGGGAGGCTGCCACGATCGGGGAAGCGCCGCAGTCCGTCGACTGCGTCCATGAGGCGTTCGAGCAGCCGATCGGCGTGTCCCGCGCCGTCGGTGTCGGCGACGTAGTCGTACAGCGCTTCGAGATCCTGCTCCGCGCCGGCCGTGAGCAACACGGCGTGGCGGGCGCCGCCTTCCGACATCAGCGAGCGCGCCGCTTCGCGCGAAGGCGCGCCACGACCTGCTCGACCGGCGTCACCTGGCCGTTCGCCAGCTCCTGCTGGCCCAGCGCCAGGATCTTGAGCAGGGCCAGCGTCTCCTGCGTCTCCTCGTACGAGGCAACGTCCTGCAGCACGGCGCGCGCCTCCCCGTTTTGCGTGATGACCAGCGGCTCGCGGCACTCGGTGATGCGGTCGAGGATCTCGGCGGCATTCGCCTTGAGGTAGCTGATCGGCTTGACTTGGGCGGAGTAGCGCATCGGGCGATCCCGTCGACGGAACGGACCGAATTTAGATCTTTTTCGGTCCGACCGCAAGCGCACCCGCGCAGGGACTGGGGCATACTTCGTGCACATCACTCCGAGGGCCTCCTCATGCCCCCCCGCTTCACCGGCGTCCTCGCCCCCGTCGTCACGCCTTTTCGCGCCGATCTCTCGCCCGACCCGGAACGCTTCGCCCGCCACTGCCGCTGGCTGCTCGACAACGGCGTGGGGCTCGCGGTGTTCGGCACGAACTCCGAGGCGAACTCGCTCGGCGTTGACGAGCGCATCGAACTTCTCGACCGTCTCGTCGCGGCCGGCGTCGATCCCGCGCGCATGATGCCGGGCACCGGCACGTGCGCGCTTGCGGACACGGTCAAGCTCACCGCGCACGCCGTGAAGGCCGGCTGCGCCGGCGTGCTGATGCTGCCGCCGTTCTACTACAAGGGCGTCACCGACGAAGGACTGTTCCGCAGCTACGCCGAGGTGATCGAGCGTGTTGGCGACGCGCGGTTGCGCGTCTACCTCTACCACATCCCGCCGGTGTCGCAGGTGCCGATCTCGCTCGCGCTGATCGAACGGCTGCTGCGCGCCTACCCGCAGGCGATCGCCGGCGTGAAGGATTCCTCCGGCGACTGGAACAACACGAAGGCGATGCTCGACGCGTTCGCCGCGCAGGGCTTCGACGTGTTCGCGGGCTCGGAGACGTTCCTGCTGGCCAACCTCCGCCATGGCGGCAAGGGGTGCATCAGCGCGACGGCGAACGTGAATCCCGCGGCGATCCACGCGCTCTACGAGCACTGGCGCGACGCCGACGCCGACGATCGGCAGCGGCGTCTCGACGCGGTGCGCGCGGCGTTCCAGAAGCG
>Ga0105090_10002630_pt1 | contig 10041 bp, 7 predicted proteins | sample PPLLak3March2015_FD_79110 | JGI IMG/M metagenome (GOLD analysis project Ga0105090, IMG submission 79110) | Freshwater sediment microbial communities from Prairie Pothole Lake near Jamestown, North Dakota, USA - PPLs Lake P7 Core (1) Depth... | ecosystem: Environmental > Aquatic > Freshwater >... | reverse complement strand
CCGGCCTCGACCCGCACCGGCTCGCCGATGCCGGTGGTGTCGCGCACCTCGACGGTGCCCGCGAAGACGACCACCGCGGTGTCGCCGTCCTTCTCGACCTCGACCCCGTAGTCGGTGCCGCGCACCGCGAGCACCGCCGACGGCGTGGTCAGCAGCCGCTCCTGCTCCTCGCCGCCGGCCAGCGGGCCGAAGATGGCGCGCAAGCTGCCGCGCTCGAGCTCGAGCAGGACGCCCGGCTGGCCGTGGGCGAGGCGGAAGCGAGTCTTGGAAGCGACCTTGAACAGGGCGGCGCGCTCCGGCACCTCGAGCTCGGCGCTCGAGCGCGAGCCGGTGTGCAGAGTGTCCCCCGAGTCGGCGTGGTCGCCGACCGCCAGCGGGAGCTCGCCGTCGGCGGTCTCGATCGCCAGCGTTCGTTTGACGGCCACCACCTCGTAGCGGAGCGGGGCAGGCTCCTCCGGCAGGGCGCCGGCGGCGAGCGCGGTGCCGACGAAGATCAGGGCGAGGCTCGGGGCTCTCATGGCGCTTCCTCCCCGTCGTCAGGGTCGAGCGCGATGCCGAGGCGCTCGACCTTGCGGTACAGCGACTTGCGCTCGATGCCGAGGATCTCTGCAGCGCGGGTACGGTTGCCGCCGGTTCTCTTGAGCACCGCCTCGATGTGGAGCCGCTCGAGCTCCTTGAGGCTGAGCTCGTCGCCGATCGCGGGCGCCGCAGGGGCGGGCTCCGGCGTCGCGGCGGCCGCGCTCGCGAGCAGCGTGCGGGCCCTCCTGGCGTCGGACAGGGCGCCGGTGTCGACCAGCAGCCGCTGCACCACGTGCTCGAGCTCGCGCACGTTGCCGGGCCAGAGGTGGTCCTCGAGCACCGCCAGAACCTCAGCGCTGACGGTGGTTTGCAGGTCGAGGCCGAGGCGCTCGGCGTGGGCCCGCCGGAAGTGCTCGACGAGCAGCGCGACGTCCGAGCGGCGCTCGCGCAGGGGCGGCAGGACGATCTCGTAGGCGGCGAGTCGGAAGAAGAAGTCCTCGCGGAAGAGCCCCGCGGCGACCTCGGCGCGGAGGTCTCGGTTAGTCGCGGCCACCACCCGCACCGGCACCTCGAGGGAGCGGTCTGAGCCCACCGCCCGCACCTCTCCCGACTGCAGGAAGCGCAGCAGCTTGACCTGGAGCGCGGCGGTCAGCTCGCCGACCTCGTCGAGAAACAGGGTCCCCGAGCGGGCGGCCTCGATGGCGCCGCGGTGGTCGCGGTCGGCGCCGGTGAAGGCACCCCGCCGGTGGCCGAAGAGCTCGCTCTCGAGCAGGGTGTCGGGGATCGCACCGCAGTTGATCGGTACGAAGGGCCCCTCGGGATGCGCCGAGTAGCGGTGCAGCGCGCGCGCGATCAGCTCCTTGCCGGTGCCGGTCTCGCCGCGCACCAGCACCGGAATCGGCAGCGGCGCCACCCGCGCGACCGCGTTGTAGACCTCGACGATCGCGGGGTCGTTGCCGATGATCATCGACGCCGGTCCGAGCTCGACCGGCGGGCCGGCGGCGGCTGGTGTGCGGGCGGCGGCGCGGACGAGCTCGACCAGGACCTCGATCGCGAAGGGCTTGGCCAGGTAGTCGAAGACGCCGAGCCGTCGCGCCGAGGCGGCGGTCTCGATGGTGCCGTGGGCGGTCACGAGGATGACCTTGGCCTCCGGGCAGGTTTCGCGGCAGCGCTCGAGCAGCTCGAGGCCGGTGCCGTCACCGAGGTAGATGTCGGTCACGATGACCTCGAAGGAGGCCTCGGCGAGCGCCGTGAGCGCCGCGGAGGAGGAGGCCGCGGCGCGTGCTTCGAAGCCCTCCTTCGACAGCGCGAGGACCATCAGCTCGCGCATCGCGGTGTCGTCGTCGACCACCAGCACCCTGGCTCGTGCCACGTTCACTCCTCTGCCGCGGCGGGGAGCTCGACCGTGAAGACGGCGCCCGCGCCGACCGTGCTCTCGACACTGACGCAACCTCCGTGCCAGGTCACGACCTCCTTGACGAGCGCGAGGCCGAGCCCGGCGCCGGGGCTGCCCACCCCCGGGACGCGGAAGAAGCGCTCGAAGAGGCGTTCCCGCGCGTCCTCCGGGATGCCGGGGCCGTGGTCGCGGACCGCGAGCCGGACGCGGCCGGCCTCGGACCGGAGCCCGACCTCGACCGTGTCGCCGTGATGGGTATGGCGGACGGCGTTGCCGACGAGGTTGTCGACCACCCGCTCGAGGAGGACGGCGCTGCCGTCGATCCGGCAGCCGCCGGCCAGCTCCCGCGCCAGGGTGATGCCGCGCGCGGCGGCGGCAGCCTCGAGGACATTCAGGCGCGTGGCGACCAGCTCGCCGAGGTCGAGGCGCTCCGCGGCGCTCTCCCAGTGACCGCCGCCGAGGCGCTCGAGGTCGAGGAAGACGGCGACCATCTCGCCGAGGCGCTGCGCCTCGCCGCGGATCAGCGCCGCCACCCGCGCGAGCTCGCTGCCCGTCAGGGGGTAGCGCTCGAGGGTCTCGCCGAGGCCGGCGATCGAGGCGAGCGGCGTCCTCAGCTCGTGCGAGACGAGGCGCTGCATCTCCCGCCGCTGCCGTTCGAGTGCACGCTCGGCGGTGGCGTCGCGGAGCAGCGCCAGCCGGCCCGACTCGAGCTCACTGCTGCGCACGGCGAGCTCCCGCGCCCCGCGGGCGACGACCGCCTCGCCGCTCCCGGCGGCGGCGTCGAGCTCGGCAGGCGTCGGCACGCCGCCCCACAGCCGCCGCGCGGCGGGGTTGGCCTCGAGGAGGGCGCCGTCCGGCGCCCAGAGAACCACTCCCTCGGCCATCCCATCGAGCAGCGCCCGCCGCGCTGCGTCCTCCTCGAGCACCCGCCGCTGCAGGCGCTTGAGCGCCGCCAGCCGGGCGCGCGCGGTGCGCGGCGGTGGTGCCGCTGCGCGGTCACCGAGGTGGGCGAGCAGGGAGCCGAGGAGGCTCGAGATCTCGCGCCGGGCGAGCCGCGACTCGAGGGTCTCGCGGAGCAGGGCCGAGGCGACCATCGCGACGGCGAGCGTCGCCACCGGCAGCAGCACCAGGCCCCATCGGGCAGCGGCGCCGGCGAGGAGGACCACGCCGGCGAGGAGGGACGCGAAGCGGGCGAGGTCGAAGGCGCCGGCCCGGCTCCGCAACAGCTGCACGCCGAAAGCGAGGGTCAGGCAGGCGGCGGCGGTCCACATCGGGTGCGGCACCCGCAGCAGGCGCCCGCCGAGGATCGAGGCTGCAGCCGAAGCGTGGGCGAGCACTCCGGGCACCGGCGCGCGGCGCGGCCCGGTCGGGACGACGAACTGGTCCCCGGCGCCGGTGGCGGAAATGCCGACGAAGACCAGACGGCCACGCAGGGCGTCGGCGGCCCGCGCCTCCGCGAGGATTTCGGCGGCGCCGAGCGTCCGCAGGGCCTGCGGGGCCGGCCGGAAGGCGGGGCGCAGCACGGCGCCGGGAACGACCGCCAGCCGCGGCTCCAGAAGCCGCGCCGCCGCGAGCGCGAACGCCGGCAGGGCGAGGTCGCCGGCCTGCTTGGTGGCGGCGATGGTGCGCACGACGCCGTCGGGGCCGACCTCGCCGTAGGCGTGGGCGATGGCGGCGTTCCCGGCCAGCGCCGGGGGCGGCAGCAGCCAGGCGCCGTCGCGGTCGAGCGCGGCGGCGAGCACCGCCGGCCGCCGGGCGAGGGCGGCGGCGAGGCGCCGGTCGTCCTCGGGGGCTGTCGGCCCCGCGAGCAGGACGTCGACGGCGATTCCTGCCGCGCCGGAATCGGCCACCGCCTCGACGAGCTCGGCGAGGCGCGCCCGCGGCCACGGCAGGGGGCCGAGGCGGGCCAGGGCGCGGTCGTCGATCAGCACCGCGGCGACCGGAACGGCTCCGCCGCGGCCGCCGACGGTGGCCCGCAGCAGGAGGTCGGAGCTGACCCGCTCGACCCCCGGCAGCCAGCCGGCGAGCCACAGCCCGGCCGTCACCGCGCCGGCCGCGGCGGAGAGCAGGGCCGCGAGGCGGAGGTTCCCCGGCTCGGGCATCGGTCTGGCGGTGGGGAGGAGCATGGGTCATTATGCTAGCGGATTTCGGGGACGGGGCTGTGACGCGGGCGACATCTCGCCCGCGCGGCTCCGCGGGCGGAGCAATAGACGCCGCCCGCGGGCTGTTTCTCCCGAGGATTGCGAGGGCGAGGCAGATGGAGGCTACTGACCGAGGGCGGAGCCGGCGGGGGATGCGGTGAGGATCGCGTCCGTGGCCTCGGCCCTGCCGCCGCACGCCTACGACCAGGAGACCCTGCTCGCGGCCTTCCGCGAGCGTTGGGCTGCGCGCTACTTCAATCTCGACCGCCTCGAGCAGCTGCACCGCAACGTGCTGGTCGGCGGGCGGCGGTTGGCGCTGCCGATCGAGGCCTACCCGGCGCTCGGTGGCTGGGGCGAGGCCAACGACCACTGGATCCGGGTCGCCCAGGAGCTCGGCGGCGAGGCGGTGCTGGCGGCGCTCGCGAAGGCGGGCCTCGGCGTCGCCGACGTCGACGCGCTCTACTTCGTGACCGTCACCGGCGTCGCGACGCCGTCGATCGATGCGCGTCTCGTCAACCGGCTCGGCCTGCCGCCGACGCTGAAACGGGTGCCGATCTTCGGTCTCGGCTGCCTCGCCGGGGCGGCCGGCGTCGCGCGCTGCGCGGACTACCTGCGCGGCCACCCCGGCGAGGTGGCGGTCCTGCTCTCGGTGGAGCTCTGCTCGCTGACCCTGCAGCGCGAGGACCTCTCGGTCGAGAACCTGATCGCCTCCGGCCTTTTCGGCGACGGCGCGGCGGCCGCGGTGCTGGTCGGCGACGGCAGCACCGGCGCGGGCCCGACCGTCGTCGACAGCCGCTCGTCCTTCTACCCGGACACCGAGCGGGTGATGGGCTGGGACGTGTCCGAGCGCGGCTTCAAGGTCGTGCTCTCGGCCGAGGTTCCCGAGATGGTGCGCCGCCACCTGCGGCGCGACGTCGACGCCTTTCTCGCCGCGCACGGGCTCGGCCGCAGGGACATCGCGGTCTGGATCTCGCACCCCGGCGGTCCGCGGGTGCTGGAGGCGATGCAGGAGGCCCTCGAGCTGCCGGCGGGCGCCCTCGAAAGCGCCTGGCGCACCCTGCGCGAGGTCGGCAACCTGTCCTCGACCTCGGTTCTGCTGGTGCTCGAGGAGGTTCTCGCCGCGCCGCCGCCGCCCGGCAGCTGGGGCCTGATGTCGGCGATGGGGCCCGGCTTCTGCTCGGAGCTGGTGCTCCTGCGCTGGGAGGACGCAGACCCGTGATTTTCGGCCTCGAGTCCCGCGTCGCCTACGCGCTGCTCATCGCGGCGGTGGCGCTCCAGCGCCTGTGGGAGCTTGCGATCTCCCGCCGCAACCAGCGCGCGCTGCTCGCGCGCGGCGGGCGCGAGGTGGGCGCCTCGCACTACCCGTGGATGGTGGCTCTCCACACGGCCTTCCTGGTCTCCTGCCTCGCCGAGGTGTGGCTGCTCGACCGGCCCTTCCGGCTGCCGCTCGCGCTCGGTGCGCTCGCGGTGCTGGCTGCGGCCTTGGCATTGCGGCTGTGGACGCTCTCGAGCCTCGGCGAGCGTTGGACGACCCGGGTCGTGGTGCTGCCGGGCGAGCCGCTGGTGACTGATGGGCCCTACCGCTGGCTCCGCCACCCCAACTACCTGGTGGTGGTCCTCGAGCTGGCGGCGATCCCGCTCGTGCACGGCGCGTGGCTGACCGCGGCTGTTTTCGGCCTCGCGAACCTCGCCCTCCTCAGGCTGCGCACCGGCGTCGAGGAGGCCGCGCTCGCGGCGGCGGAGGGTGGGCGGTGAGCCGCTCGGAGGCCGAGGTGCTGGCGGGCATTGCCGAGGTGGCGCGGACTCACGTCGGCTTCCAGGGCTATCTGAGCCCGGAGCTGCGGCTGGTCGAGGACCTCGAGCTCGACAGCCTCAAGATGCTGACCCTCGCCCTCGAGGTCGAGAACCACTTCCGGGTCTGCCTCGACCAGGAGGCCGCGATCGAGACCGTCGGCGATCTGGTGGCGGCGATCCGTGCAGGCCTCGATGGCTGAGCCGCGGACCCTCGGCGCGCTGCTCGCGCGGGCGGCGGGCTTCCCCGACACGGGTCTGCGTCTGCTCGACCGTTTCGAGCGCGAGCACTGGCTGCCGTGGCCGGCGATCCACGAGCGGGCGCGCGCGGCCGCGGGCCGCATCCGCGGGGCCGGGGTGGCGGCTGGGGAGCGGGTCGCCCTGGTGTACCCCACCGGCGAGGGCTTCTTCGACGCCTTCTTCGGCAGCCTGCTCGCCGGCGCAGTGCCCGTGCCGCTCTACCCGCCCGTGCGGCTCGGCCGCCTCGCCGAGTACAGCGCCCGCACGGCGGCCATGCTCGAGGCGGTCGGGACGCGGTTGGTGTTGGCCGACCCGGGGGTGCGGCGGCTGCTCGGCGAGGCGGTCGAGCGCGCGCGCCCGGCCCTCGGCTGCCGAACCCTCGACGAGCTCGGCGACGGCGCCTCCTTCGAGGCCGCGGTCGACGAGCGTGCCCTCGCCCTGATCCAGTTCTCCTCGGGGACCACCGTCGAGCCCAAGCCGGTCGCCCTCAGCCAGCGCGCAGTGCTGGCGCAGACCCGAATCCTCAACGGCCTGTGGCCGCCGCGCGCCGACGGGGTCGACAGCGGCGTCAGCTGGCTGCCGCTCTACCACGACATGGGCCTGATCGGATGCGTGCTGCCGGCCCTCGAGCGGCCGGGCACCCTGACCCTGATCCCGCCGGAGCTCTTCGTGACCCGGCCGGCAGTGTGGCTGCGCACGATCTCCCGCCACCGGGCGACGCTGTCGCCGGCGCCGAACTTCGCCTACTCACTGTGCGTCGACAAGATCCGCGACGAGGAGCTCGCGGGCGTCGACCTCTCGTGCTGGCGGGTAGCTCTCAACGGCGCCGAGCCGGTGGCGCCGAGGGTGCTGCGCGCCTTCTGCGCGCGCTTCGCGCGCTGGGGCTTCAGGGCGGAAGCCCTGACCCCGGTCTACGGGCTGTCGGAGGCGACCCTCGCGGTGACCTTCTCGGAGCTCGGGCGCGGCTTCGCCAGCCGCCGCTTCGACCGCGAGCGCCTGGCTGCCGCGGCCGAGGCGCGAGAGCACCCCGACGGCATCGAGCTGGTGTCGGTGGGGCGGCCGCTGCCCGGCTTCTCACTCGAGATCCGCGACCCGGAGGGCCGCGCCCTCTCGGCCGGCCGGGTCGGCCGGGTGCAGGTCCGGGGCCCGTCGCTGATGGACGGCTACCTCGGCCGGCCGGAGGCGACCGCCGAGGCGCTGCGGGACGGCTGGCTCGACACCGGCGACCTCGGCTTCCTCCACGGCGGCGAGCTCTTCCTGACCGGCCGCGCCAAGGACGTGCTCATCCTGCGCGGCCGCTGCCACGCGCCGTCGGAGGTGGAGCACGCCGTCGACGCGGTTGATGGGGTGCGAACCGGCTGCACGGTGGCGGTGTCGCACCTGCCCGAGGGGGCGGCGGGCGAGGAGCTCCTTCTCCTCCTCGAGGCGCGCCGCGAGCTCGCCGCCGCCGACTACCCGGCGCTCGGCGCCGCAGCGGCACGGGCGGTGAGGTCGGCGACCGGCCTCGCGCCCGACCGGGTCGCGGTGCTCGCTCCCGGCAGCCTGCCGCGGACCTCCTCGGGCAAGCTGCGGCGGCAGGAGGCGCTCCGGCGCTGGCTCGCAGGCGAGCTCCGGCCGCCAGCCCCGGTGACCCCGATCCGGCTCGCCGGCGCGGTGGCGCGCTCGGCGCTCGCGATGGCCCGCTCGCGGAGGGCCCGTGGCCGCGGCTGAGGCTGACGTGGTGGTGGCGGGCGGCGGTCCCGCCGGGCTCGCGACCGCGATCGGCGCGCGCCGCGCCGGCCTCGAGGTCGTGGTGCTCGAGGCGCAGCGGCCGCCGATCGACAAGGCCTGCGGCGAGGGCCTGATGCCGGACGGCGCGGCGGTGCTGGCCGCGCTCGGCGTCGAGCTCGCGCCCGAGGCGGCACGGCCCTTCCGCGGGGTGCGCTACATCGACGGCGCCGTCGTCGCCGAGGGCCGCTTCCCCGGCGCGCCGGGCCTCGGCATCCGGCGCACCGCTCTCCACGACGCGCTGCGCCGCCGGGCCGAGGCGACAGGCGTTCGGCTGCGCTGGGGCTGCCGCGTCACGGGCCTGCTGCGGGACGGCTTCGCGACCGAGGCGGGGCCGGTGCGCGGGCGCTGGCTCGTGGCCGCCGACGGCCGCGGCTCGAGCCTGCGCACGTTGGCCGGTCTCGCCGGGCGGCAGGCGGCGCACCGCCGCTTCGGGGTGCGGCGCCACTACCGCGTCGAGCCGTGGAGCGACCTGGTCGAGGTCCACTGGGCGGCCGGCTGCGAGGCCTACGTCACGCCGGTGGGCGACGGGCTGGTGGGCGTGGCGATGCTGTGGTCCGGCGGGGCCGCCCGCTTCGACGAGCTGCTGGCACGCGTGCCGGCGCTCGAGAGACGCCTCGCGGGCGCCGAGCCCGCCTCGAAGGACCGCGGCGCCGGGCCGCTCGCGCAGCGCTGCCGCCGCGTCGCGCGGGGCCGCCTCGCCCTGGTCGGGGACGCCGCCGGCTACCTCGACGCGATCACCGGCGAGGGCCTCGCGCTCGCCTTCCGCGAGGCCGCGGCGGTGGTCGAGGCGATCGCCGCCGGCGACCTGCAGCGCTACGTCGCGGCCCACCGCCGCATCGTCCGCCACCCCCTTCTCGTGATCCGGCTGCTGCTGCTGATCGAGCGCGTGCCGCGGCTGCGCCGGCGGGTGATGGCCGCGCTCGCCGCAGACCCCGCGCTGATGTCGCGCTTCCTGGCCCTCAAGATGCGGTCGGGCGGGCCGCGGGTGATGGGCGGGGACGGCCTCCTCCGGCTTGCGCTCGCGACCGTGGCCGGCGGAGCTCGGTGATGCGGGCGCGGCGGCTGGTCGCCGGCGCTCTGGTGGTGCTCGCCGTCCTCGCGGGCTGGCAGCTGCAGCGGCTCGGCGTCGACAATCGACTCGAGCGCTGGCTCGGCGAGGGCGGCGCGGACGCGGCGACCTACGAGCGCTTCCGCCGCGATTTCGGCAGCGACGAGTTCCTGCTCGCCGTGGTCGGCGGCGGCGATTTCTTCGTCCCGGACACCCTTGAGCTGCTGCTGGCGGCCGCGGAGCGGCTGGAGGAGCTGCCGGGCGTGGTCGAGGTGCGCGGGATCCCGGTCCTCTACCGCGACCTCTTCGGCGCCGAGGACCCCGAGGCCCTGGCCGAGGAGATGGGCTCGACGCCGTTCTACCAGGGCCTCTTCATCTCGGCGGACGGCGAGCTCGCCGGCATTCTCGCGGAGGTTCTCCCCGCCGGGGACCCGGAGGCGCGGCGCGAGCTGGTCGCCGGCGCGCGCGCGTCTCTCGCGCCGCTTGCCGCGGCCGGCAGGGAGGCGCGTCTGGTCGGCTCGCCCGCTCTCATCGCCGCCCTCGACGAGGTTTCGCGCCACGAGGCGGAGCGCACGATTCCGATCGCCCTCGCGGGCTCGCTGGTCATGCTCGCCCTGATGCTGCGCTCGGCGCGGGCGATGCTCGCGACCGCGGCGAGCGCCGGGCTCGCGGTGGTCCTCACCCTCGGCCTCGCCGCCGCCCTCGGCCTCAGCCTCAACATGGTTTCCACCGCCCTGCCGCCCCTGCTGTGGGTGCTCGCGCTTTCCAACGGCATCCACGTCATGCGCCGCTACCAGGACCTGCGGATCGAAGCCGAGCTCGATGCGGCCCTGGAGAGGGCGCTCGCGGAGACCACGCGTCCCTGCACACTCGCCGCCGTCACCACCGCGGCCGGCTTCGCGTCGCTGGCGGTGGCGGTGATGGCGCCGGTCCGCGAGCTTGGCTGGCTCGCCGCGGTCGGCATCCTGCTCGCCCTCGCCGTCAACCTGACGCTCACCCCCGTGCTCGTCGAGCTGCTGCGCGTGCCGGCCTTCCGTCGCCACCTCGGGCTCGGAAACGTGAGCTGGCAGTGGGGCTGGCGCTCACGCCCGCGGACGGTGCTGGCGGTCGCGGCGGTGCTGGTGCTCGGCGGCCTG
>Ga0105090_10002629_pt1 | contig 10045 bp, 7 predicted proteins | sample PPLLak3March2015_FD_79110 | JGI IMG/M metagenome (GOLD analysis project Ga0105090, IMG submission 79110) | Freshwater sediment microbial communities from Prairie Pothole Lake near Jamestown, North Dakota, USA - PPLs Lake P7 Core (1) Depth... | ecosystem: Environmental > Aquatic > Freshwater >... | reverse complement strand
TCGCGTTGGCGCCGGGCTTGAGGAAGATGCCGATCGGCACCGTCGGCTTGCCGTTGCGCGCCGCCGAGAAGTTGTACTCGCGCGAACCGAGCTCGACGCGCGCCACGTCCTTCAGGCGCACGATGCCGCCCGAATCGGTGGTGCGTATCACGATGTTCTCGAATTGCTCGGGCTCGGCGAGGCGGCCCAGCGTGGTCACCGAGAACGTGAAGTCGGCGTCGCCCTGCGTGGGCTCTTCGCCGACGCGGCCCGCCGCGAACTGGGCGTTCTGCTCGCGCACGGCCGCCGCGACGTCCGAAGGCGTGAGGCCGAGCTGCGCGAGCCGGTCCGGGCGCAGCCAGATACGGATCGAGTAGTCCTTCGAGCCGAAGATCTGGGCGTCGCCGACCCCCGGCACCCGGCGCAATTCGTCCACGACGTTGAGCAGCGCGTAGTTCGAGACGAACACCGCGTCGAAGCGCGGGTCTTCGGAGTCGAGCGCGATGATCTGCAGGAACGAGGTCGAGCGCTTGCGCACGCTGACGCCCTGCCGGCGCACTTCCTCGGGCAGCTGCGACAGCGCGCTCTGCACCCGGTTGTTCACGTTGATGGCGGCGAGATCGGGGTCGGTGCCGATCGCGAACGTGATGGTCATGCCGAGCGAGCCGTTGCCGGCGCTCGCGGAGCGCACGTACAGCATGTTGTCGACGCCGTTGATTGCCTGCTCGAGCGGCGCGGCAACGGTCTCGGCGACCGTCTCGGCATTGGCGCCCGGATAGAACGCCTGCAGGTCGACCTCGGGCGGCAGGATGTCCGGATACTGTGCGACCGGCAGCACGCGCAGCGCCGCGAGGCCGGCGATGACGATGAACGCCGACAGGACCGACGCGAAGATCGGCCGGTCGATGAAGAACCTGGAGATCACGAACTCGCTCCGGCCTCGGGTTGCGCGGTGGCATCGGCACCGGCCGGGGCCGCGGCGGGTGCCCCCGCCGGCGCGGCGGGCGCGACGGCCTTCACCTTGACGCCGGGTTGCACCTTGAGCACGCCCTCGGCGATCACGCGCTCGCCGCCCGCGAGTCCTTCGATGACGACGGCCCGCTCGCCGACCATGCCCGACAGGCGCACCGGCCGCAGCTCGACCACGTCGCCGGCGGCGACCAGCCACACGAAGCTGCCCTGCGCGCTCGACATCACCGCGCGGCGCGGGACGGTGACGGCGTCGGCGATCTCTACGCCCTCGAGCTGAGCGCGCAGGAACTGGCCCGGCACCAGCCGGCCGTCCGGGTTCGGCATCACGGCGCGGGCACGCACGGTGCCCGAGGTGGCCTCGACGGCGTTGTCGACGAACGTGAGCCGCGCGGGCTCCGGGTGTTGCGCACCGCCCTGCACCTCGACGCGCACCAGCGGCGCATTGCCGGTCGCGAGCCGTGCGCGTACCTGCGCCGCCTCTGTCTCGGGCAACGTGAACTCGACGTAGATCGGGTCGGTCTGCACGATGCGCGTCACCAGGCTCGATTCGTCGCCCGCGGTGACGAGGCTGCCCTCGGAGCGTGCCTCGCGGCTGGTGAGCCCCGCGATCGGCGCGCGCACCTCGGTGTAGCTCAGGTCGAGCTGCGCGGTGCGCAGTCGTGCCTGCGCCGCCGCCGTGTTCGCCTCCGCGACCTCGAAGGCGGACACCGCCTCGTCCAGCTGGCGCTGGCTGACGAGGTTCTTCTCGAGCAGCGACACGATGCGGTCGCGCTGGCGGCGAGCCTCGGAAAGCCTGGCTCGCTCGACGCCGAGCTCGGCCTGGGCCCGCTCGACGGCGGCCCGGTAACGGTCGGGATCGATCAGGAAGAGCACCTGTCCCTGGCGCACCGCCTTGCCTTCCTCATAGCGGCGCTCGAGCAGGATGCCGCTCACGAGCGCGCGTACCTCGACCTCGCGCGAGCCGACGGCGCGGCCGGTGTAGGCGAGGTCGATCGGCAGGTTGCCCTTCTCGACCGATACGACCACGACCTCCGGCGGCGGCGGCGCAGGCGGCTCGCCCCCGCGCTGGCCGCAACCGGAAAGCAGCACCGCCACCAGGCTTGCAGGAACGACGATGCCGGCCGCCCACCCACGACGAAAGTTCATGCAGTCACTCCGTTTCGACAGCGGCAGGCGTGCGGGCCGGACCCGCTGCCCAGCAGGACGTCGCTGGCGCCTGCAAGCGAGAAAGTCGAGTATTGTAGCGGCTACAGGACGACCTGCCCCGCGTAGGCGACCAGGCGACGGAATTCGCCGACAAACCGCGTTTCGGGGCCAGCCGACACCGTGCACGCACCCACTCGACCTGCGGGGAACACGTCATGCGATTCGCTCCTCTTGCCACCGCAATGCTGTTGGCGACCACGGCTGCCCAGGCCGCCGCTCCGGTCCTGATGTCGGCTGAATGGGGTACGGCGGCCTGCGCCGCCTGGAACGCCGACCCGGTCCTCACGCGCGACCTGGCAGAGAGTGGCTGGATCCAGAACGACAAGGGCCGCGGCTTCAAGGTGATGCAGGTGTACCGCGAGGACTGTGGCGACGAGCCCACCGCGGAGCTGCGGGTCGCGCTCAAGGACGGCAAGGCGCAGTGCGTCTACGGCGGCGCCGTGGAGACGAAGCAGCTCGATTCGGGCGCCGACTACGTGATGTTCGCCGAGACGAAGCGCTGGCAGGAAATGGGCCGCGGCGACTACGGCCCGATGAAGGCCATGACCTTCGGCCGGCTCGGGTTCAAGGGCCCGAAGATGGAGGCCATGGGCAACATGGGACCGTTCAGCAACTTCCTGCTGCTGGTCGGCAAGGTGGAGTCCGACGTGGGCAGCTGCCCGAAGTAGCAGCGCACGGGCGGCACGCATGGCGAAATACTTCGAAGCCGAAGGGCTGCGGCTCGCGTATGACGACGTCGGCGACGGCGAACCGATCGTGCTGCTGCACGGCTTTGGCGCCGACCGCCGGCTGAACTGGAAGCTGCCGGGCTGGTACGACGTGCTGGCGAACGCGGGCTACCGCGTGCTCGCGCTCGACGCGCGCGGCCACGGGCAGAGCGCCAAGCCCACCGACATCGAGGCCTATCGTCCGGCGGGCATCGCCGGCGACGCCGTGCGGCTGCTCGATCACCTCGGCCTGCGCAAGGCCTGCCTGTTCGGCTACTCGATGGGCGGCCGCAATGCCGCGTGGCTGCTCGCGCACCACGGCCGGCGCTTCCGCGCAGTGGTCATCGGCGGCACGGGGCTCAACCTGCTGGCGCCCGCCGAAGCACGCCGCTGGGCGAAGCGCGGCTTTGCCCTCACCCGGGACAACGCCAACACCGAGTCGCTGGCGATCCCGGCGATGGTGCCGCTCTACCGGCGTGCGCTGCTGCGCGGCGGACGCACCGGCGCACTCGCCGCGTGCCTGATGGGCGCGTTCCCCAACATGGGCAAGGCCGACTTTGCGCGCGTGAAGACGCCCGCACTGGTCGCATGCGGCAGCCGGGACACGCTGGCCGGCAGCCCGATCCCGCTGGCTGCATCGATTCCCGGGGCGCGCGCCGTGCTGGTGCCCGGGCGGAATCACCTGAGCGCTGTTGCCGACCCGTTCTTCAAGGGCGCGGTGCTGGGATTCCTCGGCTCGCACCGCTGAGCGGTCAGCCGGCACGCCTCTCACGCAAGACCCACCACAGCCCGCGGACGTCGGCGCGCCACTCGGGCAACACCCGCAGCAAGGCGAGTTCCTCGAGGCTCGCGACGATGCTGGCGCCCGCCGCCAGGTAGAGCATCCAGGGCTCGAAGCCGAACAGGAACAGCCAGCCGATGAAGAACCCGAGCAGGTTGGCCACGATCTTCGAGAGATACGTGTGGAAGCTCGACAGCCGCCGATAGCGTGCGAGCGCCAGCAGGTCCTCGAGCACCCACAGCCCCACTGCGATGCCGCACAGCCACGCGTGCTCGCGAATGACCTCAGGGTGGAACACCCAGATGCCGTAGAACGAGACGAGCATCAGCAACGAGTCGGCCACCGAGTCGAGCGCCGCCCCGAGCTTCGATTCGAGCCCGAAAGCCCGGGCGATCCAGCCGTCGAAGATGTCGCTCAACAGCGCCGGGATCAGCACCCAGGTGAACGCGGTGCGTTGCTCCCAGAACGCCAGTACCAGCAGCACCGGCACCGCGAGCGCGCGGGCTCCGCTCAGCACGTTCGGCATGTGCCGGAGCCAGGCAGGGTGTCGGTGACCGGCGGTCATGGATTCGCGCTCAGCAGCGGTAATGGAACCCGCGCGGGTCGGTCTCCGCCCCGCGCGTCGCCAGCTGCGCGAACTCGCACAGCCAGCGTCGCGTCTCGGCGGGCGGCACGATCTCCTCCACCAGGAAGCGCTCGGCAGAACGAAACGGTGAGCGCAGCGCCTCGAGCCGCGCGCGGATCCGTCTCTTCTCGGCGTCCGGATCCGCCGCAGCCTCGATCTGCGCCTTGAAGGCGGCCTCGAGGCCGCCTTCCACCGGCAGCGAACCCCAGTCGCCGCTCGGCCACGCGATGCGATAGCGGAAACGGGCGTGGTCGATCATGCCGGCGCCAGCAACGCCGAATGCACGGCGCAGGATCACGGCACACCACGGCACCGTGGACTGGTAGATGGTGGCGATGGCGCGGGTGCCGTCGCGGATCGTGCCCGCCTTCTCCGCCTGCGACCCGATGGTGAAGCCGCCCACGTCGACGAAGTGCACGACGGGCAACCGGAAGGTCTCGGCGAGCTCGACGAGCCGCGTCATCTTGCGCGACGCCGCGGCCGTCCAGGTGCCGCCCATCTGGCCCGGGTCGCTCGCGAGCACGGCCACCGTGCGGCCATCGAGTCGCGCCAGGGCCGTGACGATCGACTTGCCCCACGCGCGGCCGATCTCGAAGCAGCTGCCACGGTCGAGCACCGCTTCGAGGATCGGCCGGATCTCGTAAGGCCAGCGCCGGTCGCGTGGGATCGCGCCGTCGAGCCACGCCTCGGCGCGATCGACGGGATCGTCGCACGCAATGTGCGGCGGGGCGGTGCCCGCGCGATCCGGCAGGTACGACAGGAAACGGCGCGCACGCGCAAAGGCGTCGGCCTCACTCTCGACGACATCGTCCACGCTGCCGGTGCCCGCGTGCAGGTCGGCGCCGCCGAGCTGGTCGGCCGTGACCTTTTCGCCCGCCGCCTCGACCACCGGCGGGCCCGCCGTGAACATCTGGCTCAACCCACGCACCATGATCGAGTAATGGCTGGCGACGAGCCGCGCGGCCCCGAGGCCGGCGACGGGTCCGAGCCCGAGTGCCACCACCGGCACGCGCCCGAGGTTGGCCACCACCTGGTCGAAGCCCGGCACATACGGCACGTAGGTCGCGCCGATCTTCTCGATCTCAGCCACGGAACCACCGCCGCCCGTGCCGTCGAGCAGGCGCACGAGCGGCAGGCCGTATTCGGCAGCCATCAGCTCTGCCTGCACGTTCTTCTCGTGGTGGTAGGTCTCGGACGAGCCGCCGCGGACCGTGAAGTCGTCCGCACTCAGCGCCACGGCCCGGCCTGCGATGGTGCCGCGCCCGACGAGGCAGCTCGACGCACGGAAGCCGGTCAGTTGCCCGTCGGCATCGTAGCGCCCCTCGCCTGCCAGGCTGCCCCACTCGCGGAACGAGCCCGGGTCGAGCAGCGCCGCGATGCGTTCGCGCACGGTGAGCTTGCCGCGTGACTTCTGGCGCGCCACGCGATCAGCGCCTCCCATTTCCGCGGCGAGCGCCTGCCGGCGCCGGATCTCGGCAATCTCGTTGCTCCAGTCGTGCGCGCTCATGTATCGACCTCGGGGCGGGCGGTCATCCGGCAAAGGTGAAGCCTCTGGGGGCTGCTTGGCAACCCCGCCCCCCGAACGCACAAGGGGCACGCGTGCGACCCGGTCTTCACCGGGCCCATCGGCTGGAATTCCAGCCGACGTGACGCCGCCCCGGCGGGCGCATACCATGCGCGGCTACCGGGGCCGCCCCGTTCTTCACCCGCAGGAATCCAAGCCCAAATGAAGCGACTGACATTGTCCGCCAGCACCCTTGCGCTCACCGTGTTGGCCGGGACGGCCCTCGCCGCCGACCCACCGCAGATGGACGAAGCGTCGAGCATGAGCTACGCGCTCGGCTACCAGGTTGGCCGCGACCTGACCGGCACCGAGGTGCGCAACGACGCGCTGCTGCAGGGCCTCAAGGACGGCCAGGCCGGGACGGCCGCCAGGCTCAGCCCCGAAGCAATGCAAACGGCACTCACGGCGCTCGAGACGCGCATCAACGAGCAGCGCGCCAAGGCGCAGCTCGAGGCCGCGCAGAAAGCGGCCGCGGCAGGTACGGCCTATCTCGCCGAGAATGCCCGGCGCGACGGCGTGAAGACCACCGCGAGTGGCCTCCAGTACAAGGTCGCCAAGGCCGGCTCCGGCCGGACGCCGACGGCCAACGACTCGGTCACCGTGCATTACCGTGGCACGCTGGTGGACGGCACCGAGTTCGACAGCTCCTACAAGCGCGGCGAGCCCGCCACGTTCCCGGTGGGCGGCGTCATCGCCGGCTGGACCGAGGCGCTGCAGCTCATGCAGGAGGGCGCGCAGTACCAGCTGGTGATCCCGCCGGCGCTGGCGTACGGTGACCGCGGCCCCCTCGCCGGCCAGGTGCTCATCTTCGACGTCGAGTTGCTGGGCGTGACGGCCGGGTCGCAAGCGAAGTAGTCGGGAGGCCTACATGCCCCTGGTCGCAGCGAACGGCCTCACGATCGATTGCGAGGTGCACGGCGATCCGGCGGCCCCGGTCGTGCTGCTGATCATGGGCCTCGGGATGCCGTCGGCGCTGTGGCCCGACCCCGTGGTGCAGACCCTCACCGGCGCGGGGTTCCGCGTGGTGACGTTCGACAACCGCGACGCGGGCGGCTCGACGCGGCTCGAGGGCGTGCCCGTGCCGAACGTGCTGCGCGCCATCGGCCGGGCGCTGCTGCGCCGTCCGGTGACCGCGCCTTACACGCTCGAGGACATGGCCGCCGACACGATCGGCATGCTCGACGCGCTCGGCCTCGGCCAGGTGCACGTGGTCGGCGCCTCGATGGGCGGCATGATCGGCCAGGTGCTCGCGGCACGGCACCCGTCGCGGGTGCTGAGCCTCACCTCGATCATGTCGAACAGCGGCAACCCGGAGCGCAAGATAGCCTTCGGGCGCTGGAAGGCACTGCGCGCCATCATCCGCCGGCCGCCCAGGCCCGACGACCACGCAGCGGTGGTCCGGCACCTGATGTACGTGTTCGGCGTGATCGGCAGCCCGGCGTTCCGCCACGAGCTCGAGTCGATGCGGCCGCTGTTCGAGCGGGTCGCGCGCCGCGGCCTCTATCGTGCGGGCACCTCGCGCCAGCTGCTCGCCATCCTGGCCACTGGCGATCGCCGTCCGCTGCTCGCACAGATCGCGGCGCCCACACTGGTGCTGCACGGCGCCGACGACCCGCTCGTGCCGCTCGCGGCGGGCATCGACACCGCGGCGAACATCAACGGTTCGCGGCTCGAGGTCGTGCCCGGGATGGGTCACGACTTCCCGCCGGGCCTGCTGGCACGGCTCGCTGCGCGCATCGCCGAGCACTGCCGGGCGGCGCAAGCGAACGCGACGCCCGCCCCTGCCGCACCGGCCGCCTGACTCAGCCGCTGTTGCGCAATCCGGCCGCGATGCCGTTGATCGTGAGGTGGATGCCGCGCTTGGTGCGGTCGTCGCGGTCGCCCGCGCGATAACGCCGCAGCAACTCCACCTGGATGTGGTTCAACGGGTCGAGGTACGGGAAGCGGTTGCGGATCGACCGCGCGAGCAGCGGGTTCGACTGCAGCAAGTGATCGGCGCGGGTGATGGAGAGCAGGTTCTGCACCGTCGCCCGGTGCTCGGCACGCAGCCGCGGGAAGATCTGCTCGCGCAGCGCCTCGTCGCCCACCAGCGCCGCATAGCGCGAGGCGATGGCGAGGTCGGTCTTCGCGAGCACCATGTCCATGTTCGAGAGCAGCGTCGCGAAGAACGGCCAGTCGCGGTGCATCTCGCGCAGCAGGTCGAGGCCGCCCGGGTTCTCGGCGAGCCAGGTGTCCACGGCCGTGCCGAACCCGTACCAGCCCGGCAGCATCAGCCGGCACTGCGCCCACGAGAACACCCACGGGATGGCGCGCAGGTCTTCGATCGAGGTGGACTTCTTGCGTGACGCGGGCCGGCTGCCGATGTTCAGGTCGGCGATCTCGCTGATGACCGTCGACTCCCAGAAGTAGCGCTCGAAGCCCGGCGTCTCGAACACCAGCCTGCGGTAAGCACGGAAGGCGTGCGCGGAGAGCGCGTCCATTGCCTCCAGGTAAATTGCCTTCGGCGCATCGCCGCGCTCGGGCAACAGGGTGGCCTCGAGCGTCGCCGCCACCAGCGTCTCGAGGTTGCGGCGGCCGATGTCGGGGTTGCCGTACTTTGCGCCGATCACCTCGCCCTGCTCCGTGACGCGGATCTGCCCCTGCACCGCGCCGGCCGGTTGCGCCAGCACGGCCTGGAAGGTCGGCCCGCCGCCGCGGCCCACGGAGCCGCCGCGACCGTGGAACAGCCTGAGCCGCACCCCGTGGCGCGCGAACACCTCGACGAGCGCGCGTTCGGCCTTGAACAGCTCCCAGCCCGAGGTGAGGAAGCCGCCGTCCTTGTTGCTGTCGGAGTACCCGAGCATCACCTCGTGGGTACCGTCACGCGACGGCAGCAAGCGTGCGTAGCCGGGCAGCGACAGCAGGCGATCCATCACCTGCCCGGCGTTGCGCAGGTCGGCGATGGTCTCGAACAGCGGCACGATGTTGAGGTCGAGCCGATCCTCGTGCGGCCGCAACAACCCGGCCTCGCGCAGCAGCAGCGCCACTTCGAGCACGTCCGAAACGTCGTCGGTCTTGGAGATGATGTAGTTGACGATGGCGTCGTCGCCGTAGCGCTGGCGCATCTCCGCCGCCGCACGGCAGATCTCGAGTTCACCGCGCGTCTCATCGGAGTAGTCCACGAACGGCGACGACAGGAGCCGTGCAGTGGCGAGTTCTTCGGTGAGCAAGGCCACGCGCGCATCCTCGCCGAGCGCCCGGTAGTCCACGCCAGGCCGGGCCGCGGCGAAGAGCTCCGCGACCACGCGCTCGTGCACCTCGGAGTTCTGGCGCAGGTCGACCGCCGCGAGGTGGAAGCCGAACACACTCACGGCGCGGCGCAGGTGGCGCAGGCGTCCCCGCGCGAGCAGCGCGGACTTGTGCTCGCAGAGCGAGCCGTGGATGGTGTCGAGGTCGGCCGCCAACTCGGCGGCGTTCGCATACGGCGCGGCCGCGCCCACCGCGTGGCGCATCGCTTCGAGGTGATCGAGCTCGCGGGCCGTTGCGGCCACCCGCGCATAGAGCCCGGTGAGCGCGCGGCGGTACGGCTCGTCGGCGCGCTGCGGGTGCGGGTCCGGCGAACGCTCTGCCAGCGCGAGCAGGTCGGTTGAGGTGTCGATGACGGTGGTCGCGCCCGGGATGTCGGCGCCGAGTTCGTGCAGCTGCTCGAGGTACCAGGTGAAGATGCGCGCGGACTGCATGCGCAGCGCACGGCGCAGCACGTCGGCCGTGACGAACGGGTTGCCGTCGCGGTCGCCGCCGATCCACGAACCCATGCGCAGGAACGGCGGCAGTTCGCGGGTCGTGCCCGGATCGCGTCGCGCCAGCGCGTCCTCGAGCGAGGCATACAGCCGGGGCAGTTCCTGCAGGAACGTGTGGTCGTAGAACGCCAGCCCGTTCGCCACCTCGTCGATCACCGCGAGCCGCTGCTGGCGCAGCATGCGCGTCTGCCACAGCGCGAGCACGTGACGGCGCACGGCCTCGTCGTTGACCTCGCGTTCGTCCGGGGTCAGCAGCGTACGGTCGCGGTACTCCAGCAGCCCGGCAATCTTGCGCTCGGTGTCGAGCACGCTCTTGCGCTGCACCTCGGTGGGATGGGCAGTAAGCACTGGCACGATCAGCGCTGCGTCGAAGAAGCCCGCGAGCGCCGCCGGCGGCACGCCTGCCTCGTCCGCACGCTGCAGGGCGTACGG
>Ga0105090_10002627_pt1 | contig 10047 bp, 6 predicted proteins | sample PPLLak3March2015_FD_79110 | JGI IMG/M metagenome (GOLD analysis project Ga0105090, IMG submission 79110) | Freshwater sediment microbial communities from Prairie Pothole Lake near Jamestown, North Dakota, USA - PPLs Lake P7 Core (1) Depth... | ecosystem: Environmental > Aquatic > Freshwater >... | reverse complement strand
GTGGGGGCGGGCGCCATCGCGGTCGACCTTGTTGATGACAACGATTGGGCGGAAACCCATCTCAAACGCCTTCTGGGTGACGAAGCGGGTTTGCGGCATCGGTCCATCCACGGCATCCACCAGCAATAACACGGAATCCACCATGCTCAGGATACGTTCCACCTCCCCGCCAAAATCCGCGTGGCCCGGTGTGTCGACGATGTTGATACGGTATTGGTCGCCGTCCTTGGTCCAGGTAATCGCGGTGTTTTTTGACAGGATGGTTATTCCGCGTTCCTTTTCCAATTCGTTGGAATCCATCGCGCGGTTCAGTACGGCAGCGTGCTCACCCAGCGTGCCGGATTGCTGCAACAGCTGGTCGACGAGGGTGGTTTTACCATGATCGACGTGGGCGATGATGGCGATATTTCTGAGTTTGTTGATCACGGGGGTTTCCAGTTAGCCAAGCGCGCGCAAGTTACACGCTTTGGCTGGGTTAAGCAATGTTTTTACAAAAAAAACAGCAAGATAAATGACTGCCGTTAAACTTGCGCATGATCGCTGCGGGCGCCTTGTGTGGTTGCTGACGGCGAACCGGTTGCGTCATGTGCAATCCCGGAGCCAGGCTTCCCCGGCCGCTCCGTCAACACCGATGGTCCGGTCCGGCCAATATGAAATTTTAATGCCCTGTCATGGCTCCCGACAAGTTGGCCAAGCGGATCGGAGAGTACGGACAAAATACGGTAAATTCACATAAATTTCATTCAGCGACAATTTTCAGCGCAAAGATTCAAAACCTTCAGACGGATCTTGTCTGGGTGATCATCCCGGGTGCTTGCACGGAGTGTATTCCGGTCGGCAGACCGCTCTGAAAACACCTCGGCCGAGGCTTGCTTTCGCCGGTTCCCATGGCTATTCTTCCTAGCCCCCCAAACAATCCAGGTGCAAAGGTTGTGTTTACCAGCGATCAAAAAATCCTATTTGTTTTCCCCGGTCAGGGTTCACAGTATAAAGGTATGGGTGGCGACCTGTACAAGGAATATGAGACCGCCAGAAAGGTCTATGGACAGGCCAGCGAGGTGCTTGGTTACGATGTCGGCGAACTCTCCTTTGCGGATCCAATGGATCAACTTAATCTGACCCGCTTCACTCAACCCGCATTGCTGACCCATTCCATCGCCTGCCTGGAGGTGTTCCGGGATTTGACCGGTGACCGTATCAAGCCGTCGATGGCCGCCGGGCACAGCCTCGGGGAATACTCGGCACTGGTTGCAGCCGGGGTTTTGAGCTTTGCAAGCGCACTCAAACTGGTACAGCAACGCGGTGAATTGATGGGCACCTATGGTGAGGGCGAAATGAGCGCCTTGCCGATGGACATCGATACCATCCGGCCGATCGCCGAGCGCTTCCACTGTGCGATCGCCGGTTGTAACCTGCCCGACCAGACCGTCATAGGCGGCCGGCAGGAAGACCTCGCCCTGGTCGAGCAGCAGGTCCAGCAACAGTTTGAACGGAAAACTCCGGTGCGCTTGAAGACCGAAGGGGCCTTCCACACCTATTACATGGTCGAAGCTGCAAGACGCTATCGTGCCGTATTGGAAAAGGCTGGCTTCAATCCGTCCGATGTGCCGGTACTTTCCAACTTTACCGGGGCCTATCATGAAGCCGACCCGGTGGCTATCAGGTCAAGACTGTTCTTCCAGTTGTTTCACCCGGTCATGTGGTTTGCCAACCTGAAGACAGCTTTTGCCGATGGTGTCGAGGGCATAATTGAATTTGGCGGAGGTATCGGCTTTGGTACAGAACCCGAAGGAAAACGACCAAACCTCGCCGGTATCGTCAAGAAAACCCAGCGGGCTACCGGTCACGCTGCGCATTACATGGCGGTTATCAATCACCAGACATTGCAGGACGCTGTCGCCTGCGTAGACGCGAAGTGACTGCAATCCCGCGGCTTTTGGTGAAACGATAAACGGCTGGCTTGCGGTGATCATCAGAATCGTCAAGATGGAATTTGAAGAACATCTGATTCCTGACTTCCTGCAAATATTTGCCGCAAGCAGGGAGAAGATAAGGTCATTCCCGGGCTGCACACATCTGCAGCTATTGCAGGGCGAAGCGGACCGCTGTGTTTTTTTCACGTATTCGCATTGGGATGGAGAGGATGAATTGGACGTCTACAGGAACTCGGACCTGTTTCGAACGGTGTGGCGCAGTACCAGGAAGTTATTTCGTGCTGCCCCAAAGGCCTGGAGCCTCACCGACCGGACGGAAGTGGTCTTTACCAGCCCACGGTAAAGTGTTTTTGGTCCGCGCACTTTTGCTTAATTGCGTTCCGGAACTTCCAAGGTGACAATACGCTGCGGCATGACCGGTTTCATTGAAATCCAGGCAAAGGCTGAAACCGCACATTTCTGTGCGTGCGAATCAGGTGGCTAAACTCATGAGTAGATTTCCAAGGAAAACACTGGATGACTGGCGGGAACTTGCTTGCGATGAGTGTAAAGGCCGGCCGGTCGAATCCCTGACCTGGGAGACCCCCGAGGGTATCGCGGTCAAGGCCCTTTACACCGCCGCGGATCTTGAAGAAATCGATCACCTTGATTCATTGCCTGGAATGGCACCTTTTGTACGCGGACCAAAGGCAACCATGTACACGCGCCGGCCCTGGACCGTGCGTCAATATGCGGGTTTCTCCACCGCGGAAATGTCCAATGCGTTCTACCGTAAGAACCTCGCGGGAGGACAGACCGGTCTGTCGGTGGCCTTCGATCTGGCCACCCACCGCGGCTATGACTCCGACCACCCGCGGGTCGTGGGCGACGTGGGCAAGGCAGGGGTGGCCATTGACAGTATCGCTGATATGAAAATTCTGTTTGACGGTATCCCGCTGGACAGGATGTCGGTCTCGATGACCATGAACGGCGCGGTTCTGCCGGTGATGGGGATGTATATCGTAGCCGCGCAGGAGCAGGGTGTGTCCATCGACAAGCTATCCGGCACGCTGCAGAACGATATCCTAAAGGAGTTCATGGTTCGCAATACCTACATCTATCCGCCTGCACCCTCCATGCGGATCGTATCCGACATCATTGCCTATGCCTCCCGCAACATGCCGAGGTTTAATTCCATTTCCATCTCCGGCTACCACATGCAGGAAGCAGGCGCGACCTGCGCCCAGGAACTGGCCTATACCATCGCCGACGGAATCGAGTACGTGCGTGCTGCGATCGCGAGCGGTCTTGAAGTGGACGCGTTTGCGCCACGTCTGTCCTTCTTTTTTGCGATTGGCATGAATTTTTTCATGGAAGTGGCCAAGCTGCGCGCTGCGCGCCTGCTCTGGTCCCGGCTGATGATGGAGAAGTTTGCGCCGAAAGATAGCCGCTCGCTTATGCTCAGGACCCATTGTCAGACCTCCGGTGTCAGCCTCACTGCCAATGATCCTTACAACAACATCATCCGTACCACGATTGAGGCCATGGCGGCCGTCCTCGGCGGCACCCAGTCGCTGCACACCAACTCGTTTGACGAAGCACTGGCTCTGCCCACGGAATTTTCCGCCCGCATTGCCCGCAATACGCAACTGGTTTTACAAGAGGAAACCGGTATCACCAGGGTTATCGACCCATTGGCGGGTTCCTACTATGTCGAAAGCCTGACCCGCGAACTGAGCGATGCGGCCATGAAACTGATCGCAGAAGTCGAGGAAATGGGCGGCATGACCCGGGCGGTTGAGACCGGTATGCCCAAGCTGCGTATCGAGGAGGCTGCCGCCTTGCGCCAGGCGCGTGCCGACCGCGGCGAAGATATCATCGTTGGCGTCAATAAGTATCAGCTGGACGAAGAACCATCGGTTGATATTCTTGATATTGATAATACGGCAGTCCGTGAAGCACAGATTCAACGCATCAGCGAGGTAAGGCAAAGCCGTGATGCCGCTGCCTGTGAAAAGGCCCTGGATGCCCTGACCCATGCGGCAGAAACGGCAAGCGGTAATTTGCTTGAACTGGCTGTCGAGGCGGCCCGGGCACGGGCGACGGTTGGAGAGATCTCTTACGCGCTGGAAAAAGTTTATGGCCGCCACCGTGCGACCTCCCGCTCCATTTCAGGGGTGTTCGGCTCCGCTTATAAAGGTGACGCGGATTTTTCCGCAATTCAGCGCGCTGTAAAGGAATTTGCGGAAACCGAGGGCCGCAGGCCACGCATGCTGGTCTGCAAACTCGGCCAGGATGGTCATGACCGTGGCGCCAAGGTTATCGCCACTGCATTTGCCGATATCGGCTTTGATGTTGATGTCGGACCGCTGTTCCAGACACCGGAGGAGGCGGTACGTGAAGCCATTGAGAACGATGTCCATATCATCGGCATCTCATCGCAAGCCGCAGGACATAAAACCCTGGTTCCCAAGGTTATTGAAGGCCTGAAACAGGCGGGTGCGGAAGATATCAGCGTGATCTGCGGCGGTGTCATACCGCCCCGGGACCACGATGAAATGCTGGCAGCGGGTGTCGCGGCCATTTTTGGCCCCGGCACCAATATACTGCTGGCCGCGCACCAGGTTCTTGGCATCATCAGGCAGCGAAGAAAAGTTTAACAGCGTGCCGGGTTAATTGAAGAAAGCTCTGATAATGCCATCCTGACATTATCAGAGCGCGGCAGCCGAAAAGTGTCATTTTCGACTGCCTTACAAATCAACGGCTTAACGCCGCTGATTTGGCGACACATCCATGTGTCGCGGGAACCTCAGAATTAATCAGAGGTTCCTGAAAATGCGGTGAAAATTCGCGTCGTAACGGGGATGTTGATATGAATCAGATAATTGAACAGCTGGAAGAGAAACGCAGGGCTTCGCTGCTGGGTGGCGGCCAGCGCCGGATTGATATGCAACATGGCCGCGGCAAGCTCACTGCCCGCGAACGTATCGAGTTGCTCCTGGATGAAGGCAGTTTCGAGGAGTGGGACGCGTTTGTCGAGCACCGTTGTACCGATTTTGGCATGGCTGACCAGAAAATCCCCGGTGACGGCGTTGTGACCGGCTACGGTACCGTCAATGGCCGGGTCGTGTTTGTCTTCAGCCAGGATTTCACCGTTTTCGGGGGGGCGCTTTCAGAGGCGCATGCCGAGAAAATCTGCAAGGTCATGAAACAGGCCATGCGGGTGGGCGCGCCCATCATCGGACTCAACGATTCTGGCGGCGCCCGCATCCAGGAGGGCGTGGCTTCACTGGGCGGATACGCCGATGTCTTCCAGCTCAATGTGCTGGCTTCCGGTGTGGTACCACAGATTTCCGTCATCATGGGTCCGTGTGCCGGTGGCGCGGTCTACTCGCCGGCCATGACCGATTTTATTTTCATGGTGAAAGACAGTTCGTACATGTTCGTGACCGGCCCCGATGTTGTAAAAACCGTGACCCATGAAGAGGTCACGGCGGAACAACTCGGCGGCGCCCTGACCCATTCCACGGTCTCTGGTGTCTGCGACCGCGCTTACGAAAATGACGTGGAAACCTTGTTGATGGTGCGCAGGTTCATCAATTACCTGCCGGCGAATAATCGTGAAAAACCGCCATTCCGGCCGACCCCCGACCGGGCCAGCCGGATGGAGATGTCACTTGACACCCTGGTGCCTGACAACCCCAACATACCTTACGATATGAAGGAGTTGATCTACAAGGTCGTCGATGACAACGAGTTCTGGGAGCTACAGCCCGATCACGCGCAAAACATCATTATCGGCTTTGCGCGCATGGACGGATACTCGGTCGGTATCGTCGCCAATCAGCCCAAGGTTCTGGCCGGATGCCTGGATATCAAGTCATCCATCAAAGCGGGACGTTTCGTACGCTTTTGCGACGCCTTCAACATTCCAATTCTCACCTTCGTCGACGTACCGGGTTTCATGCCGGGGACTGCCCAGGAGTATGGCGGCATCATCAAGCACGGAGCCAAGCTTCTGTTTGCCTACGCCGAAGCAACCGTTCCCAAGGTTACCGTGATTACCCGTAAGGCCTATGGTGGCGCCTATGATGTTATGAGTTCCAAGCATTTACGCGGTGACGTGAACCTGGCATGGCCAAGTGCGGAAATTGCCGTCATGGGTCCCAAAGGCGCCGTTGAGATTATCTTCAGGAGTGACATTGGAGACACGCAGAAGATCGCCCAACGTACCGAGCAGTACAGGTTGAAATTCGCCAATCCATTCATTGCCGCAAGCCGTGGTTACGTCGATGATGTCATTGCGCCCCATGCGACCCGCAAACGGGTCTGTCGCTCACTTGCCATGTTACGCGACAAGCAGCTCGATAACCCGTGGCGCAAGCACGACAACATACCGCTTTGATCGAATGAGAAAAACACTGGAGGATTTGCACGTGTTTGACAAGATACTGATCGCAAACCGCGGTGAAATCGCCTGCCGGGTAATCAGGTCCGCAAAAAAAATGGGTATCAAAACGGTCGCGGTTTACTCTGAGGCCGACCGCAATGCCTTGCATGTACAGATGGCCGATGAAGCGGTTTGTATCGGGCCGCCGCCTTCGACGCAAAGTTACCTGTTAAAGGAAAAAATTCTGCAAGCCTGTCTCGATACGGGCGCCAAGGCTGTCCATCCGGGTTATGGGTTCCTGTCCGAGAATTCCGGGTTCTGCGAGTTGCTGGCCGCCAACGGCATCGTATTTATCGGCCCGAAAACCCACGCGATCAAGGCCATGGGCGACAAGATCACCTCCAAGCAACTGGCCAAACAGGCAGGTGTAAACACCATTCCAGGGTTTGCGGATGTATTGCGTGACAGCGGGCATGCAGTGGAGATCGCCAACAGGATCGGCTATCCGGTCATGCTCAAGGCGACTGCCGGTGGTGGCGGCAAGGGCATGCGCGTGGTCCGTAACGATGCGGAGTGCCGGGACGGGTTCGAGCGGGCGTCGAATGAAGCGCGTTCGAGCTTCGGGGATGACCGGATGTTCGCGGAGAAGTTTATCGAGGAACCACGGCATATTGAAATCCAGATCATGGCCGACAGCCATGACAACATTGTCTACCTGAATGAGCGCGAATGCTCACTGCAACGCCGGCACCAGAAGGTGATTGAAGAGGCGCCCTCGCCGTTCCTGGACACAACGACCCGGCAACGGATGGGCGAGCAGGCCGTGGCCCTGGCCAGGGCAGTTCAGTATCAATCCGCCGGTACGGTCGAGTTTATCGTCGACAGCCAGCGCAATTTCTACTTTCTGGAGATGAATACCCGTCTACAGGTGGAGCATCCCGTTACCGAACTCATCACCGGGCTTGACCTGGTTGAATTGATGATCATCGTGGCCGCGGGTAAAAAGTTGCCGATCAGTCAAGCCGATGTGTCCATCAACGGCTGGGCAATCGAGGCGCGGGTTTATGCGGAAGACCCTGCGCGTAATTTTCTGCCCTCCACGGGTCGCCTGGTGTATTACCGGCCACCAGAGAACGATGACAATGTACGCGTGGATACCGGAGTCTATGAAGGCGGGGAAGTCTCCATGTTTTACGACCCGATGATCGCCAAACTCATCACCCACGGTGCGGATCGCGAAACAGCGAGGACCCACATGCGTTCCGCGCTCGACCGTTTCCTGATCCGGGGCGTTGCGCATAACATCAGCTTCCTTTCAGCATTGATGGTAAACCCGAGGTTCGTTGCGGGTAAGATCAGCACCAACATGATCGGGGAAGAGTATCCTGACGGTTTTCAGCCGACCGACCTGTCCCACCAGGATCCGACCATTTTCATCTCGGTTGCCGCTTCTATTGTGCGTGGTTACCGTGATCGCGCGGCTCAAATCGATGGACAACTCAATGGCCATGAACGCCGTGTACCCAGCGACTGGGTCATCGTGATGAACAACGAACACCATCATGTCACCGTTGTCCAGGTCAATGGTGGATACGACGTAAATTACCAGGGTAATACCTACGCGGTTCGCAGCAAATGGGAATTTGGTCAAGCCATTTTCAGTGGCACGATAAATGGTGAGCAGGTTTTCATCCAGGTCATGCGCAAGGACCAGAACTACCGGCTGTTACATGGTGGTTCCCAGGTCGATGTCCTTATCGTCACACCCAGGGTGGCTGAGCTGCTGAGATACATGCCGAAGAAAGCGCCACCCGACCTGTCGAAATACCTGCTTTCGCCGATGCCTGGTCTGTTGGTTTCAGTTGCGGTTAAAGAAGGCGATGTGATCGTCGCCGGCCAGGAACTGGCGGTACTCGAAGCCATGAAAATGGAAAATACACTGCTCGCAGAGTACGACGGCGTGGTGGCCCGCATCCACTGCATACCGGGCGCCAGTCTTGCGGTTGACGACGTCATCATGGAATTCGAGCGGGATTAGTCGTGACAACTGCGACCGGCTCCGGATTGATGCAGGAGACCGAGGCGCTTGCGCGCGCCGTACACGAGGGGGAACGCCGTGCCCTGGCGCGGGCCATTACGCTGATAGAATCGACGCGTGCCGATCATCGCGCTGCCGCCTGCAAACTGCTCGAAGGCCTGATGCCGTATTCCGGGAATTCCATTCGACTGGGAATATCAGGTGTACCGGGGGTTGGAAAATCGACCTTTATCGAAGCTCTCGGCAATCATGTTATCGATGTGGGCCACCGGGTGGCCGTGCTGACCGTAGACCCTTCCTCGGCAATTAGCGGCGGTTCCATTCTGGGTGACAAGACCCGCATGGAATTGCTGTCACGGCGCGCCGAGGCCTACATCCGCCCCTCGCCGGCCGGTAAAACCCTCGGTGGTGTCAGCCGGCGCAGCCGTGAAGCACTGATTCTTTGTGAGGCGGCCGGGTTCGACGTGGTTATCGTCGAGACCGTGGGTGTGGGCCAATCCGAAACCAAAGTGGCGGACATGACGGATATGTTCGTGCTTCTGCAATTACCCGGCGGTGGCGATGAACTGCAGGGTATTAAACGCGGCATCATGGAGTTGGCAGACCTGATCCTGATCAACAAGGCCGATGATGAATTACAGGCACTGGCCGGGCGGTCTGCGGCAGAGTATCGCAACGCCTTACGTTTGCTCCACCCCCGTTCCGCAAACTGGAAGGTCGAGGTCCGGACCTGTTCCGCCCGCGATGGCGTTGGTATTGCCGAGGTCTGGGATATCGTGTTGCAACATCGCAAAGTACATGAATTGAACGGCGAACTGAATACACGTCGCGCCGCGCAGGCACGCGACTGGATGTGGTCCGATGTGAGCGATAATTTGTTGGCTGCACTGCAAAGCGATGCCCGCGTTCGCCGGCAAATCCCGTTGCTGGAGGCAGCAGCCAGTGAAGGCCGTATTCCGCCAACGATTGCCGCGGGTCAGTTGCTTGAGCTTTTTTTAAAGCGCAAAAAATAGCCTTAGGAATTATCCAAACCGGGAGAATTACATGAGCAACCGCCCTTTCAGGGTATTGGGAGTACAACAGATCGCTGTGGGCGGATTGGATAAGACCCGCTTACGCACTTTATGGGTGGATACGCTTGGTCTCGAGTTCACTGGAACTTATCAAAGCACAGCGGAAAATGTTGATGAGGATATCGCGGTCACCGGTAGCGGGCCGTTCAGGGTGGAAGTCGATCTGATGCAGCCACTTGATCCGGCGGGAAAGCCACAGGTGCAGAATCCGCCACTCAATCACATTGGCTTGTGGATAGATAATCTGCCTGCCGCGGTGGAATGGCTGAAGTCGCGCGGTATGCGGTTTGCGCCGGGGGGAATAAGGAAAGGCGCGTCCGGCCATGACATCTGTTTCATTCACCCCAAGGCCAATGATGAGTTTCCCATCGGTGGTGAAGGTGTGTTGATCGAACTCGTTCAAGCCCCGTTTGAAGTAACGGAGGCCTTTAAACATTTGCCCCAGACCAGGCTGTAACGCGCCTCCTGATGGGAGCGCGCCACAGGTGGTTTAACCTGCTCCCCGGTTTACTATTGCAGCAGGTGAATATTTTTCTCAGCCGAAATCTTCTTGAGTTGCTCAGGCCAGACCGTGACGCTGACCTCACCGATATGGGCTTTTTTCAGCAGCAGCATATAGACACGGGATTGCCC
>Ga0105090_10002625_pt1 | contig 10050 bp, 3 predicted proteins | sample PPLLak3March2015_FD_79110 | JGI IMG/M metagenome (GOLD analysis project Ga0105090, IMG submission 79110) | Freshwater sediment microbial communities from Prairie Pothole Lake near Jamestown, North Dakota, USA - PPLs Lake P7 Core (1) Depth... | ecosystem: Environmental > Aquatic > Freshwater >... | reverse complement strand
TTTTCAACTGAAATATTTTCAGGTCTGATACCTATAGTAATTTCTTTTCCAACATAATTTGTTAGATAATTCTTTTGTTCTGATGTTAACTGGAACTTAAATTCGGAATTATTGCTTGTAAACATCAACCCGTTTTTTTCTGATACTGTTCCGCTTATAAAATTCATTGCAGGGCTGCCTATAAATCCTGCTACAAACTGATTTACAGGTTTGTTGTATAAGTTAAGAGGTGTATCTACCTGGTTAATTATTCCATCTTTCATAATTACTATTCTATCACCCATCGTCATCGCTTCTGTCTGATCGTGAGTAACATAAATCATTGTGGCGCCAAGCTGCTTATGTAACTTTGATATTTCCGTCCTCATCTGCACTCTTAACTTTGCATCGAGATTACTGAGCGGTTCATCGAATAAAAACACTTTTGGTTTACGTACAATTGCTCTGCCTACTGCAACTCGTTGTCTCTGTCCACCTGACAGTGCCTTTGGTTTTCTACCAAGATAAGTTTCTAAACCTAAAATCTTTGCAGCTTCTTTTACACGAATATCTATTTCTTTCTTATCAACTTTTTTTAGTTTTAATCCAAATGCCATATTTTCATAAACAGTCATATGCGGATAAAGTGCATAGTTCTGAAATACCATTGCAATATCCCGATCTTTCGGGGGCAGATTGTTTACAAGTTTTCCATCAATAAATATTTCCCCACTTGTTATTTCTTCAAGTCCTGCAATCATTCTTAAAGTTGTCGTCTTTCCACATCCGGAAGGACCAACAAGAACAACAAACTCTTTATCTTCAACTTTAAAGTTTGCATCTGTTACAACTTTATTTCCACCTTCATAGACTTTGGCTACATTTTTTAATAATACTTCTGCCATAAACTACCTGCTTTCGAAAGTAATAGAATAATGATCTTTTTTTGAACTAGAGATTTGCTGAATTACGAATTCAAAAATCGAATCTTTTTGAACTACATTGTGACTGTTTTCAGTCTTAATGTTATTAATAAGTAATTCTTTTATCAGCAATGGTGAAATAATTTTAGTATCAATTTTATGTCCTTCAAATGAATGAAGATCAAATTCCAATATATTTTTTTGCTTATCAAAATATGCATTGGCTACTAAAGCATCAGTAGAGCTAATAAGCGGAATGTCTGCATCTCCCAGATTAATAATTATTTTATTAAGATTGCCAACATCGTTTGGTATTACCAATGAGGGAATTTGTTTTTCATCATACATAATCGAAGATATATTTTCCCCCTCTCCTATAACTTCAACATCTACCAGTCTATTCTCTACTGTTAATTTAAACTTAACTGAATCCAGATCTTCTGGCAGATAAGGATTAAAGGAAATGTTCCATTCATTTTCTCTCAATCCAAATAAATTATACAAAGTATAAAAATACCATCCGCCTGCCCATAAGAATTGCGGCTTATCAATTTTCCCATATTGGGCTGGATTATTTTTATCACTAATTCTATACTCATACAAAGCAGGCTGCCCATTTGGACTGTTTATTATTCCATCAAGCGTCATAGTCCTTTTTATAAATTGATAAGCTTCAGAATTCAATCCATTACTTATTAAAGAAAGTGCATACCATGAATTACCATGCGGCCATATTCCACCATTAGCATAATAATAAGGCTCGCCTGCTTCATTACCAGCAAATCCCATATAGTCCCCAAGCAAATGTAAATCCATTGGATATAACGTATATAAACCTATTTTTTCATCCAAAAGATTTTGTTTTGCAGTTATCAGCAATTTAAGATTTCTGTCCGCATCTAATAAATTAAAATGCGAGGCAAGTAATGAACCCATATAAATATGTTTATCTTCGTTTCCATCTTCATAATAACTGATTAGATAATCAAGATTTTCATCCCAGAGCTTAAGAGATAATTGATCAGCGATTCGATCAGAAAGCTTTTCATAATATGTCAGTTTATCGATTTCTTGATTCAATGAAGAAGAGAGATAATTAAATTCTCTTAAAGCTCGAATAGCAAGTATTGTCATATATGCGCGTGGTCCAAAATTATTACCAATATCCCACCAATCCGGTCTAAACGAGTACATCAAATCATCCTCACCTTTATTCTTCAAGCCGGTTTCAATACTCTTTTCAATATAAGGATATAGTTGATTCAGAAATTCTTTATCACCAGAATGTCGATAGTATCTTGCACAAACCAGAGTAAACCAAAAATGATTCCAGTTTTCTGTTCCGGCAAATTCTGTTTTATATGTCGTGTCCTTCCAATAATATGCGTGTGGAATAGTGTAATCCGAATCTGCCAAGCTGATAATATATTTGAGATCACTTTTAACCCTATTCAAATCAAAATTTACAGCAGCTAAATCAGTAAGTAGAGCATCGTGAGTAAAATAAAAATTATATTCTGCTTGAGCAGGCATTGGAACAATTTGTCCTTTTAAATAATGTGCATTAGTAGTTAGAATTGCTTTTGACCATTTGGAAGTAAAATCAATAACATCGTTACCAGTTACAATTTCTTTTTCATCGAGTGATTCCTTTAAAATGTAGTTTTCATATTCATCAACTTCATTTTGAAAATTTGCTGATAGATAATTAGTCTTTTCTTTACCTTCTGGAATTAATGACGATCCAACTATCTGAATAATTTTAAATGAAGCCTTTGGCTCTAATGTTTTTTTATAGATGTAAGCAGCAACTGGTTCGGCAAGTTTATCTTTTGGGATTATTTTTCCAGGGAGAGATTCATCTGTGTTCACCCACCAATCATCAAGGTTGGTAAAACTATTATCATTTACTTTTTGAGATGTAAAACTAGATGGTTTCAATCCTACATTCATAACAAACACTTGTGCATTACCCGTTTCTATAAAAGGAAAGTTTACTCTAATTATTGATCCGTCGTATTCATGTTCGGTGTATGCGCTATCAATAATTTTATAAGTATGACTTGTGCGAAGAGTTGTTTCTAATCTTGTATAAACTTCATATTCTTTTTCAGTATCAGAAGTATTAACTATTTCGTAAGTGATAACCATTGCTGGTTGACTCTTACAAAACTCATATTTGATTTTTATTTCACTATCAAAATCATTCCCGATAAAGGAAACTGAATATGGCGTTTGAGAAACTTTATAGATCTGATTTTTTAGAAATCCTTTTGGAGTATCACCAACCTTCAATCCAACATTCATTATTCTAAAATTTTCACGTTTCCAGTAATCTTCACTAATATCAATACTGTTTGCGACCGGATAATAAAAACTAATTCGATTTAATAAAGGAAAACTTTTATGAATTTCAATACCGACATAAGGACTCCCAACTTCTATCTGGCCAACTTCTTTTGTGCTTTCAATTGTTAGTAAGTTTTTATCTTGCCCTTTTACAATCGATGTTATTAATATTATCAATGAGACAATAACGATTGAAGAATATTTTAATTTCATATTAACTCTCGTTAATAAACTTTTTACATTTCATTTTAGTAATGTCATTTTTTTTGTATCTGAAAAACTATCCGAACTGAATTTTATAAAATAGATTCCAGAATTCACTGACTCTCCAAAATCATTTTTTCCATTCCAGCTTACAGAATAATTACCCGGAGATATTTCTTGATTAACTAATGTTCTGATTTTTTGACCTAGGATATTATAAATCTCAAGTTTTATAATAGATTGATTTGGAACCTGAAATTCAATATTAGTCTGACTGTTGAATGGGTTCGGATAATTTTGTGTTAATCCGTAATTCTTTGGTAATTCTGTTTCATGTTCTTCATTAACATCAACTACATAATTATAAAGCAATTGAATACTATTATATGATAAAGCATAATTGTATATTCTAATATCATCCAGCACTCCTTTAAAATTATACTGGGTATTTCCAGGAAGTACTTGCCCAATCATTAAAGAAATTGGCGTAGTTAATATCGAACCTGAGAATTCTGTAAAGGCATCCAAATTGCCATTAAGGTAAATTTCAAAATCAGTTCCATCATATAATACCGTAACGTTGTAAAGGGTATTAAGTGCTAGTTCAGTTTCTGAGTCTAAATCTTTAATACCTGTATCAGATTTTAATGTCCACCTAAGGTGTTTGTTGGTAATAGATATTTTCCATCTATTCTCCCAATTGCCATGTGATAATGGATAAGATTCCCTTCCAAAAAACTCACCGACTTTAATCCAAAAATTAATTGATACACTATTTTGAAAATTTAAACTTGTACTGCTTGCAATACTTATGTTATCATTCACACCATCAAATGAATATGCACTTGAGGTATTTCCCCATCGATCAGATACTAAGGTTGCCCCGGATACCGTTCCGTTATTATTAAATCCACTTCCATCATTTGCATTACCGTTGAAAGGATAAAACGCAACAAGATCACCAGTTTGTTGAATTGTAGTATCACGAACAGAAACACTGATGCTATCTATGGTAATACCTCCACGCCCATCATTAACAGAACAAACAATAAAGTAATTACCAGGAGTAATTGGTGCAGTCCAGATAATTGTAGAATCGCTTCCTGTTATTGTTCCAAATGTAGCAAACCAAGTAAAACCTAATGAGTCTCCATCAGAATCTGATGCGATACAATTAATATTAGAATTTGAACCGATATGAATTTTTCTTGGATGTGCAGTGATATTTTCAATTATCGGGATATTATTTATGAATTCAACAGCATCAATAAATATTGAATCAAAAATTATTCCTCCGTTGTTATCGCTTACAATGCACTTAATAAAATAATTTCCTGGAACAGAACCAGTGAACCATGTTACTGTTGGGCCTGTTCCTAAAATACTACCACCTGAAGTTGACCATTCATAATTTAGAGGATCATTATCTTTATCAATAGCAGTACAATATATTTTTGCGGAATCCTCTATTGTAACCATTTGATTTTCTGATGAAAGTGATTTGATGCGAGGTGGATAGTTAGTTACAATTTGGTTTGAACTAAAATCAATAACCACATTATTTGCTAATACTTTTTCAAGATCATAAGTGATTGTACTTCCCGCTGGAATAATTACAGCGATGATAGCTTGATCTGCTGGTATTATGATCGACGTTTCACCAGTTATCGATGATGAAATAATAGTATTGGATACTGCATCGTAAATATCACTTGCTTCGTTACCAACATTTATCACTACCGATTTTTCTGATGGATAGGGATTGTAATAAAGAAAAGTTGGATAAGCATCTTTATGAAAATAATCGGTTTTAAGTAAATCAAGTTTTAGTATAGCCGGGATATTTGTTGTGTCTATTATTCCACCGAATATTCCAACATGGGATGATCCGTAAAGTGCAAGATTTGTCATTCCCCAACCACCACTAATTGCATCACCTGTAGCGTAAGGACTCATTCCATATTGTGTCTGACGAAGTGCTTCATGTCCAATATAAGAATTTGGATCATACATATGTGACCATTCTTCTGAATCCTGATTATTATTTGGTAAATAGTCTGTATAAAATAAGCGCGAAGCATTTGCAGCATTTAAAACCCACTTACCAATTGCTCTGGCAAAACGATCATCATATCTTACTAATGGAACCAAGGCACCAGCTTGCTCAAATGTGTTCATTAAAAAAGCGTAATCATTTATCCCGTTTACTTCCCCTATTAAGCCATCAACATTATAGCCCCCCCACGTTCCAACTATCGCCCCCCAATTTCTGAGTGATCCAACATTAAAACACCAGTTCACCATTTTATCTAAGTTGTATGTAGTACCAAGTTCAGCATTCATTCTCGCTGCCACATAAACACCATAAGGTAATTGAAGTTCATACGAGGGATTTGTTAAAAGTGAATTTAGAAATTCTAAACACCATTCAGCACCAATTCTATACTTTTCATCTGCTGTTTCGATATAAGCGTTGTAAAGTATCCAGGCAATTGCACCAGCAGCTTCAGGTTCAACTACACCAGATGAGAATGGCTCCATAGTCATAAGATTAAAAGCTCTGTAGTTCATATTCGGGACTATCCATGGAGTTGTACTCCCTCCCATTACTTCAATAGCTGCTAGCCATTGATCAGCTACATGAGTAAACTGATTTTGAAAATCACCAATAGTTGGATACTGATTGTATAATTGGTAGAAAAAAACATTTGGCATTACATCATACCACCAATCATCCCAGTTACTTCCGTTTGGATGATTGAGATAAACATTTGCATTGTTTTCCTTATTAAAATATTCTTCGCACATTAGAACCCAATTGTATCCGTTCTGATTGCTCTTATCGATACCGACCAAAGAGGCTCCGATCGTTGCCGGTAAAAGATTTATACTTTCGGAAGAAAGAGGTGAAGTTGTTCCAACTACTGTGTGAAGACCAAAGCTGTTATGTTCCGGATAATTAATCGTGTTATTCTTTATCCAACTCAGTGGAAGATATTGTCCACTTCTATTCAAATCGAAAACTAAAGTATCGTAACCCGCAGTAACTTTCTTCCAGTCACGCATTTCATAGGGAGTGGGGAGATTCGGCATTAGTTCGATACGATTAATGTTTATTTGCTGTGCATCAACCTTATTAAACGAGAATAGTATTATGAAAGTTATGTATAGCTGAATTTTATTTAAATAATTTTTAATCATACTTACTACTTAATTTTGAAATGCACATTTTACCACGCATAATACTGCGGTGAAGTTCCAGTCGGAGGAAATATCTTGTCCAATTTAGAAAGCAATTCTTCATTAAATTTAATATCCAAAGAACGAGTTGATTCTTCTAATTGTGAAAGAGTACGAGGACCGATTATTGGTGCCGTAACTCCAGGTTGATTTAACAACCAGGCAAGAGCGGTACTCGCAGGATCTTCTCCGAGTTCATCGCAAAACTTTTCCCATTGCTCAATCTGCTTATAATTATTTTTTAGTTTGCTTATTATTTCATCTTTTGATCTGCGACCTTTGTCTAATTCTTTTAAAACTCCGCCAAGCAATCCACCTTCAAGCGGACTCCAGGGAATTATTCCGACTCCATAGTAATTACAAGCAGGAATCATTTCACGCTCGATAAAACGATTGAAGAGATTGAATTTACTTTGTTCGCTAATTAATCCAAGAAGGTTTCTTCGTCGGGCTTCCTCACAAGCTGTTGCAATATCCCAACCTGCAAAGTTGCTGCTACCCACGTAAATAATTTTTCCTTCTGTGATTAATTGTTCCATTGCCTGCCATATTTCATCCCATGGAGTATCTCTATGAACATGATGCATTTGATACAAATCAATATGATCGGTCTTCATTCTTTTTAAACTATCTTCGCATGCTTTTTTAATATGATAAGCTGAAAGATATCTTTCGTTGACCCACTTGCCCATCTCACCATAGACTTTTGTTGCCAGAACAATTTTATCTCTTCGTTCTTTATTTTCCTCCAGCCATTTGCCGATTATTTTTTCAGTTATGCCCGCCCCCATCTTACCACCATAAACATTAGCCGTATCAAAAAAATTAATACCAAGTTCCAATGCACGATTCATTATTATATAACTATCTTTTTCAGGTGTGATGGCTCCAAAATTCATTGTACCCAGGCAAAGTCGGCTGACTAATAATCCGCTTCTTCCTAATTTTGAATATTGCATTGTTATTCCTTTATTCTAAAATTTATGATATATACAAATAGTCATTCAAAGTGTAAATTTTAAAATCAGAGACTTTAAATGATTTTAGTTTTCTTTCATTAATCTTTAATTCAAATTGTTCTCCCTGTAATAAGAAAAATCCTCTGTCAGAAAATGTCAAGTTTGGATAATATATATCAATGAAAAAGACCGGGTTCTTGGACTTAATTAACAAGTAAGTGAATTCCTTTTTATTGATTACTTTAATCTTTAACTGAGGTTTTTCTAATGTTATATGCTTCCAGGGTTTGAGTGAATAGTAGTTTTTGCAGACAGTATTATTAGATTCATCAAGAAGAACTGCTGTCAGAATCCAATTATTATTTGCTGGTAATTGTTTTATCAACATCGAACTTATTTCTGTAATAGTGCGAATCTTTGTATTTACTTTTTGATTTTGTTCGCTTACTATCTTCCCTGAACTAGAATCAATAATTGTAATCTTTAATTTTCCACTAATACTCAAATGATTCTGATTGAGTAAATGTATTTTGATCCGTATTCCATCATTAGTAAAATAAATTAATTGTGATGCGAATGAATTTTTTACAAAATGATAAGACATTTTTGGTTTTATTTCTGAATCCACAATTGCCCAGCTTGAAACAGGCCAGCAATCATTTATCTGCCAGATAATACTACCGTTTGTTCTACCGTTTGTTCTCCAATATTCAAGACAAGTTTTTAACGCAAATGCCTGATTTAATTGCGCCAAGTATAAATAATCATTCCACTCAGTTTTGATTGGTAAATGACCACTTAAGAATTTAATTATTCTTTCAGGTCCTTCTACTTGTTTGTTGTGATGTTCAAATATTTGATCAATAATATTTCTGTTTTTAACCGGTAAATATTTTTCAAATGTATCTTTATTTGCAGGACCTTGAAATCCAAACTCAGTAACAAAAAGACTATTATCATTTACTACTTCTGTGTAATCAATCCATCTGCTCCAAATATTCCACTGATGTGTATTGCCACTTTCAAATGAATTCGGATCGCTTTCATTTCCAAAAGGAGAAGAAGGCCAGTACGGACGTGAAGGATTATTCTCCTTTAATATATCCGGAATAACTTTATGATAAATTTTATATCCAGGCATTTTTTTATAAGAGGTTTTTTGTTCCTGATGCCAGATCCATTCGTTTTCATTATTGCCGCACCAAATTGCTAAACAAGCATGATGTTGAAGACGCAAAACATTTTGAGTTACTTCTTCACTTACATTCGCTATAAAATCATCATTTTCAGGATAAGAACCGCACGCAAACATCAAGTCCTGCCATACTAATAAACCTAGTTCGTCGCAGATGTTGTAGAATTCATCAGCTTCATAAACTCCACCGCCCCAAACTCTTACAATATTCATATTGGCTTGTTTTGCTAACAAAAGAAGTTCGGAATATTTTTTCTTGTTTACCCTTGGAAGGAATGAATCAGCAGGAATCCAGTTGACTCCTTTACTATAAATATCTTTATTGTTTACCCGGAATTTAAACGTAGCATTGTTTTTTTCTTTTAAAACTAATTCGATACTTCGAATACCAACATTTTTTTGAATTACATCGAGAACAACCTTTTCCTTAACTAGTTTTACATTTAATAAGTATAAATTCTGCTCACCTTCTCCGTTTGGCCACCACAACTTTGGTTCTTTAATTTTAAAACAAATTTTGTTTTTTGAAGATGAAGTGAGAGGAATTTTTTGTTCATAAAAAGTATCACCATTAGAAATGGATACATCGAGTGCTAAATCTTTTTTATCTGAACTATTTACATAAATGCTTACTTCAACTTCTACGGTTTTTTTATTAATGCTTATCGTATTAAAAGTTACATTCTCAATTTTTGCGTCTGACCATTCTTCCAAATAAACATTTCGCCAAATACCTGAAGTTGGAAATGATGGTCCCCAATCCCAGCCGAAAGAATATTGTGCTTTCCTTATATAAACGCGAGTCGAATTTAAAGCAACTGGCAGTTTACCATATTTTTTTTCTTCATCAGCAGCATATCTTGTAGGAGATTTGAATAATACCTTTAATTCATTCGCCTGAGCTTTTAGAATATTTTTAACATTATATCGGTATTGAACAAACATATTATCAGTTCCACCGAGTCTGATATTATTCAAATAAATTTCACTGATGGTATCCAAGCCTTCAAAAACAAGATCAACATTATTCTTTAAACTTCCTTTAAAATTAAACTTTGTCTGATAAAGCCAATCACATTCAGGTATCCAATCCATTCTAAGTTCGTTATCAGAATAAAATGGATTATCAATAATTTTATTGTTTAATGAATCAGTATGAATTGTACCGGGAACTTTTGCTGGAAATTCTTTGGCGGACTTT
>Ga0105090_10002624_pt1 | contig 10051 bp, 7 predicted proteins | sample PPLLak3March2015_FD_79110 | JGI IMG/M metagenome (GOLD analysis project Ga0105090, IMG submission 79110) | Freshwater sediment microbial communities from Prairie Pothole Lake near Jamestown, North Dakota, USA - PPLs Lake P7 Core (1) Depth... | ecosystem: Environmental > Aquatic > Freshwater >... | reverse complement strand
GAAAGGCCTGGGAGCGCGTCGCATCGAGGGCGCCGATGAACTGGTCGACGCGCGCCGCGGCGATGCGGACGTCGCGGTTCTCGCGCAGCGCCGTCTCGATCAGCTGGTCGAGCGCCGGGTCGCCGAACTGCTCCCACCACTTGGCGTTGGCGACGTCGGCCGCCTTCGGGTAGTCGATGCGCCAGGATGCCGGCGTGTCGACGCCGGGACGAACGTAGTCCGGTCCGACGGTGCAGCCCGCGAGGGCGACGGCAACCAGCGCGGCGAGCGCACGCGTCTTCATCTCGAGTCTCCTTGGCGCGATGCCAGAGTGGCGCCCCGGGCCCGGCAACGCGCCAGGACGGCGCGGCCCGCATCCCCCACAACGAACGCAGGGTGGTCGCGAAGTCTAATCGTGCAATGATAGTCGTCCGCGGTCGGCGCCGTCCACTGCACGGCATGCGGATGTTCGCCGGGGGACTGTGAACGATGCCGACCGGGTCTGTGGCCGCCGCCGACGCGGGGTGCATGGTGGATAATGTCGAGGCGTGGCCACGGCCGCGCACGTGACCAGGGAGGGACCATCGTGAGGTACGTCTACATCGGGCTGATCGTCGCGTTCACGGCACTCGTGCTGCTTTTCAAGGTCCAGAATCTCGAGACCGTGACGGTCTCGTTGTTCTCGTCGAGCATCAGCCTTCCCGTGTCCATCCTGATGGTGGGCATCTACCTGCTCGGCATGTTCACCGGCGGGTCCGTCGTCGCCCTGCTGCGCGGCTGGATCGGGGGCGCGCGCGGTCGGCGCTGACCCGCTGCACCGCGCTGCCGTCGATTCACACCACCGCAACACTGCCGAAGGATCATCGTCTTGAGCAACTTCTGGGATTTCATTCTTCTCATCGCATCGACGTTCTTCTTCGTCGCCTACCTCATCATCCTGTTCCAGATCGTCGTCGATCTGTTCCGGGATTCCGAAATGGGCGGCGGGTCCAAGGTGCTGTGGATCCTCGGGCTCCTCTTCGTGCCGGTGCTGACCTCGCTGATCTACATCCTCGCCCGCGGTCGCGGCATGGCCGGACGCCAGGGCGCCGCGGCGGGCCGCGCGAGGGCGGATGCCGAGGCCTACATCCGCGAGGTCGCAGGAAAGTCCCCGGCAGACCAGATCTCCGCCGCCAAGGCGCTGCTCGATGGCGGGACGATCAATGCCGACGAGTTCGCCCGCCTCAAGGCCAAGGCGCTCAGCTGATCGGGCCGTGCCGGCGCTGATCCACGCGGCGCTCGTCGCCGTGGTGGTCGGTCTCGCCGGCTGCGGTACGCTGCCGCGCAACGCCGTCCCCGCCGAGCTGATGGGCGCGGTGACGCTCGTCCCGGACCTGCCCGGTGCACGCGCAGCGGCCGGACTGCCCGATGCGACGATGCAGCAGGACCTTGTGCGCTCATTCGAGCAGGAGTCCGCGACCGAATTTCCGGCCGGTCCCGACGGGGTCGTCGACTACGCGCATCTCGCGCTCTCGGGCGGCGGCGCGAACGGCGCGTTCGGGGCGGGGTTCCTCGTCGGCTGGTCGAAGACCGGAAAGCGACCGCCGTTCAAGATCGTCACCGGCGTCTCGACCGGCGCGCTCATGGCGCCGTTCGTGTTCGCCGGCCCCGACTTGGATGCCACGCTCACCGAGTTCTACACGAGGACGTCGTCGGCCAACATCTTCCGCATGCTGAGGATCATCCCGCAGCTCCTCGGCGGCGAATCGTTCGCGGATTCCAGGCCCCTGGAGCTGATGATCGAGCGGCATGTCGATGCCGAGCTGTTGCGCAGGGTCGCGGCAGCGCACGAGGCCGGAAGGCGGTTGTACATCGCCACGGTCGACCTCGACTCGCAGCGCCTCTGGGTCTGGAACATGGGGTTGATCGCTGCCAGCGGCCGGCCGGAGGCTGCTCGCCTTTTCCAGCAGATCATGCTGGCGTCAGCCTCGGTGCCGATCGCCTTTCCCCCGGTGCTCTTCCAGGTCGAGTCCGGGGGGCGGCGCTTCGACGAGATGCACGTCGACGGCGGCGTCGGGGCCCGCGTGTTCTTCAGCGGCGGCGTCTTCAGCTTCGCCGCCGCGCGTGCCGGCGCTGGTCGCGGGGCGGGCCGCGAGGAAATCTACATCATCCACAACGGCCAGCTCCTGTCGTCGCCGCGCGCGACGCCGCGGTCGCTGCGCGGCATCGGGTTGCGCACGTTCGAGACGGCGGGCAAGTCGGCGGTGATCGGCGACCTGTTCCGCATCTACGCCGTCGCGCTGCGGGACCGGGCGGGCTACAACTGGATCACCATTCCCGAGGATGTCGAGCTGTGGGGCAGCGAGCTGTTCGATCCGGTGAAGATGGGCGAGCTCTTCGAGCTCGGCCAACGGAGCGCGCAGGCGGCTGCACCCTGGGTCACAGAGCCCCCCGGCCTGCGGGGGCGCTCGGCGCCCTAGCGGATCGATGCAAAAGGCGGTCGGAAAACCGGGGTCAGACCCCAGTTCTCCTTCGGCGCCGCGAGAACTGGCGAGAACTGGGGTCTGACCCCACAACCGCCTGCGTCGCGACACCTTCCCGTCACTTCTTCCGCACCGGCGGCAGGTCGGTGCAGACGCCCTCCGCCGCCTCGGCGGCGAGTCCGATCGACTCGCCGAGCGTCGGGTGCGGATGGATCGTGCGTCCGATGTCCACGGCGTCGGCGCCCATCTCGATCGCCAGCGCGATTTCGCCGATGAGGTCGCCGGCGTGCGTGCCGACGATGCCGCCGCCGACGATGCGGTGCGTCGTGGCGTCGAACAACAGCTTCGTGTGCCCCTCGTCGCGCCCGTTGGCGATCGCGCGGCCCGACGCGACCCAGGGGAAGAGCCCCTTTTCGACGGCGACGCCCTTCGCCTTCGCCTCGTCCTCGGTCAGCCCCACCCACGCGATCTCGGGGTCGGTGTAGGCGACCGCCGGAATCACGCGCGCGTCGAAGTGGCTCTTCTGCCCGGCCGCGGCCTCGGCGGCGACGTGGCCCTCGTGCACGGCCTTGTGGGCGAGCATCGGCTGGCCGACGATGTCGCCGATGGCGAAGATGTGGGCGATGTTCGTGCGCATCTGCGAATCGACGGGAATGAAGCCGCGGTCGGTGACGGCCACGCCCGCCTTCTCCGCCGCGATCTTCTTCCCGTTGGCCGCGCGGCCCACGCTCATCAGCACGGCGTCGTAGGGCTGCGGCCCGGCCGGCGCGTTGGCGCCTTCGAACGTGACCCACAGCGCGTCGGGCTTCGCCTCGACCTTCGTGGTGCGCGTCGACGTCATGATCCGGTCGAAGCGCGGCTTGTTGACCTTCTCCCACACGCGCACGAGATCGCGGTCGGCGCCGGGCATCAGCCCCTCCATCATCTCGACCACGTCGAGCCGCGCGCCGAGCGTCGAGTAAACGGTGCCCATCTCCAGCCCGATGATGCCGCCGCCGAGGACCAGCATGCGCTTGGGGACGCCCGCGAGCGCCAGCGCGGACGTCGAGTCGAGGACGCGCGGGTCCTCGGGAATGAACGGCAGCCGCACGACCTGCGAGCCTGCGGCGATGATCGCCTGCGCGAACTTCACCACCTTCGTCGCGCCGGTCTTGTCCTGCCCGGTCCCTTGCGTCAGCTCGACGACGACGTGGTGAGCGTCGAGGAACTGGCCGATGCCGCGCACCACCTCGACCTTGCGCGCCTTCGCCATGCCGCCGAGCCCGCCGGTCAGCTTGCCCACGACCTTCGACTTCCACGCGCGCAGCTTGTCGAGATCCACTGCCGGCGCGCCGAACGCAACGCCGTGCTCGGCCATCGCGCGCGCCTCGTCCATCACCGCGGCGACGTGCAGCAGCGCCTTCGACGGGATGCAGCCGACGTTGAGGCACACGCCACCCAGCGTGGCATAGCGCTCGACGATCACGGTCTTGCGCCCCAGGTCGGCCGCGCGAAACGCCGCGCTGTAGCCGCCCGGCCCCGCACCGAGCACCAGGACGTCGCACTCGACGTCCGCCTTCGCCGCGATGGTCGCCATGGCGAACTCCGTCAGAGCAGCGCGCGGCGCAGGTCCGCGAGCAGCGATGCGTAGAAGGCAGTGAACCGCGCGGCGGAGGCGCCGTCGATCACGCGGTGGTCGTAGGACAGCGACAGCGGCAGCATCAGCCGCGGCGCGAACGCCTTGCCGTCCCACACCGGCCGGTGGGCGCTCCGCGAGACGCCGAGGATCGCGACCTCGGGCGCGTTGATGATCGGCGTGAACGCCGTGCCGCCGATGCCGCCCAGCGAGCTGATCGTGAAGCACCCGCCCTGCATGTCGGCGGGCCCGAGCTTGCCCTCGCGCGCCTTCGCGGAGAGTTCGCCCATCTCCTGCGCGATCTCGAGCACGCCCTTGCGGTCGGCGTTTTTCAGCACCGGAACGACCAGGCCGTTGGGCGTGTCGGCGGCGAAGCCGACGTTGAAGTACTTCTTGTAGACGAGGTTGTCCCCGTCCAGCGACGCGTTGAAATCGGGGAAGCGGCGCAACGCGGCGACGGCGGCGCGGATCAGGAACGCGAGCATCGTGACCTTGACGCCCGCCTTCTCGTTCTCCTTGTTGAGCGCGACGCGCAGGGCTTCGAGGTCGGTGACGTCCGCCTCGTCGAACTGCGTGACGTGCGGGATCATCACCCAGTTGCGCGCGAGGTTCGCGCCCGAGATCTTCCGGATGCGCGACAGCGGCTTGGCCTCGACCTCGCCCCACTTCGCGAAATCCACCTGCGGCCAGGGCAGCAGGTTCAGCGTGCCGCCGCCGCTCACCGCGCCGGCAGCCGGCTGCGCAGCCGGGGCGGAAAGCACGCGCTTGACAAAAGCCTGCACGTCCTCCTGCGTGATGCGGGCCTTCGGTCCGCTGCCGGTCACTCTGGCGAGGTCCACGCCCAGTTCGCGCGCGAAGCGGCGCACAGCCGGGGAGGCGTGCGCGGTGCTCGCCCTCACCCCCGGGCCCTCTCCCGCTGGCGCGGGCGAGGGGGGAACGGCGGCCCCCGCTCCCGGCTCCTCGCGCGCTTGCGGGCGGGTGACGGAGGACTCGCCCCCTCTCTCGCTTGCGGGAGAGGGTTGGGGTGAGGGCGCCGCCGCGGGGGCCGCAGCAGGCCTCAAACCCGGCGCGCCGGCGGCGGCGAGCGAGACGATGACCGTGCCCTCGCTCACCTTGTCGCCGATCGTCACGCGCACGCCCTGCACGGTGCCGGCCTGCGGGCTCGGCACGTCCATCGTTGCCTTGTCGGACTCCAGCGTGATCAGCGGGTCGTCGACATTGACGACGTCGCCGGGCTTGACGAACACCTCGATCACCGGCACGTCGGCGAAGCCGCCGATGTCCGGCACGCGCACCTCGAACGTCGCGCCGGCCGGCGGCGTGGAGGTCGCTCCCTCGCCAGGCGCGTCGGCGCCGCCCTTCTCGCCGCGCGGCGCACGCTCCGCCGCCGCGGTGGGGTCGCCTTCGGGCGGCGGCGCATACCTCCCCTCTCCCGCGCGCGGGAGAGGGGTCGGGGGTGAGGGCGTCTTCGCCTCCCCCGCCTCGAGCGTCAACACCACGCTGCCCTCGCCCACCTTGTCGCCGACCTTCACCGCCACCGCGATGACCTTGCCTGCGGCGGGCGAGGGCACGTCCATCGTCGCCTTGTCGGACTCCAGCGTGACGAGCGGGTCCTCGGCCGCGACCGTGTCGCCGGGCTTCACGAACACCTCGATCACCGGCACGTCGGCGAAACCGCCGATGTCGGGCACCTTCACTTCGAGATTGGCCATGACGAGTCGGCTCCCGGGGTCACACCGTCCACGGCGCCGGCTTCGCCGGGTCGATGCCGTACTTGCTGATCGCGTCGGCCACCACGCCGTGCTTGATCGCGCCCTCGTCGGCGAGCGCCTTCAGCGACGCGACCGCGATCCAGCGCCGATCGACCTCGAAGAAGTGGCGCAGCTTCTCGCGCGTGTCCGAGCGTCCGAAGCCGTCGGTGCCGAGCACGTGGTAACGGCGCGGCACGCAGCCGCGGATCTTGTCGGCGTACATGCGCATGTAGTCGGTGGCGGCGATCACGGGGCCCTGGGTTTCGGCGAGGCAGGCCGCGACGTGCGACTGGCGCGGCTTGTCCGTCGGGTGCAGCAGGTTCCACCGTGTGGTGTCGCGGCAGTCGCGCGCGAGTTCGGTGAACGACGGGCAGCTCCACAGGTCGGCGTCCACGCCCCAGTCGTCCTTGAGCAGGGTGGCGGCGGCAATCACCTCGCGGAAGATCGTGCCCGAGCCCAGCAGCTGCACACGAAGCCCGCCTTTCTTTCCCTTCGCGCCTTCGCGGAAGCGGTACATCCCCTTCAGGATGCCCGCGGAACTCCCCTCCGGCATCGCCGGGTGCGGGTAGTTCTCGTTCATCACCGTGAGGTAGTAGTAGACGTCCTCCTGCTCGCCGACCATGCGGCGCAGGCCATCCTGGATGATCGTCACCACCTCGTAGGCGAACGTCGGGTCGTAGCTCACGCAGTTCGGCACCGTCGCGGCGAGGATCTGCGAATGGCCGTCCTCGTGCTGCAGTCCCTCGCCGTTGAGCGTGGTGCGTCCCGCCGTGCCGCCGAGCAGGAACCCGCGCGAGCGCATGTCGCCGGCGGCCCACGCGAGGTCGCCGATGCGCTGGAAGCCGAACATCGAGTAGAAGATGTAGAAGGGGATCATCTGTACGCCGTGCGTCGAGTACGACGTCGCGGCCGCGATCCAGTCGCACATGCCTCCGGCCTCGTTGATGCCCTCCTGCAGGATCTGCCCGTCCTTGCTCTCCTTGTAGAACATGAGCTGGTCGGCGTCCTCGGGCGTGTAGAGCTGCCCGAGCTGGTTCCAGATGCCGAGCTGCCGGAACATGCCTTCCATGCCGAACGTGCGCGACTCGTCGGGGACGATCGGCACGACGTGCTTGCCGATCGCCTTGTCGCGCACGAGCATCTGCAGCATCTGCACGAACGCCATCGTGGTCGAGATCTCCCGCTCGTCGGTGCCCTTGAGCAGACGCTCGAAGGTCGCCAGCGGCGGCACGGGCATCGGCTCGACACGTCGCCGCCGCTGCGGCAGGTAGCCGCCCAGCGACATGCGGCGCGCGCGCATGTACTCGAGCTCCCTGCTGCCTTCGGCGAACGTGAGGTAGGGGATCTCGGCGAGCTTGTCGTCGGGCACCGGCAGCGCGAAGCGGTCGCGGTAGTGCCGCATGTCCTCCACGTCCATCTTCTTCTGCTGGTGCGTGATGTTCTGCGCTTCGCCCGCGCGGCCCATGCCGAAGCCCTTGATGGTCTTGGCGAGGATCACCGTCGGCCGGCCCTTGTGGTTGACCGCTGCCTGATAGCCGGCGTAGACCTTGAACGGGTCGAGCCCGCCGCGGTTGAGCGACCAGATCTCGTCGTCGGTCCAGTCCTCCACGAGCGCCGCGAGTTCCGGGTAGCGGCCGAAGAAGTGCTTGCGCACGTACGCTCCGTCCTTGGCCTTGAACGTCTGGTACTCGCCGTCGACGCACTCCATCATCCGCTTGCGCAGGATGCCGGTCTTGTCGCGCGCGAGCAGCGCGTCCCACCGCCCGCCCCAGATCACCTTGATCACGTTCCAGCCCGAGCCGCGGAAGTCGCTCTCGAGTTCCTGGATGATCTTGCCGTTGCCGCGCACCGGGCCGTCGAGGCGCTGCAGGTTGCAGTTGATCACGTAGATGAGGTTGTCGAGCCGCTCGCGGCCCGCGAGCCCGATCGCGCCCATCGACTCCGGCTCGTCCATCTCGCCGTCGCCCATGAACGCCCACACCTTGCGTCCTTCCGTGTTCAGGATGCCGCGGCCCTGCAGGTACTTCATGAAGCGCGCCTGGTAGATCGCCATCAGGGGTCCCAGGCCCATCGACACCGTCGGGAACTGCCAGAAGTCCGGCATCAGCCACGGGTGCGGGTAGCTCGAGATGCCCTTGCCGTCGACTTCCTGGCGGAAGTTGTCGAGCTGCTCGTTGGAGAGCCGCCCGAGCATGAACGCCCGCGCATAGACGCCGGTCGCGCTGTGCCCCTGCGTGAATACCAGGTCGCCGCCGTGGTCGGCGGAGGGCGCGCGCCAGAAGTGGTTGAAGCCGACGTCGTAGAGCGTCGCGGCGGAGGCGTAGCTGGCGATGTGCCCGCCGACGTTGGTGTGGCGGTTCGCGCGCACCACCATCGCCATCGCGTTCCAGCGCGCGTAGTTGCGGATCTTCTCCTCGAGCGCGTGGTCGCCGGGCATCTTCACCTGCAGGTCGGCCGGGATCGTGTTGATGTAATCGGTGTTGGCCGAGAACGGGAGGTACGCGCCCTCCTTGCGCGCGGCGTCGATCAACTGCTCGATCAGGAAGTGCGCGCGGTCAGGACCGGCGGCGGCGAGGACGCCGGAGAGCGCGTCGAGCCATTCCCGCGTTTCCTGCGGGTCGAAGTCCGGGGTGGCATCGAGCGGGGCCATCGGTTCCTCCAGAAGAACGCGCCCGGGGGAAGCCCGGGCGTTCGACGATTCGATTGTAGTGAGCGGCCGGTCCCCTGTATTGCTGCGTCGCCGCAGATTCGCGCGGCCGAGGGGAAAGGCAGCGGCTCAAAATTACCACATCATGGAAATGATTTCCACAATGTGGCAGGCGGTGCCCCGGCTCAGCCCGTCCCCTTGCGCCGGGGCCGAGAGCGGGCGGCAAGCGCCAGCGCGGACAGGAGCGAGCCCAGGCCGATGGCGACGAAGCCGGCCCGGTAGCTGCCGGCCGCGGAGGCGAGCAACGAAAAGGCCGACGGTCCGCAGACCACGCCCGCGAATGTCACGAACGACGTCGCGCCGGTGATCGCCCCGGCCCGGCCCGGAGGGGAGCGGCGCGCCACTTCGGCCAGCATCACGCCGTTCCACCCGATGGCCGTCGCGCCGAACAGCCCCAGCACGACGAACAGCGGCCACAGCGGTGCGCTCACGGGCCACGCCGCGGTCGCGAGGCTGCACGCTCCCGCGCCGATGCCCAGCCCGGCGAGCACGGCGCGCGGCGAGCGGGTGCGGTCGGCGACGTGGCCCCAGAAGATGCGGCCGGCCACCCCCGCCAGCGTCGCGACACTGAGCGCGGCGCCGGCGACCACCAGCGGCCGGCCAAGCTGCTCGGCGAGGTACACGACCAGGAAGCTCGTCAGCGAAACCTGGGTCGCCGAGTAGAAGAACGACAGCAGCGTGAGCTCGGCGAGCGCCCGGTCGGCGAACACCTGCCGCAGCAGCCCGAAGGACTCGCGCAGCGAGAACGTCCGCGTGCGGTCGCGCTCGTGGTCGAAGTCGGCGCGGACGCTCTGTGCTGCGAGCGCGACCACCACGCCGCCGGTCGCGACGGCCGCCAGCGCGACGCGCCAGTCCGTGGCCAGCGCGAGCGCCGGGAGCAGCGCGCCGGCGAGCGCAGCGCCGGCCGGCACGCCCGTCTGCTTGATCGAGAACGTGAGCGCCATCCGCGACGGCGGCGCGGTGCGCGCGAGCACCTGCGAGGATGCCGGCGTGATCGGCCCGTAGCCCAGCCCGACGATCACCGCGGCCAGCCCCGCCAGCGCGATCGCCAGCGGCCACGGCGCGGCGACCGGCAGCAACGCGAGCCCTGCGGCGCACAGCAGCACGCAGGCCTGCGAGACGCGGATCGCGCCGAAGCGGCCGATCATTCCGCCGGCTGCGAGGCCCGCGGCCATCGACCCGGCGTAGACCAGCCCGACGAACACGCCGACGAGCTTCGGCGACACGCCGAATGCCGGCGCGATCATCGGCGCGAGCACGGCGATCGCGGTGGCGGCGAGCGAGGTGTAGATCTGGATCGAAAGGGTAGCCACGAGCGCGACGAGCGCGCGCCGCGGCGTCCGGCCGTCGTCTTCCGTCATCGCTCTGGTGCGACAATGACGCGGGTCGGCGTGACGATGAGCGGCACGCGCGCGTCGTGGCTTGCCGCAGGCACCGCGCCGACGACCTGCTCGTCGAACGCGCCGGCGACGAGCACTGCGTCGGGACGCAAGCGCGGCAGCAGGCGGTCATAGAAGCCGCCGCCGTAGCCGAGGCG
>Ga0105090_10002623_pt1 | contig 10053 bp, 9 predicted proteins | sample PPLLak3March2015_FD_79110 | JGI IMG/M metagenome (GOLD analysis project Ga0105090, IMG submission 79110) | Freshwater sediment microbial communities from Prairie Pothole Lake near Jamestown, North Dakota, USA - PPLs Lake P7 Core (1) Depth... | ecosystem: Environmental > Aquatic > Freshwater >... | reverse complement strand
CTTCCACATGCAGTTCAACATCGTCGACCGGAAGATCCTGCTGGATGCCATGGACCGGCCCGAGGAGCACCGCAACCTGCTGATCCGGGTGGCCGGGTACTCCGACTACTTCGTGCTATTGAACAAGGACATTCAGCAGGAGATCCTCGCGCGCGCCGAACACGGGGTTTGAAAGATAGGGGGATATTCGCGTTGCGCCTCCTCCCACAGACGCTGCGGCCTACTATGAGTACGCCTCGCTCCGCGGAATTGTTTGCTTTCGCAAACGTAACGCTGCAAGCGCTGACGCGCTTTTGTCTTTTCGGCCGTTGGCCGAAAATCCAAGCCACCCGCGCGGCGGGTGGTCGTTAGAGCGCGCGCCTTGAACGTGGCCTTTTTTCAAAGCCACCTGATCTCAAGACCTGATTGACCAACAACCCCACCGGCCAGAGCCAAATCTGCAAGTTTTTCAAGCGGCACCTTTCATGTGCTAAACCCTCAAAATGCAGACCCCACCAAAGATTCGATTACAGGCACGAATGTAAAACTTGACTGGTTCATTTAAGAAAAATTATGGCTGGGTCGGGCCGCCAAACTAACCTGGGGTGGCATGTGTCAGGTATTTATATCGCTGCAGGAATTTTGGGCAGCAGTGTGACCGGGGGCGTTCATTTTTAGGGATGATACTGAATACAATTCATTTTTTAAATATAAAATGTCATTTGAGAATGTAAAAAAGATTGACAAAACCATATATTTATCATAATTGTATTGATATATATATATATATATATATATCATATAATAATGGCTGCCAATGGTTGAAAATAAAAATAATAAACCAAATCAGCGCTATAGGGTGTATAGCGAGATGAAACACAGGATCATCTTTGGGCGCTATACCCCGGGGATGGTTCTTAATGAAAAGGAAATTTGTCAGGATTTAAAGATTAGCCGCACCCCGTACAGGGAGGCCCTATTCAGACTAGAGTTAGATGGTTTGGTCCTCATTAAACCAAAGGTAGGCGTTGTAGTAACTCATACCGATCTTCCAGCATTAAAAGACGTTTTTGAACTTAGGACTATTTTAGAAGGAGTAGCTGCTCAACTGGCGTTCAAGAGAATCCAGCAACACGGGTTGGAATCTCTTAGGAAAGTTGCTGAGAAAACTGAGTCATTATCTGCTGATGCTGATATTTTTGCTTATCTTGAGTTAGACGCACAATTTCATCAAATTATCCATGAAGCCCAAGGAAACGAGATTTTAAAAGACAGCCTTGATAAGCTTTACAACCAATGCATGCGCTTGTGGAATACAATCGGGAATCAAGAATTAATGACGGATCTCATAAAGTCATCGATTCGGGATATTAGAAAAGTTTATCAGGCATTTTTAGATAACGACCCAGCGGAAGTTGAAAAACTCGTTAAAGAGCATTTCTCATCTTATCTCCGCACGCTGGTTTCTCACTTAATAGGGAGGACTGAAAATGACGCTATACCACGCGGGGCATAAAGGACAGTGCTGGTATGGGGAATCAATCGGAATATTGATTCTGGATGCACAATATCCATGTGTCCCAGGTAATGTCGGTAACGCAAGCAGCTTTCCATTCCCAGTCCGCTATAAAGTAGTTAAAGATGCTTCCATCGAACGACTTCTAACTAAAAGAGACAAATCCCTACTACAACCATTTTTGGACGCTGCTTTGGAACTACAGCGTGAAGGGGTGAAAGCAATTACGGGTGCTTGTGGCTTCATGGCACTCTTCCAACGCGAAGTCTCAGAAGCTTTAAATGTGCCGGTCTTTCTGTCCAGTCTTCTTCAGATCCCGTTTATTTACCAAATTTTACAGAGAACACGTAAAGTGGGGGTGATTACAGCAGATTCTAAGGCTCTAACTCCGCTACACTTCACCTCAGTCGGTGTAACCAAGGAGATGGCGCTTGCAATATGTGGGATGGAGGATCAACAGGAATTCCGACAGGCTGTTCTTGAGGAACGGGGAACTCTTGATTCCGAGTTGATTGAACAAGAAGTGGTCACCGTTGCCAAAAAATTAGTTAAAAATCACCCGGATGTCGGAGCAATTCTTCTGGAATGCAGCGATCTACCGCCTTATGCTCAAGCTATTCAAAAGGAGACCCGTCTGCCGGTGTTCGATTTCTTTACCATGATCAACTATGTGCACACCTCTTTGGTGAGAAGACCTTTCGGCGGCTTTATGTAATCGATACCACCATCCCTTGACAATCCTTGAAATGGGATAAGGTCAAGGAGCAATTCAACGTGTAGAATAGGACGGCTTCATGCCGACTTCAATGTTTTTCGACGTCTTGATTGTTGGGATTATGGTTGGGGCGATCTACACGCTTGTCACAATTGGCTACAGCATGGTTTATGGTATGCTGAAGCTGATGAACTTCGCCCACGGAGACGTTTACATTTTCGGTACCCTACTTTGCTACACGCTATTAACTAAGTACCAACTCAACCCTCTGTTAGCGATCCTATTGGCAGCGCTCAGCGGCGGCACTCTCGCTTCGCTGGTTGAATTTTTCGCATATCGTCGATTGAGAGCGGCTCAGCATCGTATGATTTCGATGATTACCGCCTTAGGGGCAGCTTATGTTATTCAGAACAATTCTGAACGCACTTGGAGCAGTCAGGTGCTACCTTTTCCTTCGCTCTTTCCCGCCCATCAGGTTTATGTATTCGGCCACGAAGTCTCAGTTGCGCCTCTCATCACACTGACTGTTGCCGTATTATTCATCATTGTTTTTAACCTCTTCCTGAAGCGTCATAAAATCGGGAAAGCAATTCTTTGTGTGTCGCAGGATATGCCGACGTCGAGTTTAATGGGTATACCCATCAACAAGATTATCACTGTAGTCTATTTCTTAGGAGGTGTTCTCGGAGTAATCGGTGGCATTCTCTATTCAACCTCCTATAATGCAATATCGCTCGGAATGGGGTTCAGAGGGACCATTGTAGCATTCACTGCGGCGGTTATAGGTGGAATCGGAAGCATGAGCGGAACACTTATTGGCGGCATGATATTAGGCATCACCGAGAATTTGGTCAGTGTGTATATATCAAGTTCATACAGAGATTCCATCACTTTTCTGATCTTGATAATCATCTTACTTTTCAAACCAACAGGTATCATGGGGTCAGTCGAAAAAGATAAGCTATGAAGCTATTCGGCAAGGGACTCCGAAATCAATGCGTGTTCGATGAATAAGAGACTTGTTGCCTATAGCGCAACGTTGATAGCGGCGATTGGATTGCCCTTTGCGTTATCCAACGACCCCTATTTACTCGCCATTACAAATTTCATCATCATATATTCGATCCTTTGCTTAGGATTGAATTTGATTTTAGGCTATTCTGGGCTTCTTTCGCTCGGACACGCTGCTTTCTACGGAATTGGAGCATACGCAACAGCCATTCTGATGACGAAGCATGGCTTTGGCTTTTTGCCGTCTCTGGTCATCTCTGGGTTGTTGGCTCTCCTGCTGGGGTTCGTTCTAGGGCTACCAACCCGAAAAGTGAGAGGAGACTATTTTTGTCTCCTCACGCTAGCCTTCGGTGAGATTTTCAGGCTTGTGACACAGGCCTGGATCGGTTTTACCGGTGGCGCAATGGGGATTGTCGGCATTCCCATTCCGACCGTGTTCGGGTGGGAAATCAAATCCGAGGTAGATTTCTATTTTTTGGGAATAGCCCTTTTGGGGTTCACATACGTCACACTTAAGATGTTGATAGAATCCAAATTCGGACGCGCGTTTATAGCCATACGCGAGGATGAGCTGGCAGCGTCGGTCATGGGAATCAATACGCCAATCTATAAAATTTTGACATTTTCCATTGGATCTTTCTATGCAGGACTGGCAGGTAGCTATTTGGCGGTATATCAGACTACGGTAACACCTTCTAACTTCAGATTAGAGGAATCCTGCCTGATGATCATCATGGTGATCGTCGGTGGGATGGGCCGTTTGGAGGCAACCTTCCCCGGAGTTGCCATGATGGCAATAGCAATAGAATTATTTCGGCCCATTGCAGAATACCGCCTGCTCCTTATTGGGGCAATCATGATTCTCGTGCTTCTCTTCAGACCTCAAGGCTTCTTGGGCGCTTCGGCGTTTAAGGATTAATCAAATTGGCCCTTCTTGAGACACAACAAGTTACTAAAACATTTGGTGGCGTCACCGCTGTCAAATCCATATCCCTCAAGGTTGATCATGGGGAGATCGTAGGTATGATTGGGCCGAATGGGTCGGGAAAATCCTCATTTATTAACCTTTTGTCCGGCATCTATAAACCTGACATAGGAAGGATATTATTTGAAGGTGAGGATATTACAAATTACCCTTCACATGCCATCACTGGGAAAGGGATATCCCGGACATTTCAGAATTTAAGAGTCTTTTCTAATATTTCTGTTCTTGATAACCTGCTGATTGGGCGGCACTGTAGGATAAAAAACTCTCTTTTCAATGTATATTTAAATCCACTCGCATCAAAGAAGATCGAAAAAGAATCAGAGGCTTCGGTTACTTCATTGCTTGAAATGGTCGATCTATCAGACCGGATAAATGATTTTGCAAGGAATTTATCTTATGGATCACAGCGGCTTTTAGAAATATGCCGGGCTCTTGCATCGGAGCCCAAACTCCTTTTGTTGGACGAACCCTGTGCAGGCATGAATCCAGCAGAGGTTGAGTCGTTATCGACGTTTTTAAAAGGTCTTCAGAAAAGTGGCACAACGATTTTCATCATCGAACACAATATGAAATTCATCATGTCTATCGCTGAACGCATAATAGTCCTGAATGCCGGTGAGAAGTTCCGAGAAGGAATCCCGCAGGTGATTCAGAGCGATAAGCAAGTTCAGAAAATCTATTTGGGAGAAGAGGAAGAAGGATGATGATGCTTTCAGTACAGGGGCTTTGCGCTCAGTACGGGAAAATCAAAATTCTTCATGATATCTCCCTGGAGGTTAAGAAGGGGGAAATTGTTGCCCTCATTGGGGCGAACGGAGCTGGGAAAACGACTTTCTTAAAGGTCGTTTCAGGTCTCGTTCGAGCCACCCAAGGAGAAATAAGCTTCGATGGGACTAGAATCGAAAACCATCTTCCAGAGAAGATTGCGGGTTATGGCATCTCACATGTGCCTGAGGGGCGTAAGGTTTTTGCAAAATCAACCGTACTTACCAATCTTGAAATGGGAGCTTTCCACAGAAGAAATCAATCTGAGATCAAAAAAGATATAGAAAAATATTTTCAAATGTTCCCCGTTCTATCAGAGCGACGAAACCAGCTGGCAGGCACCTTAAGCGGCGGTGAACAGCAGATGCTTGTGATTGCAAGAGGCCTGATGGCGCGTCCAAAACTGCTCCTCCTCGACGAACCATCCATGGGGCTTGCCCCGTTTTTGGTTAACGAGATTTTCAAGATCATAAAAGGCCTACACCAAGAGAAAATATCGATTCTGCTGGTTGAACAGAATGTGAAAAAAGCCCTTATGATAACTCAACGAGCGTATATTATGGAACTTGGCAGAATCGCCTATAACGGTCTATCTGAGAATTTGATGAACTCCGATGAGATCCGCAAGACGTATTTGGGAGAAACAGCACCAGTAATTAAGAGTGCCGATAGCTCACCCCCAATTATAAATATAACTTAATTCAATCTCAAATGCGCACATACTTGCGCAAGAAATGGAGGTGATAGCAAAAAACGTTATCAGATCAATCCCAAACCTTTTAGCAACAACTTAGAATAAGGAGAACGGCCATGATTAAAAAGCTTCTGGTAATTGCTTCAGCTATGGCTTTTATGACCGCAATGGCGGGAGGTAGCTTCGCGGGCGATGGGATAGACAAAACAAAAAAGGTTGTTCGGCTTGGTGGGTTTGACTCCGTCACCGGTAAATACGGCGATTACGGTACTGGAAATAAGCGAGGAATGGAAGTCGCAGTCGAGCAGATCAATAGCGAAGGCGGAATCGCAACAGGATCACTTAAGGGCTACAAGCTCGCGCTAAGTTTTGAGGATGATAGGGGTGATCCGAAGGAAGCCGCCAACATAGCAAAGAAGCTCTCAAACGGAAATTACCTTGCTGTACTCGGGCCAACAATGAGCTCATGCGCTTTAGCGGCGACCCCTGTATTTTCGAGAAGTGGAGTTGCAAATATCATTACCTATGCGCAAGCAGTCACCATAACCGAACAAGGCTTCAATAATATTGCAAGGCTGACGTACACAACGAAAAGTGTGGCTTTGCACATGGCCGAAAAAATCAAAAATGATTTCAAAAAGAAATCAGTTGCTATCATTAGCGAGAATCAAGACTACGGGCAACAACTGTTGAAGACTTTCAAGGAGAAGGCAAAGGAACTTGGTATTGAGGTCGTCTCTGAAAGTGTGGTTGTTCCCGGTCAAGATGTGGATTTCAAGTCGGTTCTGTTGCAGGCCAAAGCCAAGAATCCTGACATGCTGCTTACTTTTTTGACGTATAACGAGGGCGGCCTTTTAGTTAAGCAATGCAGGCAAATGGGTTGGACCATACCGATCTATGGCCCGAACTCTCTGACGGAATCCAAATTTTTCGAATTATCCGGAGATACCGGAGAATTCTATCTCGTTTTGTCTCCCACATTGGATGTGACCCGACCGGAGGCAAAAAAGTTTGTTGGCTTGTGGAACAAAAAGTATGAAGGCTTACCCCCTATGGCCGCAATCTATGGCTACGATGCAGTGATGGTGACAAAGGCGATAATCGAAGCAGGGGGCGTTGACCGAGCCTCTTTTACAAAAAATCTCAGAAATGTGAAGGTGAATGGGATCGGTACACCCGTATATGAATTCGATAGCACTGGAGAGGTAAAACAACCAGCTTTGATCACTATGACCGGTGCGCAATTCGCAAAAGACAATATCAAGTGAACATTTAGTTGGTCCGGAATCCTCGACGTCGCATCCGCAGCGGCGTCGAGGGAAAATTCTTATAAGGGATTATAGAACATGACGGAGAAATCTTTTTACGATGTCATCATAGTCGGCGGAGGCATCATGGGAAGCTCCACCGCTTATCATCTCACAAAAATGAACCCGGACCTCAAAGTTGCGGTTATTGAAAGAGATCCAACCTACGCCCGGGCGTCAACCACATTGTCGATGAGCAATGTCCGGATTCAGTTCAGTCTCAAAGAAAACATTCAAATTTCTCAGTATGCCTTTCAGATTTTGGACCAGTTTGAAGACGAAATGACTGTGAATGGGGAGAAACCAAAGATATACTACCATCGCGAGGGGAACCTTTTTTTGATCCACAAAGAAAACGTTGATGCGGCCAAGCGATCATTCGAGTTGCAGCGCAGTTTGGGTTGCAGGGTTGAATGGTGGTCGCCCGAGCAAATTAAGGAACACTACCCTCTCTATAACACATCAGGGTTTATAGGTGCCACTTTTGGACCCGATGACGGCCACTTCGATGCATATGCGGTGCTTATGGCGTATAAGGCCAAAGCCAAACATCAGGGCACTGACTACCGTACGGGGGAAGTTGTCCGAATAATCTGCGAGCATGGCCATGTGAAGGGGATTTATTTGGAATCAGGAGAGACTCTAAGATCCGAAAACATCATCAACTGCGGAGGTGCTTGGGCAGTTCTGCTCGCTGAGACAGCTGGAGTGAAATTACCTGTGACTCCGATCAAGCGCCAAATCTTCGCTCTTGACACAGCTGTTAAACCCGAAGGGCCACTTCCTTTAACCATTCTGCCGAGCGGATTATATTTCCGGACGGAAACAGGTGGCTTGATCCTCTTAGGGAAATCAATGCAGGAAGACCCTTCCGGATTCAATTTCACGTGGGATAAGGAGCGCTTTACCGACATTCTCTGGCCTGAGTTGGTCGAGTTTGTGCCCGCGTGGGAGCGCCTGAGGATTGTACGAGGATGGGCTGGACTCTACGATGTAAATACGCTCGACGGTAATGCGATCATCGGAGAGTGGCCCGAGATTAAAGGCTTGTATCTCGCAACAGGTTTCTCTGGTCATGGCCTTCAACAAGGGCCTGCAGTAGGCAGATACCTCTCGGAGCTGATCTTAAAAGTAGTACCTTCGTTCGATCTTTCAATTTTCGGACCTAAACGAATTATCGAAAACCATCCATTGGTTGAGGGAGGAATCGTATAAAAATACCAAATTCTCTCTTCTGCCAACATGTGCTATACTCCGTCCCAATTTGAGGAGACCCTTGGGATCGCGATTGCGCAATTCCAACCCTATTGCGTACTCTGCCTCGCCTTTGATATCCATATGAAATAGCAACCCGGCTTATAGTACGTATCGGCGATTAAACCCTCGCGCCAATCTTTGATAGTGTTGCTCAGGTAAACTCCCCATTCCCTCCGCCTCTCCGAAGATTCGGCGCAGGCACGAAAGGTGCAGTAATTCATTGGGGGCAGATAAGATTCGATGCAGGCACGCTATGTGCCCAGTTTGATTATGATGCCGGAGTATAAATCTGAAGGGGAAGCTCCCACTGTGTTCGTCAGAATTCGATGCCAAATCCAGGCCAGTGCATTGGTGTTGCGGGGCTCTTTGACACGGCGGCCTACCTCTGGTACGAGATGCGGGTTTCCCACCGCAGCCACCCGGAACCGGAAGGTGTAATCAGGCTCCATGCCCATTCGCAGATCGGTCATCACGATCCCGTCCCCGATCTGCTTCACGGAGTAAAACCCGTGGGTGAACCATTTCAGCCGTTGAACGGGCCAGTGGCCTTCAAGGGTTTCCAGCAGATGGCGGTCGGCGGGATAGCGCATCATCCGGATTTCCTGGTCGCCGTCCAGAAGCGAATAATAGCCCTCGGCATACCCCTTGTCGTCCATTGCCACCACGCGCCAGAGGAGAGTATTGAACGCCGTCGGAGTGGTAAGAAGCGCGCTGTAGCCGATGCCCTGCCGCCTCAGGGATTCACGCGCGACACTCTCGACGTGGATCTTGGCGCCGATGCTCCAAAAAAGATACACGGTGCTGATCGCCAGACAGGCGGTATTCACTGTGTGCCCACGAGTTGTTTTTCGGGACATGATGATGACAGCCAGCACGCCGGATAGTAAGGGCAGCGAGTAGGCCGGATCGATGATGAACAGCGTCGACCACATCACCGGCGGCGTGGGCAGGGGCCAGAAGATCTGCGTACCGTAAACCGTCAGGCAATCCAGGAGCACGTGCGTCACAAAGGCGAGGAAGACAAGCCACATCCAGCGGGTCCGGTGCAGAACGGTTTGGGGGTGGACTTTCAAAATCCAGTAAACCATTAGAGGGGTGAAAGCGGCCAGAACGAACAGCGAATGGCTGGGACCGCGGTGGTAGGTGAAGTTTCTAACGGCATCCCCCAGCGGCACCAATACGTCAAGGTCGGGGAGCAGACCGCAGATTCCACCCCACAGCAAAGCGCGGCTGCCGACCTGCCTGCCCAACACGGCCTCGCCGACAGCGGCCCCCAATCCTATTTGCGTCACAGTGTCCATTTTCGTTTTTATCAACCGACAACAGTGTTGAAATCCAATATAATCGCATCCCGTACTTTTTAAAGGGATAAAAAGCGGCGCATCGTAAATTGTCCACTCGTCTTCCACCCCGTTGATTTCTGCCTCTGGAGAATAAATTTGGCGATATCAGGGATATCTGCTGACCCGTGCCAATTTCTTGTGTTACTTCATCCCGCGATGATTTACGTGGGCAACGTAGGCATCTCTGTTTTTTGTCATTTCCCTCGCTTGCTTGACATGAAACAAGGTTTGGTCTATCTTTATTCAGCTGTAAAGGGGAGTAGCAAGCGGCGATAAATCTGCCGGGTCGCGCATCGACAATACGGTGGCCAGTTCCACCCGGGTGCGACATCTCGACACCTTTCGTCGTGATTTTGCAAGACCTTTGCTTAAGGCATGTTCAAGCATGTCGCGGGCAAAGGTCTTTTTTTATGCAATGCCCAGGATGCTTGATTGTGAGGATCTCAACTTCTGGTTTACCCAAAAAGGGAAAGGCAGG
>Ga0105090_10002621_pt1 | contig 10056 bp, 9 predicted proteins | sample PPLLak3March2015_FD_79110 | JGI IMG/M metagenome (GOLD analysis project Ga0105090, IMG submission 79110) | Freshwater sediment microbial communities from Prairie Pothole Lake near Jamestown, North Dakota, USA - PPLs Lake P7 Core (1) Depth... | ecosystem: Environmental > Aquatic > Freshwater >... | reverse complement strand
CCGGCGCTCCAGCCGCCGAGCACGACACCGCGCTGCCAGGCTGTGCGCAAATGAATATCCAGGCCCCAGTCACGCCATACCGCAAGCATGCTGCGGGTGTTGCCGCCGCCGACAAAAATTGCGTCCTGCCCGAGCACGAAGGATTCGAGGTCGCGCGGCGTGCGCGCGAATAGCGGCAGGTGCGTTGGTTTGCAGCTGAACTGGCTCAGGCCGGCATAAAAGCGCAGCCGCCCGGCTTCGGCGTCGCCGTGTGCGGTGCCGATGAAACAGACCTTGGGTTTACGTTTACCGGTCTGCTGCAGGAAGTAGCGGATCAACAGCAGGTTGTCGAGTTCCAGCGGTAGCGCGGCACCGCCTATGGCGATGATTTGACGTTTCATGTGTTCAGCGAGCAATGTTCAAGTGAGGTTCACGGTACGGCGCCCTTGCGCGATTGCACGGTCGTATCCCGCAAGCGGGGCCCTGCTCTGCGCTCCAGTGCGCCCATCTATGGCGATGATCTGACGCTTCATTGAGCGTCAGCGGCCAGGCTTTTGCCCGGGATGATATCCCGCGGCCGTCTTTGTTATTCTCATGCTGTCCCCTTCAAGCGAGGCGATATCTTAGCGTTGTTGGGCTATCCTAGGGCAATGAAAACCACGGCTTTCCAGACCCTGCGCCTGTTGGCGGACGGCGATTTCCATTCCGGCGAAACCATGGCGCGCGCGCTGGGCGTCACGCGCAGCGCCGTCTGGTACGGCATCCGCGAGATCACCGGCGCCGGATTCCAGGTCGAAAAGGTTCACGGCCGCGGCTACCGGTTGGAGCGGGCGGTATCGCTGCTCGACGCGGAGCATATCCGTCGGGATCCGGGAGTGCATGCCAGCGGCATTACCCTCGAAATCTGCGATACCGTAGATTCAACCAATACCCAACTGATGCTGCGCGCGGCGCAGGGTGCGCCCGGCGGACTGGCACTGGCGGCGGAGGTGCAGACGGCGGGACGTGGCCGGCGCGGCCGGGTCTGGCAGTCCGGCATCGGCAGTACGCTGACGTTTTCACTGCTGTGGCGTTTTGCGCAGGGCGCGCGTGAACTGGCGGGGCTGAGCCTGGCCGTGGGGGTTGCGCTGGCGCGGGTGTTGCGTGCTGCTGGCGCGCGCGCCGTGCAGCTCAAATGGCCCAACGATGTGGTGTTGCCCGGGGGCAAACTCGCCGGCATCCTGATCGAAATGCAGGGTGACGTGCTGGGGCCGAGTGCTGCAGTGATCGGCATCGGGGTCAATGTGCGGCCCGATCCGCGCGTGTTTGCGGCGGTCGATCAACCGGTGGCCGACCTTGAAACGGCGACGGGCGCAGCCGTGGATCGCAACCGTTTGCTGGCGTTGCTGCTGGTGGAACTGGCTGCGGTGCTGGAGCAGTTTACTGCCGGTGGTTTCGTGCCCTTGCGCGCGGAATGGCAGGCGCTGCACGCGCATCAGGATCAGCTGGTATGTCTGACTTTGCCCGATGGCAGCGAGGTGACAGGACGTGCCTGCGGCGTGGCCGATGATGGTGTGCTGCTGCTTGAAACCGGTTCGGGCGTCGCGCGCCATCATAGTGGTGAAGTCAGCCTGCGTCCGATGCGGGCCGGGGGCAGCAGATGAACATACTCGCGATCGACATTGGCAACACCCGGGTCAAGTGGGGTTACAGCGAGGCCGGCGGCTGGGTACGCCAGGGCTGGGTGGCGACGGCGCGCGCCGCTGAACTGGCTGCGGAGTTTGCCGCAATGCCGGTGGCGCAGCGCACGGTGATTTCGAATGTCGCCGGCGCTGAAGCGCGGGTACGGGTTGCCGCCGGATTGAATGTCGCCGCACCCGGGCCCTTGTGGATCACCAGCACCGCGGCACAATGCGGCGTCAGCAGCGGTTATGCAGAACCGGAAACTCTGGGCCCGGATCGCTGGTCGGCGCTGATCGGCGCCTGGCACCTGACCCAGGCGGCCTGCGTGGTGGTGAATGTCGGTACCACCATGACCGTGGATGCGCTGAGCGCCGAAGGTGTGTTCCTCGGCGGTTGCATCGTGCCCGGAGCGACGCTGATGCGGGATGCATTGGCGCGAGACACCGCCAATCTTGCCGCTCGCGAGGGCGTGTTCAGTTATTTTCCCGACAATACCGGGGACGCGATATTCAGCGGGGCGGTCAATGCGCTGGCCGGTGCCGTCGACCGCGTGGTGCGTTATCTGGAGGAGAGTACAGGAGCCCTGCCCCCGGTGGTGTTGTCCGGTGGTGGCCTCGCATTGATCGAAAAGCGGCTTAACGTGCCGGTGACGGTTGTGGATAATCTGGTGCTGGAAGGATTGCTGCAGATTGCGCTGCAGCCTGAAATGAGCCCACGATGAGAATTCTGTTGCTGCTGCTGTTGTTGTTTGCCAATCTTGGTTTTTTTGCTTATCACCATTTTCTTGGCGAGGCCGACGGGGCTGCGACACAGATTGCCGCCTTGCAGATCAGTCCGGAGAAAATTGTTACGGTTGGTGTGGAAACGGTGTCGTCGGTTGCGCCGACTGCCGTCTCGGCTGCCGTCCTGCCGGGAACTGCCATTCCCGCAGCACAATCTGCGCTGGCAAGCTGCGCCGAATGGGGGCCGTTTGCCGGTTCTGAAGTCGCGCGCGCCGATGCGGCATTGACCGCGCTGGCCTTGCCCGGCGGGGCGCAGCGCCGGGTCACCGAGGTGGATGGTTACTGGGTGCACATGCCGCCGCAGAAGACCAAGGGCGAGGTTGATCGCAAGGTGGGCGAACTGAAAGCGCTGGGCGTCACGGAATTTTTTGTGGTCACCGATGCCGGTCCGTGGCGCAATGCGGTGTCGCTGGGGCTGTTCAAGAACGAAGATGCGGCGAAAGCCGAACTCGAGCGCCTGCGTGGGCTGGGTGTTCGTTCAGCCACGGTCACGCGCCGCGAACGTTTCCTGAAACAAGTGATGTTTGTGGTGAGCGACCCCGCTGGGGCGACACTGGCGCGGCTGGCCGAATTGCAGAAGGACTTTCCAGCGACAGAAATCATCACCGGCGCTTGCCCGGTCAGCGCTCCGGCAAAGCCATAAAAATACCAATAAAATCAAATACTTATAATTTACACTAAGATAGCGTGCGCTTACTTCATGCCTCTTACCTTTTAGGGCTGGCGCTGCGCACCTTGTCCAGCAGTGCCGTGGTCGAACGCTCGTGAGTAAAAGCGATGGAGTGCACCGAGCCGCCCCAGCCCCGCACCTCACGGGCGCCGACGATGGCGTCCTCTTTCCAGTCGCCGCCCTTGACCAGCACGCCGGGTTTGAGCGCGAGGATCAGCTCCAATGGCGTGTCGGCGTCGAACCAGGTGACTAGGTCGACAGAGCCCAGAGCGGCGACCACGGCCGCGCGGTCGGCGAGGGTGTTGATCGGGCGGTCGTCGCCCTTGCCCAGGCGTTTGGCGGACGCGTCGCTGTTCAGTGCGACGATCAGGCTGGCACCCAGGGCGCGTGCCTGCGCAAGGTAGCTGACGTGGCCGCGGTGCAGGATGTCGAACACACCGTTGGTGAATACCAGAGGCCGGCGCAATTCGGCGGCGCGTGAGACGGCGTCAGCGGGGGCGCAGATGCGCCGTTCGAAATCCGGAGTGTCGTGCATGAGGCCGCAGTCTACGCGGGCACGCTGGCGGCGACAAACGGCAGCTGGGCGGACAGCCGTGCTCAGGCGAGGTTGATTGCCTTGCGGAAGCGGTTCAAATCCTTCACAGATTCGAACTTTTGTCCGAACAGCAGCGACAGGTTGTGCAGGATCACCGTGACCACTTTCTGCTCCCAGTCGCGATCAAAGCGGATCTGTTCATCCAGCCAGCGCTCCAGCCACGCCGGATCCGGGAGTTTGCTTTGCACGGTATCGTTCGGGAACAGGCTTTTGTTGACATGCAGGCTGGTCGGATGCAGCGGTTTGCCGCTGCGCCCGGAACTGGCCATCAACACGCCGACCTTGGCGAAGGCCGTGCGTGCCGATTCGCCTACCGTGTTCAGTGCGCGTTTCATGTACTGCAGGTAGGCTCCGCCGTGACGTGCTTCGTCACGCGCGATCAGGTTGTAGATGTGGCGGATCACCGGTTCGGTATGCCACTGCATTGCGCAGCGATACCAGTGGTTGAGGCGGATTTCGCCGCAGAAATGCATCATCAGGGTTTCCAGTGGCGGCGCCGGGTCGAAAGTGAAACGCACTGCGTGCAGTTCCTCCGGGGTAGGGGCCAGTTCGGGGCGGAAACGCCGCAGGTAATCAATCAGCACCAGTGAGTGTTTCTGCTCTTCGTAGAACCACACCGACATGAAGGCGGAGAAATCACTGTCGTGCTGGTTGTCGCGCAAGAACATTTCCGTGGCCGGCAGCGCTGCCCACTCGGTGATCGCGTTCATCTTGATGGTCAGTGCCTGTTCTTCGGACAGCAGCGAGGCGTCGAAGCTGTCCCAGGGCACATCGTTGGCCATGTTCCAGCGGATGCTTTCCAGCGATTTGAAAATCTCCGGGTAGAGCATGTGACTGGTGATGACAAACTCGGTATCGGGCTGCATCAGGGGCTCCTTGGCCTCGGGGGCAGTGAGGTAAATATTATGATCATTCAATTGTTGCCAGTGTGTTGCCGGCTGCTGCGCGGATCGCGCCACGTTCGGCGGTTGTCAGACGGGTAATATTACGCGCCATCAGTGCGGTGCGGGGATTCCGGCTTAAAGCCGGTTCATGGCGGTCGAGGAAATTCCAGTACAGCGTGGTGTACGGGCAGGCGCGCGGGCCGGTTCTGATTTTCGGGTCATATCGGCAATTGTCGCAGTAGTTGCTCATGCGCCGGAGGTAGGCACCGGGCGTGATACAGGGTTTGCTGGTGAAGCGTCCGCCGGGGGCGTGGAGCGCCATGCCGGCGGTGTTGGGCAGTTCTGCCGATTCGACGGCATCGACGTAGACAGCCAGATACCACTCTTGCACTGCGCGGGGCGGCAATGCCGGCGAGCAATGCAAAATTTCCGGTCACCATCGGGCGCTGGATCTGGTGTGCGTAGCCGTGGCGCAGCGTCTGGGTGATGGTCTCGCGCAGGCAGTTCATGTCCGTGTCTCCCGTCCAGTACCATGATGGCAGAGGGCGCTGGTGGTCGAAATGTTTGGCTTCGAGCATGCCGGGGATGTCCAGCCAGTAGACGCCGCGGATGAATTCGCGCCAGCCGAGGATCTGCCGCACCAAACCCTCCACTCCGGCCAGCGGTGCGTGGCCGTCGCGCCATGCCGCTACAGCCACTGCGATGATTTCGCGCGGATCGAGCAATTTCAGGTTCAACGAGGCCAACAGCAGCGAATGCCAGCCGAAAGGCATGCCGCTCCACACCGCATCCTGGTACAGGCCGAAGGTTGGCAGGCGTTGTTTGATGAAATCCTGTAAGGCTTGCAACGCATCGGCGCGGGTGACCGGCCAGCAAAATGTTTCAAGTGAACCTGGATGTCGCGGGAAAAGTTGTCCAACCAATGTGATCACTTCCCGTGTAATCGTGTCCGGCGCGAACCGGGGGGGCTGCGGCAGTGCACCGTGGCCAGCTTTGGGAAATGGGCCGCGGTTTGCGGTGTCAAAGTTCCATTTTCCGCCGGCAGGCTCGCCGTTTTTCATCAATACATCGTGCTGGCGCCGCATCTGCCGGTAGAAAAATTCCATGCGCAGTTCTTTGCGGCCTTTTGCCCATTCGGCGAATTCTTCGCGGCTGCAGAGGAAGTGGCTGTCGGAGCGGATGTCCAGTGGTACACCGGCATCGCGACAGGCCGTCGTGACGATTTCGAGCACGCGGTGTTCACCGGGTTCGCATACGATGACCCTGGCCGGACGCTGTTCATCGATGACGGCGCGAAGCTGCGCGCCCAGGCCGGATTCTGCGCCTGCAGCGGGCTGCAGCGCGACATATTGCAGCGGCAGCTTTTTTGCATTCAGCTGATCCGCGAAGTGCCGAATCGCCGAGAGGAACAGGGTGATGCGCGCCTGGTGGCTCCACACGTGGGTGGATTCTCCGGCGGCTTCGATCATCAAGACGCAGTCCTGCGCGCGGTCGATGCCGGAGAGGCAGGATTATCGAGGCTCAGCTGATCGCCGAGCACGAGGATCAGGTTACGCATGATTACCGACTTTTCCAAAAACATGCCTCTGCTCAGTTGGCAACTCAGTTGCCAACTGAGCAGAGGCATGTTTTTGTCATTAATAACGTAACTTTCAATAATTAATGACTGCGCCGGCAGCGTTCAGAGCAGTATTTGACGGCCTCCCACACCTTCGCCCAGCGTCGCCGCCAGACCATGGGCCGGCTGCAGGCAACGCAGGTTTTCTCCGGAAGATCTGATTTGCGCATGGCAGCGGCACCTGCTCAGCGCTGCGCATGTTCTACGCGCCAGCGTTCCAGCGCATAACGCATGTCATCAAACGAACGCAGCAGCAGGGTGCCTGCGGGCGCCTTGCGTGCGCGGGACAGTGCTCCGCCACCGCCCCACACTTCGATTTTTTCCGGCAGCAACGCACGCAACTCGGAAAGGCCCGCGAGAGCGGCGTTCTGGGTGAACGCACCGCTGAAGGAAAGTGCGACCACATCAGCACGATAGGCCGGCACCGCGTTCTTGATGTCGATCACAGGTGTCTCTGTGCCAAGCGCGACGCAGGCACCGCCTTCGGCCACCAGTACCGCTTCGACCATCAGCAGGCCGATGCGGTGTTTTTCCCCCGGCAGGGAGGTCAGCAACACCCGGGGTGCAGAACCCTGGCCGGGCTGCGCGAGGATCGCATTGCGCAGAATGTTCTGTACGTGTTCTGAATACAGGTGTTCGTCGAACACGGCGATTTTGCCAGCCAGCCAGGCTTCACCGATCCAGTGGTTGAGCGCGGCCACGGTTTCGGTGACAAAGCGCAGCAGTCCCTGTTTCATCAGGGCCTGCAGCAGCGCGTTGCGGAAGCCGTCTGTGTCATGGCTCAACAACAGATCGAGCTGCGCCGCGATTTCCGGTGACGGCGTTTGTTCAGGTGCGCGAGAGGCAATCAGTTGCGTGAGTTCGGCGTTGCTTTGATTGATGATTTTGCCCGGTCGGTGGCCGGAATCAATCAGCAGGCGCAGCAGGCGCAGTTTTTCGAGTTGGCCCGTCGAATACAAGCGCTCGTCGTGCTGGTCGCGTACCGGTGCGGGAAAACCGTAGCGGCGTTCCCAGACACGCAGCGTGTCTTTGGACAGGCCGGTATCACGTTCTACTGCGGCAATATTGTAAAGTGCGTTGTCGGCTAGTTCGACAGCGGTTTGCATTTTGTCCTGGACAGAAATGGCTTTTATGGCCTGAAAATGGGAATTTTTGCCTGTTAAAGGCATCATTGACCTAGACATTATTGGTCAGCAATTAGACAAAGTCAACGCACTGCCCCGGAATTCCGGCAATGCATCCGACACCCAGCTTTTTTGTCATGGACATCCAATGAACGTTATTTTGTGGCGCCGGTGCGCCAAAGCATCACTATGAGACGGGGACAGCAGAGCCTGGCAGGGCAGCAGACAGGGCAACGAATAGCCGTCGTCGGCGCCGGCATCGCCGGGCTGTCTGCGGCCTGGCTGCTGTCGCGGGTTTATAACGTGACCTTGTTCGAGGCTAACAATTACCTCGGCGGTCACAGTCATACCGTTGACGTCACGCTGGAAGGGGTAACTGCGCCGGTCGACACCGGTTTTCTGGTGTTCAACGACCGTACCTATCCCCAGCTGATCGCCTTGTTCGATCATCTGGGCATTGCATCCTGCCCCAGCGACATGTCATTTTCGGTGCGCATCGCTACCGACAACATCGAATGGGCCGGCAGTAACCTTGGCGCCGTGTTTGCCCAGCGCCGCAACCTGCTTCGCCCGCGATTCTGGGGCATGTTGTCCGATATCCTGCGTTTTAATAAGCAAGCGACCGCCATTGCGCGGGGCGATGGTGGAAACACGGCGACTTTGGGTGAATTTCTTGCCGCTGGCGCCTATGGCCGCGCCTTCCGCGACTGGTATCTGTTGCCAATGGCAGGTGCGATCTGGTCGTGCCCGGCGGCGACCATGCTGGATTACCCGGCGCGGACTTTTTTTGCGTTCTGTGCCAATCACGGCTTGCTGCAGGTCAGCGACCGGCCGCAATGGCGCACCGTGATCGGCGGCGCGCGGACTTATGTGGACCTGCTGGCAGCGGGGATCGGGGACGTCCGCATCAACACCCCCGTGGCCGCCGTGTCACGCGGGTCGGGCGGCGCAAGCTTGATGCTGGCCAACGGCGATACACAGAAGTTTGACGACGTGGTGCTAGCCTGCCACAGCGACCAGGCTTTGCGTCTGCTCGGCGATGCCGATGCCACCGAACGCGCAGTGCTGGGCGCGATTCGTTACCAGGACAACTGTGTGGTGTTGCATACCGATGAACGTTTTCTGCCGCGGTCGCGCGCGGCATGGTCGGCGTGGAATTACCATGCAGAGGACAACGCAGAGCAGGCGCAGCCGGTGGGGGTCAGTTACCTGATCAACCAATTGCAACCGCTGCCGTTTCGCCAGCCAGTCATCGTTACGCTGAACCCGGGTGATGAACCGCGACTGGATAAGGTCATCGCGCGTTACAGCTACGCCCATCCGGTGTTTGATCAGGCCGGCATTGCCGCACAAGCACGTTTGCCGCAGTTGCAGGGCCGGCGCAACACCTGGTTCTGCGGCGCCTGGACCGGTTATGGTTTTCATGAAGACGGCCTGAAAGCCGGCATGGCGGTGGCCGCAGGACTGGGCGTAGCCGCGCCATGGCAATCTCCGGTCGCAGCGCTGAAGGCGGCGGCATGACGGATACCGACACAGCGCTCATTTACACCGGTGAGGTCATGCATCGCCGCCTCGCGCCGGTCGGGCATGCGTTTCGCTACGGCGTGTTTTTCATGCGCCTGCGAGTTGATGCGCCGCCTGCGCGCTGGCCGGCGCTGATGTCACGTAACCGCTGGAACCTGTTCAGTTTTTATGATGCCGATCACGGCCCTCGCGATGGCAGTGCACTGGAGCCCTGGCTTCGTGATTTGCTCTCGAAGAACGGGCTGGATTGCGCTGATGGCGCGATCTGGCTGCAGACCTTCCCGCGCGTCCTCGGATATGTCTTCAACCCTGTCAGTTTCTGGCTGTGTCATGATCGCGATGGCGCTTTGCGTGCGGTGCTCGCCGCTGTCAGCAATACCTTCGGTGAACATCATCATTATCTGGTGGCTCACACGGATGCGCGGCCGATCACCTCCGGCGACTGGCTGAAGGCGAGCAAGGTGTTCCATGTTTCGCCGTTTTTCCCGGTCACCGGCGAATACAGCTTCCGTTTTACCGATACCGGCGAGCGTTGCTGCTTTCGTATTGATTACGACGACGGTCGCGGTGCGCGGCTGCTGACCAGTGTCGGTGGTGTTGCGGCGCCGCTGCAAACTCCGGCTTTGGCATTCGCATTTTTCCGTTATCCCTGGATGACGCTGGGCGTGATGCTGCGAATTCATTACCACGCGCTGCGGCTGTGGCTGAAGCGCCTGCCTTTTTATTCCAAACCCCTGCCACCGGCAGAGAAGATCACCCGATGAATAACGTCCTCAGCAATACAGCCCAATCCCAAACCGAACCGGCGGCCGCGCGCTGGTTGTTCCGGTTGTTGTCGCAATTGCATTGCGGCAGCATCGAGTTGCGTTGTCCGGACGGGAGAAACCTGTCCTTTGGCGGCAAAAATCCCGGCCCGCATGCCGCGCTGACGCTGCATGACTGGAATGTCTGCGGCGAGATGTTGAGCCGCGGCGACATCGGATTGGCCGAGGCCTTTATCGCCGGCCGCGCAGATTCCCCCGACCTGATGCAACTGCTGCTGCTCGGCGCGCTGAACGAACAGGCTATTGAGCAGGCGATCCACGGCCGTTGGTGGGCGACGCTGGCTTACCGGTTGCGTCACTGGTTGCGGCCAAACTCCCGACGTGGCAGCCGCAAAAACATTCACGCGCACTATGACCTGGGCAATGAGTTTTATCGTCTGTGGCTGGATTCGGG
>Ga0105090_10002620_pt1 | contig 10057 bp, 7 predicted proteins | sample PPLLak3March2015_FD_79110 | JGI IMG/M metagenome (GOLD analysis project Ga0105090, IMG submission 79110) | Freshwater sediment microbial communities from Prairie Pothole Lake near Jamestown, North Dakota, USA - PPLs Lake P7 Core (1) Depth... | ecosystem: Environmental > Aquatic > Freshwater >... | reverse complement strand
CGCCCTGGCCACGATCGACGCGTCCTACCAGACGACGGGCCGTCTCGAGGCGCCTCTCGTGACCATGCATACGACCGGCGATCCCGTCGTGCCGTACTGGCACGAGCCGCTGTACACGTTGAAGGCCCTGCCGTCCGGCCTGCTGCACAACAATCTCCCCGTCGCGCGCTACGGCCACTGCGCCTTCACGGCCGAGGAGGCGCTCGTCGCACTCGGCCTTCTGGTCCTCAAGGTGGAGGGGCGCGAGTTGCTCAACGTCGAGAGGGTGCTGACGACGGAGACGGCCCGCGAACGGTATCGGTCGCTGGCCGGGGCGAACGGCCTGCGGCGCTGACGGTCTAGCAACCGGATGCGGGGTAGGATGACCCGCATGAACTGGATCGTGGCCGGGGCGCTCTCGGGGCTCCTGGGCGTCGGGCTCGGGGCCTTCGGCGCGCACGGGCTCAAGGCGGTGGCGACCGACCAGGGCCTCGCGTGGTGGGAGACGGCCGCCCGCTACCAGCTCTTCCACGCGCTGGCCCTCGTCCTCCTCGGGCTCCTGCAGCACCACCGGCCCGGCGGCGACGCGGCCGGCTGGTCGTTCCTCGTGGGAAGCGCCGTCTTCAGCGGCACGCTGTACGCGATGGCGCTCGGCGCCCCGCGCTGGCTGGGCGCCGTCACCCCGATCGGCGGCCTGGGGATGATGCTCGGCTGGCTTCTCCTCGCGCTGCACGCCCGACGGTAGCCGGGACGAGGTCGAGGAAGCGCACGGCGATCCCGAGCGTTCTTGCGTCCGCGCTGCCGAGCCGGCGCGGGCGAAAGGGAGCCGACAGCAGGACGAGGCGTTGCTCGCCGCCGGCGCGCAGCATCGCGCGGGGGATTTCGAACGCGAGCGCCTCGGGGGAACCCGCGGCGGCGGGACGGAGGGCGTGGCCGTTGAGGGAGAGGCGAAGACGCGGATCCTGGGGCGGCAGGGAGAGGCGCAGGCGGGCGCGGTAGTCGCCGGGCGAGAGGGCCAGGCGCCACAGCGCGGCGGGCTCCGTCCAGCGGAAGGTCCCCTCCGCGTCCTTCTCGCGGGAGTGGAACCCGACGAAGTCCGTGTCGGGGGCCCCTGAGGCAAAGTGGAGCGGCTCCGGCGGAGGTGTCGGCAGAGGAAGGGACTGGCGTTCGAGGTGCTGGATCTGGCCGCAGGACCACACGTCGAGCCAGGCCCGCCGGAACCGCGCGAACCGGCGATCGGCCTCTCCGCGCGGCACCAGGCACCGGAGCAGCGAGAGCCGGGCCGACGCGCGGAGCACGAGGCGCGCCCCGGTGGGCCCGGCCAGCGCAATAGGCATCCAGCGGCGGAGAGCCGCCAGGTCCGCTGCGATCGTCGACGCTCCCCCGCGCGCCCCGAGGATCGAACGGAAGACCCCCGCGCACAGCTCGCGGGCCAGCCCGGCATCGACCACCGCGCGGCTGAGCGGATCGAGGTCGCCCAGGTAGGGCCGGACGAGCTCGGGCGGGCCCGCGTCGACGTAGGCGCGGCGCCCCCGTCCGAGAGCGAGGAGCGCGGGCTCGAGCTCCGCCGGCCGCGTGCAGTCGCCGTGGCGCACGACCGCGTCTCGGGCCTCGTCGGCCCGCAGCCCGCGCCGATCCATCTCGATCGCGAGGGCCGTCTCCGCGAAGCGCTCGAGCTCCGTGCGAAAGCCGCCGAGCTCCCGGAACAGGCTGCGGCGGAGGGCGAAGCCCCGGAGGGAGACCCCGGCCCACCATTCCGCCTCCGTGCGCTCGGCCCTTGCCGCCTCGCCGAGCCGCTCCTCCAGCACCGCGAGCCCCCGGCGCGCGAGGTGGGCGGACCGGAGCGTGGCGGCCTCGGCGCCGGTGCGGTCGAGATGCCGGAGGAGCTCCTCCGCGGCCTCGGGGGCGGGCACGGCGTGAGACTCCGTGAAGAGGAGAAACTCGCCGCGCGCGGCGTCGGCGCCTCTCTGGTAGAGCTCGATCTCGCCCCCGCCCGCCTCGACGACCAGCTGGTCGTGGGGCCGAAGGGCCTCCCGCACCCGCTCCGCGCGACGGGCATGTCGCCGGTCGTCCACCGCCACGACCTCGTAGCGGTCGGCGGGCAGAGTCTGTCGGGCCCAGGCGCGCACGCTCTCCGCGGCGAGCCCCCGGTCGTCGACGAGGGGAAGAACGACCGAGAGGCGCGGGGCATCCATCGTCGTGGCATTCTAGCGGCCAGCGGATGGATCATGCGGTTCAGGCGCGGAGTGGTCCGTCCCCGCACTAGAATGTCCGCAGACTCTCGCCACGCCCCACCCCTACGGCTAAGGAGCGATCCATGAGCTACGAAGGACAGGCCGTGAAGGTCCTTCCCCTCGACGGCGGCCTCGTCGAGCTGCGATTCGACCTGCAAGGCGACTCGGTCAACAAGCTGGGCGCGCTCACCCTCGGCGAGCTGAAGTCGGCCGTCGGGGACCTCCGCGCCCGCAAGGACCTGCGGGGCGTGCTCATCACGAGCGGCAAGGACGTCTTCTGCGTCGGCGCCGACGTGACCGAGTTCCTCGACCACTTCCGGAAGAGCGAGGAGGAGCTCGCCCGCTGGCTCCTCGACACGGACGCCCTCTTCTCCGCGATCGAGGACCTCGAGGCGCCGTCGGTGGTCGCCATTGGCGGCATCGCCTTCGGCGGCGGCTTCGAGCTGTGCCTGGCGGCGAGCTACCGCGCGATGTCCACGGAGGCGAAGGTCGGTCTCCCGGAGACGAAGCTCGGCCTCTTCCCCGGCTGGGGCGGGACCGTGCGGCTCTCGCGCCTGTGCGGGGCGGACACCGCGATCGAGTGGATCGCCGGCGGCGAGGCGTGGTCGGCGGCCGACGCGCTCAAGGTCGGCGCGGTGGACGCGGCCGTTCTCCCCGCCGACCTGCGCGACGCCGCCCTCGGCATGCTGCGGGACGCCGCCGACGGCAAGCTCGACTGGAAGGCCCGGCGCGAGGAGAAGAAGGCCCCGTTGAAGCTGAACGCGATCGAGGCGGGGATGGTCTTCCTCGGCTCGAAGGCCTTCGTAGCCGGAAAGGCGGGGCCGCACTACCCCGCCCCGGTGGCCGCCATCGAGGCCATGGAGAAGGGTGCTTGCAGGACCCGCGACGAGGCGCTCGCGATCGAGGCGGCCGCGTTCGCGAAGGTCGCGAAGACGCCGACCGCCCACGCGCTGGTCAGCGTCTTCCTCGGCGACCAGGCGGTGAAGAAGATCTCGAAGAAGCACGCGAAGGCGGCCCGCCCCGTGAAGCGTGCGGCCGTCCTCGGCGCCGGCATCATGGGCGGCGGGATCTCCTTCCAGTCGGCCTCGAAGGGCATTCCCGTACTCATGAAGGACGTCGCCCCGAAAGCCCTCGAGGCGGGAATCGGGGAGGCGGTGAAGCTACTGGAGAAGCAGGTCGAGCGGGGCAAGCTCACCACCGGCAAGATGGCGCAGGTTCTGGCCGGCATCACCCCCACGCTCTCGTACGGCGACTTCGGCGCGGTCGACCTGGTCGTCGAGGCCGTGGTGGAGAACGAGGGAATCAAGAAGAAGGTCCTGGCCGAGGTCGAGGGCCTGCTGCCGGAGAGCGCCGTCCTCACCTCGAACACCTCGACCATCTCGATCACGCGGCTGGCCACGGCCCTGAAGCGTCCGGAGAGCTTCTGCGGGATGCACTTCTTCAACCCGGTTCCGCGGATGCCGCTCGTGGAGGTGATCCGGGGCGAGAGGTCGAGCCCGGAGGCGATTGCCACCGCGGTGGCCTACGCCCAGGCCATGGGCAAGACGCCGATCGTGGTCGGCGACTGCGGCGGCTTCCTCGTCAACCGGGTCCTCTTCCCTTACTTCGCCGGATTCCAGCAGCTCGTCGCCGAGGGGGTGGACCACGAGCGGATCGACAAGGTGATGGAGAAGTGGGGCTGGCCGATGGGCCCGGCCCTCCTGATGGACGTGGTCGGCATCGACACCTGCGTCCACGCCGACAAGGTCCTGGCCGACGCCTTCCCCGACCGCATGCGCCACGAGGGCAAGAGCGCCATCGAGGCCATGGTCGAGGCGGGCCGCCTCGGCCAGAAGAGCGGCAGGGGCTTCTACGCGTGGAAGCCCGAGAAGAAGGGACCGCCCAGCAAGCAGAGCGACCCGGAGGCGAAGGCGATCGTGGCCTCCCTCGCGAAGGGCGGGGCGGAGGTGACCGACGAGGAGATCGTGGAACGCACGATGCTCCCGATGCTCCTCGAGTGCTCGCGCTGCCTCGAGGACGGCATCGTCTCGACACCCGTCGAGGTGGACATCGCTCTTCTCTACGGTCTCGGCTTCCCGCCCTTCCGGGGCGGGATCTTCCGCTGGGCCGACGCGGTCTCGGCGCCGGTCCTCCTGAAGGCCGCGGAGAAGTACCGGGGCCTGGGCGCCCTCTACGCGCCCACGAAGCAGCTCACCACTCTGGCCGGGTCCGGCCGGGGCTTCCACGGGGAGTGAGGCCATGAAGGAAGTGGTCGTCGTCGACGCCGTCCGGACCCCTATGGGCCGCTCCAAGGGCGGCATGTTCCGGAGCGTCCGCGCCGAGAACCTCTCCGCCGAGGTCATCACTGCGCTCCTCCGCCGCAACCCCGAGGTCGTCCCCGCCGAGATCGACGACATCGTCTGGGGCTGCGTCCAGCAGACGCTCGAGCAGGCCTTCAACGTGGCCCGCTTCGCCCAGCTGCTGACCCCCGTCCCGAAGGAGGTGAGCGCGCAGACGGTGAACCGCCTCTGCGGCTCGTCCATGACCGCGCTCCACCACGCGGCGATGGCGATCATGGCCGGCTACGGCGACGTGTTCCTGGTGGGCGGCGTCGAGCACATGGGCCACGTGCCGATGATGCACGGCATCGATTTCAACCCTGCCAACGCGAAGCGCAACGCCAAGGCGGCGGGCAACATGGGCCTCACCGCCGAGTACCTCGCCCGGATGCACAAGATCGGCCGCCAGGCGCAGGACGAGTTCGCCCTGCGCTCCCACCAGCGCGCCCACGCCGCGGCCACTTCGGGCGGGTTCGGGGACGAGATCGTGCCCGTCGAGGGCCACGACGAAAAGGGTGCCCTGAGGCGCTGCGACGCCGACGAGGTGATCCGCCCCGACACGACGCTCGAGGCCCTCTCCGCCCTCAGGCCCGTCTTCGACCCGAAGAACGGGACGATCACCGCCGGGAATGCCTCCGCCGTGTCCGACGGGGCGGCCGGGCTCCTCGTGATGTCCGCCGAGAAGGCGAAGTCGCTGGGCCGCAAGCCGCTCGCCCGCGTGAAGTCCATGTCGGCGGTCGGCGTCGACCCCTCGATCATGGGCTACGGCCCGGTGCCCGCGGTGAAGAAGGCGCTCGACCGGGTGGGGATGAAGGTCTCCGACGTGGACCTCTTCGAGCTCAACGAGGCCTTCGCGGCGCAGTCGCTGCCCGTGCTGAAGGACCTCGGCCTCCTCGACGCGATGGACCAGAAGGTCAACCTCAACGGCGGCGCCATCGCCCTCGGACACCCCCTCGGCTGCTCGGGGGCTCGAATCATCACGACCCTCCTTCACCTCATGAAGGCGAAGGACAAGTCGACCGGCGTCGCCACGATGTGCATCGGCTTCGGCCAGGGGGTGGCCACCGTCTTCGAGCGAAGCTGAGGGGGCCCTCGGACCCCTCGGCCGGCCGCTACAGGGGCAGGTCGATCTCACCGCGGGCGAGGGCCCGCCAGGGGAGGAGCTCGATACCGCTCCCGAGTCGCCGCGGCTCGTCTCCGCCGTAGACCACGAACCCGCGGCGCAGGCCAAGGTCGGACATGCACTGGCGCAGCCCCGTGAAGTCGCGGGGACCGACGGCAGCGCCCAGCTTGATCTCGATCGGCACGATACGCCGCCCGTGAACCAGGACGAGGTCCACCTCCGCCCCCGCCTGGGTGCGCCAGAAGAAGGCCTCCGGCCGGGTCAGGCGATCCTGAGCCCAGGCCACGAGCTCCTCGATCACCAGCCCCTCGAAAGAGGCGCCACGCCGCGCCCAGGTCGCGAGCTCGCGCGAGTCGCGCAGCCCCGCCAGGAAGTGCAGCAGGCCGGTGTCGCGCAGGTAGAGCTTCGGGCTCTTCGTCAGCCGCTTCTGGACGTTGGCGTGAAAGGGCCTCAGTCGACGCACCATGAAGGTCTGCTCCAGCACGTCCAGGTCGCCATCGACGGTGTGCGACGACACGGCGAGGGACCGGGCCAGGTCCGAGACGTTCACCAGGTTGCCGTGGACGTGCGTGAGCATGGTCCAGAGGGTCCGCAGCCGAGCGGGCGGCAGCCGCACCCCGTAGGAGGGAAGATCGCGCTCCAGGTAGCTGGAAACGTAGGCATCCAGCCAGTCCGAGCGCGACCGTGTCGTTCGCCGGGCGTGTACCGGAGGGAACCCACCCCAGAACCACCTTCCCCCGGCCGGGCCCGCCGAGAGCTCGCTGGACCGGAAGGGTGTCAGCTCGACGAGCGCGACCCGCCCGGCAAGGGACTCGGTGACTCTCCGGATCAGGGCCGGGCTCGCCGAGCCCGTGAGCACGAAGCGGCCGGCCCCCCGCCCCGAGTCGATCGCGTGACGCAGCGCGGGGAACAGCTCCGGCAGGCGCTGCGCCTCGTCGATCGCCAGGCGCCGGGGGTGGGCGGCGAGGAATCCCTCGAGGTCGGCCTCCAGCAGGCCGAGATCGGCCGGCCGCTCGAGGTCGAGGTGCCGGAAGCCGTGGCAGACCGCGTGCACCAGCGTGCTCTTGCCGCACTGGCGCGGCCCGTACACGAGGACGGCGGGAAAGTCGCGGAGCAGCCGCTCGAGCCTCCCGGTGACGGCCCGCGGGACGTAGCGCATACCTTGTATTCTTGAACTGCAGGTTCAAAAATACAAGGCCTGACCCGGCCCCTACGCAGCCCGCTCCTGGTGGCGGTCGAGGCTGTCCTCCCCTACTGGCCGAGCTTCAGCACCCAGGCCGGCTGGCCCAGCAACGCCTCCGGCAGGTCGGGCAGCTCCACGGTGATCGAGGTCCCGGCCTTCGCGAACTTCAACGGCGCGGGGCTGCCGAGGAGAGCCACCGATTTCACATCGAGGGCGCCCGCGTCCTTGACCGTGAAGCGACGACCCGGCCAGCGCGGCAGGATCGCGTACACGTCCCGGCCCTTCGCGGTGAAGAACGCCTCGATCGCGGCCTGGCCGGGACCGGGGCGAAAGACGAGCTGCGCGACGTCGTAGACCGCGTCGTACTCCTTGTCGTACTCGACCTTCGGCACCTCGCCCGCGCCCCACTGCTTCGAGGCCGAGAACGGCCGCGTGCCGTAGATCGCCTCGCCGTTGACCCGCAGCCAGGAGCCGATCTCCGCCAGGCGCTGCTCCATGATCACGGGGATCGTCCCGTCGGCGTCCGGCCCGATGTCGAGCAGCAGATTGCCGCCACGGCTCACGATGTCGGTGAGGACGATCACGAGCTCGCGCCCCGTCCGGTAGTGCTCGAGGCGCTCGGCACGGTTGTAGCCGTAGGAGAAGCCCATGCCGCGGCTTTCCTCCCAGGGGTGGGCGCTGCCGCTCATCCCGGGCGTGTACTCGGTCGTCCAGTAGCCGCCGTGCTTGTGGCGCGAGTCCTTGCCCCAGCGGTCGTTGATCACGACCTCGTCCTTCACTTTCGACTCGTTGAAGAGCCAGGCGAGCAGCTCGGGGCTGCGCCACTCGGCCGAAGGCAGGTCCCACTCGCCGTCGGAGAAGATGAGGGCGGGCTCGTAGCGCGTCACGAGGTCCTTGAACTGCGGGAACATGTGCTCGCGGACGTAGCGCGGCTTGTCCGAGAGGTAGAGAGGGTTGTACCACTCGTAGAGCGAGTAGTAGAAGCCCATCTTCAGCCCCTTGGCGCGCACGGCCTTCGTGAGGTCGCCGAGCACGTCGCGCTTCGGGCCGATCTCGACCGCGTTCCAGGGACGGCCCCACGTCGCCGACGCCTCGCGGCTCGGCCACAGGGCGAAGCCCTCGTGGTGCTTCGAGGTCAGGACGACGTACTTCGCGCCGGAGCGCTGGAACACGTCGGCCCAGTGGTCGGGGTCGAAGAGCTCGGCGCGGAACTGCGGTGCGAAGTCCTTGTAGTCGTAGTCGGCGCCGTACTGCTTCTGGTGGTACTCCCAGGTGCCCGCCTGGACGGGGTTCGGGTCCTTCCCCTTCCCGGCGACGAGAGCGTTCCAGTACCACTCCGCGTAGGCGAGCTTGCCCGGGATCACCGGCGCGTAGGAGGGGACGGAGTACGCGCCCCAGTGGATGAAGATGCCGAAGCGGGCGTCGGTGAACCAGGCCGGGGTGGGCCGGCGGTCGACCGACTCCCAGTTGGGCTGGTAGGGCTGGGCTCCGGCAAGAACGGCGGTGCCCGTCAAGGCGACGACCAGGATCAATGCTCGCATCGGTTCCGCTCCTCGTTGCTAGGGGATTGTACCGGCGCCCGCCGGTCGGCGGACAATGAAACGTGTGGAGGGGGTGCCGATGATGAATCGGGGGGTGCCGTCGCGTCGGAGGTTCCTGGGCGGGGCGCTGCGGGCCGGGGGCGGTCTCCTGGGCGCGGCGCTCGTGCCCCGCCCCGCCGCCGGCGCGCCCGCCCTCGTCACGGCCGAGTCGGCCCGGCCGACCGTGCCCTACGGCGCCGCCGTGGGCGACGTGACCGGCGATCGCGCGATCGTCTGGTCGCGGAGCGACCGGCCCGCTCGCCTGTTCGTCGAGTGGTCCACGCGGGAGTCCTTCGCGGACGCGCGCCGGGTTCCGGGAGAGGCGGCGCTCGAGGCGAACGGCCTCACCGCCCGGCTCGACCTCGACGGCCTCCCGCCCGGCCAGCGCATCGTCTACCGCGTGCTCTTCCAGGACCTGCGGGACCCGCGGGCCTGGAGCCTGCCGGTGCCGGGCTCGTTCCGCACGCCCCCCGCCGGGGCCGCCGACCTGCGCCTCGCCTTCTCCGCCGACACCTGCGGGCAGGGCTGGGGCATCGACGAGGCGCGGGGCGGGCTCGCGACGTACGAGTCGATGCGCGGCGCGAGCCCGGACCTCTTCGTGCACCTGGGGGACACCATCTACGCCGACAACCCCCTCCCGGCCGAGGTCGTGCTCGACGACGGCAGCGTGTGGCGGAACCTCGTGACCCCGGCCAAGGCGAAGGTGGCCGAGACCCTCGACGAGTTCCGCGGGAACCACCTCTACAACCGCCTCGACGCGCACGTGCGCCGCTTCGAGTCCGAGGTCGCGCAGGTGGTCCTCTGGGACGACCACGAGGTCCTGAACAACTGGTACCCCGGCGAGGTGCTCGAGGACCCTCGCTACACCGAGCGCAGCGTCGATCTCCTCGCCGCCCGTGCCCGCCGCGCCTTCATCGAGCACTACCCGCTGCGGCGCTCGCCGGCGGACCCCCAGCGCATCTACCGCTCGCTGCCCTTCGGTGACTCGCTCGAGGTGTTCGCGCTCGACATGCGGAGCGAGCGCTCCGCCAACTCCGCGAACCGGCAGAAGGCACCCGGGCCGGACGCCGCGCTCCTCGGCCTCGCACAGCTCGACTGGCTGAAGGCGCGGCTCGCCGCCTCGCGCGCCACCTGGAAGATCGTCGCGAGCGACATGCCGATCGGCCTCGTCATCGGCGACGGCCCGGAGGCCTTCGAGGCGGTGGCGAACGGCGACGACGGGGCCCCGCTCGGCCGCGAGCACGAGATCGCCGCCCTCCTCTCCTTCCTGAAGGCGCGCGACGTGCGCAACGTCGTCTGGATCACGGCCGACGTGCACTACGCGGCGGTCCATCACTACAGCCCCGAGCGCGCGCGCTTCCGGGACTTCCGGCCCTTCTACGAGGTCGTCGCCGGGCCGGCCCACGCCGGGACGTTCGGTCCCGCCGCGCTCGACCTCACCTTCGGCCCCGAGGTCCGCTTCCTCGGGATTCCCCCGGGGATGAAGCCCAACCGCCCGCCCTCGGACGGGCTGCAGTTCTTCGGCCTCCTCGACGTGGAGGGGAAGAGCGGCGTCCTCCGGATCGAGATCCGGAACCGCGACGGCGCGACGCTCCACCGCCTGGAGCTCGAGCCCGAGCGGGCCTGAGCCCGGTTTGACT
>Ga0105090_10002617_pt1 | contig 10062 bp, 8 predicted proteins | sample PPLLak3March2015_FD_79110 | JGI IMG/M metagenome (GOLD analysis project Ga0105090, IMG submission 79110) | Freshwater sediment microbial communities from Prairie Pothole Lake near Jamestown, North Dakota, USA - PPLs Lake P7 Core (1) Depth... | ecosystem: Environmental > Aquatic > Freshwater >... | reverse complement strand
GCTGCTGCGGCAATCTTGGTGAACTGATCCTGCAGGCTGTTCCACCAGACGGTGGGGTTCAGCGGCAGCGTCAGGGCGGGGTTCGCAGACGCGGCACTGCCCCGTTTCTTCCGCCGCGACGCGGCCGGCGACGGGGCGGAGGCCTCGGCGGCCGGCAGCGGTGTTGCGGCCGGCGCCGCCGCGGCCGCCTGCGACGGGTAAGGCCAGTTCGCCGCCGCGGCCGGCATCGCCTGCGGCGCTGCGCCGGCCGACAGCATGGCGCCGCCGAAGGACTTGAGCGTCGCAATCGTGTTGCGCTGGACCTCGAGGCTCTGCACCGTCGTTCGCAGCATCGAGAGGTTCAGGTTGAGCCATTGCTCGACCGCGCGCAGGTCGGTGATGCGCTTGTCGAGTTCCTCGACGTCCAGCGTTGGCGCGATCATCGACGGCAGCGTCTGCGGCAGCCGGGTCGCGAACTGCGCCATGCTCGTCGGCGTCGGCAGCATCGGCAGCCCGGTCACGCCCCAGACCTTCCTGACCAGGTCGAACCCTTCAGCGACGCCGGGAAAAGGCAGCGCTCTGTTCCTGTCCTTGCCGGCCATGGGCTCCTCCCAGTTCGATTGCGCAGCCGCTGCAGTATCGCACCGGGGGTCAGCGGCGCCGCGCCGGAGCCGCGACCTGCTGGGCGATGGCGCCGAAGATCGACGCGCCCTGGGCATCGAACATCTCGATGCGGACGCGGTCGCCGTACTTCATGAACGGGGTCGATGGTTTGCCCTCGGCGATCATCTCCAGGGCCCGCTTCTCGGCGATGCACGAATAGCCCTTCGCCGGATCCTTGTTGCTGACCGTGCCCGAGCCGAAGATGCTGCCGGCCCGGGCATTGCGCGTCCTGCAAAGATGCGCGATCAACTGCGGGAAATCGAACACCATGTCGACACCGGCCTCGGCGCGGCCCACCTGGGAATCGTTCCAGTGGACGACCAGCGGCCGATGCACGCGCCGGCCGTCCCAGGCGGCGCCGAGTTCGTCCGGCGTCACCGCCACCGGCGAGAAGGCGGTCGCCGGCTTGCTCTGGAAAAAGCCGAAGCCCTTGGCCAGTTCGGCCGGGATCAGGTTGCGCAGTGACACATCGTTGACCAGCATCAGCAGCATGATGTGGGCGGCGGCTTCATCGGCGGTGGCGCCCATTTCCACGTCGTCGGTCACCACCGCCACCTCGGCCTCGAAGTCGATGCCGAATTCCTCGCTGGGGCAGACGATGTCGTCGCAAGGTCCGAGCAGGTCGTCGGAACCGCCCTGGTACATCAATGGGTCGGTCCAGAAGGACGCCGGCATCTCGGCGCCGCGTGCCTTGCGCACCAGTTCGACATGGTTGACATAGGCCGAGCCATCGGCCCACTGGTGGGCGCGCGGCAGCGGCGCCATGCACTGCCGCGGCTCGAAGGCGAAGGCATGGCGTGCGCGGCCCTCGTTCAACGTCTGGTACAGGTCGTTCAACTGCGGCGCGATGAACGCCCAATCGTCGAGCGCGTTCTGCATTCGCCCGGCGATGCCGCTGGCCACGTGGGCTGTCGTCAGGTCGCGCGAGACGACGATCAACTGGCCGTCACGGGAATCATCGCGAAGGGTCGCCAGCTTCATTGTTCAGACTCGTTTCGGGGATCGCTTGTATCTTAGGGCCTGCTAACGGCCGCTCTCGCGGTCGCGGTCGGCCGCATGCCGCCGCTGTGCGTTGCAGGCTTGCTGCCGCCATGTTCACGCCGAGCTTCGATCGCCCCCGCCCTGCCGTCTTGTGGCGCGCCGCATGGGTGCTGCTGCTGACGTTGCTGGCGCATGCCGTGCTGCTGCAGCGGGTCAACCGCGAGCTGAGCTTTGCCGGCCTGGCCCCGGAGGACACGGCAACGATCGTCGCGAGGCTGCTGCCGCCTCCGGCCATGGAGATGCCGCCGGCGTCGGCCCCCAAACCGCGGCCGCGGCAGGCACCGGCGCGACCGAAGCCGCCGCCGATCGTTGAATCGCCGCCTCCTGCTGCGGCGCCCGAGCCTGCTCCGGTGAGCGACGCGCCGCCGGTTGCAGTTGCCGAAACGCCGCCGCCGGTGGCGGCCGTCGAAGCGCCGCCTCCCGCTGCCAAGGGAGAGGCCGCGCCGCCGCCCGAACCCGAGTTGCCGATCGCCGCCGGCGGCGAAATGCTTTACCTGGCGCTGGCCGACCTGCCGGTGCTGCGTGAACCGCTGCCGATGCGGGTGCGGTACCTCTATCGCACCACCAACTCCGAACTGAAGCTCGCCACGGCGAGCACCGTGGTCGACTGGCAACTCGGCGCCGACGGCCGCTATCTGCTGCGGCTGACCACGACCGCTCTCGGCATCACGGTGATGGAACTGCTGTCCGAAGGCAGCCTGCAGCCCTTCGGCCTGGCGCCGGAGCGGTATGTCGAGTCGCGTACCCGGCGTGGCGCCGAGACGGCCCAGTTCGACTGGGAGTTGCGACGCCTGACCTTCACCGGCCGGTCCCGCGAGCGGCCTCTGATTGCCGGCGCCCAGGATCGCGTGTCGTTCCAGATCCAGCTGATGCTGCTCGGCCAGGCGCAGCCGGAGTGGTTTCGCCCCGGGCGGCAGTTCGTGATGTGGATGGCCGGCCGCGATGACCTGCTGACCTATCGCTTCCGTTCGGTGGGGCCGGAACGGACCCTCACCGGCATCGGTCCGCTCGAAGCGGTGCGCATCGAGCGGCTGGTGACCCCGGGCGAGGCGCGCATCGAAGTCTGGCTGGTGCCGCAACTCGGCTGGCTGCCGGTGCGGCTGCGCTTCACCGACAGGCTCGGGCGCATTACCGAAAGCGTGCTCGAGTCGATTCCGGCGACATGATGCGCAGCCTGCTTCGTGCCGTTGCGGCGGGCCTTGCCATCCTGCTGCCTGCCGCCGCCGCCGGGTTCGACTGCGGCGCCGGAGCCGCAGTCGAGGCATCGGTCCAGGCGGACTACGCGGTCGAGGCCAGCCGCGGGCCGCTGGCGCTGGTGGGAGAGGGGACGGTGAGCTACCAGCGCCAGGGCGATCGCTACCGCATGTCTTCGACGCTGCGCGCGCTCGGCCTGATCGATGTGCAGCAGCATTCGGACGGCCAGGTGGGCCGCGATGGGCTGGCGCCCAGGTCGTTTGTGCATCGCGCCGGCCAGCGGCCGCCGCTTTCGGTCGACTTCGACTGGACCGCTGGCCGGGTGACCTTCCATCCCGACGGCAGCGCCGAACCGATCCGGCTGCGGACGCAGGATCGACTCAGCCTGTTGCTGCAACTCGCCTGGCAGCTGCGCGACAGTCCGAATGCCGCCGAGTTCGAGTTGCCGGTGGCTGGAAGCCGCCGCATCGCAACGTATCGCTTTGTCTCGCGCGGCGCGGAAACGCTCGACCTGCCAGCGGGCCGCCACGAGACGATCCGCTTCGAGCGGCGGCCCGACAGCCGCGACGATCTTCTCGAAGTCTGGCTGGCTCCGGGACTGTGTTCGCTGCCGGTGCGGGTGCGCTTTCGCGACGAACGCGGGCTCGTCGTCGATCAACGGCTGCGCGCGATCCGGTTTTTGCCGCCATGAGCGCGATCCGCCCCTGGCGCGAATCCTTCGGGCGTCAGCGAGCAGTCGGACCGGCGAAATTGGGCCGCTGCCGCGTCAGACCACCTTCAGCCCGGCGAACTGCGGCTGCGCCGGCGGATAGCTGGGCGCCAGCTCAAGCAGCGTCTCGTACAGGATTTCGGTGATCATCAGGTTGCGGTGCGACTTGCTGTCGGCCGGCACCACGTACCACGGCGCCGCGGCGGTGCCGGTGGCGCCGAGCATCGCCTCATAAGCATCCTGGTACTTGTCCCAGAGCTTGCGCTCCTCGAGATCCTGCAGATTGAACTTCCACTGCTTGTCCGGTTCGTCGATGCGCTCCTGCAGCCGCTCGCGCTGTTCGTCCTTGCTGATGTGCAGAAAGCACTTGACGACCGTGGTGCCGGTGTCGACCAGCATGCGCTCGAAGGCGACGATGTGCTCGAGCCGCCGCTTGCGCTCGGCAGCGTCGATCCAGCCGTGCACGTACTCGATCAGCACCGCTTCGTAGTGCGACCTGTTGAAGATCACGATCTCGCCCCGGCCCGGCACGTCGCGGTGATGCCGCCACAGGAAGTCGCGATCCTTTTCCGGCTCGGTCGGCGCCCGGTACGACACCGTCCGGACGCCGAGCGGATCGATGGCCTGGAACACGGCCCGGATCGTGCCGTCCTTGCCGCTGGTGTCCATGCCTTGCAGGACGAGCAGCAGCTTGTCCTTGCGCAGCGCATAGAAGCGGTCCTGGACGGTGGCGAGATCCGCCGCCAACTCGGCCACGCGCGCCTTGTTCGCCGCCTTGTCGCCTACATCGAACGGCTTGGCGCCCGGGTCGTAGCGGCCGAGGCGCACCGCGGTGGGTTCGTCGATCCGGTACTGCTTCAGTGCACTGGCCATCGGAATCTCCCCGCGAGTGTCGTGACCGGCCTGCGCCTGGCACCGGCAGCTTAGAGACGACCCCTGCACCTTGCACACCGTCAATTGTTACTTATGCGGAGTCGGCCCAATTCTCTGACTTGGAACAAGGTCTTGCTGCGCCGCCTGATTGTTGGAATTCCTGCATCCGCTTACGATTTCTGCGGCCCAGCGCGGTGCAGTCGCTCGCTTGTGCCCAAACGGGGACCCGTCGGATCTCTCCGGCGGAAATTGATGTTCAAGGAGACTTCATGAATGCACCCATGAGTCGCCGCCAGTTCTTCCGGATCTGCGCGGCGGGGATGGGCTCGTCTTCGGTGGTCGGTCTGGGCCTCTCGCCCGGTACTGCACTGGCCGATGTTCGAACCTACAAGCTGGCCCGCACGACCGAGACCCGCGGCATGTGTCCGTACTGCTCGGTCAGCTGCGGCGTGATCATGTATTCGCGCGGCGACAATTCGAAGAACGTCAAGAACCGCATCATCTACATCGACGGCGATCCGGACAATCCGGTCAACCGCGGCACGCTGTGCCCGAAGGGCGCGGCGTTGCTCGACATGGTCCATTCGCCGAACCGCCTGCTGCATCCCGAGGTGCGCGAACCCGGCTCGAAGGAGTTCAAGCGCATCTCCTGGGACGAGGCGTACAGCCGCATCGTCAAGCACATGAAGGCCGACCGCGACGCCAACTTTGTCGAGACCAACGACAAGGGGCTCACCGTCAACCGCTGGAGCACGACGTCGATGCTGATGTCGAGCGCGGCGTCGAACGAGACGGGCTATCTGTCGGTCAAGGCGGCGCGCGCTTTGGGGATGATTTCGCTCGATACCCAGGCACGGATTTGACACGCCCCGACGGTGGCCAGTCTGGCCCCGACGTTTGGGCGCGGCGCGATGACCAACCACTGGGTTGACATCAAGAACGCCGATGTGATTCTCGTCATGGGCGGCAACGCCGCCGAAGCCCATCCCTGCGGCTTCAAGTGGGTCACCGAGGCGATGGAGCACCGCAAGGCGAAGCTCGTCGTCGTCGACCCGCGCTTCACCCGCTCGGCAGCGGTTTCTGATTTCTACGCTCCCCTGCGCGCCGGCAGCGACATCGCCTTCCTCGGCGGCGTCATCAACTACCTGCTGGCCAACAACAAGGTCCACATGGATTACGTGAAGGCGTTCACCAACGCGACCTTCCTGATCCGCGAGGACTACGAGTTCAAGGACGGCCTGTTCTCCGGCTACGACGAAGCCAAGCGCAGTTACGACAAGACGACCTGGGCCTATCAGCTCGACAAGGAGGGGTACGCCATGGTCGACGAGACCATGGAGAACCAGAACTGCGTCTGGCAGTTGATGAAGAAGCACTACAGCCGCTATACGCCGGAGATGGTCGAGAAAACCTCCGGCACGCCGAAGGCCGACTTCCTGAAGGTGGCCGAGATGATCGGCAGCACGGCGACGCCGGACAAAGTGCTGACCATTCTTTACGCCCTCGGCTGGACCCAGCATTCGCACGGCTCGCAGAACATCCGCACCATGGCGATGATCCAGTTGCTGCTCGGCAACATGGGCCGTCCCGGCGGCGGTGTCAATGCGCTGCGGGGCCACGCCAACGTGCAGGGCATCACCGACATGTGCACGTTCTCGGCCAACCTGCCGGGCTACCTGGTGTCGCCGACCGACGGCGACACGACCTTCGAGGAGTACAAGACCCGGCGCACGCCCAAGCCGCTGCGGCCGAACCAGATGAACTTTCCGCAGAACTTTTCGAAGTGGCACGTCAGCCTGATGAAGGCCTGGTACGGCGACGCAGCCACTGCGGACAACAACTTCGCCTATGACTGGCTGCCCAAGCGCGACGGCGCGCACGACTTGATGGACACCGTCGAACGCATCCACCAGGGCAAGATCAACGGCTTCATCATCCAGGGCTTCAATCCCCTGGCGGCGCTGCCGAACAAGAAGAAGGTGGGCAGCGCGCTGGCGAAGCTGAAGTACATGGTGGTGATGGATCCGCTGCGCACCGATACCTCCGAGTTCTGGAAGAATTTCGGCGAGTTGAACAACGTCAAGCCGGAGGAAATCCAGACTGAGGTAATCCGCCTGCCGACGTCGTGTTTTGCCGAGGATCCGGGCACGTTCACCAATTCCGGACGCGTGATCCAGTGGCACTGGGCTGGTGCCGAGCCTCCGGGCGAGGCCAAGTCCGACCGCGAGATCATCGCCAACATCTTCACGCGGCTGCGCGCGGCCTACGCCAAGGACGGCGGCAAGTTCCCCGATCCGATCCTGAAGCTCACCTGGGCCTACTCGAACCCGACGCATCCTTCGGCGGAAGAGATCCTGCGCGAGATCAACGGCCGGGCGCTGAAGGACGTCACCGATCCCAAGGACCCGACCAAGGTCCTGGTGCAGGCCGGGCAGCAGTTGCCGGGCTTCGCCATGCTGCGCGACGACGGCTCGACAGCGTGCGGCAACTGGATCTACTGCGGCGTCTGGTCGCAGGCGGGCAACAACAGTGCGCGGCGCGACACCTCGGATCCGAGCGGAGTCGGCAACACGCTGAACTGGGGCTTTGCCTGGCCGGCCAACCGGCGCGTCCTGTACAACCGCGCCAACTCCGATCCCAAGACCGGCCAGCCATGGGATGCGAAGCGTCCGGGCATCCGCTGGACCGGCTCGGCCTGGGCCGGGGTCGACATTCCGGACATCGCGCCGGCGCTCGGGCCCGACAGCGGCGCCGGCCCGTTCATCATGACGCCGGAGGGCGTGGCGCGGCTGTTTTCGCTCGGCGGCATGGCCGAGGGGCCTTTCCCCGAGCACTACGAGCCGTTCGAGACGCCGCTCGGCGAAAACCCGTTCCACCCCGGCAAGAAGAACGTCGTCAGCAACCCGGCGGCGCGGGTGTTCAAGAGCGACATGGGTTCGTTCGGCAAGGCCGAGGAGTTCCCGTACGCGGCCACCACCTATCGCCTGACCGAGCACTTCCACTTCTGGACCAAGAACATCGAGTCCAACGCGATCGTGCAGCCGGCGGCGTTCGTCGAGATCGGAGAGGAGCTGGCCAAGGAGAAGGGCATCAAGAACGGCCAGATGGTCAAGGTGCGCAGCAACCGCGGCGAGATCAAGGCCGCGGCGGTGGTCACCAAGCGGATCAAGATGCTCGACTGTGGCGGCAAGAAGGTGCACCACGTCGGCATCCCGATCCACTGGGGTTTCGTCGGCGTGGCGCGCGACGGCTTCCTCGCCAACGAGTTGACGCCGTTCGTTGCCGACGCCAATACGCAGACGCCGGAGTACAAGGCGTTCCTGGTCAACATCGAGAAAGCCTGAGGAGAACATCATGCAATCACTCGATGTTCAGAACCGCTCGGCGACGACCACGGCGTCACCGCAGGTCCGGGTCGCCAAGGAACCGGTCGCCAAGCTGATCGACATCTCGAAGTGCATCGGCTGCAAGGCCTGCCAGGTCGCGTGCATGCAGTGGAACGACCTGCGCGACGAGATCGGCACGATGGGCGGGGTCTACGACAACCCGACCGATCTCACCGACCAGTCGTGGACGGTGATGCGCTTCTCCGAAGTGCAGCGCGGTCAGGACGGCAGGCTGGAGTGGCTGATCCGCAAGGACGGCTGCATGCATTGCGAGGATCCGGGTTGCCTGAAGGCCTGCCCGGCGCCCGGCGCGATCGTCAAGTACGCCAACGGCATCGTCGACTTCGTGTCGGAGAACTGCATCGGCTGCGGCTACTGCATCGCCGGCTGCCCGTTCAACGTGCCGCGCATCTCCAAGAAGGACAACAAGGCGTACAAGTGCTCGCTGTGCTCCGACCGCGTTGCGGTGGGCCAGGCCCCGGCCTGCGTCAAGACCTGCCCGACCGGGGCGCTGCTGTTCGGCGCCAAGGACGAGATGGTCGCGCGCGGTGCCAAGCGGGTGAACGACCTGAAGGAACGCGGCCACGCCCAGGCGGCGCTGTACAACCCGCAGGGCGTCGGCGGCACTCACGTCATGTACGTGCTGCAGCACGGCGACCGGCCGGATCTGTACAGCGGCCTGCCGGTTGATCCGAAGATCAGCCCGTGGGTGGCGCTGTGGAAAGGCATCACCAAGCCGCTGCTGTCGATCGGCCTCGGCCTGGCGGTGCTCGGCGCGTTCTTCCATTACGTCACCAGGGGTCCGAAGGAAGAAGAACCGGGAGGCAAGGCATGAGCAGCCACGTTGCAATGAAAAGCGGCGACGTGCCGCGCTACAACTCCAACGAGCGGGTCACGCACTGGATCGTGGCAATCACGTTCCTGCTGCTGGCCGCCTCGGGCCTGGCGTTCTTCCATCCGGCGTTCTGGTTCCTGACCAGCCTGCTCGGCGGCGGCGTCTGGGCGCGGATCCTGCACCCGTTCATCGGCATGGTGATGTTCGTCTTCTTCGCGCTGATGGCGATGCGTTACTGGAAGGACAACGTGATCCAGCCCTACGACCGCGAGTGGAACAAGCGGCTCAAGGACGTCATCAACAACCGCGACCACAACCTGCCCGAGATCGACAAGTACAACATCGGGCAGAAGCAGCTGTTCTGGACCATGATCGTCACCATGGTCCTGCTGCTGGTTTCGGGCGTGATGCTGTGGCGGCCGTACTTCGCCGATGCGTTCTCGATCCCGATGATCCGAGTCGCAGCGCTGGTGCATGCCGTTGCGGCGTTCGTGCTGATCGTCGGCATCATCGTCCACATCTACTCGGCGATCTTCTGGGTTCGGGGGTCGATGCGGGCGATGACGCGCGGCACGGTGACGCATGCCTGGGCCAGGCACCACCACCCGCTGTGGTACCGGCGGACGACCGGCTCGAAGTAGTCGCACCCTTCCGGTAGTGTTCGTGGCGGCGACCGGCCTAGCGCCGATCGCCGCTTTTCATTTCTGCAGGGACACGCAATTGGCCACCCAGATCATCACCGACGGTTCGACTGACCGCGCGCGCGCGGTGCCGCGGGTCGTTCTTCCGGACAATCCACGGCTGTTCGAGGAGCGCGCCGACCGGTTCGCGCACCTGGCCTCGGGCCATCCGATGGGTGTCTACCTTGGCCTGATGGCCCGGATCTGCCGCGGCCAGCAGGAGGCGCTGAGGCGCCGGCCGGCGCTGCTGCTGCCCGAGGCCTCGCTGGGGCACAGCCGCAGCTTCGGCATGCCGCCGCTGTCGGCGCAAGGGCACGCTCGTGCGCCGCTCTGGCGCGACGACCTGGGCGACATCGTGGCCGCGGCGCGCGACGAGGCGGAGGCTGGGGTCCGCGAGACGTTGCAGACGCTGTCGTCGCTCGACGCAACCTCGGTCGAGGCGATCGCCGACCGCGTGCTCGCCGGCACGACGCTCGACGACGATGCGGCGCTCGTCCCCTTCGTCGGCGCGGCGCTGCAGGTCTACTTTGCCCGCCAGGCGGCGGCGCTTACCGCCGAAGACGTCAGCCATTGCGACGTCGCCACCATCTGCCCGGTGTGCGGCACGCGGCCGGTGGCCAGCATCATCCGCGTCGGCGGCGCCCAGGCCAACCTGCGTTACCTGGTCTGCGCGCTGTGCCAGACCGAGTGGAACATGGCGCG
>Ga0105090_10002616_pt1 | contig 10063 bp, 8 predicted proteins | sample PPLLak3March2015_FD_79110 | JGI IMG/M metagenome (GOLD analysis project Ga0105090, IMG submission 79110) | Freshwater sediment microbial communities from Prairie Pothole Lake near Jamestown, North Dakota, USA - PPLs Lake P7 Core (1) Depth... | ecosystem: Environmental > Aquatic > Freshwater >... | reverse complement strand
GCGGTAAAAAGTCAACCCCCAATCAAGCAATTTTAAAAGATCAATAAACGAGCTGCACTTTATAAGGTTTACGGTTTTTGAGTACCGAAAAAACAACATGGATCATCTTGTTGGCTGCGTGGCTGACGGCAACCAGGTGTTTTTTTCTCTGCTTCTTTGTTTTTCGTAAACCGAATTAAACATCGGGTCTTTTGCAACCACGGCGGCACCTCAGCTGCCTGAAATGCAGCGGTTCGAAGATATTTGCTGCCTCTTTTAGACATGTGTGTGTGCTTTGGCCTGCCGCTCAAGTTCCTCGATTTTGTATTCAAAGAGCGATTGCGGTGAAATAGACACAGGTTGAAGAAAAAAAAATGGGGTATATACCATATTGCACTAACTGAATTTCGTTCAGCGTGAAGCAAATTAGGGGTTTTTCTATAAAAAACAGTTAAAATCAAAAAGTTCATTGCATTCCGCTACTTTCATTTATGGTCCTGTCAACTGACCTTTACTGTTCGCTTGGAAGCATTGTATCCTTACTGAAATTTATGTATTTGACAATAGCGACTAAAATCATTTTGGTCTGGACAGACTAGACCGATAATGATTAAGGAGGTTATTATGGGTCAAATATGGCAATTGCAGGAAGCAAAAAACAAATTCAGCAAACTTGTTGAAAAAGCGCTGTCCGAAGGACCGCAATTCGTAACCAAACATGGAAAAGAAGCGGTTGTAGTCCTTTCAGTGGAAGATTATCAAAGAATTGTAAAACCAACATCCAATCTGTTTCATTTCATTCAATTATCTCCCTTATCAAAGGTTTCAGTTGATATTGAACGTGACAAAAGCGTCTCCAGGGATATTGAATTATGAATTATCTTCTTGATACCTGCTTGATTTCAGAACTGGCAAAATCAGAACCAAATAAAGTAGTGGTGGATTGGGTTTTAAGCGAAAATGAAGCAAATTTCTATGTTTCAGTACTTACTTTTGGGGAATTGCATAAAGGCATAGAAAAATTACCTGAATCCAAGAAGAAGGAAGAATTAGGAATTTGGGTTGAGAATGACTTAAAAAACAGATTTCACAACCGGATGATTGGAATTGATATTCGCATTTCCATTACTTGGGGCAAAATTCAAAGTATCGCCGAAAAAAAAGGGAAGCCAATGCCGGCCATTGATTCCCTTATTGCCGCCACCGGAATTGTCCATGATTTAACAGTGGTCACCCGGAATATAGCAGATACGGAGCAAAGCAACGTGAAGTTGTTTAATCCCTGGTTAAAGTAAAAAAAGTGAGCGAAACCCAAGAGATTACATTCTATTGAAACTTAATACCTTTTCTGTTATTTTACGAGGTGTTTATTCTCGGTTTAGGAATAACTCAGATCGCACATGCCGGATTATAAAGGAGTCACTTGATGATGCAAAAGGAGAATCGAAAAGCACCCGATGCCGACATCACATTGTCGGATGGGTCTGTAAAACGTTTGAGCGAATTCTGGAAAACGCAGAAACTCGTGCTGGTTTTTATTCGTCATTATGGCTGACCCTTTTGCCGCGAGCAGGTGGCGCAGTTGCGCCGGGCAAAAGAAAAATTTGAAAAAGCCGGTGTAAAAGTATTGATTGTCGGATTGGGCACACCTGAGCAATCAGAGGAATTCAGGAAAAAATTTCAGGTGCCGTTCACCCTTATTTCAGACCATGAAAAAAATTTATACCGGGCATTCGGTCTCAAGCAGATGTCGCCGTTAGGTTTTTTTTCTCCATCCATGATCATCAAGGGATTCTCAGCCATGGCCAAAGGTCACGTCATGGGGGTACCCGAAGGTGATGTGCGTCAGCTTCCGGGAGTTTTTGTAATCAACACGGATGGCCAAGTCGAATTCAGCCATTATGCTGAAAATCCGGCAGACCACCCGGATCCTGATGCGATACTCGAGATTTTACACTCACGGTATTGAGCTTGATGGTTCCATCATGGCTGAATATTCCCATCCACCGCCCAGAGCCTTGTAGAGTCGCACCAGATTAGCGATTACGGCGCCTTTGCTCTGATTCAGTTCATCCTGCAAAAGTAACAATGACCTCTGGGTGTCGAGTACATTAAAAAACCCGTCCAGTCCCGCCTGATAGCGGTCCCGGGCCAGTAGATCAGCACGCTGGGCTGCTTTGACGGCTTTGGCCAAAGCGTCTCGCCGGCGATGTTCCCTGGCATAAGCCACCAATGAATTTTCCACCTCTTCCTGGGCATCCAGAACCGTTGAAAGGTACTCAATCAAAGCTTGCTCCTGACGGGCTGACTGCACCTCAATATTTTGGCGGATAGCGTTTGCGTCGAAAATTCTCCAGGAAACACCGGGGCCGATAGCCCAAAACCGACTGTTCCAATCAAAAAAATCACCGCTATCGATGGATTCAAGACCAATAGTTCCGAACAGCCTGAATTTTGGGTATAAATCCGCCGTGGCCACACCAATTCGTGCGGTCTGTGCTGCCAGAAATCGTTCGGCACGACGAATATCGGGTCGATGGCGCAACGTTTCCGCAGGAATCCCCACGGCTACGGTTGTCGGAATGGTCGGTATCGGTTTTATTTCGGCCAACTCTTTTGAACATTCACCGGGAGACTTGCCCAGCAGCACTGCCAAACGGTTTTTAGCAGCTGATAATCCGGACTCCAGGGCAGGAATGATGGAGCGGGAACTTTCCAGACTCCTAAGAGATTCCTGCAAGGCCAGTTCGCCGATGATACCGGCCTGGTATCTCGACCGGTTCAGGTCATACGTTTCCCGCTGGGTTTTTATGTTGGCTTGGGTAACATCCAGACGGGCCTGAAAAGTGCGCACTTCCACATAATTGAGAGCTACTTCAGCCACCAGGCTAATCAATACATGGCGCAAATTTTCCTGTTGTGTTTCGAGATCGGCCTGTGACGCTTCTATGGAACGTTTTACCCCACCAAAAATATCGATTTCCCAACCGGCATCGAATCCGGCAGTGTAGAATTCGATTTCTTCTCTATCATTTCCAGAACCGATGGTACGCCGTTTTGAAGCAGCCGCCGTGGCATCGACAACCGGAAACAAGCTCGCCCGGCTGATACCCCGAAGTGCCCTGGCCTCACGTATTCGGGACCGTGCCATCTGCAAATCCAGATTCCCTTTGACCGCCCGTTCCACCAAACCAGACAGTTCAGGATCTTTAAAAATTGTCCACCATTGTGCCAGGGTTTCCGGGTCGGGTTGAGCGGCAACAAGCCCTCCATCCATTTCAGCTTGCCAATTTTCCGGGGCATCGGGCTTGACCGGAATATAATCCGGCCCGACGGTTGCACAGCCGGTTAAGATCATGCAAAAACCAATAATCAACCCAAATGACATACAAAGGTGTTTTAAGGTTATTGACGGCTTTTTTTGGCATTGAGTAATACATAACTGTTTCATTAACATGTTACCTTCACCGTTATTGTAAAGAGTTTCCCCCGGCCTTGCCGAGATCAAACCTAAAAAAAGATTTAGGTTTTACGTGTCAGGCTTCTTAGAAGCGGTTAGTCCTTTCGATAACAAAGCAGACACCGCAACTCTAAGATCTTTTTACTTAAATGAAAATTACGCAAATCATACCTCCTCCTTCTCCTTTCGCTGCGCCCACCAGGTGCTTCCCTTTTCTCCCAATGTCTGGAATGTATAATAAAGTGGAGGTATTAGAAAAATGCCCACCAGAGTCGCTGCCAGCATACCGGAAACAACGGTGGTCCCGATAGCCCTTCGACTGCCGGCACCGGCTCCGGTAGCAATCATCATGGGGGCTACTCCCAGGATAAAGGTAAAAGCGGTCATCAGCACCGGCCTGAAACGGATACCGGCACCTTCCACAGCTGCCTTATAAATGGAAAGGCCCTCTTGTCTCCGATCTTTGGAAAATTCGACGATAAGAATGGCGTTCTTGGCAGCCAGACCCACCAGGAGCACGAGACCGATTTGAGCATAAATGGACAGGGGCATTTTCAGAACCCACAAACCCAGCAAGGCACCAAGGGTGGCCACCGGAATGGACAAAATGATGGATAGCGGGATATTCCAGCTCTCATACTGCCCTACCAGGAACAGGTAAGCAAATATAAAGGCCAGCGCAAACAAAAAACCGACCTTACCTCCAGCCTCCCGTTCCTGAAAGGACATGGTCGACCAGTCATAAGCATACCCTGGAGGCAGGGTATCGGCCGCTACACGCTCCATGGCAGCCATGGCATCGGCCGAAGAAAAACCCGGCGCTGCACTGCCGTTGAGCTGGACACTGGCGAACTGGTTATACCGGTAGATCAGTTGTGGAGCCACAACTTTAGATAAAGTGACCAGGCTTTTCAGGGGAACCATTTTTTCATCATCACTGCGAACATAGAGCCTGGTAATGTCGTCAGGTTTATGACGAAATGCCGCCTCGGCCTGCACCCTGACCTGATAAGTACGGCCATAAAGGTTAAAATCGTTGACATACCCCGACCCGAGTTGCTGCTGCAAAGTGCTGAATATGCGGCTTACCGGAACATTAAGGCTTTCAGCCCTTGTGCGGTCCAGATTGATGAAAACCTGGGGTGTATTGGCCGAATACGTCGAAAACACGCCGCGGAGGGTTGGGTCCTGGTTTGCCGCAACCACCATTGCCTGGCTCGCGGCAGCAATTTCACGGGGTGGCTGGCCTTCCAAAGCCATTAGCCGAAAATCAAACCCGCCGGTGGTCCCAAGGCCCTGGATAGGAGGTGGTGCAAAAGCAAAGATGTTGGCGGTAGAAATGGCTGATAGCCGTCCCATGGCCTGACCGACGATGGCATCCAATTGCTGCTCCGGGCGCTTTCGTTCATCCCATGGTTTGAGCACAGCGATACCAAATCCCACATTTTCGGCAATACCGCTAAGCAGACTGAACCCGCTGACCCCCAAAACATCATCTACCCCATCAATTTGGCCAAGTGTCATTGTAGCCTGATTCATAATCTCTTTGGTCCGTTCAAGAGATGCTCCTTCGGGTAATTGGGTGTTGATAAAAAAAGCGCCCAGATCCTCCTGAGGCAAAAAGCTGCTGTGGCTGTAGCTTGCCAAAAACCAGGCACCTCCAATCACCCCCGCAAAAAGCAGGCATGCGACAACCAATCGTCGGATCAGCCAGGCAGCCACGGTAGTGTAGGTATTCCGCGACTTGGCCAGGGCCCGGTTGAACCAGGCAAAGGGGCCCCGCTGAGGTATTCTGGGTTTTTTAAGCAGTACGGCACATAAGGCCGGGCTCAAAGTCAAGGCATTGATGGAAGATATAATCACCGCAACGGATATGGTTACGGCAAATTGCTTATAGAGTTGACCGGTGATTCCGGGCATGAAAGCAACAGGAACAAAAACGGCCAGCAGCACCAAGGTGGTGGCGACGATGGGACCGGTAACCTGACCCATTGCCTTTACGGTCGAAGCCTTGGGGCCTAACTTGTTTTGATCCATAATCCGATAGACATTTTCCACAACCACAATGGCATCATCCACCACCAGTCCGATAGCCATGATCAGGGCAAACAGCGAGATAGTATTGGCACTGTATCCCATGGCCAGAAGAACAGCAAAAGTACCGATCAGCGAAACCGGGATAGTTACTGTTGGTACCAAAGTCGCCCGCCAATCCTGCAAAAACAGATAGTTTACAAAAAGCACCAAAAGAAACGTAAGGCTCAGTGTCCAGATGATTTCATGAATGGCTGCCGACACATACCTAGTGGTATCGTACATCACTTTGTATTCCATATCTTCGGGCATGACCTGGGCCAATTCATCGAGCCTGGTTCGAACCGCGTTCATCGTTTCCAGGGCATTGGCATCCGATGAACGATATATACCTATTGCCAAATTGGGCCGGCCGTTGATGGTCGAATCGGTGGCGTAGGTTTTTCCGCCCAGTTCCACCCGTGCCACATCCCGGACCCGCACCAGTCCACCTTGTTCGTTACCGCGCACGATGATATTTTCAAACTCTCCGGGAGCATCGAGCCGTCCCTTGGCCTGTAAACTAAACTGGACCTGCTGTCCTGGCACATTGGGTGCGGTGCCGATGGCACCTACCGCAGCCTGGACATTCTGACGTCGAATAGCTCCTACCACGTCATCGGCGGTCAGTCCCCGGGCCGTGAGCCTATCAGGGTCGAGCCAGATTCGCATACTGTATTCAAATTCACCGAAAATAAAGACATCGCTGACCCCATCAATCCTGACCAAAGCATCGGTGACGTTTCGGCTGACATAGTTACTCAAAAAAGAACGGTCCCGGGTCCCTTTCGGAGAAACAAAGGTGATGACCCCCAAAATATCCGTAGACCGTTGACGTACTGAAATGCCTTGCTCAACCACTTCCTGCGGCAGTTTGGTAGTCGCTAGCTGAACCCGGTTCTGCAGGTTGACCTGGTTGATGTCCGGATCGGTACCTACCGCAAAAGTGACGGACAAATCGTACCGGCCGTCGTTAGAACAGGTCGATTCCATGTAAAGCATCTTTTCAACACCGTTAACCTCCTTTTCAATGGATGATGCAACAGTGTCGGCCACTACCTGGGCGTTGGCACCCGGATAAACCGCGCTCACCCGCACCACCGGAGGAGTAATGGGAGGGTATTGGGCTACAGGGATATTAAAGAGGGCAATAAATCCGGCCAGGGTAATTATAATGGACACCACCACCGCCAGTCGCGGTCGTTCTATGAAAATTCTCGAAAACATCGACTACCTCCCCTGCCCGTTATCATTGATCTTGGTTTTTACGGTTATACCGGGCTGAATTTTCTGTAATCCTTCAACAATAACTATTTCCCCTTCGTTCAAACCGGACTCGACAGCCCAGAGATTGTCAATCACCGGACCGGTTTTGACCCGACGGATAACCACCCGATTATCCTTGTCCACCGTAAGAACATAAGTTCCTTCATGATCTTGCTGCATCGCCGCCTGTGGTACCACCGGCAACATTTTCGGCTCGGCAAGGGTAAGAAGAACATTGACATACTGTCCCGGAATCAGCCAACCCTCGGAATTGTCGAACTGAGCCCTGACAGCAATGGTGCCGGTGGTGCTATCCACTTGATTATCAATAAAATCAATCCGTCCGTTTTCTTTGAACATTGTACCATCGGATAATCGAAGCCTTATAATCAAAGCTGAATTTTGCCGATCTTTGACTGAAAGATTTTCAAGGGAGGGTTGAATGACGGCAAGGTCATTTTCGCTGATGGAAAACACAACACGGATGGGATCCGTCTGAACAATGCGAGATAGGGGAACAGACGCAGGACCGACAAGATTGCCTCTTGTATAGGCGGTTTGTCCGATACGTCCGCTGATGGGCGCATAGATCATGGTATAGCTGATGTCCAACATGGATCGAGTCAAAGCAGCCTGTGCCCCGGCAACCTGGGCCTTTGCCCGAAGCTCCGTGGCAACGGCTTCATCCAGATCCATGGCAGGAATGCTTTCAGGAAGTGCTGACTGAAGCCGTTTTAAATGTCGGTTGCTTCGAATCAGTTCGGCCTCGGCTTGGGCCACCCCGGCTTTGTTGGAATCCACCTGTGCCTTATAAGGCGCCTGTTCAATCACATAAAGAAGGTCGCCGGATTGAACATCCTCGCCTTCATTAAAATTTACCTTCTCGAGAAACCCCTCCACCCGAGCCCTCAAGTCCACACGTTGAATCGCTTCCACATGTCCTACATAATCGGCAGGCGGATTGATATCCACTACAATAACCGGCTCCACCGCCACCAGAGGTACGGGAAGGCTCCCGGAACCGGGTGATGAGGCAATGGCAATAAAAGGTACCATGGATAAAAAAATAATGTGTATCAACAACAAAAACGACTTGCAGTAAGGGTGTTTATTTGAGATCAGGGTTGAACAAAAAGACCTGCCGAGAGTTAATCCCTTTGCAGTTGCCGCTTGAAAGAGGTTCATCGTACTGATAGATTCCATGGGTTTAATTATCCTCCTGCTAAGGTCATATATTAACAAGTAACTTGGTTTCACTATTTAAGGTGTCACGTGTCAGGCTTGGTCCCGGACAGACAAATCGGTTCTCTGAACACTGAAACCTTATAATGATGTTTCAAGGGAGTCGAGCTGCCTATTGGTTTCACGCGGACAGGGGTGAAGAGTCATCAACCTGAACCGGTCGCCAAACGCTGTGATCAACAATGCCGAATCGGGTCAATAATTTTGATAATCGCAGCCCGCAAGCGGTTTTGGCGGGGACTACCCCACCCGATTCCCGGTAAATATGAATACTCAAATCCAAATCATAGATAGTATTCCGGTATACCTTTACCTCCATACTTCCTTCCGCCTTCAAACTTTGATTCATCTGAGAGCAAAAATCCAAAGCATTCATAAATTCATACTCTCCTGCGGTTCTGACCGTGACGACTTCTATCCAGTTCATCATATTTCCTCTTTAGGCACACCAAAATCGGGTATATATAGTAACACAAACTTTTAAACGCATATTCAGGAATGCTGAAAATTCTGTTGTTGCAAATTGAGCCTGAACAAAATCCTTATTTGACATAGCCAAATCCATGCCATCATGTTTTGATTCGATAACTTTCTAAAAATCCGGACAAATATTGCCGGATTCCGGCTTTCCCCAATGGGTGTCAACTTAAGGTTCGGGCCGGCTTTGGATATTGTCATTCTGAGGAGGCCTACAATAACGTCTGTCACTTGGAATAAATTTTGGGCCGACGAAGAATCTTCGGCTCATTTCAGGTCGGATCTGAATTTTATTTTAAACCATCAAGCCACTTCGGGTTGCTCCTTCAGAATGTCATGCAAGGCCCGGTTGTTAAATTTGGTAAAAAAAATTGTGAAATATCACAAAAGGTGTTAAATATCATAAAAAATTAACATCCTTTAATCGACTTGAGGAAATTAAATGAGAATCAATGAAAATGATTTTTTTCGTCACGCCACCTTGCTGATCTGCAGCAGCCTCGACATCGAAATGGTGCTGGGTCGATGTATGAAATATCTTGGGAAATTTATGCCGGTCTCAGGCATGTTTCTCAATCGCTTTGAGCCTGAGTTAGGACTTATAAGATGTCTTGCAATGGTTTCCGGCAACGGAGACAACAAAAGACTGAAACCAACAGCATTGGACAAAGATGCGATCCGTTTTATCGAATCAGACCGACAGAGTCCTCAGGAATATATTATCGTCAATCAGCCTAAACTCAATCCGGTAGCCCGAATGCTCTTTAAAGAATTTGACTTGTCTGATCTGTCGGTTATCGGCACAGTTCTCACCTTAGACGGCCAGGCCATTGGAGCCTTGGGAATCATGGCCCGGGGGGAGGGTCAATTTACCGAATTTCATGGACAACTGGTTTCCCTTTTAAGGGAACCTTTTACAATCGCCATGTCAAATGCATTGCGCTATCAGGAAGTTCTTAAACTCAAAGAAATGGTGGAGGCCGAAAACTGGGAATTGCGCAGGGAGACAAACCGTATTTCAGTTAATGAAATCGTGGGTGCAAATTTTGGGTTGAAGAGCATTATGGAAATGGTGCGGCAGGTGGCCCCTGTTGACACTCCGGTCTTGCTGCTGGGGGAGTCCGGTGTCGGCAAGGAGGTTATCGCAAACGCCATTCACGATATGTCTCCGCGAAGAAACTTTGCGTTCATTAAGGTCAATTGCGGAGCTATTCCCGCTGATCTTTTGGACAGTGAGCTTTTTGGTCATGAAAAAGGCGCATTTACCGGAGCGATAGAATCCAAAAGAGGATTTTTCGAAAGAGCCGACAAGGGAAGTATTTTTCTTGATGAGATTGGAGAGCTTTCTCCACAGGCCCAGGTACGGCTGCTTCGAGCAATTCAGAACGGCGAGATCCAGCGGGTGGGTGGAAAAAACACTATACCTGTCGATGTCAGGGTCATGAGCGCCACACACAGAAACCTGGGGGAAATGATCGTTTCCGGGCATTTTCGTGAAGATTTATGGTATCGTATCAACACATTTCCGATTATGATTCCTCCTTTAAGGCACCGCAAAGAAGATAT
>Ga0105090_10002615_pt1 | contig 10064 bp, 11 predicted proteins | sample PPLLak3March2015_FD_79110 | JGI IMG/M metagenome (GOLD analysis project Ga0105090, IMG submission 79110) | Freshwater sediment microbial communities from Prairie Pothole Lake near Jamestown, North Dakota, USA - PPLs Lake P7 Core (1) Depth... | ecosystem: Environmental > Aquatic > Freshwater >... | reverse complement strand
GCAAGCTCGGCCAGATGGTGGAGGGATCGGTCGCCGCGGGCTTCGGTCCGCACAAGGAGGAGACGGTGCTGCGCTACTGCCGCGAATGCGAGGTCAAGGAGGCCTGCTGGGGCGGCTGCCCGAAACACCGCTTCGCCACGACGCCGGACGGCGAGCCCGGCCTGCATTACCTGTGCCCCGGCTACAAGAAATTCTTCCGCCACATACGCAAGTACCTGCGCGGGATGGCCACCCTGCTCGAGAACGACTTGCCGGCCTCCTATGTCATGGAGGCGGTCAAGGGTCCCCTGATCATCCGCAAAGACACTGCCGACATCCCTGATTGAACGTGAAACGACCTGAGGGCTATTCAATATGACATTTCCGCTTCGATTGATCCCGCTCGCGGCGCTCCTCGGCGCGGCGGCGGTAGCTACCCTCGAGCGCCGCGCCCAGGTCGTTGAAGGTGGTGGCCCTTTGCAGCGCTGACGGGGAGCTTATGGCCGTTTCGGCGTAGTGTATTTGACCTCTTTCTGAAACGGCTCCCAGGTGGTTTCATACCCAACAAAACCCTTCTCGTTGGGTTCCTTCTGACGGGTTGTCACGAAACGCGCCTTACCTTCGGGGACTTTGGGCCGGGTCTTGGTTGGTGCACTCATGATACTTGCCTCTTGCTAAGAAGAATCCACAGCTGACGTGACGTTCAATTCAGGACCGCGTGAATACCGGGCCCTGTTTTGATATCCGGGCCTACTTCGACTTTCCCGCCTGCAGCGATCTCTTCTTCGCTTGCATCGCGGACAAGCTGTATCGCGAGCCTGAAAATGACTTCCCTGCCGCACAGCGGGTTGTTCCCATCAATGGTCACGGTCTTGTCATCCACCCGGGTCACCAGGAATGTTCTCGTCTTACCCGTGTCGTTTTCCATCAGGATGGCGGTGCCGACTTCACGATATTCCTCGGGAACGTTTTCGATGTAATCGGTGATGACCAGCGACTCATCCCTTGGGCCAAATATCTTATTGCAGTCCAGCGGAACTTCGATGATTTCGCCTGCGGATCGGCCCTGCAGTTCGGCGCTGACCTGGGGAGACAGGACTGCGTTGACCCCATGGACATAGCCGAGGGGAAACTCAACCGAAGTCAATACCTGGCCTGATTTCTGGTCAATGACCTGGTAGGTCAGTTCAACATACTTGTTGGTTTCGATCACGTCTTTCATGGCCCGGTCTTTCTAAAATTCAGAATATGGAAGCGGAGAATATCCGAATCTCGCCCTGTTCATAACCCAGGACCAGGCGCCCGAGCCATTCACCTTCCATCTCGGTGCTTCTGACGCGGTAAAGCACGGTCACGTGCTGACCGCGGCGGATAGTGCCCAGGTAATCCCACTCCGGAGACAGCTTACGCGCCAGCACGCTTTTCTTGAACTGTTTGCCCAGCTCCACTTCGTTCAGGCCGAATAACAGTTCATAGGAGAATTTCCTGATGAATTTTCCGTACTGGCCCTTATTCGAGTATTTGATCAGGTCGTCCCACATCGGGTGGGCAACGGCCAGGATCTCTTCGTCGCTGTGTTCGATGATGTTCATCTAGGCCATTACGCCGCTTCCTCGGTTGCACTGACCAGGTGATAAAGGGGGGCCTTCTCCATGGTGTATTCACCGGTTTCCGGATCACGGCGGGAAACGGTCAGCACATGCCAGTTCTCGTCGTCCAGTTTCATTGCATCACCACGGTAGTAGTAACCCGGCCAGCGGGTTTCCTTGCGGAACAGCGTGTGCTGCAGGACCGACTCGGAGGTAAGAACCCGGTGCTTCAGCTCCCATGCACGCAACAGTTCATGGATGTCCTTGGCGCCGATCTTGTCGAGGTCCTCTTCCAGCGTTTTCAGTTTCTTCAGACCGATGTGCAACAACTTGTCGTTGGTCATGTAGTTGACCGTTGCACCGCCACCGTACTCGTCCATCAGCTTCTGCAGGCGATCCAGGCCCTGGCGCGGGTTGATGTAGTTCGGGTTGACGTCGCCGGCAACAATTTCATTGCGGTAGACCTTGTAGTGTTCCAGCGGCTTGTAGATCTCGGCCTTGCGGCGATCGATCTGCTCCTGTGATACACGAATACCTATCGCCTTGCCGTCGTCGATGTACTTGCAGGCCGCCTTGGCGGCCAGGCGGCCCTCGGTAAACGAACCCGAGGAAAACGCATGGGGTGTGCCGCCGACGGCGTCGCCCGCACCGAACAGACCCTCGACCGTGGTCATGCGGTTGTAGCCCCAGAAATACTCGGGCGGAGACACGTCTTCAGGGCCGGAGCACCAGGCACCGCTGCCGGTCGCATGCGAACCCATCACGTAGGGCTCGGAGGTCGTCAGTTCCGGGTTTTCGTATTTCGGATTGACATCCGTTGCCGCCCACAATACGGCCTGGCCAACGGTCATGCCGAGGAAGTTGTGCCAGCCGATCTCCTCGAGATGGGGATCCTGGAAGGCTTCCATGGTCACCATGTGGATGGGACCACGCCCCGCATTGACCTCGCTGATCAGCGCATGGTTGCGCAGACAGGTCGGGATCGGGCGATGCGTCAGATGCGAAGCTTCCGGATCCAGGTACTCCTTGCCCACCATCTTCTGCAGCTCGGGGAACCACTTCGACTCGTACTCTTCGCCGTAAGCGTTCTGGGTGTATGTCTTCAGGTGCAGGAAGTAAGCACCCACCGGGCCGTAGCCGTCCTTGAAGCGGGCCAGCACGATACGGTTTTCCATCTGGGTCATTTTCGCGCCGGCCTGGATCATCAGCCCATAGGCCGAGCCCGACGACCAGGGGGCGTACCAGACGCGGCCTGCGCCTTCACCGACCGAACGCGGCCGGAAGATGTTGGATGCGCCACCGGCGCCGACGATAACGGTCTTGGCTTTGAATACGTGGTAGTTACCCGTACGCACGTTGAAGCCGACGGCACCGGCGACGCGATTCTCCTTGGCGTCGTCCATCAACAGGTGGGTCACGCAGATACGATTGAAGACCTCGTCCGCCGATTTTTTCGCCGCTTCGGCCACGATCGGCTTGTAGGACTCGCCGTGGATCATGATCTGCCAGCGGCCTTCGCGCTGGTAAGCGCCCGTCCTGGGATCACGCATGATCGGCAAACCCCATTCCTCGAACTGGTGCACCGTCGAATCGACGTGGCGCGCCATGTCGAACAGCAGGTCTTCGCGCACCATACCCATCAGGTCGATGCGCGCATAGCGAACGTGGTCTTCCGGGTTGTTCTCGCCGAAGCGGGTGCCCATGTAGCAGTTGATCGCGTACAGACCCTGTGCCACGGCACCGGAACGGTCTATATTCGCTTTTTCAGCGATGACGATCCTCTTGTCTTTACCCCAAAAGCGCGCTTCGAAAGCAGCGCCGGTACCGCCGAGGCCGGCACCCGCGATCAGGATGTCGATGTTGTCTTCTACGATCGTTTTGTAGGCCATCAGTAGTACACCCCTGCTTTCATTTTGAGCCCGGCGGATTCCAGGGTATGGATGTCACCGTCGTCCATGCGGATATACTTTGGCTCGTTGAACAGCAACTGGCTGTCACGCTGCTCCTGGGTGGGTCCGGCCGCGTCCTTCACTCGCGGGATGGCCGTGCCCCAGGGTTTGGTCGTAATCGGCGCCAGCAGGTTCAGGTCGGTTTCACCGTTGCGGGACTTGATGCGCCAGGCGATGACACCCTTTTCCTCGTCACGAATAACGCGTACCGAGTGTCCCAGTGGGGCGAAGTCTGCATAGCCTCGAACGTCAATTGCGTTCTGGGGGCAGGCTTTGACACATGAGTAACACTCCCAGCACATGTTGGGCTCGATGTTGTAGGCACGGCGCGTGGTTGGATCAATGTGCATGATGTCTGAAGGGCAGATATCGACGCAGTGTCCACAGCCGTCACAACGGGTCATGTATACGAAAGTAGGCATATGAATCTTCTCTGAAAAATATTGGTCTTTGAAACGACTCAGTAGTGGCTGGGTGCTTCGCGCTTGATGCCAAGGCCCATGTTGGGCGGGTTTATGCCCAGATATTCCGGGATATCCGGATACCTTGCATGTACGGCAGGATCCGTCAAATCGGGTACTTCCGGCAGATTCTCACGCGAACCATCGGCTTTGGTCACCCGTTTATGGAAAGCCGCGGCCGGTTTGAAGAACATGTGCGCGAACTTGGACCACAGCACCGTGCCGAACAGCACCGTGGCGGCGGCGATGAACAGGACGAAGAAGAAGGTCGCCGCAAACACGGACCAGAGCAGTGCGAACGTGGCGGTCGCGAGCAGCGAGAGGATGAACAGGTCGGCCCGCATCACGCGGTACCAGGGATGGCCCTCGGCCGAGACGTCGACCCGGATGGCGAACCAGAACCAGTAGCCGCCGATACACACCAGCAGCGCGCCGACGTGCCACAGCACGGGCAGAATGGCGGGGGCGGCGGATTCGGCATAGCCGAAGATCAGGATGGCGGTGGTGACGACGAACAGCACGAAACCGTACATCCCCAGGAGATGCGCCACCCGGCGGCGCTGGTTGCAGAACTCGCCCGAGGCCAGCACGTCGACCGCCAGGGTCTTGACCGCGATGGCGACTTTTTCGCCTCCGGAGACCTGCCGGCTGGCACTTTTCTTCTGCTTTTCCGTGTTTTCAAAGAAATACCGGGCGCTTTTCTTGTGCAGGGTGTCCAGCAGCGTGCCGCCCGCGACCAGGATCACCATGGCGATCACGTAAACCTGCATCGCGAGGGGAGATATGAGCCCCGAAAGCTCGAAGAAAGGATTGGTGGTGAACATGAAATCGGGTCTCCTCAGGGATTATTCAGTGAACCGGTGATTATCGGGACACTTCCAATTGCCGCGCATAAAACCTAACATTACGATTTTCTAATGTAGAAGTATCTCAGCGGTTTGCAGAAAATACAACCGTTGGCGTCAAGTGGCACCAATTGAAGGCAGCAAAGGCATCGATCATGTTTGAACTCCCGAAATGTCCATTTTGCGGCGACCCCGATTTCGTCATCGAGAACGAGTTGGCTCTGGCCCACTACGACAGCTACCCGGTCAGCGCGGGTCATTGCCTGGTCACCCCGCGCCGGCATGTCGCTGAATACTTTCAGGCGACGGCCGCGGAAAAAGCGGCCATCTGGGAACTGGTGGATGAATTGAAGCCCATCATCGATCGGCAGTTCAGCCCGGACGGCTACAACATCGGCGTGAACGTCGGCTCGGCGGCCGGGCAGTCCATACCGCATCTCCATATCCACCTGATCCCGCGGTACCGAGGCGACGTCGAGAACCCGAAGGGCGGCGTGCGCGGCGTCATCCCGCACAAGCAGAAATACGAACGGAAAAAGTAGGGAGACAAGCATCGTGTCAAAGTTGGTAGAACCCCATGGCGGCAAGGGCCTCAAGGCGCTGCTTGCCCCCCAGACGGAGCGCGCCGGGGAACTGGCGCGGGCCCGCGGACTGATCCAGGTGCCGATGACCAGCCGCGAGGTCTCCGACCTGCTGATGCTGGCCATGGGCGCCTACACGCCGCTCCACGGCTTCATGAACGAAACGGACTGGCGCGGCTCCTGTCTCGACATGAAACTGGCGAACGGCGTCTTCTGGCCGATCCCGATCACGCTGTCCTGCGACCGGGCCCTGGCCGACCGCATCCACGCGGAGGAAGAAGTCGCGCTGGTCGACGGGGAGAGCGGCGAGATTCTCGCCATCATGGAAGTCACGGAGCAATACGCGCCGGACAAAGCCCTGGAATGCCAGCACGTCTATCGCACAACGGACGCCGCCCATCCCGGCGTGCAGAAAGTGCTGGCGCAGGGCGATATCAACCTGGGCGGTCGGGTCACCTGCCTGGCGGAAGGCGAGTACCCGGCGAAGTATCCGAACCTGTACCTGCGCCCGGCCGAGGCACGCGCCCTGTTCCTGGAGAACGGCTGGTCGACGGTGGCCGCGTTCCAGACGCGCAACCCGATGCAGCGCGCGCACGAACACCTGGTGAAGATCGCCATCGAGGTCAGCGACGGGGTGTTCATCCACCAGGTGCTCGGCAAGCTGAAGCCCGGCGACATTCCGGCCGACGTGCGCACGCGGGCCATCCAGGCGATGATCGACCACTACTTCGTGCCCGGCACGGTGATCCAGGCCGGCTATCCGATCGAGATGCGCTATGCCGGCCCCCGCGAGGCCCTGCTGCATGCGCTGATCCGGCAGAACTTCGGCTGCTCGCACCTGATCGTCGGCCGCGACCACGCCGGGGTGGGCAGTTACTACGGCCCCTTCGACGCCCACCACATCTTCGACACGCTGTGGGAGGGGGCGCTGCAGACCCGGCCGCTGAAGATCGACATCACCTTCTTTTGCAACAAGTGCTTCGGCATGGCCACCGGCAGGACCTGCCCGCACGGCGAAGCCGACCGCATCCACATCTCGGGCACCCAGCAGCGCGCCATGCTGGCCGAGGGCGCTCCGGTGCCGCGCGAGTTCGGCCGCCCCGAGGTGATCGAGATCCTGCGGGAGTACTACGCCAGCCTGGCCTGAGTGGCCGCCAGAGGCGGCCGGGGCGCGCTTGCTTGCCCGCTTGCGCGCAAACATGTGGGTTATGATGGCCAGACGGTAGCTGAGCCGCGCCAGGAGCGGTCGGGGGCGAGGGTTGGCGAACGACGTGTCGGCATTGATGAGCGCGGCGGACCGGCAGGACCGGTCGGCGGCGGAGGCGCTGTTTTCCGCGCTCTACGCGGAGTTGCATCGCGTGGCCCGGCGCGAGCTCGCGCGCAACCTGGGCGCCTGCAGCCTCGGACCGACGACCATACTGCACAAAGCCTACATCGACATGTCCGGACGGGAAGGGCCGTCGTTTCCCGACCAACCCCGTTTCATGGCCTATGCCGCGCGGGTGATGCGCGGGCTCATCATCGACCACATGCGCAGCCGGCATGCCCAGAAGCGCGGCGGTCAGTTCGAAATCACTTCGCTGCGCGACGACGCGGACGGCCACGTGGAAGAAGTGCGCGAGCTGACGCGCATCAGCCAGGCGCTGGACGAGCTGGCGGTCAGCGAAGCCTCGCTGTCGGAGATCGTGGACCTGAAGTTCTTCTGCGGTTTTACGTTCGCGGAGATCGCGGCGATGCGCGGCGTCACCGAACGGACGGTGCAGCGGCAGTGGCAAAAGGCCCGCATCTACCTCCATCACAACCTCGGCGCCGACCTCGCGAATTGACGGCGCCATGACGACGCTTGATCCCGACGCCTGGCGTAAGGTCAGCCCCTACCTGGACCAGGCGCTTGACCTGGACGAGTCCGACCGCGCCGCCTGGCTCGCCGACCTCCGCTCGCGCGATGCCGCTCTCGCGGACCAGATCTCAGCGCTGCTGGGGGAATACGAGACGCTCGGGCGGGACGGCTTCCTGGAGAACGGGCCCCGCGTGATGCCGGGACAAGCCGCGCGGGGCGGAGACATGATCGGCGCCTACCGGCTGCTGAAGCCGATCGGTTACGGCGGCATGGGGACGGTGTGGCTGGCCGAGCGTGGCGACGGGCGCTTCGATCGACGCGTCGCCATCAAGTTTCCGGGCATCTCGCTGAGCGCGAACGGCGCGGAACGGTTCCGGCGCGAGGGTAACATCCTTGGAAGCCTGAGCCATCCCAATATCGCACAGCTCCTGGATGCCGGGGTCTCGGAGGCGGGGCAACCCTACCTCGTCCTCGAGTACGTCGAAGGGGAGCCGATCGACCGCTATTGCGAGGCCCGCTCACTCGCCATCAGCGCCCGGTTGCGTCTGTTCTCCGAAGTGCTCGCCGCGGTCGCGCACGCACATGCCAACCTGGTCGTGCACCGTGACATCAAGCCTTCCAACGTCCTGGTAAGCGGCGACGGGACGGTCAAGCTCCTGGACTTCGGCATCAGCAAGCTGCTGGAGGAGCACGGCGGCGCCGACCTGGAATCGGAGCTGACCCGTGACGGCGGTGTCGCGCTGACGCCCGAATTCGCCGCCCCTGAGCAGATGACCGGCGGCGCGATTACCACCGCCACCGACGTGTACGCGCTGGGTGGATTGCTCTACCGGATCCTGACGGGCGGCCATCCGTCCGGCAAGTTACCGGTGACGGCCGCGGAAAAAATGCAGGCCGTCGTGGACGTGGAGCCCGTCCGGCCGTCCGACATCGTGACCTTGCGCGGTCGGGGGTCGGGTGAGCTGCGGTCCGCGGCGGCGTCGCGGGGCACGACGCCCGAGCGGCTGCGTCGCCGGCTGCGCGGGGACCTCGACACGATCGTCCTCAAGACGCTGAAGAAGGAGCCCGGGGAGCGCTACGGCTCGGTGACGGCGCTGGCCGAAGACCTGAGGCGATTCCTGGCGCATGCCCCGATCAGCGCCCGGCCGGACTCTTTGCTTTACAGCGTTTCGCGGTTCGCGCGCCGCAATCGGGCCGCCGTCGGCCTGGGGGCATTGGCTGCGCTTGCCATCGTCGTCGGGGTCGCGGGCACTCTCCTCCAGGCGCGGGTGGCGCGTACCGAGCGCGATTTCGCCCTCCGCCAGCTGTCGCGCGCGGAGGCCATCAATGAGCTGAATCATTTCGTGCTCTCCGATGCCGCGCCCTCCGGCCGGCCGTTCCTGGTCAACGAGTTGCTCGCCCGCGCGGAGCAGGTCGTCGCGCGCAGCCAGTCATCGGGAGCGGACCGGGCCGGGCTGCTCGTGGCCATTGGCGACCAGTACTCGGCGCAGGATCAGGGCGAGAGCGCCTTGCGCGCGCTGACCGAAGCCTATGCTTTGTCGCGTGATCTCGACGACCGCTCTACCCGGGCCCGGGCCGCGTGCGCTCTCGCCGCGGTGCTGGCCCGCGGCATCGATCTGCCGCGCGCCGAGGCGCTCTATCAGGAGGGCCTGCTCGCGACAGCCGCCGGATCCCGGCTTCAGCTCGACCGGGTGTACTGTTTGCAGCGCGGCAGCGAAGTCGCCCGGGAGGCCGGCGAGATGCTGGAGGCCATCGCCCGGGTGCAGGCGGCCCAAAAACTTCTGGACGGTTCGCCACTGCGCTCCGACGTGTTGCAGACCAACCTGATGCTGACGCTGGCGGCCGCTTACATGCTCGCGGGGCAGTTGCCAGAGGCGGCCAGCACCTACGAGGAGGCGGCGCGACGGATGACGGCGCTCGGGCGCGACGAAACCCAGACTGCCGCCACGCTGTTCAACGACTGGGGCCTGACGCTGACCCTGATCGGGCGGCCGCGGGAAGCCGTGAATGTGCTGCGCCGCGCGATCGACATCAGCCAGGATCAGCGGGGTGACGAGAGCGTTTCGCCGCTCCTGCTGGCCAACTATGCCCGCGTCCTGCGCGAGGTCGCGCGCTTCGACGAGGCGTCCGACTATGCCGAGCGGGCGCACCGGCTGGCGGTGCGGCTCGGCCTGGAAGGGACGGTCAACCATGCCCTGCTCACCCGCGCGCGTAACTACCTGGCGCAAGGCGACACGGACCGGGCAGAGGCCATGCTGAACGAAGTGGAGCCGCGGATCCGCCAGGTCCTTCCGGAGGGTCATTTGACCTTTGGCGCGGTGTTCGCGCAGCGCTCGCTGATCGCGCAACTGCGGGGCGACCTGGTAGGTGCGCTGGCGCTGGCGGACGCGGGGCTGGCCATCATTGAGGCGTCCATGACCACCGGTCAGAGCGGGGCCTACGCCCTTCCGCTGTTGTTACTGCAGCGGTCCGAGATCCGCTTGGCGCTCGGCCAGCCCGAGGCGGCGGCCGAGGACGCAGAGCTGGCCTTGAGCTCGCTGGAGGAGTCGTCTCCCCCCGATACCTTCACCATCGGGCTGGGTCGCGCCCGTTTGGCCTTGGCCCGCGCACTGGGCGGTCAGGGTGACCCGGAGGGGGAGCGGGTCATGCTGATGTCCGCGCTCTCGCATTTCGAGGACGCGGCCGGACCGGATCACCCGGAGACCCTGGAAGTCAGGAGACTTCTTGAATCAGCGGCGGCGGCCCGCCAGCCCCGCTAGTTCAGCCTCTCGGCCGCGACGAGCGGTCACGCCAACACGGCCCCTGGCTCGCCCTGACTCG
>Ga0105090_10002614_pt1 | contig 10065 bp, 9 predicted proteins | sample PPLLak3March2015_FD_79110 | JGI IMG/M metagenome (GOLD analysis project Ga0105090, IMG submission 79110) | Freshwater sediment microbial communities from Prairie Pothole Lake near Jamestown, North Dakota, USA - PPLs Lake P7 Core (1) Depth... | ecosystem: Environmental > Aquatic > Freshwater >... | reverse complement strand
GGATGCGCGCATTGAACAGCGATTTGCCGCCCAGGATGCGCGCATCGAGCAGCGCTTCAACCACATCGACGTCGCACTGGTCGGCATCAGCGGCGAGCTGAAACTGTTGCGCTGGATGCTGGCGCTCATCGTCATCACTACGGTGATCCCCGTGCTGCAGGGGTGGTTCACCCGGTTTGTACTCGGCGGCTGAACAGCCGCGCGCCCCAGGTTTGACCTCGATCAGGCAGCAGCACAGCAGAAATCCCCCATACTGGGAATCGCGTCACACACTGGGTTGCCGCGTTGCTGCGCTAGAATCACGCCTGAGACAAGGTAACTTCAGGCAAGGGGTTAACGCAGGTTTTATGGCCCCCAGACGCAAAGATGACGACCCAGTCAGCCGCACCCGGTTTCGCACGGACCGGATGGTGGAGGATGGCGGGCGCTGGTTTTTCCTGACTCGCGAAAAGACTATCGAAGGGCCCTTCGACTGCAGGGCTGATGCGATTGAACAGCTTGAGGTTTATATCCAGCTGGCCGTGAACGGTATGCTGGTGCACCCCTCGGCTTACTCGTTGCGGGCATGAGCAGAGTTAAAGGATGGCCGGGCAAGCCTGGCCGGCGCGGCCCCGCCGTTAGCGACATAAGTTCCTACCCATCAAACGGGTGGCGCAGCACTATCGTCTCCACCCGATCCGGGCCGGTAGAGATGATGTCGATCGGCGCTCCCACCAGTTCTTCCAGCTTGCCGATATAGGCGCGGGCATTCGCCGGCAACTCGTCCAGGGTCTTCGCGCCCAGGGTGGACTCGCTCCAGCCGGGCACCTCCTCGTACACCGGCACCAGGTTGGCGTAGTCTTCGGCGTCGATCGGATTGGGCACCGGTTTGCCTTCCTTGCAGGTATAGGCCACGCAGATCCTGATGGTCTCCAGACCGTCCAGCACGTCGAGCTTGGTCAGGCAGATGCCGCTCACCGAATTGATATTCACCGCGGTGCGCAGGGCCACGGCGTCAAACCAGCCGCAGCGCCGGGGGCGGCCGGTAGTGGCGCCGAATTCGTGGCCGCGGGCGGCCAGGTGTTTGCCGGTGTCGTCGAACAGCTCCGTGGGAAAGGGTCCGGAACCCACCCGGGTGGTGTAGGCCTTGGTGATGCCCAGCACGTAGTCGAGGTACAGGGGGCCGAAACCGGAGCCGGTGGCCGTGCCGCCGGCGGTGGTGTTGGAGCTGGTCACGAAGGGATAGGTGCCGTGGTCGATGTCCAGCAGGGAACCCTGCGCGCCCTCGAACATGATGCGGGCGCCGCTGCGGCGGCGCTCGTGCAACAGGGCGCTCACGTCCGCCATCATGGGCAGCAGCTGCGGTGCCAGCGCCAGGGTCTCCTCCAGCACAGTGTTGTAATCCAGCGGTTCCACCTGGTAGTAACGCTGCAGCGCGAAGTTATGGTAATCCATCACCTCCCTGAGCTTGCGGGCGAAACGGTGCTCGTCCTGCAGGTCGCCCAGGCGCAGGCCCCGGCGGGCCACCTTGTCCTCGTAGGCGGGGCCGATGCCCCGGCCGGTGGTGCCGATCTTCTCAAAACCGCGCTTGGCTTCCCGGGCCTGGTCCAGGGCCACGTGGTAAGGCAGGATCAGCGGGCAGGCGGCGGAAATCTTCAGGCGCTCGCGCACCGGCACGCCCCTGGCTTCGAGCGAACCCATCTCCTTCAACAGGGCCTCCGGGGAGAGCACCACGCCGTTGCCGATAAAGCACTGCACATGCTCCCGCAGGATGCCCGAGGGAATCAGGTGCAGCACGGTTTTCTCCCCGTCGATCACCAGGGTGTGGCCGGCGTTGTGGCCACCCTGGAACCGCACGACCGCATCGGCCCGGTCAGTCAGCAGGTCGACAATCTTGCCCTTGCCCTCATCACCCCACTGGGTGCCCAGGACGACTACGTTCTTGCTCATTTATATTGCTCAGTCGGGTAATTGGAGGGGTTCGACGCGCCACTGCCCGGCGTGTTGCAGCAGCTGGCGGTCACAGCGCGGGTCGGGGTCGGCGCCGAGGCAGTTGATCACGATCTCGCCCGCCGCGCGCAGCTCGGCCACCCGCTGCGCCAGGGCGGCATCGTCCATATCCGGCACGCTGATCGCGCTGCAGGACCCGGCCTCGGCCGGCACCAGGGCGAGCAGGGCTTTCAGGTCAGTGGCGAAGCCGGTGGCGGCGCGGGCGCGGCCAAACACCGCACCCACGTTGTCGTAGCGCCCGCCATTGGCCAGGGCCTGGCCGTGGCCGGGCACGTAGGCGGCGAAAACGATACCGGTGTGGTAGTGGTAACCGCGCAGCTCTGCCAGGTCGAAATAGATATCCAGCCCGGGGCGCTGGCGGCGGATAGCGCTGGCCACTTCCTGCAGCGCGTCCACCGCGGCCAGGGCCGCCGGGGCGCGGTCGGCGAACAGCTCGCGGGCATGGGCCAGCACCGACTCGTCGCCGTGCAGGTCCACCAGGGCGATGACCAACCGGGCCGCAGCGGTATCGACTCCGGCCAGGGCCTGGCGCAGGTCGGGGACGGATTTGCGCTGCAGGCAGTCGAAAACGGTCTGTTCCTGCTCCGGACTGAGCCCGGCACTGGCGAGCACGGCCTGGTAAACGCCCACGTGGCCGAGGTCCAGGGTGATGCTGCCACCCACGCCGCTGGCGCCAAGACCTGCCGCTTCCAGGGTAACCAGCATCAGGCGCACGATTTCCACATCCGCCGCCAGGCTGTTGTCGCCGTAAAGCTCCGCCCCCAGCTGGATGGGCGAGCGCGAGGCCAGCAGCGACTTGGGGCGGGTGTGCAGGGTGGAGCCGGCGTAGCACAGGCGGGTGATTCCCGGCTGGGCCAGGCTGTGGGCGTCGATGCGCGCCACCTGGGGGGTGATGTCGGCGCGCACGCCAAGGGTGCGGCCGCTGAGCTGGTCGGTGAGCTTGAACGTGAGCAGGTCGAGATCCCGGCCCAGGCCGATCAACAGGGACTCGGTGAACTCCATCAGGGGCGGAATCACCAGCTGGTAACCCCAGCTGCGGTACAGGTCCAGCAGGCGCCGGCGCAGGCGCTCGGCCGTGGCGGCCTGGGCCGGCAGGACCTCCTCTATCCCGTCGGGCAATTGCCAGCGATCAACCGATGTCATGCACGCCGCCCCGACACTAGTGCACCAGGTACAACACGACGACACCGAACAGCATGCTGCCGAGGCCTATATTGCGGATGACACGGTCGTCCATCTGGTTCGCCATGGTGAGGAGTTTGCGCCAGCGGTCGGGGCTGATGAAGGGGAGCATGCCCTCGATGATGAAGACGAGCGCAATAGCCGCGGCCAGAACGTCCCAGAAATCCAATGATACCCCTCACACATAAAAAACCGCGGGTCCTGCGCTTGTGGTCAAAACGCCGGATCCCACGGTTGCAGGATACTACCACAGGGGAGGTTTAAATCACCTGTGAATTTTGTGCCTTACTTGCCTCCCCGGGGGTCGTTCAGGTAGCGAAAGAACTCGCTGTCGGGCTGAATCAGCAGGATATCCCCGTTGCCGTCAAAGGATTGCTGGTAGGCTCGCATGCTGCGGGTGAAACTGTAGAACTCCGGGTCGCGATCGAAGGCCTCGGCGTAAGTCCGCGTGGCGGTGGCATCGCCCTCGCCGCGCACCAGTTCCGCGTCGCGGAAGGCATTGGCCTGGATAACCGTGACCTGGCGGTCGGCGGCGGCACGGATACCCTCCGCCAGCTCCTGGCCCTGGGAGCGGCGCTCGCGGGCTTCCTTCTCGCGCTCGGCGTTCATACGGCGGTAAACCGATTCGGACACGTCCGGCGGCAGGTCGAACTTCTTGACCCGCACGTCCACCACTTCCACCCCCAGAACCTCCTGGGCAACTGCGGTCAGTTCTGCGGTGAGAGCCTGCATCAACTGGTCGCGCTCGCCGGACACCACTTCCTGGATTGTGCGCGAGGCCACCTGGTTGCGCAGGCCGTTGTTGATGCGCTGGGCCAGCAGCACCTGGGCGCGGGCCATCTCACCGTTGGTGGCGGTGTAGAACCGCTCCGTGTCCTTGATGCGGAACTTGGCGTAGCTGTCCACGATCAGGGCTTTCTGCTCCTGGGTGAAGAAGCGCTCGGGTGTGGAATCCACCGTAATGAGCCGGCCATCGAACTTGCGCACGGTGTTGACGAAAGGAATCTTCACATGCAGGCCCGGCTGCAGGTCAGGCTTGACCACCTCGCCGAACCGCAGCAGCACCCCGCGCTCGGTCTGCTTGATCACGTAAAGGGAGCTGTTGGCCAGCAACAGGGCCAGGGCCACCGCCACCAGAACTATCATATTGCGTCCACCCATGATCAGCGACCTCCCCTGCGATTGCCGGCGGCAGCGGCGTCGTTGCGCAACTGCTCGGTAACGGCGTTGGTGAGCTCCCGGATATTGGAGCTGTCGATAGTGACTTGACGCACCCCGGCACCGCTACTGGTGCCCGGCGCGGCCAGCTTGTCCAGGGGCAGGTACAGCAGGTTATTGCCTCCGGGCACGTCCACCATCACCTTGCTGTTGTTGCTCAGCAGGTTCTGCACCGCCTCCACGTAGAGGCGTTCGCGGGTAACCCCGGGGGACTTGAGGTACTCATCGAGCAGCTTGATGAAGCGCTGCGTCTCACCTTCGGCCTTGGCAATCACCTGCTCCCGGTAGGCCTGGGCCTCTTCCAGCACGCGCTGGGCGCCACCGCGGGCCTCGGGCACGATGCCGTTGGCATAGGCCTGGGCCTCGCTCTTCACCCGCTCCTCGTCCTCGCGGGCCTTGATCACGTCGTCAAACGCGGCCTGCACCTGGGTGGGGGGCTTGGTCTCGTCCACGGTCACCTTGCTCACCAGGATGCCGGTCTGGTACAGGTTGAGGTAATCCTGCACGCGCTGGCCCACATCCACCCCGATCCGTTCACGGCCGCCGGTAAGCACCTGGTCCATGGTGGTACCGCCGACCACGTGGCGCAGGGCACTCTGGGTGGCGTGGGATAGAGAGATCTCCGGCTCCAGCACCTTCAGCACGAAGCTGGTGGGGTCATCGATAACGTACTGCACCGAAATAGCCGCCTCGACGATGTTCTCGTCGCGAGTCAGCATGATTTCACGGAAACTCACCGAGCGTACCTTGGTGGTATTGAGCTTGGTGACGGTGTCGATCAGCGGGGGATTCCAGTGCAGGCCGGGCTGCACCGTATCCAGGTACTTACCGAAGCGCAGCACAACGGCCCGCTCCTGCTGGTCGACCTGGTAGAAACCCGCCACACCCCACAACACCAGGGCGCCTGCGGCAATCACACCCAGCAGGGCGCCGGGTATGCCACCGGCGCCTGCACTGCCTCCGCCTGCACCACCACCGCCGCCCCGGCGGGCGCCGCGGCCACCGAACAACCCACCGAGCTTGTCCTGGAGTTTCTTGAGTGCCTCGTCCAGGTCGGGCGGGCCCTGGTCACCGCCACCCCAGGGGTCCCTGGGTTTGTTGTTACCGCCACCCGGTTCATTCCAGGCCATAGTCCACTCCTAAGTCAAAAGTGCAGTGAGTCTAACAAATTTTATCCGCTTTGCCTCATTGAACGCGCCCGCGATCAAAGCCCTGCGCCAATGGCCCATCGAAAACGCTACAAAGAGGTGTTTCATCAGAATAGGGGTTCGGGGCCCTTCTTCGTCAGGCGGTTCCAGTCCGCGCGGGGCAGTCTCACGCTGAGGTGGGCCACCCCGTCCTCACCGTATTGCTCGGACTCCACCGCCCCCAGGCGGTACAGGGCTGCCCGCAGTCCACCCTGCGCAGGGCCGATGTCGACCACCTCGTTGATCATGTCCTTGCCCACGAGCTCAGAGATGGCCTGCAGCAGCAGCTCGGTGCCGGCGCCGGTGGCGGCGCTCAGCCACACCCGCTCCGGCACACCGTCCGCATTGCGATCTATACGCGGGGATTGCTCCAGCAGATCGAGCTTGTTGTATACCTGCAGCTGCGGGATCTGCTGCGCGCCTATTTCTTCCAGCACATCGTGCACCTGCTGGATATTGTCCTCGCGCTGCTCGGTGGCGGCGTCGATCACATGCAGCAGCAGGTCGGCGTTGAGGGTCTCCTCCAGGGTAGCCTTGAAGGCCGCCACCAGCTTGTGCGGCAGGTGGGCGATGAAGCCCACCGTGTCCACCAGCACCACGGGACCCACGTTCTCCAGGTCCAGCCGGCGCAGGGTCGGGTCGAGGGTGGCGAACAACTGGTCCGCGGCGTACACACCCGCTTGCGTCAGGCGGTTGAACAGGGTGGATTTGCCCGCGTTGGTATACCCCACCAGCGACACCACCGGCACCTCGGCGCGGCGCCGGGAGCGGCGCCCGTTATCACGCTGCTTGCGCACCTTCTCCAGCCGCGCAAGGATCGACTTGATCCGCGCCCGCAGCAGGCGGCGGTCGGTTTCCAGCTGGGTTTCACCGGGCCCGCGCAGGCCGATACCGCCCTTCTGTCGCTCCAGGTGGGTCCAGCCGCGCACCAGGCGCGTGCTCATATGCTGCAATTGGGCCAGCTCCACCTGCAGCTTGCCCTCGTGGGTGCGGGCGCGCTGGGCGAAGATATCGAGAATCAGCCCGGTGCGATCCAGCACCCGGCACTGCAGCTCCTTCTCCAGATTGCGCTCCTGGCTGGGGCTGAGGGAGTGGTTGAACATGACGATCTGGGCCTCGTGCTCAGCCACCGCCGCCGCGATTTCCTGCAGCTTGCCGCTGCCAACGAAGGTGCGCGAGTCCGGCACATCCCGGGAGCCCATGATATACGCTACCGGGTCGCCCCCGGCCGAAAGCACCAGCTCCTCAAATTCGCGGGGATCCTCCCGCTCGGTTTCACTGGCAAGATTGAGGTGCACGAGCACAGCGCGTTCACCCGAATCGGGACGATCAAAAAACAATACGACCTCGGCGTGCGGTAAAAGTGGGACAGTGGCCGCCCGGCGAGCGGCCACCGCAAAGGCTATTAGCTATCGCCACCGTCTGCTTCGTCTTCAGCCGGGTTCAGCGGCATGCGCACGACCCGCGACGGCACCACGGTGGAAATGGCGTGTTTGTAGACCATCTGGCTCACGGTATTTTTCAGCAGCACCACGAATTGATCGAATGACTCGATCTGCCCCTGCAGCTTGATGCCGTTGACCAGATAGATGGAAACAGGAACGCGTTCCTTACGCAAAATGTTCAGGTAAGGGTCTTGTAGCGTGTGCCCTTTTGACATAACTCCTCCAAAAAGACCCAATCTGGGTCGAAAAAATGATAAAAGCGCCTAACTTCGCACTGTTATTGTTGCTTCCATACCAACTCCAGGGCGGGCTCCTCTACTCTCAACCCGCCGTGGAAACTCCGAGTGCGGGGTCAGCATACTATAGTGGGGCGCGTTCAAGATAGTTCAAGGCCTGCCAAATGGGCTTTTGTCCCACTCCCGTCCCGCCTGGATCAGACCCCGCCGGCTGCGCCAGGTTCCCGGCCTCATCCGTATGGATCCAGTTCAGGTCCGGCCACTTGCGCAGCCAGGTCAGCTGGCGCTTGGCCAGCTGGCGGCTGGCGGCAATGGCGGCGGACACTGCCGCCTCCAGCGAGCACTCCCCCGCCAGGTGCCGCCACAGCTGGCGATAACCCACGGCGCGCACAGCCGGCAGCTGTTGCGCCAGGTCGCCGCGCCGGTACAGGGCGCGCACCTCCTCCAACAGCCCGGCCGCCATCATCTGCTCGAAGCGCAGGGCGATACGCCGGTGCAACACCGCCCGATCCAGCGGGCAGATGGCCAGCTGCACCACCTGGAAGCGCTGCGCCGGTGGCGGCCGGGATGCCTGCCGGGCCTGCCATTGGCTCATGGTGATGCCGCTGGCGCGATACACCTCCAACGCCCGGCCCAGGCGCTGGGAGTGGTTGGGGTGAATGCGCGCCGCGGCCTGGGGGTCTACCTGCGCCAGGCGCGCGTGCAACCAGGGCCAACCGTGCAATGCCGCCTCGGCCTCGATTTCGCGGCGGATATCCGCCGCAGCGGCGGGCATCTCCGCCAGGCCCTCGAGAAACGCCCTGAAGTACAACATGGTGCCGCCCACCAGCAGGGGCGTGCGGCCGCGCGCGGCGATATCCGCCACCAAGCGGTGGGCGTCGGCGGCGAAATCCGCCGCCGAATAGGCCTCGGCAGGGTCGCGGATATCGATCAGGTGATGCGGGTAGGCAGGTTTGGCACTGCCGATGTCCAGGCCCCGGTAGACCAGGGCGGAGTCCACGCTGACCAGCTCACAGTCGCGGGCCGCGGCCAGCTCAATCGCCAGGTCAGTCTTGCCGGACGCGGTGGGGCCCAGCAGGCAGATGAGCAGGGGCTTGGCAGCGGCCATCGATGAGTACGCGCTCAGCGGCCGCGCAGGAACAGCCTGTCCAGCTCCTCGAGGCCCAGCTGGATCCAGGTGGGCCGGCCGTGGTTGCACTGGCCCGAGCGCTCGGTTGCCTCCATGTCCCGCAGCAGAGCGTTCATTTCCGGGATGGTGAGGCGGCGGTTGGCCCGCACCGAGCCGTGGCAGGCCATGGTGGAGAGGATAGCGTCGAGGTGGCCCTCGATGCGGTCGGAGCTGCCGAACTCGATCAGGTCCGCCAGCACGTCCCGCAGCAGCTGCTCCACATCGGAATCGCGCAGGCTCACCGGGATCTGGCGGATCACCAGGGATTCCTCCCCGGCCACGTCCACCAGCATGCCCAGGCGCTGGAACAGGGCCGCGTGCGCGGCCGCCACCTGTACCTCGCGCTGGCTTACCGCCACCGCCCGGGGCACCAGCAGGGGCTGGCTGCGGATACCCTCGCTGTCGCGGGCGGCCTTGAGGCGCTCGTAGGTGATGCGCTCGTGGGCGGCGTGCATGTCCACCAGCACCAGACCCGAGGCATTTTCGGCCAGGATGTAGATGCCCCTGAGCTGCGCCAGGGCATAGCCCAGCGGCGGCACCTCCTCCGCAGCCGCTTCCGCCAGGGGATGCAGGTGGCCATAGGCGCGCAGCTGCTCCCTGGCCTGCCCGGGGGCCGGGCCCGCCGGGGCCCGGTAGGCGCCGGCACTGCTGAACCCGCCCGCCGGGGCCGGCAGGGCGCCCCAGGCCAGCCCTCCCTGGTGGCTGATTTCCCCGGTGGCCGTGTTCACCGCCAGGCCGTCTTCCAGCACCTCGCTCCCCTCAACTCCCGCGGCGCTGTCCGCCGCCCCACCGCCCGGGCGGAACTCGGCCAGGGCCCGGTGCAGGCTGGAGAAGACGAAGTTGTGTACGGCGCGGCCATCGCGGAAGCGCACCTCGTGCTTGGTGGGGTGCACATTCACATCCACCTGGGCGGGGTCGAGCTCCAGGTACAGCACGAAGGCAGGGTGGCGGCCATGGTAGAGCACGTCGCGATAGGCCTGCCTGACCGCATGCGCCACCACCCGATCGCGGATCACGCGGCCGTTGACGAAGAAATACTGCAGGTCCGCCTGGCTGCGGGAAAAGGTGGGCAGGCCCACCCAGCCCCACAATCGCAGGGGGGACAGATCGTTCTCGATATACAGGGCCTGGTCCATAAATGCCGGCCCGCAGACCGTCGCCACTCGCCGCTGGCGCTCGGCCTGGCTGTGCGCCGGCCTGAGGTCGTGCAGCACCCGGCCGTTGTGGCGCAGGCTGAAGGCCACCTCGAAGCGCGACAGGGCCAGGCGCTTGACCACCTCCTCCAGGTGGTCGAATTCGGTTTTCTCGGTGCGCAGGAACTTGCGCCGGGCAGGGGTGTTGAAGAACAGGTCGCGCACCTCCACCGTGGTGCCCCGGGGGTGGGGCGCCGGCTTCAGCTGCACCTCCATCTCGCGGCCCTCGCAGGCGGCGCTGCTGCCCTGGCTGCCGCTGTCGGAGGGATTGCTGGTGAGGGTGAGGCGGGACACGGAGCCGATACTGGCCAGGGCCTCGCCGCGAAAGCCCAGGCTGCCCACCCGCTCGAGGTCCTCCAGCGAGGCGATCTTGCTGGTGGCGTGGCGGGCCAGCGCCAGCGGCAGGTCCTGCGCCGCCATGCCGCTGCCGTTATCGCGGATGCGGAT
>Ga0105090_10002611_pt1 | contig 10067 bp, 8 predicted proteins | sample PPLLak3March2015_FD_79110 | JGI IMG/M metagenome (GOLD analysis project Ga0105090, IMG submission 79110) | Freshwater sediment microbial communities from Prairie Pothole Lake near Jamestown, North Dakota, USA - PPLs Lake P7 Core (1) Depth... | ecosystem: Environmental > Aquatic > Freshwater >... | reverse complement strand
GGGATTTATTAATGCATGAAAATAAACCCATAACCCAAAACTCAACTATTCCCATTCTATTGTTGCTGGAGGCTTAGAACTAATATCATAAACCACCCTGTTCACTCCTTTCACCTTGTTAATGATCTCATTTGACATCCTGGACAGAAACTCATATGGAAGGTGTGACCAATCGGCAGTCATTCCATCAGTTGATCCGACAGCACGGAGTGCCACAACATCTTCATATGTCCTTTCATCACCCATAACTCCGACTGACTGCACCGAAAGTAAAATAGCTCCGGCTTGCCAGACCTTTTCGTATAATCCAAACTTTTTTAATCCTTCGATATAGATATAATCCGCTTCCTGCAATATCCTTACCCGCTCTTCGGTTATTTCTCCCAGTATCCTGATACCAAGCCCTGGTCCTGGGAATGGATGCCTGTTCAACAAATTAGGATCCATTTCAAGCTTTTTGCCTATTTTACGCACTTCATCCTTAAACAATGTATTCAGCGGCTCAACGATCTTCAGCTTCATGAAATCGGGCAAGCCACCCACATTATGATGGGATTTTATCGTAGAGGAGGGTCCCTTCACAGATTTTGACTCGATGACATCAGGATAAATAGTTCCCTGTGCCAGCCATTTCACATCCTGAATACGATGTGCTTCCTGATCAAAAACTTCAATGAAGGTATTTCCGATGGCTTTCCGTTTCTTTTCGGGATCCGTTATTCCTCTTAACGCCTTATAAAAACTTTTCTTTGCATCCACACCCGTCACATTGAGTCCCATGTGCTGGTAAGAGTCGAGCACAGATTCAAATTCGTTTTTCCTTAGTAATCCGTTATCCACAAAAATACAGTGCAGATTTTTGCCTATGGCCTTATCTAAAAGGACTGCTGTCACAGAAGAATCCACTCCCCCTGATAACCCAAGAACAACTTTGTCGTTCCCCAGCTTTTTTCGGAGCTCCTGTATGGTATATTCAATAAATGATTCCGGTGTCCATGATCCCGAACATTTGCAGATATCCAAAACAAAGTTTTTCAACAACACCATTCCTTCGGTGGTATGATAGACTTCAGGATGGAACTGAATTCCATAAGTAGGTTCATCCTGAATTTCATATCCTGCGATCGCCACATCCGTTGTGCTTGCTATGGTTTTAAATTTATTTGGAGTGTTTAAAATCGTATCTCCATGCGACATCCAAACCTGAGTGTTCAGTGTCATTCCTTTCATCAGTTCAGATGACTCATCAATAAATGAAAGATTTGCCCTGCCATATTCTCTTATTTCGGAAGGCAAAACTTCACCTCCTGATATTTGAGCAATGTATTGAGCGCCATAACAAACACCGAGAGTTGGAAGTTTTTGCTTCAAAGAAGATAAATCAGGTGCCGGAGCATTTTTATCTCTTACAGAATAGGGACTACCTGAAAGAATAATCCCTTTTAAATGGCTCCCGAAATCCGGAAAATCATTATAGGGATGAATTTCACAATAAACATTTAATTCCCTTACTCTGCGTGCGATAAGCTGGGTGTATTGCGATCCGAAATCGAGGATCAAAATGGTTTCCTGCGTTGTGCTTTCCATAGGGGGCGTAAAATTAAATTCCGGTAGCCAGATGTCAAAATTTAGTTATAAACACCCTTTTATTGAAAAAGTATAGAAATGATGATGAAATACAAGTTTCAGTCAAGAAATTTAGTCAGGACGCCAAATAATTGCTCCTGTGAGATAGGTTTAGACAGGAAATCGTCGCAGCCGGCATGAAGCGCACAATCCATGTCTGAGTCCATAGTAAAGGCGGTTTGAGCAATGACCGGAAGTTCCTTGTGGTTGGATTTAATAAGCTTTGTTGCCTTGTATCCGTTCATCACCGGAAGACGAATATCCATCAGAACAAGGTTAATTTGTAAATTGGAGTTACAGAGTTCAACGGCCTTTTCTCCATCTCTCACTGTAATAACGGTTGCCCTTGTCTTTTTCAGGTAAGCCATAAGCAAATAGGCATTGGTTTCATCATCTTCAACAATCAGGATGTTTTTTTTGCTCCAGTCCGGTATTTTGTCAATTAATTTCCTGGAGGAAACTGAATTGTATGATAACCACGAAAAATTACCGGAAAGGCTGTAATGGTCAATATTTGAGGGTCTATTTATCATACGTATCGGGTATTAGATAATTACCAGTAGCGAATTCATTTTCAAAAGATTGGGCTGTTTTCAAACTTTTAAATATATTCATCTGCTATATCCTTCCCAAAACACCCTATAAAATTAAAGAATTTACATTAACCCCCAATAAATAATTTATAAAAGGTTTTCACCTTTTTATGAACAACTTAAAGTAAGATTTGTTTGCGAAAACGAATTATAAAATATAAAGACCTAAAATAAACTTTACAAAAATAAAACAAGATTAGACGAAAGCATACAGTATTAATCCTCAAGAAACTTTTGTCGGTAATGCAATAGATATATCCTGCTAAATTTGCCAATAAATTTCAAACCGATTTGAGCAATATAGATCGTATTAGTTTTGATAAATTGCTGATTCCGTTAAATGAACTTAGCGATTGTAGTTTTTGTCCGAGAAATTGTCATAAGGATCGGTTTTTGGGTGAAACAGGATACTGCCGAAGTGATGCTGGCTTTAATGTATCATCCGTCTGTATTCATAAGGGCGAAGAACCTGTGATTTCTGGAAAAAAAGGAATATGCAATGTGTTTTTCAGCCGGTGCAATATGCAGTGCATCTTTTGCCAGAACTACCAAATCAGCCGGAACAATGAGAATGTGGTAAGTTATAAAATGCAGCTTCGGGAGATACTTGGTCGAATAATTGAAATACTGGATACCGGAGTAGAATCTGTTGGATTTGTTTCTCCTTCTCATTTCATTCCTCAGGTAAAGATCATCATTGCCGGATTAAATCAAATTGGCAGAAAGCCCATTATTGTGTTTAACACAAACGGATATGATAAAGTCTCCACGATCCGGCAATTAGAGGGTTTGGTCGATGTTTATCTTCCCGATTTCAAATACATGGATGATCATCTATCTGAATTGTATTCTTCAGCGCCTGAATATTCATTCTATGCATCAAAGGCCATCCTTGAAATGTACCGGCAAAGAGGCTCCACCATTATAACAAATGATAATGGCTATGCAGAATCGGGACTAATTATCCGCCACCTTGTCTTACCAGGTCATGTTGAAAACAGTCTGTCCGTATTGCGTTTTATCGCAAACGAAATATCAACCAATGTCCACATATCATTAATGTCGCAGTATTATCCAAATGAATTCGTGAAGGATCATCCTCAGTTGGGCAGAGTTCTGTCGGAAAATGAATATTCCACAGTGACCCGTGAAATGGAAAAATTAGGATTTACCAAAGGCTGGATACAGGAATTGCATAGTGCAGATTTTTATAATCCTGATTTCTCAAACAGCCATCCATTTGAGAGCTAAGAACGATTACAGAATGATGAGTCGCCCTGCTGTGGTCTCTTTTTCAGTTTCAATTTTATAAAGGTATGCTCCGGGAGCCATTCCTTCAATATCCAAACTCATCCCGTTCTTGCCGGAAACCGGATTGGGAACTTTGAATCTTTTAATCACTTTATATGCAGCATCGAGCAATGAAATATTCACCTTTCCTGTAAAATCCTGGGGTAATGAAAATTCAATGGTAACTTTTTCCTTTGCCGGATTGGGGACGCAGTAAGAAGTCATGGTTCCATCCGACAGGTTTTTATCAATACCAGTTGTGTAATTATCAAATGTTACCACCATGCTGTCCAGAGCCATGTTGCCAAACTCATCCCACGCTTCAACAAATAACCTGTATTGTCCATCAGTATAATCGGCCGTAGGAAATGCAAGCTGCAATTCTGATAATTCGGCTATTGAATCGCCGTTGTTGTTGGTCAGGATTTGCCAGTAATCACGATCGTAATTCATCCAGGGAGGAGAAGGATGTGCATTGTCTTTTTTATACATGAGCGGTGCATAAGGTTCATAATAACCTCCAGAGTAATAGGTGTAGGAGTGATTCAAAATCTGCCCCAGCGTTTTTGGAAAAACGTTTGTGTTTTCAGGCAATTTATTCAACCAGTAATAAGTTTTAAATGCCGGTTGCTCCCAATCTGAACTTCCATGATAATCACTTATTTTAGCAATAATATCTATATCCCCATGAAGGTCGTTAGCATTCAAATAATTGCTTGTTTCATTCGTACAGAAACCGAATTTTGAATTCGTTGAGAAATTCTGTATCACGGGTGCAACTTCATCGGTGATTGGATCAAGGGCAAGCAGGGGATTAAAGTTGATTCCCCATTCATCATCGTCATAATACCACACGGTTCCCTGGTCATGGATGTTAACGAAGTGGATGTGACCCCAGTCGTCATACCATTGAATAATGTTCCCAAGGTAATCATGAATATTTACAGTATCTCCAACTCCCACCTGTATTGTGCTGTCAACTAAATGTGCATATAGCCAGCCATCCGAATATCCCGAAACCTGCTCCGGGCTTATCGCCACTCTCCAGTATGAATCTCCGCCAATAGTTAATACCAGTTTTACAAATCCTTCTTCAACCGCATAAGTCGGTTCATTAATGGGTACCTCAATATCAAGGCCCTGATGAAGATAAGACCAACTGCCGCTTCCATCGCCCATATGCTGCTCATAATGGTTCCATACTTTATGAACCTGGTCGAATGGAACAAATGGCCAGGGTATGGGTTCGTAGGATGTGGAGGATTTTTTTTGATTCCTGGTTGCTTCAAAAACAGGATAACTTTTAGAAGAAATTTCTTCATTGTCTGTTAAACTTCCCCGAGTATCATAAACTTGTAAAATCCCTGTGGAAATTCCATCGAACCGGAAATGAACGCCGGCAAGGATTTGTCCGCCATTTCCTAAACGGATATCCCTAAAGGATTGATGTTTGGTCAATTCTTTTTCAAAAATCAACTCGCCTCTTTCGAGGGAAAAGGCTTGTAAATAATTTTTATCAATCACATATACACATTGATTGACATTTGAAACAGCAATTCCCCTGGGATAGGTGAACCCTGTGTTAAAACTACTAATTTTTTTATAATTGCGATACACAATTAACTTATCTTCCTTAGCTGTTGCAAGATACTTTTCATCTTCCGAAAAAGCAAACTGGCTGCCGCTTTCAATGGATGTAATCTTCTTTGTGACCAAATCTATAATATTGAGATTCTTGTCAGTCCCTACGACAAACTTTTCACCGGAAGGTGAAAAACCAAACAGAGATGCATATTTGTATTTAACTTCCTGCTTAAAGTTGCCATTCTTATCATATAAGTTAATCGTAACTTCCTGCCGATAATGAAATTTCATATCAATGACCGCCAGATTACCAGCATTTGAAAGGTAAATATCGGAGCCTGGAACTTCTTTAATTGTGTATAAATGCCGGTCGCCATTATATACTTGCAGATTTTTCAGTTCTCTCATTTCATCCGAAACGGCTCCAATATCAAACCTGGCCTTGTATAAGCCATTTTCTGACGAGGCCCGGTATTCACTATCGGTCTTGTTTTGAAATGTGCCATTAAATGATAGCGTTAAATTTTCAGGAAGGTAGCTGGTTTTTTGCGCTATGGAATTCAATCCAAATCCTAAAATAACAACTGAAATTATTGTATTAAAAATTAACCTGTGGAAATTCATATTTTTGCTCATTATTTTTGGCGAAATTATAAAAATGACGCATACTGCAAAATAATGAGTAAAATCTGATGTTTTATTTTCCGATAAAATATGATGAACCTTTATTCAGGCCACCCAGTGAGGCTTATTCACTGATATTACAGGTTACAATTGGATGTTCGTGGAATAAATGTTCATTTTGTGAGATGTATACTTCGAAGAAGTTTAGGGTAAGACCGGAAGAGGAAGTTTTCAGGGAAATCCAATTAATACGGGAAAAAGGATACGATGTCAGGAAGGTTTTTCTGGCTGACGGAAATGCGATGGTGCTATCGACTCAAAAACTGATCAGGATATTGAATCTACTTAAGGTCTCCTTTCCAAAACTTTCCAGAATTTCAGCTTATGCCATTGCAAAAGACCTTGAATACAAATCAGTTTCTGAGCTTACGGTATTAAAGGAGGCCGGACTAAAGCTGATTTATGTAGGGATAGAAACCGGAAATGATGAATTACTAAGACTGATTAGCAAAGGCGAGTCCTTTTGGTCAACCCGCGATAGTCTTCTCAAAGCCAAACAAGCTGGTATAAAGAGTTCGGTGATGATACTAACGGGATTGGGTGGTAAGAAATATTCAGAGAAGCATGCCGTCGACTCAGCAAAATTGATCAATGTCTTGCAGCCAGAATTTCTATCCACGTTGGTACTGAGTTTTCCTTATGGTGTCGATCATTATAAACAGCGGTTTGATGGAGAATTTGAGGAAATGAACACAATGGATTTGTTAAAGGAGCAGCACCGGTTTATTTCAGAGCTAAATGTTGAAGATGTTATTTTCCGCAGCGACCATGCTTCCAACTACCTTGCTTTGAAAGGAACTCTTGCAAAGGACAAGGAACGGCTGTTAAGTGAACTTGAAACAGCTATTCATCACCCCGGGCAATCGGTTCTTAGAGAAGAGTGGGAGAGAGGGTTGTAGATTTCAGATGTATGATTTACGACTTTTGATTTTGAAATAATTTGATTTAACTATGGATTTGGGAATAAAAGATAAACTCTTTGTAGTTACAGGCGCCACAAGCGGTTTGGGAAATGGAGTTGCAAGGGCGCTATTGGATGAAAATGCAAAGATTATTGCTATTGCACGTGATAATGCCAGATTAAATGAATTTGCAGGGAATTTTCCGGGACAGATTGAGCCATTGGAGGGTGATGTGACCCGCACCGGAACGATTCAAAAAATTTTAAAACAAATTGGAAGCCGATATCTTAATGGGATACTTATTAATGCTGGCGGACCACCGGCCAAATCTTTTTTGGAAACTAATCTGGATGATTGGGATACAGCTTACAATAGCCTTTTGAGATGGAAAGTGGAATTGATCAAAGCCCTTTTACCAACATTTCAAAATCAAAATTATGGCCGGATAGCTTTTATCGAAAGTATGTCAGTTAAACAACCGGTTGCCAACCTGGTTTTGAGCAATTCGCTTAGGCTGGCAGTTGTGGGATTTGTTAAGACACTCTCTCAGGAAGTCGCGAAGGATGGCATTACTGTAAATATCCTGGCACCCGGATTTCATGATACTCCGGCTGCTCAACGTCTGTTTGTAAAAAGGAGCGAGGTTGAAAATATTTCAATAGACATGGCCAGACAAAAATATGAATCAGAGATTGTTGTTGGTAGAATGGGAGATACACTTGAATTCGGTATGCTGGCTGCATGGCTTCTTTCCCCTCATTCAGGATTCATTACCGGTCAAACCATCACTGTTGATGGAGGAGCAATTAAAGGAACAATGGGATAACTGGAGTAAAAAATTATAAATATTGATTTATGGCTGAAAATACCTATGACATACAAAGCTTAACTGAGGAGTTTCTGAAAATACATGGCGGAACCAAAGAAGATATAACTATCTATTTTGCTCCCGGAAGGGTAAACCTGATAGGTGAGCATACCGATTACAACGGGGGTTATGTTTTCCCATGCAGCCTGCATTATGGAACCTACCTCCTCGTCAGAATCATTTATGACTCGGTACTGAAGTTGAAATCGATGAATTTACCTATGATCGCCGAAGTTTGTGTTGACAAACCTATTACACCTATCGGTAATACCTGGGTTAATTATCCTCTCGGTGTGATCCATGAGTTTCAAATGAGAAAACTCAGGTTGCCGGGTTTGGCCATGCTATTTGCAGGTAATATTCCCAATGCTGCAGGTTTATCTTCTTCAGCTTCTATTGAAATGGTCACAGCCTTTGCTCTAAATGATCTGGGTGGATATAAATTAGGAATGATTGACCTGATCAAACTTTGTCAACATGCCGAAAATGAGTTTGTCGGGATGAACTGTGGTATCATGGACCAGTTTGCTGTGGGAATGGGCAAGAAAGATCATGCAATTTCCCTTAATTGCGATACATTAGATTATAAACTTGTTCCGCTGGTTTTGGGCGATTACAGGCTCATCATTACAAATACCAATAAACGCAGGGAACTTGCCGGATCAAAATACAACGAACGAAGAATGGAATGTGAAAGGGCTGTCGGTGATATAAATATTGTCAGACCGATTAAAAATTTAAGTGAATTAAACCTTAATGAATTTAACGAATTGAAGGGAAAAATTAAAAACGATATTGACAGGAACAGAGCCAGGCATGTAATTTCTGAGAATAACCGTGTGCTAAATGCAATTGAAAGCTTGAAAAAAAATGATCTTGCGCAGTTCGGACGCTTGATGGTTGAATCACACAATTCATTAAAAGAGGATTATGAAGTTTCCTGTTTTGAATTGGATACCTTGGTGGAAGAAGCTTTAAAAGTGAAAGGTGTGCTGGGTTCCAGAATGACGGGTGCCGGTTTTGGCGGTTGCACAGTCAGCCTGGTGCACAAGGATAACACAGATAATTTTATTAATACTGTTGGTGAGAGTTATGAAAAAATTACCCATCTTGAAGCCTCATTCTTTATCGCTGAAATTGGAGATGGAGTAAGGAAGATTAGTACTTAAAGTGAGCTAAAGTTTTGGGTATTAGAAGTTTTTATTCCAATTTAACGTGAGTCATTGTTGTCATTCCAAATTTTAGACATTAAAGGCTTACAATTCGTTCAAATAATTTCTACTTTTGACCGACATTTTAAAAGCATCAGCAATCAAAGTAAATAATGGAAGAACCAAAAAATAAGGAGAAAAAGAAAAAGCTGGAAGAAGCTTTTTATGTGCAGGAGCTAATTAAGCTGCAGGTTGAACTGGTAAAGATGCAGGAATGGATCAAAGAAAAAGGACTGAGGGTTGTTGTGATATTTGAAGGACGGGATGCTGCCGGGAAAGGCGGAACCATCAGCCGGATTGTGGAAAAGCTCAATCCCAGGATTTGCCGGATTGTTGCCCTAGCCAAACCTACCGAAAAAGAGCAAACCCAATGGTATTTTCAACGATACGTTCCACATCTTCCAGCCTCCGGTGAAATGGTTTTGTTTGACCGAAGCTGGTATAATCGTGCTGTAGTTGAACGGGTAATGGGGTTTTGCACTGAAGACGAATATTGGGAATTTCTTCGTTCCTGTCCGAATTTTGAGCAGATGCTTATCCGTTCCGGGATCATCCTTATCAAGTATTGGTTTTCAGTAAGTGATAAAGAACAGGAGAAAAGATTTAAGGAAAGACTTGTAGATCCGATGAAGCAATGGAAATTCAGCGAAATAGACCTTAGCTCATACGAAAAGTGGGATGAATACTCACAAGCTAAAGATGAAATGTTTACTTATACTGACACCAAACAATCGCCCTGGTATGTGGTTTCAGGAGATGACAAGCGACGGTCGCGACTGAATTGCATCAGCCACTTATTAAGCATGGTTCCCTATGAATATCTTCCACATGAGCTGATAGACCTGCCTGAACGAAAAAGCAAATCAAACTATGTGAGGCCACCCATGTCTGAGCAGACTTTTGTACCGGATTTGTACTAACAATCGGGCTGTTTAACTCCAAATTTATAAACTGTTTTTTGCTTATACTCTTCTCCCTGTCTCAGAATCGTATTCGGGAAATCAGGGTGATTGGGTGAATCGGGGAAATGCTATTAAAACTCACCCTTGTCCTCCTTCGTCGGACTTTCCCCTCTCTTTGAAAAAAGAGAGGGGTCAGGGGAGAGTTAAAAATATGATTTTATCTTTTTAAGCACATTTATCATATCTGCTACCTCTTCATTTTTAACCCTCAAGACCTTTAATCCCATTTCTCTGATTATCATTTCCCGATGTTCATCATATTCTTGCTGAAAGTCATGAATTTTCCCATCTAATTCAATTACCAGGTTACGCTCAGCACAATAAAAATCAGCAATAAAGAATTTTGG
>Ga0105090_10002610_pt1 | contig 10067 bp, 7 predicted proteins | sample PPLLak3March2015_FD_79110 | JGI IMG/M metagenome (GOLD analysis project Ga0105090, IMG submission 79110) | Freshwater sediment microbial communities from Prairie Pothole Lake near Jamestown, North Dakota, USA - PPLs Lake P7 Core (1) Depth... | ecosystem: Environmental > Aquatic > Freshwater >... | reverse complement strand
CCCGATGTGAGAGGTACAGGCGTTTCCTTTAAAGCCAATCTTCCCCCCAACACGGCATTCCGCGGTTTTGGCGGACCCCAGGCAATGTTTGTCATGGAATGTGCAATTTTTGAAGCAGCCAGACAACTAAATGTACCTGCAACAGAAATACAGAGAAAAAACCTGATAGGAAAAGGTGAAATGTTCCCTTATGGTATGCAAATGAAATTTGATAACGTACAAACCAACTATTTTATTGCATCAGAAAGGTACAAATTGGATGAAAAAATAGAAAAAATTCAAAAATTTAATGAAGAGAATCGATATGTCAAGAAAGGGATGGCTGTGATGCCGGTTTGTTTTGGCATTTCTTTTACCTCTACCTTTCTGAATCAGGCCAATGCATTGGTACATATTTACAATGACGGGAGTGTTGGTATCACTACGGGAGCCATCGAAATGGGTCAGGGCGTTTCAGAGAAGATACGGATGGTTGCCGCAAGCGTTTTATCTGTTTCTCCGGACCGGATCCGTATCGAATCCACCAATACGAGCAGGGTTGCCAATATTTCTCCCACAGCAGCCAGCTCCGGTGCTGACCTGAATGGGCATGCTGTAAAACTTGCCTGTCAACAGTTGACAGACAGATTGATGGATGCAGTTCCTGATTTTACCGGCTTGGCAAAAGGAGAAAAATATACTGTCCGAAATGAAAAACTTTGGCAGAACGACCAGGAAACTCAGCTGGATTGGGAATCATTGATCGGGTTGGCTTACCGCAACCGTACCGGGTTAACAGCACAGGCTCATTATGCTACACCCAACATATTTTTTGACAAGGAAAAAGAAAAAGGTGTACCTTTCGCCTATCATGTAACGGGAACGGGCATTCTGGAGGTTACGCTGGACTGCAGGCGAGGCATTTTTGATATTGATTCAGTTGAGCTGGTCCATGACGGAGGAAAAAGTTTAGTACCCATGATTGACAAAGGTCAGTTGGAAGGTGGAGTGGTTCAGGGGATTGCCTGGATGACCATGGAAGAGGTCGTATATTCTGATGCAGGTAAAGTTTTGACCAATATGCTGAGTACTTATAAAATCCCGGATATGTTTTCCGTTCCAAAGGATATCGGGATATTTTTTACCGGGTCTTCAGACTATCCTGACGGCATTATGGGTTCGAAGGCGATTGGAGAACCGCCATTTATGTATGGGATTGGAATATATTTTGCATTGATCAATGCCATGCTGGGTTTTAATCCGGAAATGAAGGTGAAATATCATGCTCCCATGACTAATGAAAGCATACTTAAAGGATTGTATAACAAGTAAATATAAAAAATGAACAATATTTTTCAAAAAATAAATGAGCTGGCCGTCAAATACAAGGATTACACTCCGGAGAATTTGTCAAAACTGGTTAGGCACAAATCCCTGAGCACGCAGGAGCAGGGTGTTGCGATGGAATTGAAGCGTCAAATGGAGGAAGCCGGCTTTGATGAAGTCAGAATTGACGGACTGGGAAATGTAATCGGAAGGATTGGAAATGGGCGTAAAATCCTTGCCATAGACGGGCATATCGACGTAGTGGATGTGGGTAATCCGGACAATTGGGAGTTCGATCCGCTTGGAGGGGAGATCAGAAACGGATATGTTCACGGAAGGGGAACAGTTGATCAGAAAGGTGGTGTTGCGGCTTTTGTGACTGCCGGAAGAATACTCAAGGATCTGGGTTTTGACAGAGATCTTACCATTTATTTTGTTGGAAGTGTGATGGAAGAAGATTGTGACGGGCTTTGCTGGAAATACCTGATTGAGGAAGAAAAGATCAGGCCTGATTTTGCCATCAGTACGGAGCCAACCAACCTGAAAATTTACAGGGGTCATCGGGGAAGAATGGAAATGCACGTAAGCTTTTACGGGGTATCAGCCCACGGATCAGCTCCGGAAAGGGGGGAAAATGCTATTTACATGGCTGCCAAAACGGCATTGGAAATAGAAAAACTGAATGAAAGGCTGGCTTACGATGAATTTTTGGGAAAAGGCAGTGTTACCATATCGGAGATCATTTCTTCCAGCCCTTCACTATGTGCGGTTTCGGATTTTGCCAGGATTCACCTGGACAGGCGGTTGACCTGGGGAGAAACTGTGGATTCTGCGGTGAAAGAGATTGAAGAACTGATCCAGGGCTTGAATGCAAAGGTTGAGGTGCTGGATTATTCCGAAAAAGCTTACACAGGGTTGAGATATGGCATGAGAAAATACTATCCCACCTGGAAACTGGAAGAGGATCATCCTGTGGTGCAAACCGGTGTCAGAGCTTATTACAATTTTTTTGGTGAGAAACCGGCTATTGACAAATGGACATTTTCAACAAATGGTATTGCCCTCAATGGGATTCATGGTATTCCAACCATCGGTTTCGGACCGGGAAATGAGATTATGGCGCACGCACCGAACGAAAAAATTGCCTGCAATGATCTGGTGATCGCTTCTGCTTTTTATGCGGCTTTTGCTTATGAATTGGAATTGTAGGTTGTTTTCACAGAATTCTTTCAGTAAGGATGATCCAATTACCATCAAAATAGTATTTTTGATTTAACTGTAAAAGCAGTGATGATTCGGCAAAAACACATTTTACCATAAAGAATAAGTTTTTCGATGAAAAAAGTACTGATATTTGGGCAGGAAATAGCATTGGAGCATAGAAAATACCTTCATATTTTACTGAATAAGCTGGATAGTCTGGGCGTTGATGTCATTTTCTTTAAGGATATCGTGGATTCAAATGAAAACCTGGGCATTGATTTTTCAGGTTACCGGGAACTGGAAAATTATGAACAATTGTTGGCTGAAAAACCGGATTTTGTATTTACGCTGGGTGGAGATGGTACGATTTTGAGGGCGATTACCCTGATCCGGGAGACTGGAATTCCTATACTTGGATTTAATCTTGGAAGGCTTGGATTTTTAGCAATCGCTGAAAAGGAACATATTGAGAATGACCTTGAAAAAGTTATGCAGGGACGCTATTCCATTCAGGAAAGGAGTATGTTGAAGCTGGATATCAATGATGACATTTTTGGAGAAACCCCTTTTGCACTCAACGATATCACTTTTCACAAGTATGCTATATCTTCTGTTGTGGTGATCCATACCTGGGTGGATGATATGTATCTGAATTCGTACTGGGCAGACGGTTTGATCATTGCTACGCCAACCGGTTCTACCGGGTACTCTTTAAGTTGCGGTGGACCGATCATTCTTCCCGGATCAAAAAATTTCGTGATTACCCCGGTTGCCCCACATCAACTGACTGTAAGGCCTATTATTATACCTGATACGTCAGTGATCTCCTTCAAAATCGAAGGCCGGAGCAACGATTTTCTTTGCACACTGGATTCCAGGTATCATGCTATTGATGTGGAACACACACTCAAAGTGAAGAAGTGCGAGTTCAACGCCTCTCTTGTGGTATTGGAAGGCATGGATTTTGTAAGGAATATTTACAATAAACTTTTGTGGGGCCTTGACAGGAGGCACATGCCTCCCGACCAACCTCTTTTCCCCAAATAAAAACATCCAAACCAGATGATTGATTTGGATGTTTTATAGCTATTTTGTTTTGCTGCTCAACGCAGGCGATTTGACCATGTCATACAATATGTTGATCGCTTCATCTGCATAAATATCATTTCCAAGCGATTTAAGCCAGTCGTTATTCCTTGCAATTCTTGAAGTATCGGACTGGATATAACCCATGTCAGCTTTCAGATTTGAGATCTGAAGTTTCTCGATTTTTTCATCCAGCATGTCCTCAAACTTTTTATCGGTGGATTCATTTTTCTTTTTCTCGGCAAGGAACTTATCAAGTTGTAGCGAAACTATATTTTTCTCTCTCATTTGTTTGATAATATTTGCCTGTTCTTTTACAGCCTTGAATTTTGAATTCTTACTGACCCTGTCTTCGCTTTTGGATTTGAGCAAAGGCAGATTGCTGACTTTATAAACATTCTGGCTGTATTGGCGACTGTCAATACTTGACCATTTCATGGCTGTAGGTTGTTCCTTTTCACCGGAATCCAGGTATACATAAGGATCAGGGAGCACAATGTCTGAATCGACTCCTTTCATCTGTGTTGAACCACCGTTGATCCTGTAAAATTTTTGCGTGGTTACTTTGAGTTCACCTAGTGGTTTCGTTTTATTATTGCCCTGAAAGACTTCGTCCAGGTTGAAAAATCTTTGTACCGTGCCTTTGCCAAAGGTGGAAGGGCTACCTACAATGACTGCCCTGCCATAATCCTGCATGGCAGCGGCTAAAATTTCCGATGCCGAAACGCTGAATGTGTTGACTAAAATGACCAGCGGACCATCGTATTTGACATCTCCCCTGTCAGTATCCGTATAAACATAAGCTGATCTTCCCCTGGGTTTAACCTGGACAATGGGACCTTCTTCGATGAAAAATCCGGCCATCTCTACCACATCAGTCAAACTTCCGCCGCCGTTGAATCTCAGATCCAGCACGATGCCATCAACGTTTTCTGCCTTTAGTTTGGATAACTCTTTGGCGATGTCATCAGAGCAACTGCTGCCATTAGGATCTTCAAAATCAAGGTAAAAACTCGGAAGGCTTATATACCCAAATTTCTTTTTCTGGTCTTCTTTTTCCAGCATGGCAGATTTTGCCTTACCTTCTTCAATGATGACTTCATCCCGCTCGATCAGGACCTCTTTGGTTGAACCATCATTCCGCTTGACCTGCAATTTTACTTTGGTACCTTTTTTACCCCTGATCAGCTGAACCACATCCTCCAGGTGCATGCCGATCACGTTAACATATTCTTCCCCTTCCTGGGCAACCTGCATAATCAGGTCATTAACTTCCAGTTCCTTACCTTTCCAGGCCGGACCACCAACGATGATGCTGACCACCTTTGTGTAATCGTCTTCAGACTGCAATCTTGCTCCGATACCTTCCAGTTTATTACCCATCCTGATGTCGAAATCCTCTTTTTCCTTGGCAGAAAAATAATCCGTATGAGGATCGTAAACCTGGGCAATTGCATCCACGTATAATTCAAAGCGGTCAGATCTTCTGACTTTTTCCATTCGCGTATAAAAGTCAGCAAAGATTTTTTTAACCTTCTCCCTGGCTTCTGCTTCCAATTCTGTCATGCTTTTGGGATTGTCAGCATCTTTATTGCTTTCAATGGATGCTGCCAGCCTGGTAAGGGTTTCGTACTTCAGGATTTTCCTCCAGTAGTCTTTCAATTCCTCATCGTCTTTGGCAAATTTTCGTTTATCTGCATCCAGGTCCAGTGACTCATCTACATTGAAATTGAAGGGTTTTTCCAGGATTTCAGGATAAAATGATTTGGTTTTTTGTAATCCCTTGTCAAATATCTGCAAGGAGCTTTCAAAAAACTCCAGGTCTCCTGCAAGGATCTGATCATCCAGTTTATTTTTATAAGCCTCCAGGGTTTGTACATCTTTTAGTGTTAAAAATCTTTTTGAACCGTCCAGCATTTTGATGTAGGTGTCAAAAACACTCACTGAAAACTCATCATTCATGGTTTTGGGATCAAAATGCACCTGGTCAAGTACGGATTTTACTGCCTGGATGATCATGCTTTCCTGATCGCTGGTGTTTTTTGAAGGGAAAATACCTAACGAAAAGAGCGATAATCCTGCCAAAGCAGTGATGATAAAGGATCTAAAAATCATTTTCTTATTAATTTTTATAGACATTTAAATTACAATTCTATTTAAACGGACAAGTCCTATAACTAGTTTATTTAAGTTATATTTTTTTTATGCCTCAAAAAAAACACGCCAACTTCCGTTGCGATATTCAGATAAAGACAAAACAAATCTCTGTTTAATTTTCGATAAAATAAATAAATCTTATACGATCTGTTGATTTTACCTTATGAAATCAATAAAATGAATGTTTTATTGCAATTGGCAGCCAATTTGGGAATATTTTAACTTTTTCTTTTTGCAAATTCCTGAAATGACCTTAAATTGCAGCAGAAACCAGGATTAACACCTTTAACATCTTTTAACTTTTAACCAGATACGATGAAAACAGTTCTTACTACCTTACTACTCTTATTTAATTTTTTGACTCTGGCGCAGAACAACGCGCCATTTTTCAGAGGGGCTTATTCTATTGGAGAGGGCAATCAGGTTGCTACCAATATTGGTATCCAATCGGTTTTTGCCAACCCGGCAGGTCTGACACGAATGACCGGATTTAGTGTTTATGCAGGTGCAGAAAACCGTTTTGAGCTGGGAGATTTAACTGCCTTTCAAATCGCAATTGGTATTCCTGTTCAGGAATGGGGTTGTTTCAGTATCAATATGACTGATTTTGGCGGTTCGCTGTACAGGGACCAGAAAATAGGTCTTGCCTATGCGCGAAAGTTGGCAAAAAACTTTTCTTTGGGAGTTCAAATGGACTGGATGATCATGGAAATTGAGTCCTATGGATCCAGACACCGGGTTACTTTTGATGCTGGCCTCCAGACGCAGTTGACAGATAAGCTTTTGCTCGGGTTTCACCTATTCAGCCCGTACCCTATTGGTTTTGGTGATGAGCGTATAGTGCCTGCGTATGTTGCGTTGGGTCTGGAATACCGTGTTTCACCACAGATTGCGCTGAAGACAGAAGTACAGAAGCACTTCTATGAAAGTCCGGGTTTGCATATAGGTATGAGGTACAATATGCTGAATGCCCTCAGTCTTTCTCTGGGGATGCAGACCGAACCACTCCATGCGATTGTCAGCGGTGGTTTATCTTACCACATTCCACCAGGATTAACCGTTGATTTTGGAATGAATTACCACCAAAGCCTGGGTATTTCTTCGGCTATTGGATTCAGCTATCAGTTCAACCCTTCCGGTATCAGATAGTCTTTGCAGGAAAACGCCAAATACTGCGTAATGCTCATTTTTGAAACATGAGTAAACTCCTTGTTTTCAAAAACTCTTGCCTGTGCGATACACGCAGAATGGTCGCCAGCCTTGTCCTTGACGTTTTCTTATCAAAAACAAAAACATGGGTTTTCTTGCAGACAGCAGGTAAGCACAACCTATTTATCCTGTCTGGCAAATACACGGCGAAGCAGGTCAGTTGTTCGTTCGCTGATGTTTTGGCGTATGCCCAGTTCTTTTTTCTCCACCATGTCGAAAAGCCCTTCCAGTGCTTTTTCGGTGATGTAATTCTCCAGCTTGGGATTGACTTTGCTGACAAATGGGATGGAATTGTATTTTGTAACGGCCTGTGTCCAGTAATCCAGCGCATTGTACTGATTTAGTGAATTGATAATGACTGGTTGGAACTCAGCATACAATTGGCTATAGCTCGATTTATACAGGTATTGGGTGGCAGCGTTCTTATCGCCGGTCAGTATATTCCATACATCCTGGAAAGTAAGCTGTTTGATGGCATTGATAAATATAGGTTTTGCCTTGGAGGCGGCCAATTCGGCTGATTTATTGATACGTTTAACAATTTCATCCTCAACCATTTCAAAGCCGGGAATAACTTTAAGTTTTTTTACAACAGTTTGAGCTTCAGCGGGAAGTAAAATTTTGTATATGCTTTTGTAGTAACCGTCCTGAGCGGATAAATAATCCACGCCGGAAGATACACCTGATGATAATGCTTCTTTCAAACCGGAAGACACATCCTGATCAGTTAGTGCCGGGGCGGTTTGATTCACGGTGTCAAGAGCTCTTTGGAGCGTTGCAGGGTCGCAGGAAACCAACATAAAACTCATGGTCAATATGGCAAGTATTTTTTTCATTTTAATGATTTAGTGATTGTTTAAAAAAGTTTTTTCTCCAGATTTTTACAAAAATTATCCAATAGATTGCACAGTCTTTTTTCACAGATTTTACAAAATATCTTATGAAAAAATATAATTTCCTTTTTTGTCAGTTGGCTTTTACCGTCAAAACCTGCGCATAATGGTGAAGCCTAAGCCATAAAAAGCCTAGCAACAGTTTATTAAAGCCAATTATAAACCGGATTAAAGCCAAATTTGTTGCAGTGATAGCCATGAAATGCTAAAAGGAAAAGTTAAAATCAGACTGCTGAACAATTTAAACTTTTATATCGGCTGTTGAAACCGTAACAGAAACGCTTTTTATTTTTAAGCCAAGTTGGGCTTCAGGTTTTTCAACAGTCACCGTAGCAAAAGATATTTTTGGGAATGAAAGGTGCAGTTTTTGGAGTATTTCCAGCGCGATTTTTTCGATCAGTGATTTGGGTTCACTCATCACTTCCTTACAAATCTCCACCAGGATCTGGTAGTCGACCGTATTGTCCAGTTGATCTGTTTTGGCTGCCTCGAGCATATCGATGTCAACTGTCAGGCTGACTAAAAACAATTGTTGGGCAAGTTTTTCCATGTCATAAACACCATGGCAGGCATAAAACTCCAATTTTTCAAGGATGATTTTCCCCATAGATTGACATTTTTAAAGGATAAAAAATGATTGATCACCAAAAGCGGCGTTAAAGTACAGTGATTTTATAAACTTCATGGATTACATTCTTGTTTATTTTTTCAACGCACCAATCAGTAAAGATCGAAGTTGGAATTAAAGCTAAAAAAAGCGATTAGCATGTTGAAAAATATATCTTTGCAAACCAAATAAAAACAAACAGTTTATGGCAAGAACAGACTTATATCAGGGACATGATTATTACTGGATAGATGAATTGCTGTCTGATGATCACAAAATGGCAAGGGATGCCATCAGGGATTGGGTAAAACAATCTGTGACGCCCATCATTGAATCTTATGCGCAACGAAATGAAACTCCATTTCATTTACTCAAAGAGCTGGGGGAAATTGGTGCTTATGGACCCAGTGTACAGCAAAAATACGGTGGTGGAGGCATGGATGAAACCGCTTATGGAGTGATCATGCAGGAGTTGGAGCGTGGGGATTCAGGGATCAGGTCCATGGCAAGTGTGCAGAGCAGCCTGGTCATGTATCCAATAGAAAAGTTTGGAACTGAGGAGCAAAAGATGAAGTACCTGCCAAAACTGGCAACGGGTGAGATGATCGGTTGTTTTGGATTAACTGAACCTGATTACGGTTCAAATCCTTCAGGAATGGTCACCAATATCCGCGAGGATGGGGATCATTACATCCTGAATGGAGCAAAAATGTGGATCACCAATTCACCTGTTGCGGATATTGGTGTGGTTTGGGCAAAGGATGAGGAAGGCGTCGTAAGGGGATTGATCGTGGAGAAAGGGCTCAAAGGTTTCAGTGCTCCGACGATCCATGGTAAATGGTCTTTGCGGACCAGTATCACGGGCGAACTGGTTTTTGAGGATGTTCGGGTGCCAAAAAGTTGTTTGTTGCCCGGAGTTAAAGGATTGAAAGGTCCGTTATCCTGCCTGACCAAAGCCCGGTATGGGATAGCCTGGGGAGCTGTCGGAGTGGCGCTGGATTGCTATGATACCGCACTGAGGTACTCATTGGAGCGGATACAATTTGGAAAACCAATCGGCCAGCACCAGTTGCAGCAGAAAAAACTAGCAGAGATGATCACAGAGATCACCAAGGCGCAGCTGATGGTTTGGAGATTGGGTAAACTGATGTCGGAAGGAAGAGGTACACCCGGTCAGGTTTCGATGGCGAAAAGAAATAATGTGGAAATGGCATTGGCCATTGCCCGTGAATCCCGGCAGATTCTCGGAGGCATGGGTATCACGGATGAATTCCCGATCATGCGACATATGATGAATCTTGAATCGGTGATTACCTATGAAGGTACACATGATATACATTTGCTGATCACGGGAATGGAAGTGACCGGATTGAATGCGTTTAGTTGATAAAATTTCGGTTGGTGCCGGTCACTGAATAAAGAAACCCATTCATACAATTACTGAAGTAAAAGTATGAATGGGTTTTTCATTTGCTTTAAATGCTTACGCTTCTACCGGATCAACTTTATAAATGATATCCATACCCCGCATGATGGCTTTTTCATTTTCCGGGATCATGTGATGGTATCTCGCAGGAAGTGATTTTTCCAAACCTTTGTGGATATTG
>Ga0105090_10002609_pt1 | contig 10068 bp, 8 predicted proteins | sample PPLLak3March2015_FD_79110 | JGI IMG/M metagenome (GOLD analysis project Ga0105090, IMG submission 79110) | Freshwater sediment microbial communities from Prairie Pothole Lake near Jamestown, North Dakota, USA - PPLs Lake P7 Core (1) Depth... | ecosystem: Environmental > Aquatic > Freshwater >... | reverse complement strand
TTCGCCGTGCACTGGATCCGCGCCGAGATCCACGAATACGTGCTGCGCAACTGGCGGCTGGTGAAGATCGCCACCACCAAGGCGCAGCGCAAGCTGTTCTTCAACCTGCGCAAGTACAAGCGCCGCCTCGGCTGGCTGAGCGCCGAGGAGACGCAGGCCGTCGCACGCGACCTGGGCGTCAGTGCGGCGGAGGTCACCGAGATGGAGCGACGCCTCGCGTCGCGCGACCTCTCCTACGATCCGGCGCCGGACGCCGACGAGGAGGAGGAGTCGTATTCGCCGTCGGCCTACCTGCCGGCTCCGGATGCCGACCCGGCGGTCGCAGTCGAGCGCGCCGAGTGGGACGACGACGTGACCGACAAGGTCGCCCACGCCATGGCCCAGCTCGATGCCCGCAGCCAGGCCGTGCTGCGCGCGCGCTGGATGACGGACCAGAAGGCCACCCTGCACGAACTCGCCGAGCAGTACGGCGTGTCGGCCGAACGCATCCGCCAGATCGAGGCGAACGCGATCGGTAAGCTGCGCAAGCTGGTGGTTGCGGAAGAGGCGTGACCGGCGCCGCCCGCAGACACCGCTCCTCCCCCGCAAAGCGGGAAAGGAGCGGCAAGGACCCTCAACCCTTCGAGTTCTGCTCGGTCACCGGCACGATGGTGATCTCCACGCGCCGGTTCTGCGCGCGCCCCTCTGGCGTCGCGTTGTCGGCCACCGGGTAGTCCGGCCCGGCACCAACGGTATGCATGCGCTGCGTCGGCACGCCGCGGCCGGCAAGGTAGTTCCTCACGCTGCTGGCGCGTTGCTCCGACAGGTTCATGTTGTAGGCGTGGCTGCCGGTGCTGTCCGTGTGGCCCGCCACCTGGATCACCGTCTTGTCGTACTCCACGAGGGTCTGGGCCACCTTGTCGAGCACCGGGTTGAACTGCGGGTTGAGCTGGGCGCTGTCGAACGCAAAGGTCACGTTGCCGGGCATGTCGAGCGTGATGTTGTCGCCCTTGCGCACCACTTCGACGCCAGTGCCGGCCATCTGCTGGCGCAGCTTCGCTTCCTGCTTGTCCTGGTAATTGCCGACGGCGCCGCCGGCCAGCGCGCCCACGCCGGCGCCGATCAGCGCGCCCTTCCAGCCACCGTCGATCAGCAGGCCGACCACCGCGCCGCCCGCGGCACCGATCGCCGTACCCTGGCGCGTCTTCTGCTTGTCGGGATTGGTTGCGAAATCCTCGGTTGCCGCGCATCCGGCCAGCGCCACGGCGGCGGCGACTGCGATGATCAGGGGGGTCTTGTGGCGCACGGTCGTCATGTTTCAGTCGCTCCTCGCTGGGTCGATGCTGCAATGATCCACCCGCCGGCGCAGCACGGCAACCGCCTCGTCGAACACGAACGAATGCAGTTCCGCCGTGCGTTCCGGCGTCGGGGCATAGCCACCGGCGATGGTGATCACGACGGGCAGGCCCCGCATCGCGCAGGCTTCCAGCACACAGCGTTCCCGTCGGCGCAGCCCGTCGTCGGAAAGCGCGAGGCGGCCGTACCGGTCGCCCTGCACGGGGTCGACGCCCGCCAGGTAGAAGACCAGGTCCGGGGCGAAGCCGGCCAGGATCGCGTCCAGATGCCGGTGCAGCAGCCCGAGATACTCGTCGTCGCCCGTGCCGTCGGCGAGCCCGACATCGAGCGTCGAGCGCATCTTGCGGCTCGGGTAGTTGCGCTCGCCGTGCATCGAGAACGTGAACACGCTCGTGTCGTGCTCGAAGATCGCGGCCGTGCCGTTGCCCTGGTGGACATCGAGGTCGATGACGAGCGCCCGGCGCAGCCGCGCATCGCGCCGCAGGACCCGGATCGCCACCGCCACGTCGTTCAACACGCAGAACCCCTCACCGTGGCCGGGAAAGGCATGGTGCGTGCCGCCGGCCAGGTTGGCGGCCAGCCCGTCCTGGAGGGCCACCCCGGCCGCATCGAGCGTGCCCTGCACGGCGAGCCGCGAGCGGCGCCAGAGGGCCGGCGACCAGGGCACGCCGATCCTGCGCACAGCCGCCGCATCCAGCGTGCCGCCCGCCAGCCGGCCGAGGTACTCCGCGGTGTGCACCAGTGCCAGGTCGTCGAGACTGGCCTCGACCGGTTGGAGGAGGTCGCTGGCCCTCGCCAATCCCTGTCGCAGCAGTCGCTCGCACAGCAACGGGTACTTCGCCATCGGGAACGGGTGCGATGGCGGCAGGGTGACGAAGTAGTCCGGGTGCCAGATGCAGCGCATGGAATTCACTTTGTTCGCCGCCCGCCCGGCTGTGGCTTCGGAAGGCCGAGCTTTGCTCGCGGCCGCCGATTACCCAGAATAGCGCCCCTGCCCCACCCCTACTCACCGGGAGCCGCCTCGTGGCCACCTCACCTGCCGACCTGTCGCCGAAGAAGTCCTCCAGCCGCCGGCTCGACCCGCTAGATCTCTACGACGTGCGCGGGCTGCTCTCCGAGGAGGAGCAGATGGTCAAGGACTCCGTCGCCCGCATGGTGGACGACAAGGTCCTGCCCATCATCCAGCACCACTTCGAGGACCACACTTTTCCTGGCGAGCTGGTGGCCGAGCTCGCCGGCCTCGGCCTGTTCGGCAGCTCGCTCGAGGGTTACGGCTGCGCCGGCATGAACTCCGTGAGCTACGGCCTGATCTGCCAGGAACTCGAGCGCGGCGACTCCGGACTCAGGAGCTTCGTCTCCGTGCAGTCGAGCCTGTGCATGTACCCGATCTACACCTACGGCAGCGAGGCCCAGAAGCAGATGTACCTGCCGCGCATGGCCAGCGGCGAAGTGATCGGCTGCTTCGGCCTCACCGAGCCGCACGGCGGGTCGGACCCGGCGAACATGAAGACGCACGCGAAGCGCCGCGGCAAGGACTGGGTGTTGAACGGCGCGAAGATGTGGATCACCAACTCGCCCATCGCGGACCTGTTCGTGATCTGGGCGAAGACCGAGGAAGGCATCCGCGGTTTCCTGGTCGAGAAAGGAGCGGCGGGCCTCGCTGCTCCGGAAATTGAAAAGAAGTTCTCGCTGCGCGCCTCGATCACCGGCGCGATCTTCCTAGAGGACGTGGTGGTGCCCGAGGAGAACATGCTCCCCGGCAGCGTGGTCGGCATCAAGGCCCCGCTGTCGTGCCTGACACAGGCGCGCTACGGCATCACCTGGGGCGTGATCGGCGCCGCGCAGGCCTGCCTGGCGCAGGCGCTCGACTACTCGCAGACGCGCATCCTGTTCGGGCGCCCGCTCGCGGCGACGCAGACGATCCAGATCCGCCTCGCAGAGATGGCGCGCAAGGTCACCACTGCACAGCTGCTGTCGCTGCAGCTCGGACGGCTGAAGGACGCGGGCACGATGTCGCCGTCGCACGTGTCGCTCGCCAAGTGGAACAACTGCCGCATCGCGCTCGACGTGGCGCGCGACGCGCGCGACATCCTCGGCGGCGCCGGCATCAGCGCCGAGTACGTACCGATCCGGCACGCGCTCAACCTCGAGAGCGTGATCACCTACGAAGGCACCGAGACCATCCACCAGCTCACGATCGGGCGCGAGCTCACCGGCATCAACGCGTTCTAGGCGGCACCAAGCTACTCGCGCGCGACGGCGTACTCCACCGTGACGACGGCCTTCACCACCTTCTCGACCGTGCCCGTATCGTAGCTGCCGTAGTCGGCGGTCTCGGTCGAGTTCGGCCGGGTGATCTGGAACACCCCCTGTGACGCGGAACGCAACGGCCCGACCGTCACGCCGCTGCCCGACGCGAACTGCTCCGCGCGCTGCTGCGCGTCGCGCGTCGCGGCGCCGATCAAACGCACCTTCACGGCGTTGAGGTCGTTGTAGAAGTACTGCGGCGGCCAGGAATTGATGTTCACGCCCTCGCTGATCAGGGACGAGGCCTGCGCGGCGACCTTGCCGATCAGCGCCACGTCGCCCGAGCTCAGCTCGAAGTTGCGGTCCAGCTCGTAGCCTGCGACGCGGCCCGTCTGCACGCCGCCCGGCCCGATCTCGTACTGCGGCCGCGCGTTCACCGGCGTCGCCGTGACGGCCGCCGATTCGCCCGCCACCGACGCGAGCAACTGCAGGACGCGGGCGCTGTCGGCCTCGAGCTCCCGGTAGCCCGACTGCAGGTCCACTGCACGTACCGTCACCGTCGCGCGCCACGTGCCGGCATCAGAGACCACTTTCTCCTCCGCGTAACCCTTCACCGTGATCTTGTCGCCGGCGAGCTTGATCCGCTCGAGGCTGCTGCCGACGACGGCAGCGGCGATCACGAGGCCGGCGGCGAGGGCGAGCCCGAGCAGCAGCAGCCCGACAGTGGTGGCGCCGGATTGCCGGCCCCGGTGGGTGTCGCTTTTGCGCATGGGCAACATTGTGGCGGATCGCGCCAGCGACGTCAGGACGGCCGGGGCAGCGACCCGCGGCCGTGTCGGTCGAATTTACGGACCGCCGCCCTCCGCGCCTCTCCAGCGGTCAGTCGAAACACATAACCATATGTTTTTTGTAGCTATATGCAGAGATGGCACGGTCATTGCTTCTTTCTCCCCAAGCCACCGCGGTTGGTGTCCGCGGCGGCCGATGAGCCAGATCGAAAGCGGACGGGTCCGCAGGGGATGACCGGAACAAGAAGCGGAGCACAGGGAGCGCCGAGCCTGAGGAACCCAGCCGACGGGCACCAAGAAGCAGAAGAGCACAACAAGAAAACTGAGTGCCCTGGAACGGATGAACGAACCCCGCGCAAGCGGGGTTTTTTTTTCGGTACCCTGCTCGCGTGGACGGACTGCTCTTCAATCCTCACGCCATGGCGGTCCTCGCGCTGACCGTCGTCGCCTTCATCCTGTTCACCGTCGAGCGCATCCCGATCCCTGTGACGGCCCTGCTGGTCATCGCCTTGCTGGCGCTCGGCCTGCATTTGTTCCCATACGAGCACGCGGGCGTCCAGCTCGGGCCACAGCATGTCTTCTCGGGGTTCGGCCACGAAGCGCTGGTGGCCATCTGCTGCCTGATGATCCTGGGCCGCGCGCTGATGGTGACCGGCGCGCTGGAACCGCTGGCACGCCTGCTGGCGCGACTGTGGGCGTTCAACCGGCACCTGGCGATGCTGGCGCTGCTGGCGAGCGCCATGATCCTGAGCGCCTTCATCAACGACACGCCGGTGGTCGTGGTGCTGATGCCCGTGGTCATCGGCCTGGCGATGCGCGCCGGCCAGTCGGCATCCCCCATGCTCATGCCGATGAACTTCGCGGTGATCATCGGTGGCATGGCGACGACGATCGGCACCTCGACCAACCTGTTGATCGTATCGCTGGCCCGCGACTACGGCGTTGCGCACATCGACATGTTCGAGTTCACGCCGCTGGTGGTCGGGCCGGCGGCATTGGCGTTGCTCTACCTGTGGCTGATCGCGCCGCGGCTGCTCGCCGGGCGCAGCAACCCCCTCGCCGACATCACGCCCCGCCGCTTCGAGGCCATCCTGTACGTCGGTCCGCGCAGCCGGGCACGGGGCAGGACCGTGCTGCAGGCGCGGCGCTGGACCGGGAACAAGATGGTGGTGCAGCGGGTGCAGCGCGGCCCCGAGGTGCTGAACGCCATCGACGGGCTGGTGCTGCTCGAGGGCGACCGGCTGCTGGTCAACGACTCCTCGACCTACCTGAAGGAGTACGAGCAGGCGCTGGGGGCCACCCTGTACGACGCGGGCTCCGTGGACAACCTGCCGCCGGAACAGCACCCGTTGCGCGGCCAGGACCAGCGGCTGGTAGAGGTCGTGATCACCGAGGAGTCGCCGCTGCACCAGCGCACCCTCCGGGACACGCGCTTTGCCGAGCGCTATGGCGTCGTGATCCTCGCGATGTACCGGCCGTCCGACGAGGCTTCGCTCGCGGGCGAGATCCCCGACCGCCAACTGCGTTCGGGCGACGTGCTGCTGCTGCAGGGCTCGCCCGGGCGAACGGCCGCGCTCAAGAGCGAAGCCGGCCTGCTGGTGCTCGACGGTACCCTCGACCTGCCGCGCACGCGCAAGGCGCCGCTCGCGATACTCATCATGGCGTCGGTCGTGCTGCTGGCCGCCTTCGGCGTGCTGCCGGTCTCGATGGCGTCGCTGCTCGGCGTGCTGGCGCTGCTGCTCACCGACTGCCTGAAGTTCGAGGGCCTCGGCCGCGGCATCAGCGCCGAGGTCGTGCTGATCGTCGTCGCGAGCCTCGCGCTCGGCCGGGCACTCACCGCCACGGGCGGGGCCGACATCCTGGCGGCCGGGTTCATGACGGTGGCGAGCGGCCTTTCGACCCAGGCCGTGCTCGCGGCGGTGATGGTCTTCCTCGGGATCCTCACCAACTTCGTCTCGAACAACGCCGCAGCCGCAGTCGGCACCCCCGTCGCGCTGGCCATCGCGCAGCAGATCGGCGCGCCGCTCGAACCGTTCGTGCTGGCCGCGATCGTCGGCTGCAACCTGTCGTTCGCCACCCCGATGGGCTACCAGACCAACGTGCTGATCATGCAGCCCGGCGGCTACGCGTTCCGGGACTTCGTGCGCGTCGGCGGCCCGCTGGTGATCCTGATGATCGTGGCGTTCTCGATCGAGCTGGCCGCCGCCTACCCGATCTAGACCGGCGCCTTGAGCAAGGCGTCGGAATCGATGACCAGCAGCCGGTCGCCCGGCTCGATCACCAGCGACTTGTCCTGCCAGCAGCCGATGCGCCTGCCCCCGCGCCGTACCTCGACCACCAGCGCACCCTGGACGTCGCGCGCCGCGCGGCCCACCTCGTCCGGCAACGGCTCCCGCTCCTGCAACTGGAAGTCGCCGCGGAACGACAGCAGCTCCGAGACGAACTCCACCGTGCCGTGGCTTTCGATGGCGTCCGCCATCAGGTAGCCGCCGAAGCGCGGCGGCGACACGATCACGTCCGCGCCGCTCGACCGAACCAGCTTGACGTTCTCCTGCTCGTCCACCCGGGCGATGATGCGCACCTGCCTTGCGATCTCGCGCAGGGTCAGCACCACCAGCACCGTCGTGTCGTCGCGCCCGACGCTGACGATCACCGAATGCGCGCGCGGCGCGCCCGCCACCCGCAGCAGTTCCTCGCTGGAAGCGTCGCCGTGCAGGCCGACGAATCCCTGCTCCGCCGCCCGCTGGACCTCCTCGCGGCGCGAGTCGATCACCACGATCTGCTCGGGCTCCCAGCCGCGCAGCAGCAGCTCGCCGGCGGCGATCGAGCCGCTGTGGCCGTAACCGCACAGCACCACGTGGTCGTGCAGGTCCCGCTGCAGTCGCGTCATGCGCCACTCCTCGATGAGCCGCTGGATGATGAGCTGGTACGCCGTGCCCAGGAAGATGAACCAGACGAAGATGCGCACGGGCGTGACGAAGAACGCGTCGATCAACCGTGCCTGGTCCGACACCGGGATGATGTCGCCGTAGCCCACGGTCGTGACCGTGATCATGGTGAAGTACAGGACGTCGGTCACCGACACGTGGCCGTCCACGTTGTCCTGCAGGCCGCTGCGGTCGAGCAGGAACACCGCGAACACCGCGCCCAGCAGCAGCAGCACCAGGCCCGCGCGCAGCCCCAGGGCGACCTCGGGCGAGGTGGCCTGTCGGCGGATCAGGATCGGGGCTGCGCCCCCGCCTCGCTGCGAACGCAGCCGACGCAGCGTACGACGCACGCGACCGAACACCATTGGATCCCTGTGCTCGCCGCCGCGCCTGGAATGCATGGACGGACTATACAGCAGGCGTCGCGGGGGCCAGAGTCCGCGCCCGTATTATGATGGCGTCCAGTCCTGCCTCGGACGGACCTGGCATGCACACCGCCCCCGACCTGCCGGAAATCATCGCGCACCGCGGCAACGCCGCGGAGTTTCCCGAGAACACGCTGCAGGGCCTCGAGTCCGCGGTCAGTCTCGGCGCCAGGTACCTCGAGTTCGACGTGCAGCTGACGGCCGACCGGGTGCCCGTGCTGCTCCACGACGCCGACCTGGCCCGCGTGGCGGGGCGGCCCGAGTGCGTCCACGAGATCACCTGGTCCACGCTCGCCGAGATTCCCGTCGGTGAGGTCGAGCGACTCGGGAATGCGCACGCATTCACCTGCCCGCCGTCGCTCGCCCAGGCTGTCGACGCGCTACAGGGCTGGGACAACGTCACGGCGTTCGTGGAGGTGAAGCGCGCGAGCATCCGTCGGTTCGGCCGCGAAGCAGTGCTGCGCCGGATCGCCGAAGTACTGGAGCCGGCGCTGGACCGCTGCGTGCTGATCTCCTTCGACCTGCCGAGCATCAAGATCCTGCGCCTGATGACCGGTGCACGCATCGGCTGGGTACTCTCGCAATACGACGCGGAGACGCGGGCACAGGCTGCGGAGCTCGCGCCGCAGTTCCTGTTCATGAACGTCGAGCGCCTGCCCGCGGAGCCGGAGCCCTTGTGGAGCGGGCCGTGGGACTGGGCCCTTTACGAGGTACGCGACCTCGCGACGGCAACGACCTGCCGGCAGCGTGGGGCACGCTATGTGGAAACGATGACCGTGCGCGACCTGGTGCACGCGTTCACCGCGAGCCGCAATCGGTGTTGACGCCCGACGACGGGCTCGTCCTGGCGCTCGACCAGGGCAGCCATGCCAGCCGCGCCGTACTCTTCGACGCCACAGGCACGGAAGTCGCCCACGCCCACGTGCCGGTCGCGACGCGCCGTCACGGCGAAGATCACGTCGAGCAGGATGCCGAGGAACTGCTCGGCTCCCTGCGCACCGCCATACAGGACGCCAGCGATGCGCGCGACCACGCACCGATCGTCGCCGCCGGCCTGGCCACCCAGCGTTCCACCGTCGTCGCCTGGAGCCGCGTGAGCGGACGGCCGCTCACCGACGCAATCTCGTGGCAGGATCGACGCAATGCCGAGTGGCTCAAGCGCCTGCTGCCGATCGCGCAACGGGTGCGCGCGATCACCGGCCTGCCGCTGTCGCCCCACTACGGCGCGAGCAAGCTGCGCTGGTGCCTCGACCACGTGCCCGGCGTGCAGCGTGCGTCCCTGGCGGGCGACCTCGCGCTCGGCCCGCTGTCGAGTTTCCTGCTGATGCGGCTCGCAGACGAGCGACCGCACATGGTCGATCCCGCCAATGCCTCGCGCACCCTGCTGTACGACACCGCCGCGCTGCGGTGGTCGCCCGAACTGCTGCGCCTGTTCGACGTCACCGCGGACCAGCTGCCGGCCTGCGTGCCGACGCGTCACGCGTTCGGTCACGTCGCCTGCGCCGGACGACGCGTGCCGCTCACCGCCTGCACCGGCGACCAGTCGGCGGCTGCGTTCGCCTACGGCCGGCCCGACCCCGGCTGCGCGCTCGTCAACGTGGGCACGGGTGCGTTCATCCAGCGTGCCGTTGCCGACGGCGCCGCGTTGCCCGACGGCATCCTGCGCAGCGTGCTCTGCGTCGATGAGGACGGCGTGCTGATGAGCCACGAAGGTACCGTCAACGGCGCCGGCAGCGCACTCGACTGGTTGCGGGATCGGGTCGCCCTCGACGTGGATCGCGCGCTCGCGGCCCACGAGCCGCCCGCGGGCGAGGTGCCGCTGTTCATGAACGGGGTCGGGGGACTCGGCGCGCCATTCTGGCAAGCTCGCTTTCCGTGCGAGTTCGTCGATGACGGTGACGATGCCGCCCGGCTCACCGCCGTGGTGGAGAGCATCGCGTTCCTGCTTTGCGTGAATCTCGAGGCGCTGCAGCGCTCCACGCCTCTCGGCCGCATCCGCATCTCCGGCGGTCTGGCGCGCAACGACTACCTCTGCCGCTGCCTTGCGGCACTGAGCAGGCTGCCCGTCGAGCGACCCGGGCTCGTCGAAGCGACCGCACGCGGCATCGCGTACCTGGCGGGAGGCAAGCCGGCGTCGTGGCGCGCCGTGCCCGTCGAGCAGACCTTCGCGCCGGTCCACTTGCGGGCGCTCGGGACTCGCTTCGCACGTTGGCGCGAGGAAATGGCGAAGCGAGGCGCGAGCACTTAGCGGAGCGTCCATCCCGGCCAGCCGGAGCTGGGGGTTCTCCGGCCACTCCTGGTCTACGGCGCATCGAAAACGCACCTGGAGGAACCAGGCGCGTTTTC
>Ga0105090_10002608_pt1 | contig 10071 bp, 5 predicted proteins | sample PPLLak3March2015_FD_79110 | JGI IMG/M metagenome (GOLD analysis project Ga0105090, IMG submission 79110) | Freshwater sediment microbial communities from Prairie Pothole Lake near Jamestown, North Dakota, USA - PPLs Lake P7 Core (1) Depth... | ecosystem: Environmental > Aquatic > Freshwater >... | reverse complement strand
AGCGAAGCAACGCCATGCAGCAGAGTGTATTGCTGCCTGAAGCAATCAGCCCTCTGCGGTGAAATGCTGCAGCATCAACTGCACGGTCTGGGTGCCGTTTCATTCGTTAATGTCGAGGCGAAAGACCGTGCGGATGGGCTTCCATTGTGACCAGAAGCAGAGATGACCAGGCATGGTGGCAGGCGGCGCGGGTGGCGTGCCGGAAGCGGCAGTGCGCGGATACCATGAACCTGGACAGTAAGCGCGTGTGGAACGAATGCGGGCTTGATGCGGAGCGACTGGTCTGGTCGGCGGCATCAGGCAGGGATAGCGCTGTATGATAATTCGTTGTGGATGCGTTCTGGAGAATGATTATCGGCAGTCTGCAAATGCGTAAAGCGCTGGCTCTATTGCTGTTGGTAAGCTTTTCGTCGGCAATCTGGGCCGGCGCGGAGGAGTCGTTCGTCAGGAAGAAGTTCGTCGAGGCGCGGGATCTCGCGGCCGGAAGCGGCAGTCTGGTGGATCTGGGCATTCTGGGCTGGAGCCAGTTCATGCTTGACGACTACGGCTCCGCGCTGATCAGCTTTCGCAAGCTTGAACGGAACTGGCCCTATGATTTCGATGCGCTGCTGGGACTTGCCTGGGTTCATTACAAGACCGGAAATCTCGCGGAGGCCGAGAAATACCTGAAAAGAGCGGAACTCGTCACGGTGGCCTGGCAGCGGCCCCTGGTTCACGACCTCAGGGGATGGCTGGCGATGAAGAGGGGCGACTTCGAAGCGGCGACGCGGCATTTCGAGGACGAAGAGAAGGACCCGGCCGGCGCCACCACGCCCGACGCCGCCTTGGGCCTGGGATGGCTGGCATTTAATCGCGGTGATTTGGCAAGGGCCAAGCTGGAATTCGAGCGCGGCCTGAGCCGGGATGATAAATGTTTTTTTTGTCGCGACGGTCTTGCGCGCATCGCACTGGTCAAAGGCGAACTGAAGGAGGCCCTCAGGCAGGTGCTGGGGGGCATCGAAACGACGAGCGACAGTCCGGGGCTCAACGCCTTGCTGTCGTCAGTGCTGGTCGCCATCAACGATCCCGCGCTTGGCAGGCGGACCTACGAGAATCTTGCCGCCCGCCACCCCGAGACAATCGCCTATCGGATCGGCTTGGGCAACGCGCTGCTCGCGGAAGGCCGTGCAGCCGGCGCCGAGTCGGAGTTTCGGAAGGTATTGGCGATCGATCCGAACAATTCAGCGGCATCGGCGGGAATCGCCTCCCTGCAGATGCTCAAGACCCGCATTGTCAAGGATGGATGGGAAGCCTACTTCCGGGGCTTGTACGACAAGGCCGTGAGCCTGTTCGACGGCAAGCGCAAGGAGGCGGCGGCGATCAGGAATCCCTCGGCGGAGGACGGCCGAGGCTGGAGTCTGCTCGCGCTGGACAAGGCGGAGGAAGCACGAGACGCGTTTCGCGCCGCGATCGCCATGGACCCGCAATTTTTCTATTCCGCCAGCGGCCTGGCCAGCGCGGAGGGCCGGCTGCTGAGCAGCTACCGCAAGGCCTGGACCCTGATCGACAAGGGGCGCCTCGATGAGGCCGTGGCAATGCTGGGAAAGGCCCGCGGCCAGACGCCGGCAGATCTGCAATGGATGATTCAGGATGGACTGGCTTGGGTGTCTTTCTTCAAGAAGGACTATGCCACTGCCGAGAAGAGATTTGCGGCGGTCCTTGCGACGAACAAGGATGCCTACCTCTCCGAAATGGGGCTAGGCAGGGTTGCGCTGGAGCGCAAGGACTACGGCGCAGCGATGAGGCACCTGTCGCGGTCCTTTCTGCTGAACCCCTACCAGTTGCTGGTTTCCTATACGATCCCTGCGGCGAAACTGATCGATGCCGGCCAGTTCCGCGACGCCAAGGACATACTGGCACGCGGAGAGCGCATCCACCCGTCTTCCGCCGACATTCATTATCTGCTGGCGCGGGCGCAGGCCAGTCTCAACGATGAGCGCGGTGCCGGTCTGAGCCTGGCCAAGGCCGCCGAACTGGCGCCGTTCTACATCGATCCGGTGTTCGACAAGATTTCTCTCGGCGCGCAGGCTAGGCAGGCGGCCCTGCTGTCGATCGGCTGGTCGCTCTACTATGCGGGAGGCGCAGCCGCGGCTGCAAAGCGATTCGAGCAGTACGCCGCAGCGGGGGGGAGCGCGGTGAGCGGGCTGTTGGGGAGCGGCTGGTCGCAACTGGCACTCAAGAACCTGCCGGGCGCCAGAAAGTTCTTCGAAGCCGCGCTCAGGGCCGGTGATACCGGCGACGCCCATGCTGGACTCGGCTGGACGCAGATGGGCGTCGAACAGATCGCGGAGGCCGAAAGGAGCTTCAAGGCGGCGCTGAGGGCGCTCCCCAATCACACATCCGCCCAGTCCGGCCTGGCGGCCATTCAGTTTCGCAAGACCGTGTTGGTCAAGGAGGGTTGGGAGGCCTACTACAAGGCAGACTACAAGAAAGCCCTGAGCGCGTTCGAGGCGAAGCTGGATGCCGCGGCCGGCGCCAGGAACCCGGCAGCGGAGGACGGCCGTGGGTGGGCGCTGCTGGCAATGGGAAACACCAAAGGCGCCGCCAACGCCTTCGACAGGGCCTTGAAGATCGATGCCGACTACTATTCTTCGCAAAGCGGACGCATTGCCGCGCGCAGATCCGAGCTAGCCCTCTATCAGCAGGCCTGGGGTCATCTGGAAGCACGACAGTTCGACCAGGCCAAGGCGAAGTTCGAGAGTGCCCGCAAGGAAGGGCCCGCCGAGTTTGCCTGGCTGGTCGACGACGGCATGGCGTGGCTTGCCTTTTACAAAAAGGATTACGACGCAGCGGAGAGAGCTTTCCAGGCGATCGTGGCGAAGACGCCGGGAGCCTACCTTTCGCACAAGGGACTCGGCTATGTGGCGGTTGAGCGCAAGCAGTATCCCGCGGCGGCAAGAACGCTGGTGACTTCCTATTCCCTTGCTCCTTATCAGGGCTTGACGTCCTACACCGTGCCCACCGTGAAGATGATCGATGACAAGGCGTATTCGCAGGCCAGGGACGTGCTGAGTGTGGGCGAGAAGGTCTATCCCTATTCGTCCGACATTCAATTTTTGCTGGCGCGGTCGGCGTTCGGCCTGGGTGATGAGGAAACGGCGGCACACAAGGCAGCCACCGCGGCAGCCCTGGCTCCAACCTACATAGATCCGGCCTTCGATCGCCTGGGTCTCTCGCCCAAGGCGGCGCGTGCGGCACTGCCCAGCCTGGCTTGGGGATTGTATTTTGCCGGGGACAATGCCGGCGCCATCAAGCGGTTCGATGCGGCATTGAGGGCCGGTGCCAACGATCCGAACCTGTCTCGCGGCAAGGGCTTTGCCTTGTTCCGGCAAGGCAGGTATCGGGATGCCATGCCGCTGCTCGAGGCCGCAATGAAACTGGAGCCGGAAAAACTGTTGCCGATCGTCGATGTCGTCCCGATCCCGGGGACCAATCAGACCTGGACGATTGAATACACCGCCGGGACAACCCTGGCCTGGGCGCACTATCGGCTCGGCGCGCATGCCAGGGCAGATGAACTCTTCGCCGCCGCCGTGACCGAGAATCCGATTAACATCGATGCGTTGACCGGTCGCGGTTATACGCGGCTCGCGCTCAAGGATGCTGACGGCGCGCAGACGTATTTTGATCACGCGCTCAGGATTTCACCGCAGTATCCCGATGCGTTACGAGGATTGGCCGCGGCCAGGAAGCCATGAAGAATGCAAAACTGAAATTGCGGCCGCATGTCCGCCTCGAAACCGATGCAGAGGGCAGGGGTGGCATGATGCTGGATACGCAGTCCGGAACGATTTGCGCCTGCAACGAGTCCGCCTGGGCGACCCTGAAAGCGCTGAAACGCGGAACCGATGCCGATGCATTGATTAAGGGCCTGACCAAGACTTTCGAGGTCGATCCGGATCTGGCCCGGAAGGACGTTCTGGCGCTGGTTGCCGAATTGCAACTGATGGATTTGCTGGAGCAGGCATGACGACTTCTGCCATCCATGTCGCGCTGACCGGCCTGTCCGGACTCGACAATCCGGAGCCCGGACTTGCCGTCGCCCGCGCTTTGCGCAGCGGCTGGCGGGGGCCGCTACGGATCGACGGCATGGTCTATGATGCCTTCTCCACCGGCGGCTGGACACCGGGCGTCGCCGACTGCCTGCATCTGATTCCGCCGATAGCCCAGGGCGACGATGCGGTCTTGCAGCGCCTCCTGACCCTTCATCAGCGACACCGGTTCGATGTCCTGATTCCCTGTCTTGACCTTGAGGTGCCGGTCATCTCACGTTTGTCGAGCCGCCTGGCCCGTGCCGGAATCCGCACACTGCTGCCCGAAGCCGGGGATGTGCAGTCGATCAGCAAAGTCAACCTGAGTGCGTATTGCTATACCAACGATGTGGTCACGCCGCGCACGGTGCATGTGTGGGATTTGTCCACCGTGCCCTTGCATGCCGACAGCTTCGGCTACCCGCTTTGGGTCAAGGGAACAGTGGCGGGCGCGAAAAAGGTCTACAACCGGGAGCAGGCCATATTCGAGGCTGAGCTTCTGGCGGCCAAGTGGGGTGGCGGGGTGCTGCTGCAGGAGGCGATCGAGGGCAGCGAGCACATGGTCGCTGCCGTCGCACGGAGTGATGGCAGCTGTCTCTCGATGATTTCCGCCCGCAAGCTGGTCACCAATCAGCGCGGCAAGAGCGTCATCGGCAGCGTCATCGACGATCCCGTGCTCAAGCGCATTGCCTCACGCCTGCTGAACAAGCTTCACTGGCGAGGGCCGCTCGAACTTGAGTTCGTTCGTGCGGCCAGCGGCGGGGAGTTCTACCTGATCGAGATCAACTGCCGCTTTCCGGCGTGGGTGCTTCTCACCGAGTTTGCCCACGCCAATATGCCGGTCGCACTGGTGAAGGAGATACTGTCTCCCGGAGCGGCTTTGCGCAGCAGGGTGCGAGTCGGTTCGATGTACGCAAGAGATGTGCAGGAGATGGTGGTTCCGATCACCGCCGTTCGCGAACTCAGGCGTTCGGGGAGCGCGACGGTGCCCGCGGTCAAGGTGCTGCGCAAGCGGCGAGGCGATCTGACGGTCGGCGTTACCGGGATCTCAGCCTTTGAATTGACCCAGCCCGGCCTTGGCGTCGCGCGCTGCCTCAAGGCTGCGCCGGAAGTGGGGCGCCTGCTCGGGCTTGCCTATGCGCCGAGCGATACCGGCCTGTTTCGTTCCGAACTCTTCGACAGATGCTGCCGCATCAGTTTTGAGCACGATGAAGCAAAGAAGGGACAAGGCGACGCAGCGCTTTTTGATCGACTTGCCGCGATCAGGAAAAAGAGCGGCCTGGACGTCGTGATTCCCAATCTCGATTTCGAGATCGGCCGCTATCAGCGCATCGCCCCCGAACTTGATCGCATCGGAATCAGGACCTTGTTGCCCAGTGCCGCGGCGCGGCGAAAATTGGGCAAGCAGGGTCTTGCCGAACTGATCGGGCGGCATCAATGGAGCGGATTCGAATATCCGGAAACGATGCTGATCAAGAGTCGCTCCGATCTGGTGCGCGCCTGGGAGCGCTTCGGCAATCCGCTGGTACTCAAGGGGCTGGTGGCCGGCGCTGTCCGCCTGTTTTCCCTGAAGCAGGCCCTGATGGCCTGGATGCGATTCAAGGCAGAGGGCGCGGCTCAGATGCTTGCCCAGCCTTCCGTGTTTGGAGAGGAGTTCGGCGTAGGCGTCATCTGCGACCGCAATGGGCACATGATCGATTCGATGGCCCTGAAAAAGCTGGTGATGTGCGAACGGGGCAAGACGTGGGGGGCAACCCCGGTGCCGCTGTTGCAGGCCGTCGCGGATCTGGCGGAGATGCTCAGGAAGGTTGCCTGGGTCGGCCCGGCAGACGTGGAGTTCATTCGCGACGCGGTGACGGATAAGCTGGAACTGATAGAAATAAATCCGCGTTTCCCAGCCTGGATAGGATTTTCCGGCTTGACGGGTGTCAATTTGCCACGCCAGGCTGTGCTGGCGGCAATGGAACGTCAGCCCGTGCCCGTTGGCGGCGACAAGGCCCTCACCCAAGGTGCCATTTTCATGAGAGCCGTGGAGGAGATTCCGGCTGCGGCCTCCACCATGGCGGCCTTCGTCAATCGCGGCGAGATTGCATATGACTAAAAGGATTCCCTATACGGCACCCAGGCTCGAGTTGATCACGCCGCGCAGCATGCAGAAGCATCGCACGGTCGACATCAGCTCTGCGGATTCGGCCCTGGATGATATTGGCGATGTCAAAGGGCTGCTGCGCGAGTTTGGCTCGCCTCTTTTCATCCTCTCGGAAAAGACGCTTCGCGCTCAGTACCGTTCCTTTCGCGACACCTTCACCGCGCCCGGAATCGATACCGTGGTCGCGTACTCGTATAAGACCAATTACCTTCCTGCGGTTTGTTCAATCCTGCATCAGGAGGGGGCTTGGGCGGAGGTGGTGTCGGGCATGGAATACGATCTGGCGCGCGCGCTGGGCGTTCCCGGAAGCAAGATCATCTTCAACGGCCCATACAAAAGACCGGAAGAGCTGGCGCGCGCCATCAAGGAAGAGGCGCTGATCAATGTCGACAGCTTCGATGAGCTGGACCTGCTGGTTTCGGTTGCGGAAAATCTTGGAATTTCCGCACGGACCGGATTGCGCATCAACTTTCAGCATGGCCGGCAGTCGTGGACCAAATTCGGCGTGAACGCGGACAATGGCGAAGCTCAAGAGGCCTTGCACAGGATAAAAAGGGCGGGGGAATTGTTGCGCTTCGAGGCCTTGCACAACCATTCCGGAACCTTTCAGACCAATCCGGAAATCTATTCGCGTGCGGCGCAGGTCTTGATCGGTGTCGCCAGGGCGGCCAGGGCGCTCGGCTTGGCTCCCGCCATTGCCGACTTCGGCGGGGGCTACCCGTCGAACAATCGTCTGAAGCCGACGTTTGACGTAGCGGGGGGGTCAGGATCGAGCGGGCAGTTTCTGGCGCCTTTTGCCGAAGCTATTGTCGGGCCGTTGAGCAAGGCTCGCAAGGCATTTGGTGCGCGGCCGACGCTGGTGCTGGAGCCCGGGCGCGCGCTGGTGGATGTCGCGTTTCGGCTGGCCTGCACCGTGGTGGCGCGCAAGAGCATCGCCGGGCAGGGTGAGGCGGTGATCGTGGACGCGGGCGTGAATCTTGTTCCGACCGCCTACTGGTACGATCATGGCATCAATGCGGCATCGAGCGGCGATGCGCAGGGGAAGGTGGGATCGAAGCCGATCGCGGTGTTCGGTCCGTTGTGCATGCAGGTCGATGTGCTGCGCGAACGTGCCGTTCTGCCGAACATGGCGCTCGGCTCTCCGCTGATGATCTCGAACGTCGGTGCCTACTGCATCACCCAGTCGATGCAGTTCATCCAGCCGCGTCCCGCTGTCGTGATGGTGGGTCCTCACGGAGTGGAGGAAATCAGGCGGCGTGAGACGCGCAACGACATTTTCAACATGGACAGGGTTCCGGCTCGGCTGAAGTCCAAGGGAGCGAAGTTCTGATTCATGGCAAAAGTGACAAACCGTCTGTTGCAGGACGCCGGTCGGGCGTGGCTCAAAGGCTTTGCCCACGCCGCATTTCTCGATCGACCGGTGCATGGTCTGCTGGTCATTGTCGCGATCGCTGCGGTGGCGCCGTGGAGCGCTGCGGCCGCCGCATTCGGAGCCGCCCTGGCGATCCTGCTGGGCCGGTCGTTGTTTTCCCAGAGCGAATGGGAGTGGAAGGAGGGTCTCGGCGCCTACGACTGCGTGCTGCTGGGCATCGCCTGGGGCGGCGCATTCGGCCAGGGACCGCACATGGCCTTTCTGCTGTCCGTGGCGGTGCTGGGCTGCCTTGCGATGCGCGGCCCCATGGGGGCTCGTTTCAACGATCTGGGATTGCCGGCGCTGGCATTTCCCGGGCTGATCAGCATATGGCTCTCGATCGGCGTTTTTTCGGCGCTGGGGGCCAACTTCTGGCTTGCTCCGCCGGACAATCCTTTTGGCCCGTCCGGTCCGGCGATCGCGATTATCGTCGTGGCCCTTGCCTTGTTTCTCAAGAACCCTCGGGCCGCCGCCGCCGCTGCGCTGACTGCGGTCCTGACTGCCGTCGTGCATGTTCTTGTCGGCGGCGATCCCCTCTCGATCAGGGGAGCAGGCCTGTGGGCCTTTACGGTAGTGCCGGCGATGTTTGCGCTTTCCGCGGTCTTTCTCAAGGGATTTCGCCTGGGCTGGAAGGCTGGTGCGATGGCGGCGCTGCTGTCCGCCGCCATCTGGCTGCTCTGGCTTCGCCTGCCATTGCTGGAGGACGTTCCGCCGCTGATGGGGCCTCTGTTCCTGGGCATATGGGGCGCGCTGATTCTCACGCTGGGACAGGACAGGCGGCTATGCCTTGACCCGGGGGTGCAACACGCGGCCCGCGTTCTGGCCGAAGCCAGGGGCACGGGGACTACCCTTGCCCTGACTGGCGCCGGCATCAGCACCGCATCCGGGATTCCCGATTACACCGAGGGGCATTGGTTGTCGCCCGGCATTCCGGTATCGAGCTACAGCTATGGCGCGTTTCTGGCCGATGCGGAATCCCGTGCGCTTTATTGGGATGCCTGCGCCAGGTTTCGCGATGTCGCCGTCAGCGCAAAGCCGAACGGCGGCCACATCGCCCTCGCGAGCCTGGAGGAGGCAGGCTACATCCTCGCCACGATCACCCAGAATGTTGACGGGCTACACCAGACGGCGGGCAGCCAACAGGTTGGCGAACTGCACGGAACAATCTTTTCGGTTCGTTGCCTGGCTTGCGACCATATAGAGGAATGGCCAGCCGACGCTTTCTGGAAGTACGCCAGCCCCTGCTGCCGGCTTTGCGGCGGGCTGTTGAAGCCGGCGGTGATCGCATTTGGTGAAAGTATCCGGCTGGCGACCTGGCACGATGCGGCGGAAAAGGCCGGGCAGTGCGGAGCCCTGCTGGTGGTGGGGTCCCACCTTGCCGTCTCCTCCGCCAGTGCGTTGCTTGCCGCTGCTCGCGCCCGCGGAGTGCCGTGCGTATTCGTTACCCTCGGATCGCTGGCCGTACCGATCTTTCCGGGCGACACCGTGATCAATTCTGCGGCGGAAAGCGTCCTGCCCGCCATGGCCCGGTTGCTCGAAGCATGATGGACGGAAGCGGCGCGGCGATCAGCCTTCACTACTCGCCGGGCCGGCTGGCGACCGAGATCGAGCGAATCACCGGTTTCCTTTCCAGTCGAATCCAGCCCGGACAAAAAGCCGTGCTGGGCGTTTCTGGGGGCATTGATTCGGACGTCACCGCGCGGCTGGCTGCACGTGCCCTCGGAGCAGAAAGGCTGAAGCTGTTTACCGTGGTTCAGGCGGACATGGAACTTCGCCATTTGCACAATGCCAGAAGCCTGGCGGCCGAACTGCGGATTCCGCTGGTGGAGATACCGCTTGCCCCGTGGGCTCCCGCCATGATCGACATGCTGGCTGAAGCCGACCCCGGCGAAGGTTTCAACAACGCGGCCTTTCTTGATATCGGTCGCGCCAAGAATTCCCTGCGCACCGTGGTCTATTCGACCTATCACGACCGGGGCTATCTCACACTGGGGACGTCGAACCGGACGGAAACCGAATGCGGGTTTTTCGTCCGCCTCGGTGACGGCATCTGGCACCTGGGGCCGCTCGCACATCTCTACAAGACCCAGGTGTATCAACTGGCCGGGGCCCTGAACTGCGATCCGGAGATAATCCTGCAGCCGGCCTCGGCGGGCTACTGGAATGGCGAGAGCGACCTTGAGGATCTCTCCTACTGGCTGGTGAATGAAAAGCCCGTCGGTGCGCAACGATATTTCAGCCCTGCTGAAGTCGAACTGGCGCAGTCGATCCGGTCGGAACTCAGCTTCGAGAGGCTTGATCGCGGCCTGCAGGCCATTGCCGCAGGCCGCCGGGATGCAGCGGCCATTGCGGCTGGTTCCGCGCTGTCGGTCGCAACCGCTGGGAGACTCTTGCGACTGACTGAAGCGGCAAGGGCGATCCGGGGTGTTCCTCTCGGAGTT
>Ga0105090_10002607_pt1 | contig 10077 bp, 7 predicted proteins | sample PPLLak3March2015_FD_79110 | JGI IMG/M metagenome (GOLD analysis project Ga0105090, IMG submission 79110) | Freshwater sediment microbial communities from Prairie Pothole Lake near Jamestown, North Dakota, USA - PPLs Lake P7 Core (1) Depth... | ecosystem: Environmental > Aquatic > Freshwater >... | reverse complement strand
CTACACGCGCGACTACCCCGTGGAGCAGCTCTACCGGGACAACCGCCTCAACCCGATCCACGAGGGCACCCACGGCATCCAGGCGCTCGACCTGCTCGGGCGCAAGGTGAGCATGGAGGGTGGCCGCGCCCTCCAGCTGCTCGGCAAGCGCATGGCCGCGACCATTGCACAGGCGCGTGCGAGCGGCGATACGGACCTGTCGGCCTGGGCCGAGGCTCTTGCCGCAGCCCTCGAGCGCGTGGCGCGAACGACTGCCACGCTGTACTCGGCGCGCGAGCCGGAGCGCATCCTTGCCAACGCCAGCGTGTACCTCGAGGCGTTCGGCCACGTGGTCCTGGCGTGGACGTGGCTCGGACAGGCGCTGGCGGCCCACGGCAGGAGCGGCGATTTCTACGATGGCAAGCGGCAGGCCTGCCGTTACTTCTTCAACTGGGAGCTGCCGCGCACGGGTCCGCAGTTCGCGTTGCTCGACAGCCTCGACGAAACGACGCTCGCCATGCGCGACGCGTGGTTCTGAGCCGCGCCTTGGCGAAGTCCATCTTCATCACGGGAGCCTCGTCCGGCATCGGCGCAGCGCTCGCCGTCGAGTTCGCCCGTCGCGGCTACGCGGTTGCGGTCACCGGGCGACGGGTCGAACGACTCGAAGCGCTCGCAGCACGGTTGACGGAGCTCGGCGCGGCGGCGGCGCTGCCGATTGAACTCGACGTCACGGATTACCCGCAGATCGACGCGGCCCTCGGGCGCGCGTTCGATGCGTTCGGCCGCCTCGACGTGGTCGTGGCCAACGCCGGCGTGGGCCATTCGCTGCCGGCCGGTCGCGGCAAGTTCGACCTGCTGCGCCAGACCATCGACACGGACCTCACCGCCGCGATCGCCACGATCGAGTTCGCGCTGCCGCGGCTGCGCGCGCAGGGAGGCGGGCAGGTCGTCGCGGTCACCTCGGTCGCTGCCTCGCGCGGCATGACGTACATGGGCGCGTACTCCGCCGCCAAGGCCGGCTTGCACCGCTACGTGCAGGCGCTGCGCGCCGAGCTGCGCCGCGAGCCGATCACCGTCACCGAACTCGCGCCCGGCTACATCGACACCGACATGAACCGGGGCATGAAGAGCCGGCCGTTCGTGATTCCGGTCGAGCGTGGCGCCGCCACGATGGCGCGCATGATCGAGCGCCGCGTCGAGCACCGCTTCGTGCCCGTGCTGCCCTGGACACTGCTGGCACCGCTCATGAAGCTGGTGCCGACCCGATTGCTGGCACCGCCGCCCCGCAAGTCCTGAGGACGTTTACCCGATGACACAGCTGCCTGCCGACACCAGGCCCGTCGCACCCCAGCACGCCATCGACACAGGCCGCCTCGCCGCCTGGCTGACCGGTCACGTGGCGCCGCTCGATGGCCCGCTCGAGATCGCACAGTTCAAGGGTGGCCAGTCGAATCCGACCTACCTGCTCGCCGCGGGCCGGCAGCGCTATGTGCTGCGGCGCAAGCCGCCCGGCAAGCTGCTGCCATCGGCCCACGCGGTGGACCGCGAGTACCGTGTCATCCGTGCGCTCGCCGAGGCTGGCGTGCCGGTGGCGCGGGCGCACGCCCTGTGCGAGGACGACACGGTGATCGGCACCGCGTTCTACGTAATGGAGTACGTTGCCGGGCGCGTGTTCTGGGACCCGAGCCTGCCCGGCATGGAGCCTGCCGAGCGCGCCCGGATCCACGACGAAATCAACCGGGTCATCGCGGCACTGCACAACGTGGACTACGCGGCCGTGGGCCTCGGGGATTTCGGCCGCAGCGGCGAGTACATCGCCCGGCAGGTGGCACGCTGGACCAAGCAGTACCAGGCGTCGGAGACCGACCGGATCGAGGCCATGGACAACCTGATCGCCTGGTTGCCGGCGAACATCCCCGCCGGCGACGAAACGCGCATCGTCCACGGCGACTACCGCATCGACAACGTGATCTTCCACCCGACCGAGCCGCGCATCCTCGCCGTGCTCGACTGGGAACTGTCCACCCTGGGTCACCCGCTGGCGGACTTCGCCTACCACTGCATGGTCTGGCGCATCCCGCCCGGCACGTTCCGGGGACTCGGCGGACTCGACCTGGCCGCGCTCGGCATCCCGACCGAGCGGGAGTACGTCGCGGCCTATTGCCGCCGCACCGGACGCGCCGGCATCGAGCCGCGCGACTGGGAGTACTACATGGTCTACAACATGTTCCGTATCGCTGCGATCGTGCAGGGCGTGATGGCGCGCGCCCTGCAGGGCAACGCGTCGAGCGCGCAGGCGCTCGAGACCGGCCGCGCCGCCCGTCCGCTCGCCGAGCTCGCCTGGCGCCAGGTCGAGCGGCTCAAGCTTTCCTGAGGAGGCCCCCATGGACTTCGAGTTTTCCCAGAAGGTGAAGGATCTGCAGCAGCGGGTAACCGCGTTCATGGAGGAGTACGTCTATCCCAACGAGGCCCGCTTCCACGAGGAGATCGAGGCCAATCGGCGTGCCGGCAATGCCTGGGTGCCGACGCGCGTGGTCGAGGAACTCAAGCAGAAGGCCCGGGCGCAGGGGCTGTGGAACCTGTGGCTGCCGGAATCGGAGTACGGCGCCGGACTGACCAACCTCGAATACGCGCCGCTCGCCGAGATCATGGGTCGGTCGCACCTCGGGCCCGAGGCTTTCAACTGCTCGGCGCCCGACACCGGCAACATGGAGGTGCTGGTCCGCTACGGCAACGAAGCACAGAAGCAGCAGTGGCTCAAGCCGCTGCTCGAGGGCGAAATCCGCTCGGGCTTCGCGATGACAGAGCCCGCGGTGGCGTCGTCCGACGCGACCAACATCACCGCGAGCATCGTGCGCGACGGCGACCACTACGTGGTCAACGGCCGCAAGTGGTGGACGTCCGGCGCCGGTGACCCGCGCTGCAAGGTGCTCATATTCATGGGCAAGACGGATCCGCAGAACCCGAGCCGGCACCGTCAGCAGTCCATGATCCTCGTGCCGATGGACGCACCGGGAGTGCGGGTCGTGCGCAACGTTCCCGTGTTCGGCTACGACGACGCGCCGCACGGCCATTCCGAGGTGGACTTCGTGGACGTGCGCGTGCCCGTGGGCAACCTGCTGCTCGGCGAGGGCCGCGGCTTCGAGATCGCGCAGGGCCGGCTCGGCCCCGGGCGCATCCACCACTGCATGCGCGCGATCGGCGCCGCCGAGCGCGCGCTGGAGCTGATGTGCCGGCGTTCGCTGAGCCGCGTCGCGTTCGGCCGCGCGCTCGCGGAACAGGGTGTCTGGCGCGAGCGCATCGCCGAGGCGCGCATGAAGATCGACCAGGCGCGCCTGCTGGTGCTGCACGCGGCCTGGAAGATGGACGTGGCCGGCAACAAGGCGGCGCAGAAGGAGATCGCCATGATCAAGGTCGTGGCGCCCACCGTCGCCTGCCAGGTGGTCGACCAGGCGATCCAGATGTTCGGTGGCGCCGGCGTGTCCGACGATTTCGGCCTCGCCTGGATCTACGCCGGCGCGCGCACGCTGCGCATCGCCGACGGCCCGGACGAAGTGCATCGCAACCACATCGCCAAGCTCGAGCTGGCGCGCTACTTCAGCCGCTGAGGAACGCGCATGCAGTTGCACGGACAGGTTGCGCTGGTGACCGGCGCGGGACGGGGCATCGGCCGGGCGCTGTGCCGGGAGTTCGCGCGCCGCGGCGCCGTTGGCATCGTCGCGGCCGACCTGGACGCCGCATTGGCGCGCGCGACTGCCACGGAGCTCGGCGGCCTCGCGCTGCAGTGTGACGTCGCCGGAGCGGGCGAGGTCGAAACAATGGTCCGTGCGGCGGAGGCCCATTACGGTCGCGTGGACCTGCTGGTGTCCAACGCCGGCTTCGGCGCCGATGCGCTCGACCTCGGCGACGCGCTGTCGGCGCCGGACGAGCGCTGGCAGCGCATGTGGGACGTGCACGTCATGGCGCACGCCCGCGCGTGTCGTGCGGTGCTGCCCGGAATGCTCGCCCGTGGAGCTGGCTGCGTGGTCAACGTCGCCTCCGCGGCGGGCCTGCTGAGCCAGGTCGGGGACACGCCGTACAGCGTCACCAAGCACGCGGCGGTCGGCCTCGCCGAGTCGCTCGCCATCACCTATGGGGACCGTGGGATTCAGGTGTCGGTGGCGTGCCCGCAGTACGTCGCTACTGCGATCACCGGCCTCGATGAGGCCACCGCTGCCGGATCGTTGCCTGGCGTGCTGACGGTGGAGCAGGCCGCCGCCGCCATTACGGACGGCATCGAGGCCGGCGGCTTCCTGATCCTCACGCACCCTGAAGTGCTCGGGTTCTACCAACGCAAGGCGTCGGATTACGACCGCTGGCTCGCCGGCATGCGCAAGGTGCGCGACGGCGTCCGCGCCGGCGGGCTGTTCAACGTCCGCAGTCGCTAGGGGCGGCGAGGCCCGGCCGTCGATCGCTTGCCGGCCGCGCGTTTCGCCGAGCGCAGCAACTGCGCGAACGCGGCCTCGCAGGCCCGGGCAAGCTCGAATCCGTCGGCGAGGACCGCGGCATTCGCCACGAGGCCGAAATCCATGTGGTCGCCGACCGAAAGGACGGTGACGTTGAGGCCGACCGGATCGGCAAGCATCGAGACGGGATACGCCGCCACCAGACGGGAAGCCCCGAGAAAGCGTGATCCCTCGACGGCGCCTACGTTCGACACCGTCAGGTTGACCACCGGACGTGCGATTGCCCCGAGGCCCAGCGCATTCGAGGCGAACCACAGGCCGAAGGCGAGCGCTGCGTAATCGAGCGCCGCCTCGTGTGAGAACTCCTTGAATTCCGACTTTGCCGCGCGTGTGTTCGCCGCGACCTCGTGCAGGCGGGCGACGGCTCCGGAGCGCGGCCGGGCGAGCGGCACGAACATGGTCGCCGCCTTGGTCGTTGCCTCGTGGTCGCCTGGCGCGCGCAGCGATACCGGGCACATGGCGACGAGCGGTTGGCGCGGCCGCTCGCCAAGCGCAGCGAGTGTCCGTTCCACCCCTGCATCCACGACGGCCAGCGCCACGTCGTTCAGGGTCGCTTTGCAGTTGCGCGCCACCCGTCGCATATCGTCGAGCCGCAGGCTGAACGCTGCAAAGGAGCGCTCGGCCGACACCGGATCGTTGAAGCGCGTGTGCGGGCCGGCGAATGGCCGGTTGCCGCGCGACCCGCCGCCGCCGGCGCGGGCCTTGGCCGAGAGCTTGGTGACCAGTTCGCGCGCAGCCGAGGCCTGCGTGACCATCGAGCGCAGCCCGGTGGCCAGGGTGCTGGTGAGCGCGCCGGGGCTCGGGTGGGAGTCGTCGCGCTCGCCGCCGAAGAACGGCGGGGTGACCGTGCCCGGCTCGGCCGGCAACTGTCCGAAGACGCGCTCGAGTGCGTAGCGGCCGTCCCAGTAGGCGTGGTGCGATTTCACGTAGACGGCGAACTGTCCGGAGGCCAGGCCGTCGAGGACGTGCACGCTGAACATCGGCCGCGCGCGCTCGAGCAGCGGCTCGTGCAGGCGCGCCACGTGGCGACAGAGTTCCTCGGTGTCACCCGGCGCCTCGAGCGTCCCGCGCAGGACGTGCCGCCGTGGGTCGAGCCGTTCGGCGGGTCGCCAGCGGGGCAGGGCCAGTACCGACAGGTCCGGCACCGCGTCGAACGGGGGGGCTGGTCGGGCCGACCGATAGGCGCGCGCCACCTGGTTGGCCGCTGCTGCCGGCGCAAGCCCGGGCGGCGGGTCGAACAGCATGAGGACACCGACGTTCGAGGGCGTTTCGGGCCGCTCGATCAGCAGGAACACCAGGTCCAGCAGGTTCATCGGCCGGGTCATGCTGCCGCGGAGTATGCGATATCCGCAACGGCTGCCGCCACGCGCCCGATGCTAGACTCGGGCCGACTGCGACGAGCAGCGATGCGAGAGCGACGAACAGATGCGCCAATTGCGTCCCGAGGATGCCAGATTCGTCTACGCCGAGACCGGGCACTCGAATTCCAACATCACCCTCGTGCACATCTACGACCCGTCCACTGCGCCGGGCGGGCGAGTGCGGTTCAAGGGCCTGTTGAAGTACGTCGAGAGCCGCCTGCACCTGTCTCCGGTCTTCCGACAGCGACTGCTGCGCGTGCCGCTGGAACTCGATTACCCCTACTGGATCGAGGACGAGCGCTTCGACCTCGAGTACCACGTGCGGCATGTCGCCCTGCCCAAACCCGGCGACTGGCGCCAGTTCTGCATCCAGGCGTCGCGGATCCACGCGCGGCCGCTCGACCTGACGCGCCCGCTGTGGGAGTTGTACCTGGTCGAAGGGCTGGACGCCTTCCTCGACCTGCCGCCCGACAGCTTCGCCATCCTCACCAAGATCCACCACGCCGCGATCAACGAGAAAGGCGGCGCGGAAATCGCCACGCTGCTGCACGACACGACTGCGCAGCCGCCGCACCCGGAGCCGCCGGAGCCCTGGTTTCCCGAGTCGCCGCCCGGCTCCCTGTCGCTGCTCGCGAGGGCAGCGGTGCACAACGTGGTGCAGCCGTTCATGTTCGCCGGACCGCTTGCCCGGGCGGTGCGTCGCATTGCGCCGGCGGTGCTCGGCACGCTCGGCGAGATCTGGTCCCACCCGGAGCGCCTGCCGATCACGCGCTTCAATTCCGAGGTGTCGCCGCACCGCGTGTTCGAGACCCGCCGCTTCACGCTGGAGGAGTTCAAGCGCATCCGTTCGCTGGTGCCGGGTGCGACGATCAACGACGCCGTGCTCGCCGTCTGTGGCGGTGCCTTGCGCCGGTACCTCACCACGCACGACGAGTTGCCCGCGCCGAGCCTGGTGGCGATCGCGCCGCTGTCCATCCGCAACGCCGACAGCAGCGCGGGCGCACAGTCGGGCCTCAGCCTGATGCACGTGCCGCTGGGTACGGAGATCGAGGATCCGGTGCGGCGGTTGCGTACCGTGCGCCAGCACACCGCCAACGCACAGGATATCGAGCAGGCCGTGGGCGCCAAGGAACTCACCGACATCACCAAGCACGCGCCGGCCGCCACGCTCGCCATGTCCGCGCGGCTGCTCGCCGGCTCGTCGCTGGGCCTCGGCCAGCGCCAGCCGCTGGCGAGTTGCACGATCACCAACGTACCGGGCCCGGCGATCCCGCTGTACCTGAACGGCGCGCGCATGACGTACTTCTCGGCGATCATGCCGATCTCGGATGGCATGGGGCTGGTGTTCGCGGTGACCAGCTACGACGGCAAGATCATCATTTCGCCGACGTCGTGCCGCGAGCAGATTCCGGACCCGGAATTCTTCGCGGTCTGCATCCGCGAGTCTTTCCAGGAATACCTCGAGCTCGCGAACCGACCGCCGAAGCGGGCGCGCAAGCCGGGTGGGCGGAACAAGAAGACGGCGCGGGCGAAAGCCAAGGCCGGCGCAAGGGTGCGGCGCAGCGCAGCCTGACGCGACCGGATGGGGAGCGCCACGCCAGGCGCGACCCGGTCAGGCGGCCTGGGTCACCAGGGAGGCGCAGCGTTCGTAGAGCGCGCCGAGGCGCCCGTCGACCTGGAACGGGCGCCAGTCGCCTTCGGGCTGGGACAGGCGATCCGCGACGATCCAGAGCACCGCGGCGTTGAAGCCCAGGCCGAGGTGGCTGCCGGGTACCCAGATGTTCTCGTGCTCGCCCTCGGTCGTATCGAGGCGCGCCGCCTGGGGCGGCACGACGCCATCGGTCATCGAGTAGATGCAGGTCGAGGGCATGGGCGGCGGCGCCTTGAGCACCTTGGCGCGCACGTGCGCGAGGTGCGCCACCGGGCCCATCGGGTGGGCGAAGTACCGGTACACCGCCCGCACGAACAGCCGCGTGTTGAAGTTCTCGGGCGTGAAGCGCATCGGGCTGCCGAGCGAGACCACGCTGCGCACGCACTCCGGTGCAGAGTGCGCGGCATAGAACCCGTACACGCCGCCGAGGCTCCACCCGACGATGCTGACCTTGCGCCGGTGCTTGTGGTGCAGGAAGCGCACCTTCTGCTCCAGCGCCTGGCTGTACTTGAGCTTGAAGCCGGTGTTCTGGCCGAGTCCCCAGGTCTCCACGTGGTAACCGCGCGACTTCAGGAACAGCTTCAGGCCGACCATGGTCGCGTCGCCGGCCGTGAAACCCGGGACGAGGAGCACGGGGTGGCCATCACCGCGCGGCGTGCCGCTCAGGATCGGCAACAGCGGTGGCAGCAAGGCCATTTCGAGGAACGCCCGTCCTTCGAGCAGGGAGTAGATCAGGCGCGGGGGGCGCGCGATCTGAGAGCCGTTGACTTTCGCCATCCTGGGTGCAGCGCCCTGCAGTTGTGATCGTGGTTGCGGTGCAACACCAAGCTTAGCAGCCTGCAGGCGTTGCGGGGAGGGTGCTCGCTGGGCCAAGCTTGTGGCTTATGTGTCACGCGACCCGCCCGGGTCGAATTGCAGGAAACATTATGAAAAACAAGGTGTTATTTCTCGCCGCAGCCGCGCTCGGTACCCTGTTCGGGGGTGTCCCGGCCCTTTCGGTGGAGCGCAGCGAGATCGCCCCGGCTTATAAGTGGGACCTCACCAACCTGTATGCCGACGAGGCGGCCTGGGTGGCGGCGCAGCAGTCGCTCGCGCAGGAGATGCCGCGGCTCGCACGCTGGCAGGGCAAGCTCGGCGAGTCATCCGCCAGCCTGCTCGGCGCCCTGACCGACTGGGAGGACGTCAGCCGGAAGGTGGACCGCCTGTATTCCTATGCATCGCAGCTGAGCGACGAGGACACGCGCGTCGCGCGCAGCCAGCAGATGCAGCAGCAAGCGGCGCAGGTCTACACGGACCTGCAGACCGCCACCGCGTACATGCGGCCGGAGATCCTGGTGGTCGGCCGGCCGACCATCGAGCGGTTCCTCGCCGAGGAGCCGCGGCTCGGCCAGTACCGCATGTTCCTCGACGACATCCTGCGGGCCGCGCCGCACACGCTTTCGCCCGCGGAGGAGAAGGTCGTGGCCCGTGCCGGGGCCATGGCACAGACCGGCCGGAACGTGCACTCGGTGTTCACCAACGCCGATCTGCCGTTCCCCGAGGTCACCCTGTCGACCGGCGAAAAGGTCCGGCTCGACGCGGCCGCCTACAGCAAGTACCGCGCATCGCCGGTCAAGGCGGACCGCGACGCCGTGTTCGGCGCGTTCTGGGGCCGCTACGGCGAGTTCACGCGCACGCTGGCGACGACGCTGGACGCGCACGTCCGTACCCACGTGTTCAACAAGGACGTACGCAATTTCGGCAGTTCGCTCGAGGCGGCGCTGTTCGACTACAACATCCCGGTCTCCGTGTACACGCGCCTCATCGACGACGTGCACGCGAACCTGCCCACGCTGCACCGCTACCTGCGGCTGCGGCAGAAGATCATGGGCCTGCCGTCGCTCGGCTACGAAGACCTGTACGCGCCGATCGTCGAGCGCGCGGACCTGCAGTACACGCCCGGGGATGGCATGACCCTCACCCTCGACGCGTTCGCGCCGCTCGGCGCCGAATACGTCGAGGCACTGCGCAAGGGGTACGCATCGCGGTGGGTCGATTTCCTGCCGAGCACCGGCAAGCGTCCGGGCGCCTACAGCACCATGGTGTACGGCGTGCATCCGTACCAGCTGCTCAACTACAACGGCGCGTGGGACGACGTGTCGACGCTCGCGCACGAGTCCGGGCACTCGATGCACTCCTACCTGTCGAGCGCCAACCAGCCGTACGCGACCGCCGGTTACTCGATCTTCGTCGCCGAGGTGGCCTCGACGCTGAACGAGAATCTCCTGTTCCACCACGTGCTCGACCGCACTAAGGACGATCGCGCGCGGCTGTTCCTGCTGTCGAGTTACCTCGACACGATGCGCACGACGCTGTTCCGCCAGACCCTGTTCGCCGAGTTCGAGCTGCGCATGCACGAGGCGGTCGAGCGCGGCGAGCCGCTCACCGGCGAGTCGCTGTCGAACCTTTACCTCGGCCTGCTGCGCAAGTACTACGGGCACGATGAGGGCGTGGTGACCATCGCCGAGCCGTACGGGGCCGAGTGGGCCTACATTCCGCACTTCTACAGCAACTTCTACGTCTACCAGTACGCGACCAGCAT
>Ga0105090_10002606_pt1 | contig 10078 bp, 6 predicted proteins | sample PPLLak3March2015_FD_79110 | JGI IMG/M metagenome (GOLD analysis project Ga0105090, IMG submission 79110) | Freshwater sediment microbial communities from Prairie Pothole Lake near Jamestown, North Dakota, USA - PPLs Lake P7 Core (1) Depth... | ecosystem: Environmental > Aquatic > Freshwater >... | reverse complement strand
GTCTCCGCCACCGTCATGGCGTCGTACAGCACCGGAAACTGGAACACCTGCGCGACGCCCCGGTCGCGCGGCGGCAGGCGCGAGACGTCGCGCCCGTCGAAGCTGATCCCGCCTGCGGTCGGCTGGAGGAGCCCGGACAGCAGGTTCAACAGCGTGGTCTTGCCTGCGCCCGATCCGCCGAGCAGCGCGTGCGCCTCGCCGCGGGCGATGGCGAGGTCGAGCCCCGCGAGCGTGTCCGCGGCCGCGCCGGGATACCGGTGGGCGAGCCCGCTGACGACCACCTCAGCCATCGACCGGCTCCGCAAAGGCAAGCACGGCATCACGAGGCGCATGCAGACGCACCCGCTCTCCCGGCGCGATGCGCGCCAGCCCGTCGAGCCTGGCGACCCAATGCGCACCGCCGACCAGGCCATGCAGGTAGGTCTCGGACCCGTTGGTTTCCACGCCCTGCACGGCCATCTCGAACATGCGCGACGGCACGTCCGGCGCAGCGAGACTGAGGTTTTCCGGGCGCACCACGGTGAGCGCGCCGTCCTCGGGCAGCAGGTTGACACCCGGGTCGCTCATCAGCCCGGCAGCCCGCGCACTGACCGGGCGCTCATAGACCTCGAGCGGCGTCCCGGTCTGGATGATCCGATGGCGCTCGAGCAGCACGACCTCGTCACCCAGATTGAAGGCGTCGCGCGGATCCGAGGTCGTGTAGATCACCGTCATGTCCGCGGCATGCAGCAGCTCGCGGAGTTCGAACTCGAGTGCTTCCCGCAGTTTGTAGTCGAGATTGACCAGGGGTTCGTCGAGCAGCAGCACCCGCGCGGACTTGGCGAATGCCCGACCCATCGCGACCCGCTGCTGCTGGCCGCCCGAGAGCTCCGCGGGGAAGCGGTCGAGCAGTTCGCCGATGCGCAGGCGTTCCGCGATCTCGCCGACCCGCGCGCGGATATCTGCGGCCGGTCGCCGCGCAGCGCGCAGCGGTGACGCGATGTTTTCGAACACGGTGAGGTTGGGATAGTTGACGAAGGCCTGGTAGACCAGCGCCACGCTGCGCTTGCCGGGCGCGAGCCGCGTGACGTCGACACCGTCGAGTTCGATCCGTCCGCTCGCGGGGATCTCGAGCCCGGCGATCAGCCGGCAGAGCCGGGTCTTGCCCGAGCCATTGCGCCCCAGCACGACGGTGATCGCTCCCGGCCGAAAGCTATGGCCTACGCCCGATCGGCCGAGCGGAATGTCCTGCAGCACCAGCATGCACGGATGCTACGACGATTCGACCGGCAACTCACCCGGTTCGAAACGAGCGCTTCACCGGTCGCCGGTCACCCGGGTTTCGTCGCCCGGCAACACCGCGCGAACGGTCGTCGCGCCGGAGGCCTGCTGCTCCAGCCGAAGCGCCGGTCCGGCGGCATAGAGCCGCACGCTGGCGCGACGCGGCAGCGCTACTCGCTCGACCAGCGCGCCATCCAGCAGCGTGCCATTGCGACTGCCCAGATCCTCGAGCAGCCACACACCGCGCTCGAGCCGCACGCGCGCGTGCTGGCGACTCACCATGGGGTCGTCGAGCCGCAAGCCGCAAGCGGCATCGCGACCGATCACGAATCCGCGATCGAACCGCATCGTGTGGGGGCCGGCCGAGTCCTCCCAGGAGACCTCGAGCGTGCCGGCGCTGGCGGATTGGGTCTGCGGCCCGTCGACGTCGGACGCCCGCCGGTACGGGTTCCTCCCCTCGTCCTTGACCACGCCCCTGGCGGTGATCTCGTAGACCCAGGCGAGGACGAGCGTGACCGGAAAACCCAGCGCCGCCGCGATCACGAAGAACCGCACGGTCCACTCGGGCGCACCGAATGCCGGCAGCAGCTCGGCAACACCGACGGAAGCACCCCAGGCGGCGACCAGGTAGGCAGCACCGACCGTGAAGACCTTGCGCCGGTGCAACTCCGACCAGAGCTCGCTCAGGCGCTCAATGAGCTTTCGCATGACCGCAGATCATGGTGCGAAGACCCCCAAAATTCCCTGGCGCCCTGGTCCTGGAACGGCCCGGGCCCGGTGCCAGCTCCTTGACGGTCGAACGCGTTCGAACACGCTCGACCCGTTTCCGGGCCGGATTTCCCCATGGCATTCCAATCCTCGGACAACGGGCACGCAATTTCCAGCCCGATGAGTGCCTCCTGGCGTATTGCCGCTCGTCACAGGTGCGGTCATGCACTCGGCCATGCTTTCGGAAACGCTTGCGGAAATGCTTGCGGCAATGCTTGCGGCCAAGCTTGCGCCCATGACGGAAGGGGTCGCGTATAATCACCACCATTTTTCCTCGCGCGCGCGACTCGCGCGCCCGCACGCCAACGGAGCACTCCCGACCATGAAGATCAATCTGCTCGACCCCGCCTCGTTCGCCCACGGGCATCCCCACGACCAGTACCAGTGGTTGCGCGACAACGCGCCGGTGTACTGGCACGAGGAGCCGAACGGCCCCGGGTTCTGGGCGGTCACCCGGCATCAGGAGGTCGCGGATGTCGGCCGCGATCCGAAGAGGTTCTCGTCCGAGCCCACCATCATGATTGCCGATCCGGCGCCGGGGTCCGCGCTCGCGTTCGGCGATCACAAGATGATGCTCATGATGGACCCGCCGGCCCACACCCACTTCCGCAAGATCATCAGCCGCGAGTTTACCCAGGGCCCGGCCCAGGCGCTGAAACCCCGCGTCGAGGCCCTTTCGCGCCAGATCGTCGACGCAGTGATCGAAGCGGGCGAATGCGACTTCGTCTCCGCAGTCGCCGGCGAGCTTCCCTCCTACGTGATTGCCGATCTCGTCGGCATCCCGCTCGATGACGGCCGCAAGCTCTACGCGCTGACCGAAATCATCCACACCGCGGCCGAGGCGCTGCCCGAGGGCGCGCAACTGCAGGCCGTGATGCAGATGTTCCAGTACGCGCAGGGCGTCTACCGCGACAAGCTCGCCAACCGCGGCACCGACCTCGCCAGCCAGATCGTGCATGCCGAAGTCGACGGCCGGCGCCTCGACGAGATCGACTTCCAGCTGTTCTTCATGCTGCTGATCGATGCCGGCGGCGACACCACCCGCAACCTGGTGGCGGGCGGCCTGTATACGCTGCTCCAGAATCCCGCCGTGCTGGCGGAACTCCGCGCGAACCCCGACCTCGTGCCGGGCGCGCGCGAGGAACTGCTGCGCGTCGTCAGCCCGGTCACCTATATGCGGCGCACCGCCACCGTCGCCACCGAGATCGCCGGCCAGAAGATCCGGGCCGGCGACAAGGTCATGCGCTGCTTCGGCGCCGCGAACCACGACGAACGCCAGTTCCCCGACCCGCACAAGCTCGACATCCATCGCTCGCCGAACGCCCATATCGCCTTCGGCGCCGGCGCGCACGTCTGCCTCGGACAGCACATCGCGCGGGTCGAGATCGACTGCATGCTGCGGGAGGTGCTGACCCGCATCCACGACATCGAACTCGCGGCGGAACCCGAATGGCTCGCCTCCAACTTCATCTCCGGCATCCGCCGGATGCCGATCCGGTTCAAGCCCGGCCGGCGCTTAGGGGGCGCTTGAGGGTATACTGCCCGGCTGCAAGCAGTCCCCGGCAGGGCAAAGCGTGAACCTGGAAAGAACCCGTATGAGTCCGAGTCGGCACGCATGGATCGCGGTCGTGGTGCTCGCCTGCGCAGCGACCGGCTGCGGGGGCAGCAACGAGGAAGCCGCGCAGCCTGCGGGGCCGCCGGCGATATCGATCGGCGTCGCGGTGGCGAAGACGCAGCCGGTCGAGGTGATCGAGCAGAGCCTCGGCCGCCTCGAAGCGCCGCGCATTCCGGCCGTCGCCGCGGAAACCACCGGCCAGATCCGCTCGATAGCCGTGGATGCAGGCGTCCGCGTCGAGCAGGGCACTCTGCTCGCGGAACTCGACGATGAAGCCCAGCGCTTGTCCGTGGACTCCGCCGAGGCCACCGTCGCCCGGCTCGAGGTGCTGCTCGAGAACCAGGAGCGCACAGCCAACCGGCTCGAGCAGCTATCGAAGGAACAGTCGGTGGCCCAGAGCATGCTGGACGACGCCGTAGCTCAGGCGCGAGCCCTCCGCGCCCAGGTCGCGGAGGCTTCCGCCCGTGCCAAGGAATCGCGGCGCGCCCTGACCAAGACCAGCGTATTGAGCCCCATCACCGGGATCGTGCAGGCGAAGCACGTTTCCGTGGGGGATTTCGTCACACCCGGTCAGCCCCTGTTCGAACTCGTGGCCCTTGATGCCCTGCGGGCTTATCTGCCGTTCCCGGAGACCCTGGCCCGGCGCATCCGGCCAGGACAATCGGTATCGCTCACGCTCCCTACTCGCGACGACGAGACTGTCGAGGCGCTGGTCGAGGAGATCCGGCCCATGGTCGGCGTCGGCAGCAGCGCCATCGAAGCGATCGTCGTCTTCGACAATCCTGGCAACTGGATGCCGGGCGCGAGCGTTCGCGGCCGGGTCGTCGTCGACCGGCGTGAAGCGAGTGTCGTGGTGCCCGAGACGAGCGTCGTGCAGCGCCCTGCCGGCGACGTCGTATACCTGGTGACGGACGCCGTGGTCCACGAGCGTCTGGTCCAGACCGGCGTGCGCCGCGAGGGTTGGATCGAAGTAGTGGCCGGGCTCGAGGCCGGGCAGACGGTCGCAACCGCCGGCGCGGGATTTCTCACGGACGGCGCCGCCGTCCGGGTCCGCTGAACCGCGACCAACACCCGGGAGGGGCTCATGACACTGCCAGGCTTGTCCATCACCCGGCACGTCTTCGCGTTCATGCTGAGCGCGCTGATCGTGCTGTTCGGCGTCATCGCCTTCCGCGACATCGGGGTGGACCACTTCCCGCAGGTCGAATTCCCGATGGTCTCGATCACCACCACGCTGGCGGGGGCCGACCCGGAGATCATCGACACCAGCATCACCAACGTCATCGAGAACGCCGTCAACAGCGTGCCAGGCATCGACGTCATCGCCTCGACCTCCTCGCCGGGCGTCTCGATCGTGCGCATCCAGTTCCAGCTCGAGAAGGACGTGGACGTCGCATTCAACGAGGTGCAGGCCAAGGTCAACCAGACCTTGCGCGTGCTCCCCGACGATGCCGACCCGCCGATCGTGGGCAAGATCGAGGTCGGTGCGAACGCGGTCATGTGGATCTCCCTGACCGGCGACCGCACGTTGCAGCAGCTGAATCAGTACGCCGAGAACGTGGTGCAGAAGCGCCTCGAAACCATCGACGGCGTGGGCCAGATACAGATGGGTGGCCGGCGCGCGCGCACGATACGCGTCGAGGTCGACCTCGATCGAATGGCGGCGCTGGGCGTCACCGTGGGGGACGTCAGCAAGGCATTCCGCAGCGAGCACCTGCAGGCTCCTGGCGGCTTCCTGGTGAGCAAGGACAAGGAGCGGCTGATCAAGCTCGACCTCGAGTTCCACAGCGCCGAAGAACTCGGACAGATGGTGGTCAACTACCGCGAGGGCGCGCCCGTGCGGCTCGCCGACTTCGCCGAGGTGATCGACGGCATGGCGGACTACCGCCAGGTGGGCCGCTTCAATGGCAAGCCCTCCGTAGGCCTCGGCATTGTCAAGATCAGCAACGCCAATACCGTAGCGGTCATCGAGGCAGTCGAACGGCGGATCGCCGAGCAGATCCGTCCGCAGCTTCCCGCTGGCATGGCGATCGAGGTGGCGATCAACGACGCCGACATGATCCGCGAGATGGTCGACGCGCTGAAACAGCATCTCGTGGAAGGCACCATCCTCGCGGGGCTCGTGGTCTGGTTCTTCCTGCGCAGCTTCCGCTCCACCCTGATCGTCGCGACCGCGATCCCGGTCTCGCTGCTCGGCTCGATCGCGGTCATCTACTTCCTCGGCTACACCTTCAACCAGATGACGCTGCTGGCCCTGCTGCTGCTCATCGGCGTGGTGGTCGATGACGCCATCGTAGTGCTGGAGAACATCTACCGACACCGCGAAGAAATCGACCCGGACCCCATCACGGCCGCCCGCGAGGGCGCCGATCAGGTGGTCTTCGCGGTGGTTGCGTCGAGCCTCACCCTGGTCTCCATCTTCGTGCCCGTGGTGTTCATGCAGGGCATGATCGGCCGGTTCTTCGAGTCGTTCGCGGTGGTGGTGACGGTCGGCGTGCTGGTCTCGCTGTTCGTCTCGCTCACGCTCACCCCCATGCTGTGCTCACGCTTTCTCGAGGTCAGCAAGGATCACGGACGCCTCTACGGCATGTTCGACCGCATTCTGACCGGGCTCGACCGCCTCTATGGCAGAGTGCTCGATCTGGCCCTCACGCACCGCTGGAAGGTGGTCGTCATCACGTGGCTGACCGTCTTCTCGAGCGCCTATTTTTTCGCGGCCGTCCCCAAGGAGTTCATGCCCGCCGAGGACCAGAGCCGCTTCATCGTGAGCCTGCGCGGGCCGCTCGGCGCCAGCATCGATGCCATGGATCAGGCGTTGCAGCAGGTCGAGGAAGTCCTGTCGGGCCACGCGGAGGTCGAGAATTTTTTCGCCTCAGTCGGCGGCGGTGGCGGCTTCTCCAACCAGGTCAACCAGGGCGTCGCGTTCGTCACGATGGTGCCCCGCGCCGAGCGCGACGTCACCCAGGAACAGTTCGTGAACATCATCCGCGGCGAACTGAGCGCCATTCCCGGGGTACGCGCATTCGCATCCGGACAGAGCCCGGTGGGCGGACAACGCGGCGACCCACTGCAGTTCTCCGTGGTCGGCCCGGAACTGCCCGAAGTTGCAGCGCTGTCGGGAGAGATGTTCGCGCGCATGTCGAAGGATCCCCGGTATCGCTCGGTCGACATGGACCTGCAGCTGGATCTACCCCAGGTGGAAGTCGACATCGACCGGGCCCGGGCGGCGGCTCTCGGGCTCACCGCACAGGACATCGCCTTCGCGGTGAACGTGCTGGCCGGCGGCTTCGATATCGCCAAGTTCAACGACAAGCCTGGCGACGGCCAGCGCTACGATGTCCGGGTCAAAGGGCGCGACTCCGATCTCGACAACCCGGAAGACCTGCACAGGATCATGCTCCGGACGCGTTCTGGCGAACTGGTGCGGCTCGACAGTGTCGCGGAAATCCGACCCATCATCGGCCCCGCGGTCATCAACCGCTTCAACCTGCAGTACGCAGGTAACTTCTACGTGACCCCCGCGGTCTCTCTCGGCGAGGGCATGGCCGAGGTCTATCGCATTGCCGAGGAGATCCTGCCGCTCGGCTACGAGATCGAGCTGCAAGGCCAGGCCCGCGAACTCTCGCGCACCACCAGCTACGTGATCTTCGCTTTCGGAATGGCCATGATCCTGGTCTACATGGTGCTCGCGAGCCAGTTCAATTCCCTGTTCCAGCCGCTCATCGTGATGGTCGCGCAACCGCTGGCCGTGATCGGCGGGCTGGTCGGCCTCTGGATCATGGGCAAGAGCCTCAATATCTTCTCGATGATCGGCATGGTCCTGCTGATCGGGCTCGTCGCCAAGAATTCGATTCTGCTCGTCGACCTGACCAACCAGTTACGCACGCGCGGCCGCGGCGTCGACGAAGCGCTGCGCGAAGCCTGTCCGATCCGGTTGCGACCGGTGCTGATGACCTCGCTGACCGTGATTCTCGCGCTGGCGCCCGCGGCTCTCGGCCTCGGCGCAGGCGGCGACAACAACGCCCCGCTCGCGGTCGCGGTGATCGGCGGCATGGCGAGTTCCACCCTGCTGACGCTCGCGGTGGTGCCCTCGGTGTATTCGCTGTACGAGAACTGGAAGGAACGGCGCGAGGCCAGCGGATCGTTGTTCAGCCGCGGGTAGCCCGCGCGCGAGGCTAGATCAGCAGCGCGGCGACGAAGATGCCGACCATGGTGAACGCAATCGCGATCTTCGCCGCGATACCGATCAGCAGGCCCACGCCGGTGGCGAAGCCGACGTGGCCCGCGCGCTGCAGATCGCGGATCACCAGGTACTCGCCGATCGCCGCGCCGACGAGCGGCATGAAGAGCAGGCCCCAGAGTCCGGTGAAGAGCCCGAGCACCGTACCGAGCGCTGCGCCGACAACCGCCTGGCGGCTGGCGCCCAGACGCTTCGCGCCCATCACCGCCGCGAGATAGTCACATGCGATGCTGACCAGCGTCAGCGCACCGGTGAGAACCAGCGTCCAGGCCCCGATGCGGGCGAAGTCGTCGATCCAGGCCGCGAGCAGGATGCCGGCGAAGATCAGGATCGTGCCGGGCAGCGCCGGGAGCACGATGCCGGCCAGGCCGAGCAGCATCAGCACGACGACCAGGACCCAGAGTGCGGCGGTCGTCATCGTGCCGGCGTCTTCACGCGATCAGCCGCTCGGCGCGGATCTGGTGGATCCGGTCGCGCAGCGCGGCGGCCTCCTCGAATTCCAGGTTGCGCGCGTGATCGAGCATCTGCTGCTGGAGCTTCTCCAGAAATTTGCCGAGCGCTTTCGGATCCTTCGGGATCTCGAGATCGGCCTTCGTCTTGCGGCCGGCGGCCTGGGTACCCTTGCGGGTGGCGCCCGGAGCCGGCGCGCGCGCGCCCTCCATGACGTCGGAGATCTGCTTCCGGATGGTTGCCGGCGTGATGCCGTGCGCCGTGTTGTAGTCCACCTGCTTGGCCCGGCGCCGGTCGGTCTCGTCGATGGCGCGCTGCATGGATCCGGTCATCCTGTCGCCGTAGAGGATTGCCCGGCCATTGACGTTGCGCGCCGCCCGGCCGATGGTCTGGATCAGCGAGCGCTCCGAGCGCAGGAATCCTTCCTTGTCGGCATCGAGGATCGCGACCAGCGAGACCTCGGGCATGTCGAGCCCCTCGCGCAGCAGGTTGATGCCCACCAGCACGTCGAATTCGCCAAGGCGCAGATCGCGGATGATCTCCATGCGTTCGACCGTGTCGATGTCCGAGTGCAGGTAGCGCACCCGAACGCCGTGTTCGTCGAGGTACTCGGTGAGATCCTCGGCCATCCGCTTGGTCAGGGTGGTCACCAGCACCCGCTCACCGCGCGCGACGGTGATCCTGATCTCGCCGAACAGGTCATCCACCTGGTGAGTCGCGGGGCGGACCTCGATGGCCGGATCGACCAGCCCGGTCGGACGGACCACCTGCTCCACCACGTTGCCCGACGTGCGCGCTTCGTAGTCGGCGGGTGTCGCCGAGACGAAGATGGCCTGCGGCGCCAGCCGCTCCCATTCGTCGAACCGCAGCGGCCGGTTGTCGAGCGCCGACGGCAGGCGGAAACCATAGTCGACCAGGGTCTCCTTGCGCGAGCGGTCGCCCTTGTACATGCCCCCGATCTGGGGCACGGTCACATGGCTCTCGTCGATCACCATGAGCGCGTCTTTCGGCAGGTAATCGAACAGCGTCGGCGGCGGCTCGCCAGGCCCGCGGCCCGACAGATAACGCGAGTAGTTCTCGATGCCGTTGCAGTAGCCGAGCTCGCGGATCATCTCGAGATCGAACCGGGTACGCTGCTCGAGCCGCTGCGCCTCGACCAGCTTGTTGTGCGCGTGCAGCCAGGCGAGCCGCTCCTTCAGTTCCTCCTTGATTTCGTCCAGCACCGCCAGGATCCGCTCGCGCGGCGTCACGTAGTGGCTCTTCGGAAAGACCGTGTAGCGCGCCAGCCGGTTGAGGATCTCGCCGGTCAGGGGATCGAACAGCGAGATCTGCTCGATCTCGTCGTCGAACAGCTCGACGCGCACGGCCTCCTTTTCGGATTCCGCCGGGAAGATGTCGACCACGTCGCCGCGCACGCGGTAGGTGCCGCGCTGGAACACCTGATCGTTGCGCGTGTACTGCAGTTCCGCCAGGCGGGTCACGATGTAACGCTGATCCACCCGGTCGCCGCGATCGAGATGCAGCACCATGCGCAGGTACGACTGCGGATCGCCGAGGCCATAGATCGCCGAGACCGACGCCACGATGATGGTGTCGCGGCGCTCGAGCAGCGCCTTGGTCGCCGAGAGCCGCATCTGTTCGATGTGCGCGTTAATCGCCGCGTCCTTCTCGATGTAGGTGTCGGAAGACGGTACGTAGGCCTCGGGCTGGTAGTAGTCGTAGTAGGAGACGAAGTACTCGACGGC
>Ga0105090_10002604_pt1 | contig 10080 bp, 8 predicted proteins | sample PPLLak3March2015_FD_79110 | JGI IMG/M metagenome (GOLD analysis project Ga0105090, IMG submission 79110) | Freshwater sediment microbial communities from Prairie Pothole Lake near Jamestown, North Dakota, USA - PPLs Lake P7 Core (1) Depth... | ecosystem: Environmental > Aquatic > Freshwater >... | reverse complement strand
GGCCGGTTGGTGGCGGCGATCACGATCACGCCCACGCCGGTCTCGAAACCGTCCATCTCCACGAGCATCTGATTCAATGTTTGCTCGCGCTCGTCATTGCCGCCGCCGAGGCCCGCTCCGCGCTGGCGGCCGACGGCGTCGATTTCGTCGATGAAGATGATGCAGGGGGCGTGCTTCTTGGCGGTCTCGAACATGTCGCGGACACGCGCCGCGCCAACGCCGACGAACATCTCGACGAAGTCGGAGCCGGAGATCGAGAAGAACGGCACCTTGGCCTCGCCGGCTATCGCCTTGGCGAGCAGCGTCTTGCCGGTGCCCGGCGAGCCCACCATCAGCACGCCGCGCGGAATGCGGCCGCCCAGCTTCTGGAACTTGGACGGGTCACGCAGGAACTCGACCAGTTCCTGCACTTCTTCCTTGGCCTCGTCGCAGCCGGCAACGTCGGTGAAGGTGATGGTGTTGTTCGCCTCGTCGAGCATTCGTGCGCGGCTCTTGCCGAAGGAGAAGGCGCCGCCGCGGCCGCCGCCCTGCATCTGCCTCATGAAGAAGATCCAGACGCCGATCAGCAGCAGCATCGGGAACCAGGAGACGAAGATCGAAGTCAGCAGCGACTGCTCTTCGCGCGGTTTGACCTCGACCTTGACGCCGCCGTTGATCAGGTCGCCCATCAAGCCACGGTCGAGCACGGTGCCGATGGAGCGCAGGCGCTCGCCATCCTGTGTGATGGCCACGATTTCCGGCGTGACGCCGGACTCGCGGATCTCGACCGTCTTGATCCGCCCGGACTTCACCTCGGCCAGGAACTCCGAATAGGGCAGCGTCCTCTCGCCGGGCCGCTGCCGGCCCTCGAACTGCTTGAACACGGTGAACAGGACCAGCGCGATAACCATCCAGATGGCGGCTTTCGCGAACATGCTGTTATTCAAGATCGACTCCCGGACCGCTGAGGACGCGGCCCAACGTGGTGGATTGTAGGTCCAAGGCCAAGACCCCGCCTACCTGACGCCTCCGGCCGATGATGGCCGCTGAAGCCGCGTTTTCAACCGCGCGGCGGTTGCGGTCAACCCTTGAAGCGGCGAGCCAGCAGGTAGGTCTCGGACGATTCGGCGCGCGAAGCCGCGGGTTTTCGCGCAGCCACGGAGGCGAAGTGCCTCTTCAACTCGGTGACAAACTGGCTGTAACCGCTGCCCTGGAAAGCCTTGACAAGAAAACTGCCGCCGGGTTTCAGGTGCGCCAGGGAAAATTCGAGTGCCAGTTCGAGCAGATGATGGCCGCGTGCCGCATCGGCCACCGCGACTCCCGAAAGATTCGGCGACAGGTCGGACAGGATCACATCGGCCTTGCCGTCGCCGAGTGCCGCGGCCAGCCGGTCGGCCGCTTCCTGTTCGCGGAAATCGCCCTGAATGAACTCGACCTCCGGCAGCGGCTCCATGGTCAGCAGGTCGAGCGCCACGATGCGCCCGCGGACCTTGCCTGCAGGCCCGGCCAGGCGCTGGCGGACCACCTGGGTCCAGCTTCCCGGCGCCGCGCCGAGGTCGATCACCGTCATGCCCGGCTTCAGCAGCCGGTCCTTGTCGTCGATCTCGGTCAGCTTGAAGGCCGAACGCGCCCGGTAGCCCTGCGCCGTCGCCGCCCGAACGTAGGGATCGGTGACGTGGCGTCGGATCCACGATGGATTGGAGCGGTGCTTCTTGGTAGCGATGGGCATCGGTGGGGCGGCAGACTGGCGGCGTTAGGTTAACCTGCAGTGATGAGCACACCGTTGCACGCGAATGGCGACCTGCCGGCGCGCAGGCGCCTTGTGACCCGATGAGCGAACTCGATCTCGACCGCGACAAGCGGCTGGCGCTGCGCGCCGGCGCCCATCACCTGCGGCCGATGGTGCTGCTGGGCAGTGCCGGCCTGACCGAGGCCGTTGTCAAGGAGACCGACCGGGCGCTGGCGGCGCACGAGCTGATCAAGGTGCGCATCCCCAGCGACGATCGCGACGAGCGTGATCAGATCTATGCCGAGCTGGCCGACCGGCTCGGCGCTGCACGGGTCCAGGCGATCGGCAAGCTCGTGGTGCTCTTCCGGCCGCGGCCGGAGAAAGAGCCGGCGCCGGCCGCGAAGCCAGCCGCGCGCCAAGGGCCGAAGCTGGCAGCAGCAGTGCCGAAACGCCGCCCGGCCCGCCGCTAGACGTAGCGAACCTCGAGCACCTCGTACTCGCGCCGCCCTCCGGGGGCCAGGAACTCGATCAGGTCTCCCTCGGATCTGCCGATCAGCGCCCGGGCGATCGGGCTCGATACCGAAATCAAGCCCGACTTGGCGTTGGCTTCGTCGTCGCCGACGACCTGGTACTTCACATGGTCTCCGGTGGAGAGGTCTTCGAGCAGCACGGTCGCGCCGAAGACGATGCGGCCGCCGGAATCGACATTGGCCGGATCGATGATCTGCAGCGCGCCGACCTTGCCTTCGAGCTCCATGATCCGGCCCTCGACGAAGCCCTGGCGTTCGCGAGCCGCTTCGTACTCGGCGTTCTCCGACAGGTCGCCCTTCTCGCGCGCCTCCTTGATCGCCTGGATGATCGCGGGCCGCTCTACGGATTTCAGCCGCTGCAGTTCGGCCTTCAGGCGCTCGGCGCCGGCGGCAGTGATGGGAATCGGCATTGCCGGAGTCACCCCAAAAAAGAATGCCCCGACACAGCCGGGGCAGTGGCGGCAACTCTAGCCTGCCGGGTGCTCGGGCGCAACCGGCTGCGCCAACGCAGCCGGCGCGCGCTGGCCGCTATGGCGTGTCGATGAACACCTGCGTGCTGTAGTCGCTCTGCGGCAGGCGGCCAACATTTCCGCGCCCCTGCACGTAGCGCAGGAATGAGTCGGCGTAGTCGAGAAAGGTGTTCTCGCGCCGGCTGCCAGTGATGGTGCGAAAGGTCGTGTAGCCGTCCTGGCCGTCGGCGGTGAAGTCGTTGGTGATCACGAGGTAAGTAGCGACCGGATCCAGCGGCACCCAGGCTCCAGCAGCATTCTTGACCTCCAGGTTCGACAGGCGGCCGTTGGCCGGACGGTTGAGGTCCACGGTCCAGCGCAGGCTGGCCGCGTACGGATAGGCGCCGGTATTGCCGCTGGAGGTGAGCACGAAAGTGATCGCATCTTCCAGCACCTGCTTGATCTCCGCGCCGGTCATGCTCAGCCGCACCAGTGTGTTGCGGAAGGGCAGCAGCGTGTAGACGGTGCCGACCGTGATGTTGCCCTGGGCAATGTCGATGCGCACGCCGCCGGCGTTCTGGATGGCGATGTCGGCCCTGCCGAAGGTGCGTCCCTGCTCGAGGAAGCCTTGGGCAACGAGCTGCTGCGAGTCGCCCCCGTGGGCGTCGGTAAATGGGTTCTTGTTGCACGCATCGCCGAGCGCCGAGCGCGAGATGTCTCGCTTGCTGCCGGGCACCCGGCGCAGGCATAGGTTGTCGGTGGCGGCGCCCACGAGTGTCGAGCCGAACGCCGTGCGCTGCGCGGCAAACGGCGCCAGCGCTGCGGTCGCTCGGGCCGAAGGGGACGTTACCCGCAGCGCCGGCTGGCTGGCCAGGTCGGCAGCAATGGCCGCACGGTCAGCATCCGTCAGGGCGGCGGCGCCGGCCGCGGAACGGCGCAGCGCGTTGCCGATCAGCACGCGCGGCTGGCCGTCGCAGTTCTCGACATCGCCGGCGGCGTTGAATCGCACGCGCAGCTCACCAACCGCGTAGTTGTACTGCCATGCCTGCACAATGCACACCAACTTGCCGTCGAGGTCGGTCGTGCGGGTCGGATAGTCGCCGGCCGGCGTCAGACCGAAGGTGGACAGCGAGGCCGGGCCGAGCAGCGTATGCGAGTCCCCGCCGACGATGACGTCGACGCCGCGCACCTGCCGCGCCATCGCCCGGTCGGCCTCATAGCCCTGGTGTGTCAGCAGCACGATCCGGCTGACCCCCTGTGCCTTGAGTGCGTCGATCGCCGCCTGAGCCGATGCGACCTCATCGGCGAACTGCGTGGTCGGATCGGGCCGCGACGAGTTCCGCGTCTTGCCGGAGACGGTGATGCCGACGATGCCGATGCGGATGCCGTCGCGGAAAACGACGGTCGACGGGCGGAAGTAGTCGGTCGCCGCCTGCGGCGCCAGCGGCGTGCCGACCTGCGGTCGCACGTTGGCGCTGAGCACTGGAGTGGCGCAGGCAGACGTCCTGAGATAGTCGAGGAAGGTCTTCAGCCCGGCATCGCCGGAGTCGAACTCATGATTGCCGAGCGCTAACGCGTCGTAGCAGACCGTGTTCATCAGCGCCGCATCGGCCTGGCCGTTGGTGATCGTGTAGTAGAGGTCGCCCGTGATGGCGTCTCCGGCGTGCAGCTTGAGCACGTTCGCCCGGCCGGCCGCAAAATCTTCGATCGCCTGGGTCACGCGCGCCGCACCGCCGAACTCGAAGGTCACCGATTCCCGACGACCGGTCGCGGTAAGGACCGGCAGGTTGGTCGTTTCCGCGTCCAGGCGCGAATGGTGATCGTTGACGTGCAGGATCGTCAGTTCGAGCGGCTTGGCCTCGCTCAGGGTGATCGTTGGCGGCGATGCGGGGTCATCGTCGCTGCCACAGGCCGCAAGCACGGCCGCGACGACGGCCAAGCCAAATATCTTCAAGGCTCGTGCAGACATGGTTCCTCCGAAAAGACGGAACTCTGTGCAATCGACATGACCGTGTCGTTTCCGGCCGATGACCGGACGATGTCACTGCCGGCGGCGGCCCGCGAATTCAGGCGGACGTGGCGAGCGACCGGTGCAGGCCCTGCAGGTCGTAGACGTCGAGGCTGTCGAGGTGCTTCATTCCCTCGACGGCGGCGCGGCCGCCGGCGATCGTCGTGTAGTACGTGACCCGCTGCGCCAGCGCCGTGGTGCGGATCGAACGCGAATCGGCGATCTGGTGGCGGTTCTCGGCCACGGTGGTGATCACCAGGTTGATGCCGCCGTTCTTGATCAGGTCGACCACGTGCGGCCGCCCTTCCTTGACCTTCAGCACCGGCTTCACCGGGATGCCGGCCGCCTCGATTGCCGCCGCGGTGCCGCGGGTCGCGACCAGTTCATAGCCCATATCGTGCAGCAGGTGCGCCACCGCGACCGTCTTCGGCTTGTCCTGGTCCTTGACGCTGAGGAACACCGTGCCGCTGGGCGGCAGCGACGTGCCAGCCGCCAACTGCGACTTGAACAGCGCCTCGCCGAAGGTGCGGCCGATGCCCATCACCTCGCCGGTCGAGCGCATCTCGGGTCCCAGCAGCGTGTCGACGCCGGGGAATTTCGCGAACGGAAACACCGACTCCTTGACCGAGAAGTACGGCGGCACCACTTCGACCCGCGCGCCCTGCGCCGAAAGCCGCCGGCCGACCATGCAGCGGGCGGCGATCTTCGCCAGCGGCTCGCCGGTGGCCTTGGACACGAACGGCACCGTGCGCGAGGCGCGCGGATTGACCTCCAGCACGTACACCGTGCCGTCCTGGATCGCGAACTGTACGTTCATCAGGCCGACGACGCCGAGCGCCTGCGCCATCGCCGTGGTCTGCCGCTTCAGCTCGTCGACCATCGCCGGGCTCAGCGAGTACGGCGGCAGCGAGCAGGCCGAATCGCCCGAGTGCACGCCGGCCAGCTCGATGTGCTCCATCACGCCGCCGATGCGCACCTCGGTGCCATCGGCCACGGCGTCGACGTCGACCTCGATCGCGTCATCGAGGAAGCGGTCGAGCAGCACCGGTGAGGAGTTCGAGACCTTGACCGCCTCGCGCATATAGCGCTCGAGGTCGCGGCCCTCGTGCACGATCTCCATCGCCCGGCCGCCAAGCACGTAGCTCGGCCGCACCACCAGCGGATAGCCGATCTCTTCCGCCAGCCGCAGCGCATCCGCCTCGGTGCGCGCGGTGCGATTCGGCGGCTGCCTGAGAGCGAGCCTCATCAGGAGCTGCTGGAAGCGCTCGCGGTCCTCGGCGACGTCGATCGAGTCCGGGCTGGTGCCGATGATCGGCACGCCGTTGGCTTCGAGATCGCGCGCCAGCTTCAGTGGCGTCTGGCCGCCGTACTGCACGATCACGCCGGCCGGCTGCTCCTTGTCGACGATCTCGAGCACGTCCTCGAGCGTCAGCGGCTCGAAGTACAGCCGGTCGGAGGTGTCGTAGTCGGTCGAGACGGTCTCCGGGTTGCAGTTGACCATGATGGTCTCGAAGCCATCCTCGCGCAGCGCGAGTGCTGCATGGACGCAGCAGTAGTCGAACTCGATGCCCTGGCCGATGCGATTGGGCCCGCCACCGAGCACCATGATCTTCTTCCGCGCCGTGGGCATGGCCTCGCACTCCTCCTCGTAGGTGGAGTACAGGTAGGCGGTGGTGGTGGCGAACTCGGCGGCGCAGGTGTCGACCCGCTTGTAGACAGGACGCACGCCGAGCCTGAGCCGCTGCGCACGCACTTCGGCAGGCCTGGCCGCCAGCAGCTTTGCCAGCCTCCGGTCGGAGAAACCCTTGCGCTTGAGCAGCCGCAGTTCAGCGGCCACGAGCGACTCGAGTGACCGGCCTGCCAACCGTTGCTCCAGGTTCACGATCTCCTCGATCTGCGCCAGGAACCAGGGGTCGATGCCGGTCTCCTCGAACACTTCCGGAACCGTCATGCCAACGCGGAAGGCGTCGGCGACAAACCAGATCCGCTCCGGCCCCGCCTCACCGAGTTCCTCGGCAATCTCGGCGCGGTCGGACGAACGCTCGTCGAAGCCGTCGGCGCCGACCTCGAGGCCGCGCAGCGCCTTCTGCATCGACTCCTGGAAGGTGCGGCCGATCGCCATCACCTCGCCGACCGACTTCATCTGCGTCGTCAGGTGCGGGTCGGCCTGCGGGAACTTCTCGAAGGCGAAGCGCGGCACCTTGGTGACCACGTAGTCGATGGTCGGCTCGAAGCTTGCCGGCGTCGCGCCGCCGGTAATCTCGTTGCGAAGTTCGTCGAGCGTGTAGCCGACCGCCAGCTTGGCGGCCACCTTGGCGATCGGGAATCCGGTCGCCTTCGACGCCAGCGCCGAAGACCGCGACACGCGCGGGTTCATCTCGATGACGACCATGCGGCCGTCGTTCGGGTTGATCGCGAACTGGACGTTGCTGCCGCCGGTATCGACGCCGATCTCGCGCAGGATGGCGATGCTGGCGTTGCGCAGCAGCTGGTACTCCTTGTCGGTCAGCGTCTGCGCCGGCGCCACGGTGATCGAGTCGCCGGTGTGGATGCCCATCGGGTCGAGGTTCTCGATCGAGCAGACGATGATGCAGTTGTCCGCGCGGTCGCGGACCACCTCCATCTCGAACTCCTTCCAGCCGAGCAGCGACTCCTCGATCAGCAGCTCCTTGGTCGGCGACAGGTCGAGCCCACGCTGGCAGATGGCGACGAACTCCTCCATGTTCCAGGCGATGCCGCCGCCGGTGCCGCCGAGCGTGAAGCTCGGCCGGATCACCACCGGGAAGCCCAGGCTCGTCTGCACCTCCATCGCCTCGGCGAGCGAGTGGGCGATGCCGGAGCGCGCCGAACCGAGGCCGATGCGCGTCATCGCCTCCTTGAACTTCAGCCGGTCCTCGGCCTTGGCGATCGCCTCCGGCGAGGCACCGATCAGCTGCACGCCGTGGCGCGCCAGCACGCCGTGCTGGTGCAGGTCCATGGCGCAGTTCAGCGCCGTCTGCCCGCCCATCGTCGGCAGCACCGCATCGGGGCGCTCGCGGGCGATGATCCGCTCGACCACCTGCCAGGTGATCGGCTCGATGTAGGTGACGTCGGCCGTGCCCGGGTCGGTCATGATCGTCGCCGGGTTGCTGTTGACGAGGATGACCTTGTAGCCCTCCTCCTTCAGCGCCTTGCAGGCCTGGGCGCCGGAATAGTCGAACTCGCAGGCCTGGCCGATGACGATCGGCCCGGCGCCGATGATCAGGATCGATTGGATGTCGGTGCGTTTGGGCATGGTCTATATCGGCAGCTCGCGCCACAGCGACGGCGGCAGCCAGGTGATCTGGTTTGGATTGCGCGCCCAGATGCGGCCGGCCCGCACGCGCCGCTCGACTTCCGGCTTGATGGAAGCGAAGGAATCGGCGTCGGCACCGATGGCGGCACCGATCGCGTTGTTGTGCCGGTCCATCCGGTCGCCCGGATCGGTCGGGCCCGGCTCCATTACCGAGGTGGCCCAGTCGACCACCCGCGGCGACAGCGTGTAGGCGACGACGGCGCTCGCCAGCGCGTGGCGATAGGCATCCTGCGGTCCGTGCCTGCCGCCGGGCAGGCCCGAGGCGAGCGAAAACCAGTACACGTACGACAGCACGGCCAACGGATAGGCAGCGACGAAAGCGGCGACCAGGAGCCAATGCAGCCAGCGGCGTTGCGCCCGCCGCGGTGCGGTGGCGTCGAAGTGCCGGGCAAGCGCGGACGACATCGCCTCAGCCCGCCTCCGGCGACAACCGCCGTTCGACCAGTTCGATCAGGATGTGGATCACCTTGATGTGCAGTTCCTGGACCCGATCGGCATAGCGCCCGCCCGCCGTGACGATGGCGACATCGGCCAGCGCCGTCAGCGGCGTGTCATCGCGTCCGGTCAGCGCGACGACACGCAGTCCGAGCTCCTTTGCCGCCTGCGCCGCGGCAACGACGTTGCGGCTCGTGCCGCTGGTGCTGATCGCCAGCAACGCATCGCCGGCGCGGCCGTGCGCCTGCAGGTAGCGGGCGAAGACCTGCTCGTAGCCATAATCGTTGGCGACGCAGGAGAGATGCCCCGGATCGCTGATCGCCAGCGCCGCGTAACCGGGCCTGTCATCGCGGAAGCGGCCGGTCAGCTCTTCGGCAAAGTGCATCGCATCGCACATCGAGCCGCCGTTGCCGCAGGAGAAGACCCGGGCGCCGCCGCCGAGCACCAGGCCGAGCAGCTCGCCGGCGCGCTCGATCCGCTCCAGCATGGCGTCGTCGGCACGCAGCCGTTCGAGCGCCGAGGCCGCCTCTTCGAGCGCCGCCCGTACAACCTCGCTTTGCGCCTTCCCTTCGCGCTTCGCGCTGCGGGGCGAGCGCTTCGGGCGGCCGGGCGCGCTTTGAGCTTCCCCTTCGCGCTTCGCACTGCGGGGCGAGCGCTTCGGGCGGCCGGGCGCGCTCACTGCCGCTCCTGCATCAGGGCAACAAAGCGGTCGAAAAGATAGCCGATGTCGTGCGGCCCCGGGCTCGCCTCCGGATGCCCCTGGAAACAGAACGCCGGCTTGTCGGTGCGGCGGAAGCCCTGCAGCGAGCCGTCGAACAGCGACACGTGCGTGACCTTGCAGTTCGAAGGCAGGCTGCCGGCGTCGACCGCGAAGCCATGGTTCTGCGAGGTGATCGCCACCCGGCCGGTCTCCAGGTCCTGCACCGGATGGTTGGCACCATGGTGGCCGAACTTCATCTTCAGCGTCCGGCCGCCGGAGGCCAGCCCCATGATCTGGTGACCAAGGCAGATGCCGAACACCGGCAGCCCGGTGGCGATGATCTGCTTCGTTGCCTCGATCGCGTAGTCGCAGGGCTCCGGATCGCCGGGGCCGTTCGACAGGAACACGCCGTCGGGCGACAGCCGCAGCACTTCGGAGGCCTCCGTCTGCGCCGGCACCACCGTGATCCGGCAACCGCGCGAAGCCAGCAGGCGCAGGATGTTGCGCTTGACGCCGTAGTCGCAGGCGACGACGTGGAAGCGCGTCGCCGCAGCTCGGCCGTAGCCGCGGCCGAGTTCCCAGGCGGTCTCGGTCCATTCATACGGCTCGGCGACCGACACCACCTTTGCCAGGTCGAGCCCCGCCATGCCAGGGAACGACCGCGCCAGCTCGACGGCGCGCGCCGCGTCGCTGCCGACCAGGATCGCGCCGGGCTGCGCGCCTCGGTCGCGCAGGATCCGTGTCAGACGGCGGGTATCGATGTCGGCGATCGCCACGACGTCTTCGCTCCTCAGGTACTCGTCCAGCTACCCGGTTGCGCGAAAGTTCGAGTGCACGAAGGGCAGGTCGCGCACCACCAGCCCCGCCGCATGGACGCGGTCGGACTCGACATCCTCGGCATTGGTGCCGGTGTTGC
>Ga0105090_10002603_pt1 | contig 10083 bp, 8 predicted proteins | sample PPLLak3March2015_FD_79110 | JGI IMG/M metagenome (GOLD analysis project Ga0105090, IMG submission 79110) | Freshwater sediment microbial communities from Prairie Pothole Lake near Jamestown, North Dakota, USA - PPLs Lake P7 Core (1) Depth... | ecosystem: Environmental > Aquatic > Freshwater >... | reverse complement strand
GTTTGGCGCGCCTACCAGCGCATAGGTCTTTCCCTCGCGGGCGGGAGTGCCGTCGGCGTCGATCAAGGTGCAGCTGCGCATCGTCCGTGGCAAATGAGAATAATTCGCATTCATCTTGGCGGGGTCGCTGCCCCCACGCAAGCGCCGCGACGCCGTTTGAATGCGACAGTTGATGCGCGTCAATGCGCGGGGCGCAGGCGTCACGCGTTTCCGGCACTCCGCCGGAATGCTTGTGCGCGGTCAACGATCCCGCATGCAGCCTTCCGGCCGTGCCGGGCCGATTCCATAGTATAAATAGCGGAAGGCCGCGCCTACAGCGGCCACGGGCAAGGAGGAGGCGATGCTCGTTCGTACACGCATGTCGTGTCCGGCGGTGACGATCCGCGAGGACGCGGACTTCCAGCAGGCGCTGCAGCTGATGCAGCAGAAGCGCCTGCGCCGCCTGCCCGTTCTCGACGGCGGGGACCGCCTCGTGGGCATCGTCGTCGAGCGCGACCTGCTGATCGCGGCGACGCGGTTCGTCGGCTCGCACGTCGAGCTCGACGACTTCATGACTCGCGACGTGGTGACCGGCACGCCGGACATGACGCTCACCGAAGCCGCGAGGACGATGCTCGAGCGGCGCATCAGCGGCCTGCCGGTGATGGAGGAGGGGCGGCTCGTCGGCATCATCACCGAGAGCGACATCTTCAGGCGCTTCGTCGAGCTCAACACGGACCGGCAGGCACCGGCACCCGTCGCGTAGGCCGCTGCGCTCGACCAGCGTCGGTCGCAGCGCCGGTCGGTCGGCCGGACCCGCCGCTCAGCCCAATTCGCGCTTGAGGAACGCCACTGTCCGCGACCACGCGAGCTCCGCGGCCGCCTTGTCGTAGCGCGCCCCCGCGGTGTCGTTGTGGAACGCGTGCTGCGCGCCGTCGTAGACGTGCTGCTCGTAGCGCGCGCCCGCGGCCTTGAGCGCCGCCTCGTAGCCGGCCATGCCGGCGTTGATGCCCGGGTCGTTGCTCGCGTAGTGCAGCAGCATCGCCGCCTTGATGCGCGGCACGTCCGCGACGTTCGGTGCCCGGCCGTAGAACACCACGCCTGCCGCCAGATTCGGCGCGCCGACCGCGAGATCGTTGATCACGCCACCGCCGAAGCAGAAGCCCATTGCGGCGACCTTGCCGTTGCTGTCCGGCCGCGCGGCGAGGAGCGCGATGGCCGGCGCGACGTCCTGCCAGGCCTTCGCGCGATCGACCTTCGCGGCAAACAGCTCGCGCCCCTTGTCCTCGTCGGCGGGCGTGCCACCGTGGGGTGCAAGCAGGTCGACGGCGAGCGCGTTGAAGCCGGCGAGCGCAACGCGCCGCGCGACGTCCTCGATGTGCGGCGTGAGGCCGCGGTTCTCGTGGACGATGACCACGCCGCCGCGCTTGCCCGGCCCCGCCTTCGGCACGACGAGGTATGCGCCCATCGTCCCGCTCGGCGCCGCGTAGGTTACACGCGATGCCGCGAGGCGCGGGTCGTCGGCCGGCACCGCCGCGTGCGCGTAGTTGCTGTCGAGCAGCGGCAGGATCGCCGCGGCAGCGGCGGCGCTGCCGGCCAGCGCGGTCAGCCGCTCGAGGAAGACGCGGCGCGGCAGCGGGGCGTGCGTGTACTCGTCGAACAGGCGGAGGATGCGGTCGTCCACGGGCGCGGGCATGGGAACTCTCTCGGAGGGCTGAACGGCGCGGATTTTCGCACGCGAGGCGGGACTGCGCGCGCGCCCGCTGGTCTACACTCGCCGGCAAGGACGCCTTCCTTCCCATGCTCGAATCGATCCGCCGCTACTTCGACCGCCAGCTCGCCCTTCCTCGCTCCGGCGCGGACGAGGAGCGGCGACTGCAGCTCGCCACCGCAGCGCTCCTGGTCGAAGTGATGCGCCTCGACGGCGCGGACCCCGGCGAGCGCGCCGCCCTGCTCAAGGCCGTCGCCGACAAGTTCGATCTCGCCGATGCCGAGGCCGCGGAGATCGTCGCGCTGGCCGAGGACGAGGTGCGCGAGGCGGTCGGCTACTACCAGTTCACGTCGCTGATCAACCGCCACTTCAACGTCGCGCAGAAAGAGCGCGTGGTCGAGCTGCTCTGGCGCGTGGCGTGGGCCGACGCGACCGTCTCCGCGCACGAGCACCACGTCATCCGCAAGATCGCCGACCTGCTCCATCTGCCCCACGCCGCGTACGTCGCCGCGAAGCAGCGCGCCCGCGAGTAGGGTCAGACCCTCCTTGCCCAACGAATTGGTGCCGTCTGCCATGCCGCTGCGGGCAAGGAGGGTCTGACCCTGCGTACTGGCGCCGCCGGCCGTGTCGCTGCGGGCAAGGAGGGTCTGACCCTGACTACTGCAACGATGGGCGGCGGAGGAAGTCCTCGCGGTTGCCCGAGCGCACGACGACCTCGACCGCCGCGCCGCTGCGATTGAGCAGCAGCGGGACGCGGGCGCCCGCCTCGCCCTGCGACCAGACAAGGCGGTAGAAATCCGCGAGCGTGGCCACGTTGACGCCGCCGGCCGCCACGATCACGTCGCCCAGCCGCACGCCCGCCACGAATGCCGGTCCGTTCCTGACCAGCCCCTGCACACCGAGCCGGTGCTCGCTCTCGGCAACGTAGAGCCCGAGCCAGGGCCGCGGCGGGCGCCGTGCGCGGCCGAAGCGGACCAGGTCACTCTCGATGGGCGAGAGCGCGTCGACCGGCACGAACATGTTGCCGCGCACCTCGGCGTCGCCGGATTGCTCCTGCAGGAACAGCGAGCCCACGCCGACCAGCCGCCCGCCCTCGTCGACCAGCGCGGCGCCGCTCCACTCGGGATGCAACGGCGTGGTGAACAGCGCGTCGTCGAGCAGGTACTCCCAGTAGCCGGCGAACTCGCGCTTGGCGTAGACCTCGGCGGACAGCGCGTGCGCCGCGCCGCCACGCCCGAGCACGGTGACCGGATCGCCGGGCGCGAGACCGGCAGCGCTGCCGCGCGGCAGCGGCTTCGTCTTCATTCGCTCCAGCGGTTGTACGAGTCCCAGCCCTGTCGCAAAATCGATGGCCAGCGGGTGGCCCGGGACAACCCGCCCGCGGCTGTCGGTCAGCCAGACCGTCTCGGCTTCGGTGACGAGGTAACCAATGGTGAGCAGCAGACCGTCGTCGCGGATCGCGATCGCGCTTCCCACCCGCTCGGTGCCCAGGATGCCGGCGGTGAACGCGTCCTCGGGAATCTCGGCGTGAACGGTCACGATCGCGTCGAGCGCGGCCGCGAGGTCGTACGCGAGGTCTTCGGCCCGTGGCTGCAGCTCGGGCGGAAACGCCCAGCGTTCGGGAGCGGACAAGGACGGCCTGTGCGGTGGCGCGGGCCGCAGCACGGCCCGGATCGTTCGATGGTACGCGATTCGAGCGCCCTGCGCAGCGTGGCCCGGCTCGCCTGCGCCGCATTCGCGATCGCGCTGTGGGTCCTGCCGGGCAGCAGCGCGGCGCAGCGCCCGCCGAGCACCGGCGAAGTGCGCGCCTATGCCGGGCTGTTCGCCGCCGCGGCCCGCGGCGACGCCCCGCGCATCACGCAGCTCGCCGCGGCCGGCGAACGCGTCGACGCACGCGACGCCCAGGGACGCACGCCGCTGCACGTGGCCACGTTTGGCGGCCACGTCGAGGCCATGCGTGCGCTGGTGAAGGCGGGTGCGGATCCCAACGCGCTGGAGGGCGACCGCTACGACATCGCGACCATCGCCGCCGTGGCCAACGACCTGCCCACGCTCGAGGCGGCGCTTGCGCTCGGCTGCAGCGCGCGCAACATCACCAGCCGCTATGACGGCACCGCGCTGATCGCCGCCGCGCACCTCGGGCACGCGGAAGTCGTGCGGCGGCTCGTCGCGGCGGGCGCGCCGCTCGACCACGTGAACAACCTCGGCTGGACCGCACTGATCGAGTCGATCGTGCTGGGCGACGGCGGCCCGGCGCATCTCGCCACGCTCGAGGCGCTGGTGGCGGCCGGGGCGAACGTGAACCTCCCCGACCGCGGCGGCAGCACCCCGCTGCAGCTCGCGAAGTCGCGCGGCCATCGCCGGATGGTCGCCGTGCTGGAAAAGGCCGGCGCCCGTTGAACGGTGGTGGCGGAAGCGTTGCGCGCCGCGCCCGCAGACGGCACTATTGGCAGGGCCGCGCGCCGGGGGTGCGCGGCGTCCATCGCCACCCGATCGAACCTAGGAGCCATGCCCATGGGCAACCGCGACCGCCAGAAGAAAGAACCGAAGAAGCCCAAGCAGCCGAAGAAGCCGAAGCCCTGAGCTTGGGAATCTCTGCGTAGCCTCGCGGCGCGCGCCTCGCCCGGGGCGCGGTCAGGTTGGGGTGCGCGGCGGCGCCGCGCCGCTCGCCGCGACGCGCTCCTTGTGCCGCGCCTCGTAGTCCTCCCACCACGCCGTCGCGTCGCGCTGCGTCCACGCGAGCGGGCTCGCCATGCGGTCGAGCACGTCGATGAACGCCTGCGCCGAGGCGGGGCGGCGTACGCGGTCCTTCTCCAGGCAAGCGGCGATCAGCGCGTCGAGCGCCTCGGGCACCGTCGGCACCGACGCAACGACGCGCGGAGCCGGCTTGTGCAGCACCTGCTGGCCGATGTCGGTGCTGTCGTCGCTGTCGAAGACGTGCCTGCCGGTGAGGAGGTAGTACCCGACGGCGCCGACCGAGTAGAGATCCGAGCGCGCGTCGACGTCGGCGGGATCGCGGATGCGCTCGGGCGACATGTAGCGCGGCGTGCCGAGGATGCGCAGCTGCTTGGTCACGTCGCGCGTCTGCTCGTTCTCGATGTCCTTCACCAGCCCGAAGTCGAGCAGCTTGACGAAGTCGTCCTCGCCGCGGCGGCAGAGCATGATGTTGTCGGGCTTGACGTCGCGGTGGATGAGCCCGAGGTGGTGCGCCTCGCGCAGCGCCGCGGCGACCTGGCGCAGGACGTGGATCGTGCGGCCGGGCGGCACCGGGCCGCAGTCCTCGACGAGCTCGGTCAGCGTGACACCGTGGAGGTACTCCATCACGTAGTACGGCTGCCCCTCGCGCGTCCGGCCGAAGTCGTAGATCTGCACGTTGTTCGGGTGGCGCAGCTGGCTCGCGAGCTGCACCTCGCGCTCGAAGCGGTGGATGAACTCGTCGGACCCGATCGTCTTCTTCAGCACCTTGACCGCGGTGCGCCGCTTCAGCATCGAGTGGCGCGCGACGAAGATCGTCGCCATCCCGCCCTCGGAGATCTCGCCTTCGAGCGTGTAGGCGCCCAGCCGCTGCAGGCGGCCGAACTGCCGGCGCAGGCGCGCGAGCGACAGGCCTGACGAGAGCGCGGCGATCAGTGAAATGACAATGAAGCCGCCGATCACGGCGAACGCGACGCGCAGGTAGCGCAGCGCGGCGAACGCCTCCTCGGCGCCGCGCTCGGCGACGACCGCCAGGTCGTAGGCGGGCAGCCAACGCCACGCGCCCAGCACTTCGCGCCCGGTGTAGCTGCGATACGTCTCGGGCAGCGTCCCGCGCTGCTCGGACTCGCCCTTCGCTCGCGACGCGAGCGCCAGCGCCGCGGCCTGCGTGAAGGGACGCGCCGCGGCTTCCAGCCGCGGCTGGAAGCCCATCGTCAGGTCGCCGCCCGGGTCGCGCACGGGCACCGCGAACACGGCGGAGCCGTCGTGCCCGGGGAACGCGCCGGCTTCGACCAGCTCGCTGCCGAAGCGCGGCGACGTCACCAGCAGGCCGTCGTCGCCGAACGCATACGCTTCCGTAGTTCCGCCGGCGCGCGCGGAAACGAACAGCCGCGCGAACTCGCGGTCGGTCAGCACGCCCAGCGCGAAGACGCCGCTCACCTGCCCGTCGGGCGCGCGCACCGGCGCGAGCAGCCAGCCGATCGGCCGCCGGCCCGCCTCGCCTGGGCGTTCGTAAACCAGCTGCGGGTCCGGCCGCGGCGGCACGAACGGCGCCGTGCCGTCGAGCGCGCGGTCGAGGCGCTGGCGGAACTCCGGCGCGCGCACCCGCTCGCCGCAGGGGAGCGGCAGGCTCGACGCCAGCGCGCGCCCTTCGCGGTCGATCACGATGAACGCGACGACGTCGGGCGCCTGCGCGAGCGAGCGCACCCGCTCGCGCAGTTCCGCGGCCTCGGGCCGGCCGCAGGCGGCCGTGAGGCCCGTGCGCGCGGCTTCGACGAGCCGCGACGCGCGCTGCGCGACACCGGGCTCGGCGGCGATGCGCGCGGCTTCGAGGCGGTACTCGTTCGCCCACACGTCGAGCCCGCGCACCACGGTGCCCAGGATCGCGTCGAGCCCCGCGACCTGTGTTGCCGCCATCGCGCTGCGCACGCCGTTGAACGCCCACCAGCCGAGGCCGGTCATGAGCAACGCGAGGATCACCGTTGCTGCGTTGCGCCAGGTCTCGGTCTCGACCAGGTTGGCGAGGACGTTCGGAATGGCGTTCGCCGGCGCCTCGGCATCGCCGGCACCGACGTCGAGGTAGGCGCGTTCACCGGGCGGTCGGGCATCCTCACGCATCGCGGAATTTCACCACGGAACCGCGCCGCATGCATGGGACGCCGGACTGTCGGCGCGACAGTGGTAGCGGCCGGGTGTCCCGGCGCAACGGCACCGATGCGCCATGGACACCGATTCGGAGCGAACGTAGTATCACCGGGGTTTCCCGCCACGCCGTCCGCCCAACCACCGTTACGAGGCCAACGATGCGCTTCCTCCTCGCCTTTCTTGCCGCTCTTCTGGTCAGCGCACCGCTTCAGGTGCAAGCGGGCATCGTCTTCACCGATGGCGAGTTCACCAGCTGGACGTTCGGGTTCCACGGCAACAGCACCGCGTCGGCCGCGCGGGAGCCCTCCGGGGGCAATCCGGGCGCGCGCGTGGCGGTCTCCACCAACACCAACTCCGGCGGCGCCACCGCATACGGCATCGGCGTCAAGGACGACTACTCGACGACCGCCGCGCTCAGCGGAACCGACTTCACGCTGACGCTGGACGTGCTCGCCGGATCGGGCGTCGCGGGCGACGGCCAGGCGATCCAGCTCGTCGTCGAGCAGGGCGGGTCGCTCTACGTGACCAACGTGGGCATCACGGGCGTCAGGGTTTCGTTTACCACGCTGGCGTTCAACGGCACGTTCAACCCGGCGTCCTTCGCGCTGGTTCAGGGCCCGGGGCCGGCGCAGCCGAATTTCGCGGGCGGCGTGGCGACCCGCTTCGGGTTCGCGGCGGGCAACACGTTGACCCCGGCAAACGTGCAGTACTACGACAATGTGCAGCTCAACCTGGCGGCGGTGGCGGGACCATGTGCCGGGTTCACCGACGTGTTGGACAGCGAGTCCTATTGCCTTTCGGCCCGGTGGCTGCGCAACCGCGAAATCACGCTCGGGTGCACGACCACGCAGTACTGCCCGACCGGGAGCGTGACGCGCGCGCAGATGGCGTTGTTCATGAACCGGCTGGGCACGGCGCTTGCGACAGATGTGCGGCACCGGCAGGCCCAACTTGCCAACGTCACGCTGGCCGCGGCGGCCCCGGGCACGCTGCTGTGCGAGACGGCCCCCTACACGACCCTCGCATTCCCGCGCACCGCCCGCTTCTCCGGCACGTTCGCCGCGCAGCCTGGCGGCGCGCCCGCCACGTTGCAGGCCTACTGGCGCTACACGCCGGACGGCATTACGTGGAACTACGTCGGCAACTGGCTCGTCGACCAATTCCCCACTATCGCCACGGCTGCTGTGGGACAGGTTGCCGCCGGGACCGTGCTGGCGCCGCCGTTGAACCTCACGACGAGCACGACCTATCGCTTCGGCCTGTTCGCCGACGGCGCCGGCGCGGCGCCGACGTTCGGCACGGTCGTCTGCCAGATCGAAGTCACGATAGGCAGCAACAGCGCGACCCCCTGACGCGGCAATCGTCTCGACGCGCGCCGCGGGTCTGCTGCGCCGCTGCAACGGCGGCGCAGGGCTCGGATATCGGCAGCGACGGCAGTCGTTGCCGGATGTGCTGCGCCGCGGGAAGCGCGTGCAAAAGGGCGCGGCAGCACCGCTGATCGGGGTCAATACGTTGTTTCGCCGCGCGCCGAAACTCGAATCGTCGGCGGGGCGTGCAAGGGAGGCTCGGCCGACGCTGCACGCCCGGAGCGCTCCACCTCGTCCCCGCCGGACACGGACGAGGAGCACGCAATGCGCTTCAGACCCCTTCTTCTGGTCGCGACCATCGCCGCGCTGTCGGCGTTTGCGCCGGCGAGCCGGGCGCAGTCCTGTGTGGGCTTTACCGACGTCACGGTCGGGGACTCGTTCTGCGAGTCGGTCGAGTGGATTCGGAACCGTGGCGTCACGCTCGGCTGCACGGCGGCCCCGGAGTACTGCCCGTTCGGCAACGTGACGCGCGCGCAGATGGCGATGTTCATGCACCGGCTCGGCAAGGCGCTGACGCCGGTCGTGCTGCACAAGGAGTTGTACGTCACGACCGACATGCAGATCGCCCCATCGTCGACCGGTGTGCTGCTCTGCCAGTTCGACAACGAATACACGCCGACGGGATTCCCGCGCACCGCACGCTTCAACGCCAACGTCTACGCCGTGCCGCTGTCGCCGGCAGCGTGGCTGATCGGCTGGTGGAAGTTCTCGACCGACAACGGGACGACGTGGACCAACGTCCCCAATGCCACGACCCAGCGCGATTGGGCGGGCTACGGCCAGGTGCTCGGTTTCTCGGTGATGGCGCCGCCGATGGACCTCGACGTAGGCACGAGCTACCGCTTCGCGCTGGTCGGCTCCGCCATGGGCGGTCCGTACACGTTCGACGTGTTCGGCTGCCAGATCCAGGTGGTCGTCGACAGCCGCAACCCGCAGTCGCCGCCGTTTGACGAGTGACGCATTCCGGGACGGCAGAGCACGCCGGCCCGGCGCGTCTCACCACTGCCCGAAGTACACGCCGGCGCGCTTGTAGGCGTCGGTGCCCGCTTCGACGTCGGCGAGCGTGACGCTCGTGCGGCGCTTGCGCTGCGCGAACCAGGCGAGCAGCCGCTCGCGCATCTCGGCGCGCACGCGCTCCAGCGCAGGGTCGCGGCCGCGGTCGTCGTACTCGCCGGGGTCGTTCGCGAGGTCGAAGAGCTGCGGCGGCGCGTCGAGCCAGTGCACGTACTTCCACTCGCGCGTGCGCGCCATCCACGCGTAGCAGCGGTCGGGCGGGCGGCCCAGTGCCAGTCGCGCGCCGCGGTAGCTCCAGTCGAGCTCCGAGAACGCAACGTCGCGCCACTGCGACGGCGTCGTGCCGGCGAGCCACGGTGCGAGCGAGCGTCCCTCGACGCGGTGCTCGGCGGCGTCGAGGCCGAGCGACTCCAGCGCGGTGGGCACGACGTCGATCGCTTCGACGAGGTCCTCGACCACGCGTCCGCGCGTGCCGCCTGGTGTCGCTACGATCAGCGGCACGCGCTGCACGGTGTCGTGGAAGTGCTCCTTCTCGCCGAGCCAGTGGTCGCCCAGGTAGTCGCCGTGGTCGGATGCGAATACGACGAGCGTGTCTTCCCAGCGGCCCGTCTCCTCCAGCACGCGAAACAGCCGGCCGAGGTGGTCGTCGATCTGCTTCACGAGGCCCATGTAGGCCGGCCGCACGTGGCGCGCGACGTCCTCGCGCATGAACGTCGCGCACTCCTCCTGCCTGCGGTAGGCGGCGAGCACGGGATGCTGATCGACGAGCTCCGCGTCGCGGCGCGCGAGCGGCAGCGCATCGCCGTCGCTGTACATCGCATGGTAGGGCGCGGGCGCTACATAGGGCCAGTGCGGCTTCACGTACGAGAGGTGCATGGCCCACGGCCGGTCGCCTTGCGCGCGCACGAATTCGATTGCACGGTCGGTCGTGTACGCGGTCTCCGAGTGCCACTCGGCCACGCGCGCGGGATGGCGGCAGTGACGCATCTGCCAGCCCGACTGCACGGCACCGGCCGCGTCCGTCACCGCGATCACGTTGTCGGTCCACGGGTCGGCGCTCGTATAGCCCTGGGCGCGCAGCCAGTCGGAGTACGCGGCGTCCGGCTCGGCGTGGTGGCCGTCGTGGCGCAGCGCCTCGACGAAGCTGCCGCGCGCCAGCAGCGCGCCCAAGCC
>Ga0105090_10002601_pt1 | contig 10085 bp, 20 predicted proteins | sample PPLLak3March2015_FD_79110 | JGI IMG/M metagenome (GOLD analysis project Ga0105090, IMG submission 79110) | Freshwater sediment microbial communities from Prairie Pothole Lake near Jamestown, North Dakota, USA - PPLs Lake P7 Core (1) Depth... | ecosystem: Environmental > Aquatic > Freshwater >... | reverse complement strand
CGAGATGGTGATGCCTGGCGACAACATCAAGATGACGATCGAGCTGATCAGCCCGATCGCGATGGAAGAGGGCCTGCGCTTTGCGATCCGCGAGGGCGGACGCACGGTCGGCGCAGGCGTGGTCTCCAAGATTCTCAAGTGAGCGCCATGGCAAGACAAAACATCCGCATCCGCCTCAAGGCGTTCGATCACCGGCTGATCGACAACTCCGCCCGCGAGATCGTCGAGACCGCCAAGCGCACGGGCGCAACCGTGCGCGGGCCGGTGCCGCTGCCTGTGAAGATGGAGCGATTCACGGTGCTGGTCTCCCCGCATGCCGACAAGGATGCGCGGGACCAGTACGAGCTTCGCACTCACAAGCGGCTCATGGACATCCTCAACCCGACGGACAAGACGGTGGATGCGCTGATGAAGCTCGAGTTGCCGGCCGGCGTGGACGTGCAGATCAAGCTGAACTGACGAGCGGGGGATGCTGTCCGGATGCGCGACTCCGTCGGGGCGACCTCGCCTCCCACCACGATCCCTTTGACCTGAATCGATCCAGCGGCGCAATTAGCGCTTGCAACCTTCGAATCGGCCGCTACAATAGGCGGCTCTCTACTCGCCGAGGCCTGGCCGGGACACCGGTACCGCTCGAGCGGCGCAGCCCGGTCCGCCGAAGGCTGCTCCACTCAGCCCCTCGATGAGCGCTCGCCGGCAGTGGTGGGCGACGGGTGTTTTTTCCGGTTCCGGCCAATCGCAGCCGGGACGGTGAACGAGGAAAAATCGATGACGATCGGTCTGATTGGCCGCAAGGCCGGCATGACGCGCGTCTTCACGGACGCGGGCGAATCGATCCCGGTGACGGTGATCGAGGCCCTGCCGAATCGCGTCACCCAGGTGAAGGCTGTCGAGGGCGACGGTTACCGAGCCGTGCAGGTTGCCTTCGGCGACCGCAAGCCTTCGCGCCTGACGCGTCCGCTGGTGGGCCACTACGCCAAGGCCAAGGTGTCGCCCGGCGAGTCGCTGGTCGAGTTCCGGCTCGCCGACGGCGAGGGTGCCGACCTCGTCCCCGGGGTTGAGATCAAGGTCGACATGTTCTCGCCCGGGCAGGTCGTGGACGTGGCCGGCACGACGGTCGGCAAGGGCTTCGCGGGCACCATGAAGCGCCACAACTTTGCGGGCGGTCCGGCCTCGCACGGTGCTTCGGTGTTCCACCGGGCGCCTGGCTCCATTGGCCAGCGTCAGACCCCGGGCCGGGTGTTCCCGGGCAAGCGCATGTCGGGGCACATGGGCAACGTGCGTCGTACCATCGAGAACCTCCGTGTGGTCGAGGTCGATGCCGCACGCAACCTGCTGCTGGTCCGCGGCGCCGTGCCGGGTGCGGCCGGCGGCCAGGTCCTGGTGCGTCCTTCGGTCAAGGCCGCGCGTCGCGCCGCCCGCAAGACGCTCGCCCCGAGGAAGTAAGCGATGGCGACCCAGCTCAAGATCGTCAACAGCGGAGCGTCCGGGGCAAGCCTCGACGTGTCCGAGAAGGCCTTCGGCCGTGAGTTCAACGAGGCGCTGGTCCACCAGGTGCTCACCGCCTACATGGCGGCGGGCCGTGCAGGCACCAAGCGACAGAAGAGCCGCGCTGAAGTGCGCGGCGGCGGCATCAAGCCCTGGAAGCAGAAAGGTGGCGGTCGAGCCCGTGCGGGCAGCATCCGCAGCCCGATCTGGGTCGGCGGTGGCCGCGCCTTCGCGGCGCGCCCGCGCGACTACTCCCAGAAGGTCAACCGCAAGATGTATCAGGGGGCGATGCGCGCGATGCTCTCGGAGCTCGCCCGCCTCGGGCGCTTGATGGTGATCGAGTCACTCGAACTCGAGGCGCCCAAGACCCGCCTGCTTGTTGCCAGGCTCAGGGAACTCGGCCTCGAGAATGTGCTGATACTGGTCGAGGCCTACGACGAGAAGCTCGATCTCGCGTCTCGGAATCTGATCGGCGTCTCGGTGCTCCCGGTTGCCGCCATCGACCCGCGCAGCCTGTTGAGCCACGACCACGTGCTCGCGACCGTTGGTGCGGTGCGCATGCTCGAGGAGAAGCTGTCATGAGCAGCCCGGAACGACTGATGACCGTGCTGCTCGCGCCGCACGTCTCGGAGAAAGGCGCACGCGTCGCCGAGCAGGACAACCAGGTCGTGTTCAGGGTGCGCCGCGACGCGTCCAAGCCGGAGATCAAGGCCGCGGTCGAGCTGATGTTCGAGGTGAAGGTCGATGCTGTGCGCGTGGTGAACGTCGCCGGCAAGACCAAGCGCTTCGGCGGACGCCCCGGGCGGCGCTCCGACTTCAAGAAAGCCTACGTCAGCCTGGCCGAGGGCCAGACGATCGACTTCGCCGGCGTCGAGAAGTGACGGCGGCCAACCTGACGGACGACTGAAAGATGGCTCTCATCAAGACCAAACCCACCTCGCCCGGCCGGCGCTTCGTCGTCAAGGCCGACCGCTCGCACCTTCACAAGGGGACGCCGGTCGCGTCCCTGACCGCGAGCCAGAAGCGCACCGGCGCCCGTAACAACCTCGGCCGCATCACCACGCGCCACAAGGGTGGTGGTCACCGCCACCGCTACCGTGTCGTGGATTTCGTCCGCGCGAAGGACGGCGTGCCCGGCAAGGTGGAGCGGCTCGAGTACGACCCGAACCGCAGCGCTCACCTCGCGCTGGTGCTCTATGCCGACGGCGAGCGTCGCTACATCCTCGCGCCGAAGGGCGTGGTGGCGGGCGACCCGATCCTCTCCGGCGTCGAGGCACCGATCAAGGCCGGCAACGCACTGCCGCTGCGCAACATCCCGATCGGCAGCCAGGTGCACAACGTCGAGCTCAAGCCCGGTCGCGGAGGGCAGATCGCCCGCAGCGCGGGAAGCTCCGTGCAGCTGGTCGCTCGCGAGGGTCTCTATGCGACCCTGCGCCTGCGCTCCACCGAGATGCGCAAGGTGCACGTCGATTGTCGCGCCACCATCGGCGAGGTCGGCAACGAGGACAATAACCTCATCGTCTACGGCAAGGCGGGCGCCAAGCGCTGGCGCGGCATCCGTCCGACGGTCCGCGGCGTCGTGATGAACCCGGTCGATCACCCGCACGGCGGCGGCGAGGGCAAGTCCGGCCAGGGCAACCCGCACCCGGTTTCGCCTTGGGGTTGGAAGACCAAGGGCAAGAAGACCCGCACCAACAAGCGCACGACCGGGCTGATCGTCCGGCGCCGCAACTGAGCCTGAAGAGGAGCTAGCAGTGCCCCGTTCAGTCAAGAAAGGCCCGTTCGTCGATCTGCACCTCGCCAAGAAGGTCCAGATAGCGGCGGAGAAGAACGACCGCCGTCCTATCAAGACGTGGTCGCGGCGTTCCATGGTGCTGCCGGACATGGTCGGTCTCACGATTGCCGTGCACAACGGCAAGCAGCACATTCCCGTGCTCGTGTCCGAGAACATGGTCGGCCACAAGCTCGGCGAGTTCGCCCCGACGCGCACCTTCAAGGGTCACTCGGGCGACAAGAAGTCGGGAGCCTGAGCCATGGAAGTTGCTGCCAAGCTGAAGTACGCGCGCATTTCCCCGCAGAAGTGCCGCCTCGTGGCCGACATGGTCCGCGGACGGCCCGTGGGCCAGGCGCTGGCGACGCTGCGCTTCACGCCCAAGAAGGGCGCGCGCATCGTGCTCAAGGTGCTCGAGTCGGCGATCGCCAACGCCGAGAACAACCACAACGCGGATATCGACGTGCTCAAGGTCGCCCGCATCGAGGTGGACGAGGCGCCGACCATGAAGCGCTTCCACGCCCGTGCCAAGGGTCGCGGCAACCGCATCGTCAAGCGCAACAGCCACATCACGATCCTCGTCGGCGACGGCCGCAAGGACTGAGGAGAGCACGCTCCATGGGTCAGAAGGTCAATCCGGTCGGCATCCGCCTAGGCATCACCCGCGACTGGACGTCGAAGTGGTACGCGAACACCCGTTCGTTCCCTTCGTACATCCTGCAGGACTGGCAGGTTCGGGAATTCCTCAAGAAGAGGCTCTCCGAGGCATCGGTGAGTCGCATCCACATCGAGCGGGCCGCGCGCAAGGCGAACATCACCATCAACACGGCCCGTCCGGGCGTGGTGATCGGCAAGAAGGGCGAGGACATCGAACGGCTGCGCCTCGAAGTGGCCAAGTTGATGGGCATGGCCGTCCATGACGTGCGCCTCAACATCGCCGAGATCCGCAAGCCGGAGGTGGACGCCCAACTGGTCGCGGAGGGCATCGCCCAGCAGATCGAGCGTCGCGTGATGTTCCGCCGCGCCATGAAGCGCGCCGTCATGAACACGATGCGCAGCGGTGCGCTCGGCGTGAAGGTGCGCGTCTCAGGGCGCCTGAACGGCTCGGAGATCGCCCGCACGGAGTGGTCGCGAGAGGGGCGTATCCCGCTGCACACGTTCCGCGCCGAGATCGACTACGGTCTCGCCGAGGCTCGTACGACCTACGGCGTGATCGGCGTGAAGGTTTGGATTTTCAAGGGCGAGGTGTTCGATCAGCCGGAGGCCGTGGCGCCGGTCGAGACGACGGAGGCCGCCGCGCCCGCTCAGGAGCAGCCGGCCTGAGGCCGCGCCGCTGAGCGCCCGACGGAGACATCGCCATGATGCAACCCAAGCGAACCAAGTTCCGCAAGCAGTTCAAGGGCCGCAATGCCGGCCTCGCCCAGCGCGGCAATACCGTCGCGTTCGGCGACTACGGCCTCAAGGCCACGAGCCGTGCGCGGATGACCGCGCGCGAGATCGAGGCCGCACGCCGCGCAATGACCCGTTACGTCAAGCGCGGCGGCCAGGTGTGGATCCGGGTCTTCCCGGACGTGCCGATCAGCAAGAAGCCCCTCGAGGTCCGCATGGGCTCGGGCAAGGGCAACGTCGAGTACTACGTCGCGCGCATCCAGCCCGGCAAGGTGCTCTTCGAGATGGAAGGGGTCACCGAGGACATCGCCCGCGAGGCCTTTCGCCTCGCCGCGTCGAAGCTCTCCGTGGATACGTTGTTCGTCAAACGGCAGGTCCGCTGATGAAGGCGAAGGAACTCAGGCAGAAGGGCGCCGGCGAGCTGCGCGAGGAACTCCTCAAGCTGCGCCGGGAGCAGTTCAACCTGCGCATGGCGCAGGCGACGGGCCAGTCGGTCAAGACCGATCAGGCGGGCAAGGTCCGCCGCAACATCGCGCGCGTCAAGACGGTGCTCGGCGAGCAGTCCCGGGCCGCAGGCAACAAGGGTATCAAGTGATGAGCGAGCAAGCCGTCCAGGCGACCGCAGAGGTCGCTAAGCGAACACTGACCGGTCGAGTCGTCAGCACCAAGATGCAGAAGACGATCACCGTCGCAGTCGAGCGACTCGTGAAGCACCCGAAGTACTCCAAGTACGTCAGGCGCACCACCAAGCTGCTCGCCCACGACGAGCATGGCGAAGGCCGCGAGGGCGACCTCGTCGACATCGCCGAGTGCCGCCGGCTGTCGAGCCGCAAGGCTTGGCGCCTGGTGCGCGTCGTCAAGCGCGCCGAGCAGGCCTGAGCCGGATCCGAGGAGCCCAACCATGATTCAGATGCGAACGATGCTGCAGGCCGCCGACAACAGTGGCGCCAAGAGCCTCATGTGCATCAAGGTGCTCGGCGGCTCCAAGCGCCGTTATGCGACCGTCGGCGACGTGATCAAGGTGAGCGTCAAGGACGCCATCCCGCGCGGCAAGGTCAAGAAGGGCGAGGTGTACGACGCCGTGGTCGTGCGGACCGCTTTCGGCGTGCGCCGCCCGGACGGCTCGCTGATCCGGTTCGACGGCAACGCCGCCGTGCTCCTCACGAACAAGCTCGAGCCGATCGGCACCCGCATCTTCGGGCCCGTCACGCGCGAGCTGCGCACCGCGCAGTTCATGAAGATCATCTCGCTCGCACCGGAAGTGCTCTGAGCACCGGTCGCGGCGAAGTTCGAGGAACGATGCATGAACAAGATCCGAAAAGGTGACGAGGTGGTCGTGATCACGGGCCGCGATAAGGGCCGACGCGGCACCGTCATCAAGGTGCTGCCGAACGACCGGCTGCTGGTCGAGAACGTGAATATGGTCAAGCGCCACACGCGCCCCAACCCGCAGCGCGGGATCCAGGGTGGGATCGTCGAGAAGGAGGCATCGCTGCACCGCTCGAACGTGATGCTGTGGAATCCCGCGGCCAAGAAGGGCGATCGCGTGGGGATCCGCTCGCTGGCCGATGGTCGGATGGTGCGTTACTTCAAGTCCAACGACGAAGTCGTGGACGCCTGATCGGGCGAGGTTGACGGAAGATGGCAAGACTTCAGAAATTGTACCGGGACGCGGTCGTGCCCGAGCTCATGAAGAGCCTCGGCTTCGAGAACCCGATGCAGGTCCCGAAGATCACCCGCATCACGGTCAACATGGGCGTGGGCGAGGCCGTGGCCGACAAGAAGGCCATGGACGGTGCGGTCGGGGACCTCACGGCGATCACGGGCCAGAAGCCGCTCGTGACCAAGTCGCGCAAGTCCATCGCCTCGTTCAAGTTGCGTGCCGGCGTCCCGGTGGGCGCGAAGGTCACGCTGCGCGGCGAGCGCATGTACGAGTTCCTCGACCGACTGATCAATGTCGCCATGCCGCGCATCCGCGACTTCCGCGGCGTGTCGGCGCGATCCTTCGACGGCCGCGGCAATTACAGCTTCGGCGTGAAGGAACAGATCATCTTTCCCGAGATCGCCTACGACAAGATCGACGCGATCCGCGGCATGGACATCACGATTTCCACCACGGCACGAGACGACCGCGAAGGCCGGGCGCTGCTCGACTCCTTCAACTTCCCGTTCCGCAAGTAAGGACTGGCAAATGGCGAAGACCAGCATGATCAAGCGAGAAGAGCGCCGCGAGAAGCTCGCGAAGCGCTACGCGGCCAAGCGCGCGGCGCTCAAGGAGGCCATCCGCAGCCCCAAGTCCACGGACTCGGAGCGCGAGGAGGCCGTGCGCAAGCTGCAGTCGCTGCCGCGCGACTCGTCGGCTTCCCGGCAGCGCAAGCGCTGCGCGATCACCGGCCGCTCCCGCGGCGTCTACCGCAAGTTCGGCCTGGGTCGCAGCAAGCTTCGGGAAGCCACCATGCGTGGCGACGTCCCGGGCCTGCGCAAGGCCAGCTGGTAAGGCCGGGTAACGGAGCAAGACATGAGCATGACGGATCCCATCGCGGACTTCCTCACCCGCATCCGCAACGGCCAGAGCTCGGGCAAGACCGAGGTCAGCATGCCTGGCTCGCGGATCAAGCTGGCGCTCGCCAAGGTGCTGAAGGACGAGGGCTACATCGACGACTTCGGCGTGTCGAGCGAGGGGCAGAAGTCCACGCTCACGGTGCGCCTGAAGTACTACCAGGGACGCCCGGTGATTGACCGCCTCGAGCGCGTCAGCCGTCCCGGCCTGCGCGTCTACAAGGCCAAGGACGAGCTGCCGCGAATCCTGGGCGGGATGGGCGTCGCCATCATCTCGACGTCGCGTGGCGTGATGACCGACCGCGAGGCACGGGCCGGCGGCCACGGCGGCGAAGTCCTCTGCATCGTGTCCTGACGCGGCGCGCCTGATCCAGGATAGAACCATGTCACGAGTTGCCAAGAATCCGGTCACCTTGCCAAAAGGCGTGACCGCCACCGTGGACGGGCAGACCGTCACCGTGAAGGGCGCGAAGGGCTCGCTGAGCCTGCCCGTGCGCCACGGTCTTTCGCTGCTGCAGGACGGGCAGTCCGTGCGCGTCGAGGTCGCCGAGCGTAGCAAGGAGTCGCTGATGCACGCGGGCTCGCTCCGCGCCCACCTCGCGAACCTGGTGCGCGGCGTGTCGCAGGGCTACGAGAAGAAGCTCGAGCTGGTTGGCGTCGGTTACCGCGCGCAGGCGCAGGGTCGCAGCCTCAACCTGACGCTCGGCTTCTCTCACCCGGTCGTCTACCAGGCTCCGGACGGCGTGACTATCGAGACGCCTTCCCAGACCGAGGTCCTGATCAAGGGCGCGGACAAGCAGCAGGTGGGCCAGGTGGCTGCGGAGATCCGCGCCTACCGTGCCCCGGAGCCCTACAAGGGCAAGGGTGTTCGTTATTCCGGTGAGCGCATCGAGCTCAAGGAAACGAAGAAGAAGTAAGGGTGCCGCATGGAAAAGAAGGTCAGTCGACTGAAGCGGGCCCGCCGCGGCCGCGCCAAGATCCAGGAGCTCAAGGTGATGCGCCTCAGCGTTCACCGGACTCCCAGGCACATCTACGCCCAGGTCTTCGATGACGCATCGCGGGTCGTGGCTGCCGCCTCGACGCTGCAGAAGGACGTTGCCGAGGGTCTGAAGGGCACGGGCAACGTCGACGCGGCGCGCGCAGTCGGTCGGGCCATCGCCGAGCGGGCCAAGGCCAAGGGCGTCACGCGGGTGGCTTTCGACCGGTCGGGTTTCAAGTATCACGGGCGGGTCAAGGCGCTGGCCGATGCGGCCCGCGAGCACGGACTCGAGTTCTGAGCGCGGCGCTCGGGCGAATCTGAGGAGCAGCAATGGCGAGAGTTGAAAGAGCCCCGGCCGGCGACGAGTTCATCGAGAAGCTCGTTACGGTCAACCGCGTGGCAAAGGTCGTCAAGGGCGGCCGGCAGTTCGGCTTTACCGCGCTCACGGTGGTCGGCGACGGCAACGGCCGCGTCGGCTTCGGATACGGCAAGGCGCGCGAAGTGCCGGTCGCGATCCAGAAGGCGATGCAGCAGGCCCGCAAGAACCTCGTGAACGTCAGCCTGCGCAATTCCACGCTGCATTACGCGGTGACCGGCAAGCACGGCACCTCGCGCGTGTACATGCAGCCAGCTGCGGACGGCACGGGCGTGATCGCGGGCGGCAGCATGCGCGCCGTCTTCGAGTGTGCCGGCGTGCGCAACGTACTCGCGAAGAGCTACGGCTCGCGCAACCCGATCAACGTGGTGCGCGCGACTATGGATGCCCTGACCCGTGTGCCGCCGCCCGAGCAGATTGCGGCCAAGCGCGGCAAGAGCGTCGCCGAGATCGTGGGCTGATCGCCATGGCGAAGAGAGATGCACAGACGAAGGGCGTCCGCGTCACGCTGGTGAAGAGCGTGTACGGGCAACTGCGCCGCCACCGTGCGACCGCGAGCGGGCTTGGCCTGCGGCGCATCAACCAGACCGTCGTCGTGGCGGACACGCCCGAGAACCGCGGCATGATCAACGCGTCGCGTCACCTGTTCCGGGTCGAGGAGACCTGAGGTCACCATGAAGCTCAATTCCATCTCACCCGCGCCGGGCTCGAAGAAGCCGCGGCTGCGCGTCGGGCGCGGTGCATCCGCCGGCCAGGGCAAGACCTGCGGCCGTGGCGTGAAGGGCCAGCGCGCGCGCAAGGGGGGCTATCACAAGGTAGGCTTTGAGGGCGGCCAGATGCCGCTGCAGCGCCGTCTGCCGAAGTTCGGCTTCCGCTCCGCCATCGCGCCGCGCGTCGCGGAGGTCCGCCTGAACGAGCTCGCGCATGTCGAGGGCGGCGCCGTTGACCTCGAGTCGCTGAAGAAGGCGGGCGTCGTCCCGCAGAACGCGCTGCGCGCCAAGGTCGTGCTCTCCGGCACGATTTCGACGGCAGTCAGCGTCAAGGGCGTCGGCGTGACCAAGGGCGCGCGCGCGGCCATCGAGGCCGCGGGCGGCACCGTAGAGTCGGCCTGAGCCCGGTAATCCAGGAGCCTGCGTGGCGAACCCGCTGTCATCGAGTCCAGTTGCCGCCTTCGGCGAGATGGGCCGTCTCACTGAGCTCAGGAAGCGCTTCTTCTTCCTGCTCGGTGGGCTGATCGTCTATCGCATCGGAACGTTCATTCCGGTGCCGGGCATCGACCCGGAGGCGCTCGCGCGTTTCTTCCAGGAGCAGCAGGGCACGATCCTGAGCATGTTCAACATGTTCTCGGGCGGCGCGCTCGAGCGCCTGTCGATCCTCGCCCTGGGCGTCATGCCCTACATCTCCGCGTCGATCATCGTGCAGATGATGGCCGTGGTCGTTCCGCAGCTGCAGGCACTGCGCAAGGAGGGCGAGGCCGGGCGACGCAAGCTCACCCAGTACACGCGCTACGGCACGGTCGCCCT
>Ga0105090_10002600_pt1 | contig 10087 bp, 11 predicted proteins | sample PPLLak3March2015_FD_79110 | JGI IMG/M metagenome (GOLD analysis project Ga0105090, IMG submission 79110) | Freshwater sediment microbial communities from Prairie Pothole Lake near Jamestown, North Dakota, USA - PPLs Lake P7 Core (1) Depth... | ecosystem: Environmental > Aquatic > Freshwater >... | reverse complement strand
GTAGGCGCTGCGGGTGTACGCGATCGCTGCGCGATCGCACGTGCACCCGCAGCGGGAATGACAATTTGAGGGCGGGCTTCGGAGCGGCCGGGCGCCCGCCCTTTATCAACTGCGGGGCCGGCTGGCGCCGGCAACTGCGCGCGGCGGCTCAGATAATCAGCGCGGCGATGAAGATGCCGACCATCGTGAAGACGATGGCGAGCTTCAGCACGGCGCCGACCAGCAGGCCGATCCAGGTGGCAACGCCCACTTTGCCGGCGCGCAGTGCGTCGCGGTGCGAGATGAACTCACCCACCGCCGCGCCGACGAGCGGCATGAACAGCAGGCCCCACAGACCGCTGAAGACGCCCAGCACCGTGCCGACGGCGGCGCCGGCGATGCCCTGCCAGGTGGCGCCGGCACGCTGCGCCGACAGCATCTGCGCCAGGAAGTCGATCGCGAATCCGATCGCCGCCAGCACCGCCAGCACGCCGAGCGTCCAGCCGGAGATCCGCGTGAAGTCGTCGATCCAGGCGGCGAGCGCAATGCCGCCGAAGACGAACACCACGCCCGGCAGCGCCGGCAGCACGGTGCCGGCAATGCCGACGAGGATCATCAGCACGGCAATGAGCCACAGCGCGACGGTCATCCGGTCACTCCCTCACTGGACTACCCTGCGCGCTGCGCGCTGCGGGGCTAAGCGTTTGGGGCGGCCCGGCGCGCTCATCCGCCGTACTTCAGCACCAGCGACTCGATGCGGTGGCCGGCATCCTTGCAGCAGTCCGTCAGGCCTTCGAGCTGTTCGTACACCGCCTTCAGGCGGACGATCTCGCGCGCGTCGGGCTCGTCGCGGAACAGGCGCGACATGGCCGAGCGCATCACGTGATCGGCCCGCGCTTCGAGCTCGTCGACGTCGCGGCACAGCGCCGCCGCGGATCGCGAGCCGTCCGCCTGCGCCAGCGCGCGCAGCGCCTGCTGCAGCTTCTCCGTGCTCGCCACCGCGAGTTCGGCGAGCCGGATCGCCTCCGGCGTCACCTGCGTCAGGTGATACAGGTGCACCGACTGCGCGACGTCCTCGGCCAGATCGGTGATGTCGTCCATGTCGTTGGCCAGCGCCAGCAGCGGCGCCGCCGGATACGGAGGCAGCCAGGTGCGGCGCAGGGCGGCGCCGAACTCGTCGACCACCGCATCGGCGCGTTTCTCCAGCGTCTCGATATCGCGTACGCGGTGGTTGGGGTCGGACAGGTCACCCAGCAGTTGCACCAGCGACTGCAACGACTCGTGGCACAGCGCTGCGTGCTGGTCGAGCAGCTCGAACAGCCGCGCGCCGCGCGGCCGCAACCGCCGCAGCACCGCCCGCCAGCGGCTGGCGCCCTCGCGGCGCTCGGGAACGAAGTGAACCCGCATGATCCGGCGCTCAGAACGGTGCCGCCGAGCCGGGCAACAGGTTGTCGAAGCGCGTGTACTGGCCGAAGAAGCGCAGGTTGATGCGGCCGGTCGGCCCATTGCGCTGCTTCAGTACCAGCACCTCGGCGACGCCCTTTTCCGGCGTATCGGGGTTGTACTGTTCCTCGCGGTAGAGCGCCATGATCACGTCGGCGTCCTGCTCGATGGCGCCGGACTCGCGCAGGTCGCTCATCACCGGACGCTTGTCACTGCGCTGCTCAACGGTGCGGTTCAGCTGCGACAGCGCGATCACCGGCACCTGCAGCTCCTTCGCCAGCGCCTTCAGCGAGCGCGAGATCTCCGAGATCTCTGTGGCGCGGTTCTCGCCGCTGCCAGTTGCCGACATCAGTTGCAGGTAGTCGACGATGATCAGGCCAAGCTGGCCGCTGATGCGCGCCTGCCGCCGCGCTCGCGCCCGCAGTTCGAGCGAGTTCAGCGCCGGCGTCTCGTCGATCAGCAGCGGCGCATCCTGCATCCGCTTCATGGTCGCCGACAGCAGCGGCCAGTCGTCGGTGGTGAGCCGGCCCGTGCGCAGCCGCTGCTGGTCGAGTCGGCCCACCGAACTCAACATGCGCAGCGCCAGCTGCTGCGCCCCCATTTCCATCGAGAACACCGCCACCGGCAGGCCCTTTTCGATGGCGACGTGCTCGCCGATGTTCAGCGCAAAGGCGGTCTTGCCCATCGACGGCCGGCCGGCGATCACGATCAGGTCGCCCTTCTGCAGCCCGGCGGTGATCCGGTCGATGTCGACGAAACCGGTGGGTATGCCGGTGACGTCGGAGTGATCGGCGCGCTCGAACAGGCTGCTGATCCGCTCGACCACCTGCGTCAGCAGAGGATGGATCTCGACGAAGCCCTGCCGGCCGCGCGCGCCCGCCTCGGCGATGCCGAAGACCTTCGATTCGGCCTCGTCCAGGATCGCCTTGGTCTCGCGGCCCTGCGGATTCAGCGCACTGGTGGCGATCTCGTCGCCGGCGGTCACCAGGCGCCGCAGCACGGAACGGTCGCGGACGATCTCGGCATAGCGGCGGATGTTGGCCGCGGACGGCGTGTTCTGCGCCAGCGCGTTCAGGTACGACAGCCCGCCCGCGTCCTCGGCCTTGCCCGCACTCTGCAGGGCTTCGTAGACGGTCACCACGTCGGCCGGCCGCGACTCGCGGACCAGCCTCTCGATCGCCTCGTAGATCAGCCGATGGTCGTGGCGGTAGAAGTCGGCGGCCCGCAACAGGTCGCCGAGCCGGTCCCATGCGGTGTTGTCGAGCAGAAGCCCACCGAGGACGGACTGCTCGGCTTCGATCGAATGCGGAGGCGTGCGGACGGAAACGAGCTGCGGGTCCGCGACCGGGGAGTTCATCGGCACTCCATGAATGCCGAGCCAGTTTAGCGCCGCAGCGGCGCTGGCCCGGCGGCGGTGCGCTGTGCCGCCGCCCCCGGAGCAGCGCCCGACCTGCGGGCGCCGTGACTCAGGTGGCGGGCGCGGTAGATCAGGCCTGCTCGCCGATCACGGTGACGGTGATGTCGACCGCCACGTCGGTGTGCAGCGCCACGGCGACCTGGTGCTCGCCGACGGCCTTCAGCGGCCCGGCGGGCATCCGTACCAGTCCCTTGGCGACGTCGAAGCCCTGCTTGCGCAGCGCTTCGGCGATGTCGAAGTTGGTCACCGAGCCGAACAGGCGGCCGTCGACGCCGGCCTTCATCGCGATCTTGACCACCAGGCCCGAGAGCTTCTCGCCCAGCGCCTGTGCCTGTGCCAGCTTGTCGCCCTGCGCCTTTTCGAGGTCGGCGCGCCGGGTCTCGAATTCCTTGATCGCCGCGTCGGTCGCCCGCCGGGCCTTGCCCTGCGGGATCAGGAAATTGCGCGCGAAGCCGTTGCGCACCTTGACCACGTCGCCGAGCCCGCCGAGGTTGGCGATGCGTTCCAGAAGAATGACCTGCATGTTGTTCTCCTCCGGAGGATCAGTGGTTGTCCGAGTACGGCAGCAGCGCCAGGAAGCGCGCTCGCTTGATCGCCGTGTCGAGCTGCCGCTGGTAGTGCGCCTTGGTGCCGGTCAAACGCGCCGGCATGATCTTGTTCTGGTCGGTCAGGAAATCGCGCAGGACGTCGATGTCCTTGTAGTCGATCTGCTCGACGCCCTCGACCGTGAAGCGGCAGAACTTCTTGCGCTTGAACAGCGCGTTCTGCTTGTCGCCGCGACGGACCGGCTTGCCCTTGCCCTTGCCCTTGCCACGCATGAATGCCATTTGTCGTTACTCCGATTGAATTGCCCTGAATTCGCTGATGTGCAGGATCAGGCTGCGTGACCGCTGGCTGCGCGGAGCGAGGAAGCCGTCGATCTCGAGTTCGCTTCCCAGCTCCTGCCGCGACAGCCGCGGCGCCGCATCGCCGACCGCCACCGCGTCGATTTCGAAGTCGAGCTGCCGCTCGATCCCCGCCTCGGCCACGGCGCCTGCGTAAGCCAGTGCCGCCTTCAGCACCGCCACGCCGGCCGGCGTGTAGCGCAGATCGCCGCGGGCGGCCAGCTTCGCGCGCAGGCGCACGCGGTTGGTCAACGCGCCTGACGCCTGCGCCTAGGCCGCAACCTGCGACTGTTCCGCCGCGGCCTTGCGGGCCTCTTCCTTCTCGACCATCTTCATCATCGGCGACGGCGTCGTCGCGGCCTTCTTCATGCCGATGGTGAGGTGGCGCAGCACCGCGTCGTTGTAGCGGAAGGCGTGCTCGAGCTCGTCGAGCGTGGTCTTGCCGCACTCGATGTTCAGCAGCAGGTAGTGCGCCTTGACGAGCTTCTGGATCGGATAGGCCAGCTGGCGGCGGCCCCAGTCCTCGACCCGATGCACCTTGCCGCCCTGGCTGGCGATCATCGACTGGTAGCGCTCGAGCATCGCCGGGACCTGCTCGCTCTGGTCCGGATGGACGATGAAACAGACTTCATAGTGACGCATCGATTCTCCTTGTGGATTTGAGCCGCCCCGAGCGTCGTTTCGAGTGCGGCAAGGACGAAAAACGCGCGATTGTACCGGCCCCGGGTCTGGCACGCTCAAGTTGCCGGCGGCGGTTCCAGCAGGGCCGGCAGAATGGCCGCCGCGGTGCCGCGGACGACGACATCGGCATCGCCGTCGATCTCCGACGGCTGCGGATTGACGATCAGCACGCGCGCGCCGGCCCGACGCGCCTGCCGCGGCAATCCGGCCGCCGGATAGACCATTCCCGAAGTGCCCACGACCAGCACCACTTCGGCAGACCGGCAACGACGCTCGGCTTCGCTTAGGACATCCGGATCGAGCATCTCGCCGAACCAGACCACGTCCGGGCGCAGCCAGGAGCCGCAGCGCGGGCAGCGAGGCGGCTCGCCCGAAGGCAGATCGGCGGGCGCGGCGATGATGACGCCGCAGTCGTCAAGGCAGCGGCTGCGCAGGAGGTTGCCGTGGACCTCGAGCACGTCGCGGCTGCCGGCTCGCTGGTGAAGGCCGTCGACGTTCTGGGTGACGACATACAGACTGGCAAGCCGAGAAGCGGCCGCCGCCAGCGCCAGGTGCCCGGCGTTCGGCTCGGCCTTCGCGACCAGGTCGCGCCGCCACGCGTACCAGCGCCAGACCAACGGCGGATCGGCGCAGAAGCCTTCGGGCGAGGCGAGCTGCATCGGGTCGAAACGGCTCCAGAGGCCACTTTGCGCGTCGCGGAACGTCGGCACCCCGCTTTCCGCGGACATGCCGGCGCCGGTCAGCACTGCAAGACGGCCCACGCCCGCAAGCAGTGCGCGCGCCTTGTCGACACCCACTTCGCTCATCGGACTGTGCTCCGCGCTGCGCAGGCGCGCTGGCGCAGGGTCTCGAACAGGCACACGCCGGTGGCGACCGACACGTTGAGGCTTTCGATCTGGCCGGCGAGCGGAATCCGCGCCAGAACGTCGCACTTGTCGCGCGTCAGTCGCCGCAGGCCCGGCCCCTCGGCACCGAGCGCCCAGGCCACCGGGCCGGAGAGGTCGACCTCGTAGAGCGAACGCTCCGCCTCGGCCGCGGCGCCGACGATCCAGATTCCGGCGTCGCGGATCTCGTCCATCGCGCGCGCCAGGTTGGTCACGGCAATGAGCGGCAGCGATTCCGCGGCGCCTGCAGCTGCGGCGGCCACCACCGGCGTCAGGCTCGCCGAACGGTCGCGCGGCACGATCACGCCCTGCGCGCCAGCCGCCTCCGCGGTGCGCATGCAGGCGCCCAGGTTGCGCGGATCGGTCACGCCGTCGAGCAGCAGCAGCAGCGTGCCGGGGTCGACCTGGCCGAGCAAATCGTCCAGCGAACGGGCCAGGGCCAGTTCACGGCACAGCGCGACCACGCCTTGATGGTTCGACCCGCCGGCCAGGCGCTGCAGTCGCGTCGCATCAGCCGCAGTGGCGCGCACGCCCGCGGCATCGGCGCGATCCAGCAGCTGCTGCATGCGGCCGTCGCGGCGCGACGAATCGACATACAGCGCTTCGATCGACTCCGGCGCGTGGCGCAGCCGCGCGGTGACGGCGTGAAATCCGGCCACGACCCGCTTGCCGCCTTCGCGTCCACTCACCGTGCCGCTCCGATCCGCCGCCGCAATGCCACTCGGCTCAGCCGCGACCGCGGCGGCGCGCCAGGCCCGCCCGCTCGCCGCCGACGCCCTTCTTGCCCGCGCGCGCTTTCTCGCTCTTGTCTATGTCGCGGCCGTGCCGCGCCTGCGCCGCCGCCGTGCGCGCGCGCCGTTCCTCGACGCTCTCGCCCTTGCGCCGCGGCGTCCTCTCCTGCACGACCGCACCGCCGGCGAGCAGGCCGCGGTCGCCGGCACGCACCAGCTTGAACTCGATCCGCCGTGCTTCCAGATCGACGCGAGCCACCTGTACCGTCAGGCGATCAGCCAGCCGGTAGCGCAGGCCGGTGCGTTCGCCGCGCAGCTCGTGCATCGGTTCGCTGAACTGAAAGTACTCGCTGCCGAGTTCGGAGACGTGCACGAGGCCTTCGACATACAGGTCGTCGAGCACGACGAAGACGCCGAAGGGCACGACCGCGCTGACCGTGCCGGAGAAGGTCTCGCCGACGCGCTCGCGCATGTACCAGCTCTTCAGCCAGGCCTCGACGTCGCGCGAGGCATCGTCGGCCCGCCGCTCGTTGGCCGAGCACAGCAGGCCCAGCTTCTCCCACAGCGGCACGGCGGCGCGCGCCGGAACGTTGCCGGCCGATTGCCGGCGCACCGCCCGCGGCACGTCCTGCGCATCGACCGTTGCCAGCAGCTGCGGCTCGTAGACGCCGCCGCGCGCGAGCGCCTTGATCGCCCGATGCACCAGCAGGTCCGGATAGCGGCGGATCGGCGACGTGAAGTGGGCGTAGGCGTCGTAGGCAAGGCCGAAGTGGCCGACGTTGTGCGGGCTGTAGACCGCCTGCTGCATGGTCCGCAGCAGCACCGTCTGCAGCAGCTGCACGTCCGGCCGGTTGCGGATCTTCTCGAGCAGTTCGGCGAAGTCCTTCGGCCGCGGCGAATCGCCGCCGGCGAGCGACAGGCCAAGCGTGCGCAGAAGCGACTTCAGGTTCTCCAGCCGCTCCGGCGTCGGGCCTTCGTGCACGCGATACAGCGCCGGATGCTTGTGCCGCGCCAGCAGGTCGGCGGCGCAGACGTTGGCGGCGAGCATCATTTCCTCGATCAACCGGTGCGCGTCGTTGCGGGTGCGGGCCATGATCTTCTCGATCCGACCCTGGGCGTCGCAGACGATGTAGGTCTCGGTCGTCTCCATTTCCAGCGCGCCGCGCGCCGTGCGCGCCTTCGCCAGCAGGCGATACAGGTCGTGCAGGTCGGCGAGCTGCGGCAGCACCGGTGCCAGCCGTTGCGCCGCGCGCGACTCTGGCACCGACAGCGCCTCCCAGACCTCGGTATAGGTCAGCCGCGCATGCGAATGCATCACCGCTGGATAGAACTGGTAGGCGGTCACCGCGCCGCCCGCCGAGATCACCATGTCGGCGACCATCACCAGCCGGTCGACCTTCGGGTTGAGCGAGCACAGCCCGTTGGAGAGCTTCTCCGGCAGCATCGGGATGACCCGCCGCGGGAAGTACACCGAAGTCGAGCGGTTCTGCGCCTCGGCGTCGATCGCGCCGCCGGGCCGCACGTAGTGGCTGACATCGGCGATCGCGACGAGCAGGCGCCAGCGCGTGCGCTTGGCGTTCATCGGCTCGCAGTAGACGGCATCGTCGAAGTCGCGCGCGTCCTCTCCGTCGATGGTGACCAGAGGCAGGTCGCGCAGGTCGACGCGGCCGCCGAGGTCGCGTGGCTCGACATGCGTAGGCAGCGCCTCGGCCTCGGCCAACGACTCCGGCGGAAACTCGTGCGGCACGGCGAACTTGCGCACCGCGATCTCGATCTCCATGCCCGGATCTTCGAGGGCGCCGAGCACCTCGACCACGCGGCCGACCGGCTGCACGTGCTGCTGCGGCTGCTGCACGATCTCGACCACAACCACCTGCCCGTGCTCGGCGCCGCCGGTGGCCGCCGGGGGCACCAGGATGTCGTGGCTGATGCGCTGGTCCTCGGGCACGACGATGGTGACGCCGCGCTCGTTGAGCAGCCGGCCGACGAGGCGGTTGGTCCGGTGCTCGATCACCTCGACGATCTCGCCGAGCGGCCGGCCGCGCCGGTCCTCCCCCGCCGGCCGCGCCAGCACGCGGTCGCCGTGCAGCACCCGGCTCATCTCGTGCTCGGACAGCACGAGGTCCGGCCCGCCGTCGTCACGCAGCATGAAACCGTAGCCGTCGCGGTGGCCCTGCACCTTGCCCGACAACAGGTTGGCGCGCGCAGCCAGCAGCAACAGGCCGGCGCGATTGCGGACGATGCGCCCGGCGTGTTCGAGCGCCGCCAGCGCCGCCTCCAGCCCGGCGCGCTGCTGGCCGACCTCGAGCCGTTCGGCGAGATCGGCCGGCGTCATCGGCCCGCGCGCATGGCTCATCGCCGCCAGGATCACTTCGGGATCGGTGCCGTTCTTCTTCATGTTGTCCATCGGCGCGACGGCGTCCGCGGAGGCCGTCGTTGATTTGACAGGCAAGGACCCGCCGCTAGAATGCGCGCCTTGCGTTGCCCAGGTGGCGGAATTGGTAGACGCACTAGTTTCAGGTACTAGCGCCGCGAGGTGTGGAGGTTCGAGTCCTCTCCTGGGCACCATGACAAGGACGGCCTGCGCGAGCAGGCCGTTCGCATTTCAGGGGCCGCATCATGTCGTCGGCCTTGCGTCGGCCTGGTGCCCCCCGGGCAGGCGGGCGGCGAGGTCGGACGGGCGCATCGAGTCGTAGGCCTCGAACGGCTGGTGGATCCACGGACTGTCGGGCAGGTACTGCACGAAGTAGTCGGGTCTGGCGACCGATGCCGCCTTGTACCAGAGCACCGCGGTGCGCACTTCACGCAGCGCCGGATAGCGCCGGCGCAGGTGCTCGACGACCTTCGCCAGCGTCACGCCGGAATCGACCAGATCGTCGACCAGCAGCAGATTGCCCTGCAGTTCACCGCCGGTGCTGCTGATGTACTCGGCGATGTCGAGCTTGCCTTGCTCGGTGCCGCCGGCAGCACGGTACGAACTCGTCGCCAGGATGGATAGCGGCACCTCGAACACGCGCGAGATCACGTCGCCGACGCGCAGGCCGCCGCGGGCAAGGCAAAGCAGCGAGTCGAAGCGATAGCCGCTGTCGTGGACCTGCAGCGCCAGCCGCTCGATCAGGCGGTGGTACTGCTCCCAGTCGACATGAAGGTGCCCGACCGACACGTCTCGCGGCCTCAGTCGCCGAAGGGATGGTGCAGCAGGATCGTCTGGTCGCGGTCGGGCCCGGTCGAGACGATGTCGATCGGCACGCCGGTCACTTCGGCGAGCCGCGTCAGGTAGCGGCGCGCCGAGCCCGGCAGCCTGTCCCACTGGCAGACGCCGAAGGTCGACTCGCGCCAGCCGTCGAACTCCTCGTACACCGGCACGCAGTGCGCCACTTCCTCGGCGCCGAAGGGCAGGATGTCGGTCGTCGTGCCGCGGTAGCGGTAGCCGGTGCACAGTTTCACCGTCGGCAGGCCGTCGAGCACGTCGAGCTTGGTGATGCACAGGCCGGTGGTGCCGTTGACCTGCACCGCCCGGCGCAGCGCGGCGCCGTCGAACCAGCCGCAACGACGCGGACGGCCAGTGACCGAGCCGTACTCGTTGCCCCTGTCGCGCAGGTACTGGCCGTCGGCATCGGTCAGTTCGGTCGGGAACGGGCCGGAGCCGACTCGCGTCGAGTATGCCTTGGTGATGCCGAGCACGTAGTGCAGCTTCTGCGGCGCCACCCCGGCGCCGGCCGCTGCAGCGCCGGCCACCGTGTTGCTCGAGGTGACGAAGGGATAGGTGCCGTGGTCGACGTCGAGCAGCGTGCCCTGAGCGCCTTCGAACATCAGGCTCTTGCCAGCGGCCATCGCCTCGTTCAGCCGATACGAGACATCGGCCAGCATGGGCTTGAGCCTCTCCGCGAGCCGCAGCGTGTCGTCGATCACCCTGGACGCATCGACCGCCTCGGCACCGTGGTACTTCGTCAGCACGAAGTTGTGGTAATCGAGCACTGTGCGTACCAGTTCGCCGAAGCGCTGCGCATCAAACAGGTCCTGCGCCCGGACAGCGCGCCGCCCGACCTTGTCCTCGTAGGCCGGGCC
>Ga0105090_10002599_pt1 | contig 10087 bp, 8 predicted proteins | sample PPLLak3March2015_FD_79110 | JGI IMG/M metagenome (GOLD analysis project Ga0105090, IMG submission 79110) | Freshwater sediment microbial communities from Prairie Pothole Lake near Jamestown, North Dakota, USA - PPLs Lake P7 Core (1) Depth... | ecosystem: Environmental > Aquatic > Freshwater >... | reverse complement strand
TGTTCGTGGCCATCGTCGTCACCCTCGGGCGCATGTACCGCGACAGCGAGATGGCGATCTGGTTCGCCAGCGGACTCGGCCTGTCTCGCTTCCTGCGCCCGGTGCTGCTCATGGGCTGGCCGGTGCTGCTGGTGGTGGCTCTGCTGCTGCTGTTCGTGTGGCCCTGGGGCAACCAGAGCAGCCGGGACCTGCGCGACCGCTACCAGCAGCGCTCGGACCTGTCCCGCGTGGCACCAGGGGTGTTCCAGACCTCCAGTGACGGCCGCCGGGTGTTCTTCGTCGAACGCGAAAGCGCCGACAGCGTCGATGCGCGCAACGTCTTCGTCCTGGTGCGGAGCGACCGCGGCGAGTCGGTGACCTCGGCGCGCTCCGGTCGCATCGAGGCCGACGGCGACGACCGCTTCCTGGTGCTCGAGCGCGGCCAGCGCAACGACGTCGACCTGCACAGCGGCGAACGCACGCTGTCCAGCTTCGACCGCTATCGGGTGCTCGCCAGCGAGCGCGCGGCACGCTCGGCCGAGAGCCGGCCGCCGCGCGCGTTGGCCACCGTGGACCTGCTGCGCGACCCGACGCCGCGGCACCAGGGCGAACTCGCATGGCGCCTGGGCATGCTGCTGGCGGCGGTCAACCTGCTCGTCCTGGGTGTCGGCCTGGCCGCGGTCAACCCGCGGCGCGCCAGCAACTGGAACCTGTTGTTCGCGCTGCTGACCTACCTCGTCTACTACAACCTCGTCAACCTGTCGCAGGCCTGGGTGGCCAGCGGCCGTGTCGCCTTCGGCGTGGCGCTGCCGGCCCTGCATGGCGGCGTGTTCACGCTCTCACTGGTGCTGCTGTGGTGGCGCGACCATGGCGCGGTCACGCGGCTCGGCCGCCGATGGGTGCGCGCCACCGCCGGGGGAGCCACCGCATGAAGACGGTGCGCCGGCTTCTCTACCGCGACATCGCCGCCTCGGTGATGTTCGTGGCACTGGCGTTCCTCTCCCTGTTCTATTTCATCGACTTCGTCGACGAGCTCGACGTCGTCGGCAGTCGCGGCCGCGGCGCCTGGTACGCCATGCAGGCCGCCGCCCTCGAGCTTCCCGGGCACTTCTACGAACTGTTCCCGATCGCGGTGCTGATCGGCACCATCTACACGCTGGCGCGCATGGCGCAGTCCTCCGAATTCACCATCCTGCGCACCGGCGGCCTCGGGCCCGGCCGCGCCCTGGGCCTGCTGGCGGTGCTGGGGGTGGTGTTCGGGCTGCTGACCTGGGCCATCGGTGACTTCGCCGCCCCGGCGAGCGAGCGCCAGGCGGTGCTGCTGAAGGCCCGCGCCAGCGGTGGCCTGCAGATCGGCGGCGCCGGGGCCTGGCTGAAGGAACGCCGCATCACGCCCGAAGGCGAGCGCAGCTATTCGGTCAACGTCACCGGCGCCACCGCCAGTGGCGCGCTGGCCGGCATCCGCATCTTCGAGTTCGACGCCGACGGCCGGCTCGTCTCGCGCCTCGAGGCCGCCGAGGGCCGCGTCGCCGACGACGGCACCTGGACCCTGGTCGACGCCGAGGTCGCACGCTGGCCGGCGGCGCGCAGCCCGGGCACCCCCCGGGTGCAGGTCCTGCGCGAAGACACGCTGACCTGGCCCAGCACGCTGCGCGCCGATGTCGTGGCGGCGGCGGTGCTGCCCCTGAGCACCATGACCACCGCAGAGCTCTGGCGCTACAGCGCACACCTCGCCGACCAGGACCAGGCGGCGCAGCGCTACGAGATCCGGTTCTGGAAGAAGGCGCTCTATCCGCTGGCCTGCCTGGTGATGGTGGCGCTGGCCCTGCCTTTCGCCTACCTGCACGCGCGCGCCGGCGGCGTGAGCCTGAAGGTCTTCGGCGGCATCATGCTGGGCATCAGCTTCGTGCTGCTCAACAATCTCGCCGGGCACATCGGCATGCTGCGCGACTGGACGCCCTGGGTGGTGGCCGCGATGCCGAGCCTGATCTACCTGCTGCTGTCGCTGGCCGCCTTCACGTGGCTGGTGCGTTACCGTTGAGCCCCATGCATCCCGACCGGCACGGCCTGATCCTCTTCGCCCACGGCGCCCGCGATCCGCGCTGGGCGATCCCCTTCGAGACCGTCGCACAACGCGTTCGCGCACTGCGGCCGGGCGTGCCGGTGCGGCTCGCCTACCTGGATTTCCTGACGCCGGACCTGCCCGGCGCCGGCGCCGAGCTGGCCGCTGCCGGCTGCACGCACATCGAGGTCGTGCCCATGTTCCTCGGCGCCGGCGGCCACGTGCGCAAGGACCTGCCGGGCCTGCTGGACACCGTGCGCGCCGCGCACCCGGGCCTGCAGCTCAGGCTCCACACCGCCGTGGGCGAAATCGATGGCGTGATGACGGCCATGGCCGAGGCCGCCGTCGCGGCCCTGGCCGACGCGCCGTGAACTTGCACCAGTTCCGCTTCGTGCAGGAAGCGGTGCGCCGGCAGCTCAATCTCACCGAGGCCGCGAAGGCGCTGCACACCTCGCAGCCCGGCATCAGCAAGGCGATCCTCGAGCTCGAGGAAGAGCTCGGCATCGACATCTTCGTGCGCTACGGCAAGCGGCTCAAACGCGTCACCGAGCCCGGCACACAAGTGCTGCGGTCGGTCGAGATCATCATGCGCGAGGTCGCCAACCTGCGACGCATCGGCGACGAATACTCCAAGCAGGACGCCGGCACGCTGTCGATCGCCACCACGCACACGCAGGCCCGCTATTTCCTGCCCGGGCCGGTGGCACAGTTGCGCAAGCGCTACCCCAAGGTCCAGGTCGTGCTGCATCAAGGCATGCCCGAGCAGGTGGCCGCGATGCTGTTGGACGACGTCGCCGAGATCGGCCTGGCGACCGAGGCCCTGGGGGCGCACCCCGGCCTGATCACGATGCCGTGCTACGAGTGGCAGCACGTGCTGGTGATGCCGGCCGGCCACCCGCTGGCCGAGGTCGAGCGGCCGACGCTGGAGCAACTGGCAGCGCAGCCGCTGGTGCTCTACCACCCCGCGGTGGCCGGCCGGTCGCGCATCGACCAGGCCTTCGCGCGCGCCGCGCTGGCGCCGACGGTGGCGCTGGAGGCGATCGACTCCGACGTCATCAAGACCTATGTCCGGCTCGGCCTGGGATTGGGCATCGTCGCCGAGGCGGCGATGGGTGGCGAGGCCGCCGACACCGATCTCGCCTCGCGCCCGTTGGGCCACCTCTTCGGCAGCAACGTGGCCCGCGTCGCGTTCAAGCGCGGTGCCTACCTGCGGCAGTTCGTGCATGCCTTCGCCGAGCTGCTGTCGCCGCGCCTGTCGCCGGCGCTGGTCGCGCGCGCCATGGGCGACGACGGCTCCGATTACCAACTCTGATCCCGCCCCGAGCTCCACGTCCGCCGCGATGCCCCCGCCCACCCCCACCGTCACCAGCCGCCTGCCCACGGTCGGCACCACGATCTTCACCGTGATGTCGGCGCTGGCGCAGGAGACGGGCGCCGTGAACCTGGGCCAGGGCTTCCCGGATTTCGAGTGCGACCCGGCGCTGCCAGGCCACGTCACCGACGCCATGCGCGAGGGCCTGAACCAGTACCCGCCGATGCCTGGCGTGCCATTGCTGCGCGAGCGCGTGGCGGCCAAGATCGAGGCGCTGTACGGCCGGCACTACGACGCCACCACCGAGATCACCATCACCGCCGGCGCGACGCAGGCCATCCTCACGGCCGTGCTGTGCTGCGTGCACCCGGGCGACGAGGTCGTCGTGCTCGAACCCTGTTACGACAGCTATGCGCCGAACATCGAGCTCGCCGGCGGCCGCGTCGTGCGCGTGCCGCTGGTGCCGGGCAGCTTCCGTCCCGATTTCGACCGCATCGCCGCTGCGCTGACGCCGCGCACACGGCTGCTCATGATCAACAGCCCGCACAACCCCAGCGCCACCGTCTGGACGCGCGCCGAGATGCAGCAGCTGGCGGACCTGCTGGCGCCGACGCAGGTGCTGCTGCTGTCCGACGAGGTCTACGAGCACATGGTCTTCGACGGCGCGCCGCACGTCAGCGCGGCGTCGATCCCGGCGCTCGCCGCGCGCGCCTTCGTCATTTCCAGCTTCGGCAAGACCTACCATGTCACCGGCTGGAAGGTCGGCTACGTCGCGGCGCCGGCGGCACTGACGGCTGAGTTTCGCAAGGTGCACCAGTTCAACGTCTTCACCGTCAACACGCCGATGCAGCACGCGCTGGCGCGCTACATGGCCGACCCCACGCCCTACCTCGAGCTGCCCGCCTTCTACCAGCGCAAGCGCGACCTGTTCCGCGACGGCCTGGCACGCACGCGGCTGCACGCGCTGCCCAGCCAGGGCAGCTATTTCCAGCTCGTCGACTACCGCGGCGTGAGCCACCTGCCCGAGGCCGAGTTCTGCCTGTGGCTGACGCGCGAAGTCGGCGTCACGGCGATCCCGCTGTCGGCGTTCTACGAGGGCGGCTTCGAGCAAGGCCTGGCGCGGCTGTGCTTCGCCAAACGCGACGAGACGCTGCTGGCGGCGCTGCAGCGGCTGCAGCGCCTGTAGACGCATCGCCGGGCTACGGGCGCGGCGGCGTCGGCCGGACGTCGAGCGCGTCGAAGATGCTGGCGGGCCGTGCGGCCTGCGTCAGGTCCAGGTCCACCGACGCCGGTGCGCGCGCGTCCGCCGCATCGTCGCCGGCGCGCTCGTCGCGCGCCTGACCGGCCAGAGGCACCGGCGTCGTCGAGCTGAATTCGCCGCCGTCGGCCAGCGGCAGCAGTACGTCGACGTTGTGCGGGTCGGCGACCTCGTGGTCGAGCCGGTCGCGAGCCAGTGCGTACAGGAACAGCACCTCGCGGTAGGCCGGCAGATCGAACAGCTCGCCGCGCGACTTCCGGAACAGCAACGCCTCGAGCTCGGCCATCGCGTCCAGCGGCCGTGGCCAGACCTGCTGCAGACGCGGCAGGATGCCGGCGTAGTCCTCCAGGCTGCGGCCGGCCTGCGGATCGGCACCCCACTCGGGCGCATAGGCATTGAAGCGCAGGTTGAAGCGCGATCGCATGCGCTCGTAGGCGGCGCGATCGCCCACGCGGTGATGGATCTCGAGCAGCTTCAGATAGGGCAAGGGACTGCTGCCGCCGGTGTCGCGCAAGTGCTGCACGAGCAGCTCGACCGCGGCGTCGTCCTGCCCGAGCACGACGAAGAAGTCGGCCTGCTGCTCGAGGTCGATCAGCTCCTCGATCGAGACGTCGCGCGCCGCCGTGTCGGGCGGCAGCGACGCTGCAAACAGCGGCTCGGTGCGATGCAGCACCGGCTCCTCATCCGTCACTGCCGACCTCGCCGCTATGACCGCCGCGGTGTGCGGGCGCGCGGGCGGCATCTCAGGCACCGACGACTTGGCCTCCGAGCTGACGAAAGGGACCGGCGACGTGACCTGGCGGCCGGTCGAGGCGTCGGCCGACTCGCGCGGCGGACGCACGGCGTCGCGCCAGTCCTGCTGGCGCTCGCGCTGCAGGTTCGACAGGCGCCAGGCCAGCCAGGACGTCGTGGCAGCGAGCAGCAGCACCAGCACCGTCAGCGGCAGCGTCCAGCCTGCGCCCCCCGCGGCGCCGGCCAGCTGCTGTCGCAGCTGCGCGGCTTCGTCGCGACGGGCGCGAACTTCGCTGCCGAGCCTCTCGACGTCGCGTTCCAGCCCGGCCACGCGTGCCGCGGCGGCCGAGGCGGCCTCGGCCTGCGATCGTGCGGCACTGGCCGCCTGCGCCACGGCCGCGAGCGCTCGCTCGACGGCCGCTTCGCCCGGCTCGGGCACGGCCGCGGCGGCGACGAGCGTGAGCCGTGCCGGCTGCACGGCAGCGACGGCGTGCACGAAAGGCCCGGTGGGCGCACGGGCGCGGCGTGTTGCGGCGGCCTTCGGGCGCGCTGCGGCGGGCCGCGAGGACGCGTGGCGTGGCACGGCCGTGGCGGGTGATGGCGATGGCGATGGCGCCGCGGTGAATGCCGTGCGCGCCGGCGGCGCGGGCAGCGCGGCCGGTCGCAGCACCGGGACCGTGGCCGCAGAGGCCACCCGGGTGTCGGCGTCGGCCGGTGCGAGCGCAGCCGCCGGGGTCGCCGCCGCAGCCGATGCGACACCGGGCGGATCGGCCAGGACGACATAGCTGCGCGACTGGCGCACCTGGCAGGCGACGGCCAGTTCGATGCCGATCACAGGCTCGTCCATCGCCGACGTGGTGGCGATCCGGATACGCGCGCTGCCCGGCCCCTGGCGCTCGACACGGGTCACGACCTGCGACGCCGGCAGCCGCCGCTCGCCGACCGTGACGACCGCGCCGATGCATTCCGGGTCCAGGCTGTCGTCGCCGTCCAGCCGCAGCGCGACGACGAAATCCAGCGGTTGACCGAACACGGCGCTGGAGACGCCGGCGCCCAGCCCGGCCGCCAGCGCCGGGGCGGCCACCGTGGCGGCGGCGCAGGCCATCACCTTGGCCAGACAGAGCCGCTTGTTGTGCATGCGCAGGGTCGAGGACGAGATCCGGATTCCAATCTAGCACGAAGAGTTACAGATCCTGCGCCGCGGCGTCCCGTGAATCGTGGCCGATGGCACGCCCCCGTAGCCGGCATGACACGCGACCTCGAGCCGGGGTCAGGCGTCGTAGCCGGGCAGGCGGCGGTCGAGCCGCCGCAGCAGCCCCGGCCAGCTGAGTTGCGCGCCCAGCCCGCGCGTCACCGCCGCGGCCTGCTGCTGCGCGGTGGCGATGATGGCCGCATCGATGCCCGTCGTCGCGCTGCCGCCGGCCAGCGCGCGCACCTGGATCGTGCAGGCGGTCTCGAAGAAATACATCGCGAGCCAGGCGTCTGCCACCGTCCGTCCCACCGTCAGCAGGCCGTGGTTGCGCAGCATCAGGTGCGTGCGGTCCCCCAGGTCGGCCACCAGGCGCGGCTTCTCGTCGTCGCGCAGCGCCACGCCCTCGTAGTCGTGGTAGGCCAGCGACGACAGCACGAAGATCGAGTGCTGCGACAAGGGCAGCACGCCGCCTTGCTGCGCCGACACGGCGACGCCGTTGATCGAGTGCGTGTGCAGCACGCAGCCGGCCTCGTGGCGCGCCGAATGCACGGCGCTGTGGATGACGAAGCCGGCAGGGTTGACGTCGAAGGGCGTGTCCTCGAGCTTGACGCCGCGGTCGTCGACCTTGACCAGGCTCGACGCAGTGATCTCCTCGAACATGAAACCGTAGGGGTTGATGAGGAATTCGCCGTCGCGGCCAGGCACGCGGGCGCTGATGTGCGTGAAGACAAGGTCGTCCCAGCCGAACAGGGCCACCAGCCGGTAGGCCGCGGCGAGGTCGACGCGGGTGCGCCATTCGGCTTCGCTGACTTCTTCGCGCCGGTTGTGGGTGTAGAGGGCGGTGGCGGGCATGGTGACTCCAGGGTCGGGCGGGTTGACACGACGTGGGCGCGAGAGGCGCGCCATGGAAAATGCGATGGTCGCGCGTCTGTCGCCTCAGGGACAAGCCATGAATACCCCGGTTCTTACAATCGACGAGCTCCACAACATCGAGGCCGGCGCGTGGTTCAGCAAATTGTCGCAGTCGCTGAAGAGCGCGATCTTCGCGCGTGCCGCCGTGCGCCGCCTGGCCGACGGGGAGGCCCTGGCCAGCCGCGGCACCGCGGCGCAGGAGTGGTGCGGCGTGGCGCGCGGTGCGGTGCGCGTCGGTTCGGTGTCGCTGTCGGGCAAGCAGGTGACGCTGACCTACGTCGAGCCCGGCGCCTGGTTTGGCGACATCGCCCTCTTCGACGGCCTGCCGCGCACCCACGACGCCAGTGCCCATGGCGCGACGACGCTGCTGGTGGTGCGCAAGCCGGATTTCAAGCAGCTCCTGACCGAGCACGTCGAGCTCTACGACGCGCTGCTGCGCCTGAACTGCCGGCGCCTGCGGCTCATGTTCGACCAGATCGAGGACCTCAACACGCGGCCGCTGCAGGCCCGGCTGGCGCGGCAGATCCTGCTGCTGGCGCGCAGCTACGGCGTCAGGCGCGGCGAGGAGATCCGCATCGCGCTGGCACTGGCGCAGGAAGACCTCGCACAGCTGCTCGGGGCGTCGCGCCAGCGTGTCAACCAGGAACTCAAGGGCTTCGAGCGCGACGGCGCCGTGCGCGTCGAGCCGACACGCCTGGTCGTGCTGTCGCGCGAGAAACTGCTGGCCATCGCTGAACGCTAGAGTCCCCGTGGAACACTACATCGGCACCAAACCCGTGGCCGGCAGCCACGCCTTCGACACCGGCGCGCTGCAGGTCTATCTCGAACGCGAGTTGCCCGGCTTCGCCGGGCCGCTGGCGGTCGAGCAGTTCAAGGGCGGGCAGTCCAACCCGACCTACAAGCTCGTCACGCCGGCGCGCGCCTACGTCATGCGCACCAAGCCCGGGCCGGCGGCGAAGCTGCTGCCTTCGGCGCATGCGGTGGACCGCGAGTTCCGCGTCATGAAGGCACTCGCCGGCAGCGGCGTGCCTGTGGCGCAGATGCACGTGCTGTGCACCGACGAGGCCGTCATCGGCCGCGCCTTCTACGTCATGGAGTTCATGGACGGCCGCGTGCTGTGGGACCAGGCCCTGCCGGGCATGACGCCGGCCGGGCGCGGCGCCATCTACGATGAGATGAACCGCGTCATCGCGGCGCTGCACAGCGTCGACGTGGGCGCCGTCGGCCTCGCCGACTACGGCAAGCCGGGCAACTATTTCGAGCGCCAGATCGGCCGCTGGAGCAAGCAGTACCAGGCCTCGATCACGCAGCCGATCGACGAGATGGACCGCCTCATCGAGTGGCTGCCGACGCACATCCCGCCGGGCGCGCGCGACGAGGGCCAGGTCCGCATCGTGCACGGCGACTTCCGCCTCGACAACCTCGTCTTCGACAGCACCGAGCCGCGCATCATCGCCGTGCTCGACTGGGAACTCTCGACGCTGGGCCACCCGCTGGCCGACTTCAGCTACCACTGCATGGCCTGGCACATCGAGCCCGGGACCTTCCGCGGCATCGCCGGCCTCGACCACGCCGCGCTCGGCATTCCCGGCGAGCGCGACTACGTACGGCGCTACTGCGAACGCGTGGGGCAGCGCACCGGCCGTGTGCTCGACGCGGACGCGGTGATGACCGACTGGAACTTCTACCTCGCCTACAACCTGTTCCGGCTGGCGTCGATCACGCAGGGCATCGCCAAGCGCGTCGTCGACGGCACCGCCGCCAGCGCGCAGGCGCGCGCCACCGGCGCCGCCACCCCGGCGCTGGCGAGACTGGCCTGGCGCTTCGCCCGGGCCGCCCACTGATTGCCCAACCCCAGGAGACAGACATGGACTTCAGCTATTCGGCCCGCACCCAGGAACTGCAGGCGCGCCTGAGCGCCTTCATGGCCGAGCATGTCTACCCCGCCGAGTCGCGCTGGTTTGCCGAGATCGAAGCCAACACCCGGGCCGGCCGGCGCTGGTCGCCGCTGCCGGTGATCGAGGAACTCAAACCCAAGGCGCGCGCCGCCGGCCTGTGGAACCTGTTCCTGCCGCCGCGCGCCGAAGGCCACGGCCCCGACACCAGCGCCCTGGGTGCCGGCCTGAGCAACCAGGAGTACGCGCCGCTGGCCGAGATCATGGGTGCCGTGCCCTGGTCGAGCGAGGCCTTCAACTGCTCGGCGCCGGACACCGGCAACATGGAGGTGCTGGCGCGCTACGGCAAGCCGGAGCACCAGCAGCGCTGGCTGCAGCCGCTGCTGCGCGGCGAGATCCGCAGCGCGTTCGCGATGACCGAGCCGGCGGTGGCCTCGTCGGACGCCACCAACATCGAGGCCAGCATCCGCCGCGACGGCGACGACTACGTCGTCAACGGTCGCAAGTGGTGGACCAGCGGCGCCGGCGATCCGCGCTGCGCCATCTACATCTTCATGGGCAAGACCGACCCGACGGCACCCAGGCACTCACAGCAATCGATGATCCTGGTGCCGGCCGACGCCCCGGGCGTGAAGGTGCTGCGGCCGCTGACGGTGTTCGGCTACGACGACGCCCCGCACGGCCACATGGAAGTGGACTTCGTGAACGTGCGCGTGCCGGCGTCCAACATCCTGCTCGGCGAGGG